>Ga0307379_10001307_pt1 | contig 39622 bp, 36 predicted proteins | sample UN2MG_FD_202237 | JGI IMG/M metagenome (GOLD analysis project Ga0307379, IMG submission 202237) | Soil microbial communities from Risofladan, Vaasa, Finland - UN-2 | ecosystem: Environmental > Terrestrial > Soil > Coastal area > Acid sulfate soil | place: Finland: Risofladan, Vaasa | collected...
GCCGCAGTTACTTTTTTCGAAGTAGATCATAGAGTTGACCTTCGGCACGGTGTAAATTTCAACTCTTTTAAAAAACAAATGGATAATATGATTTCCACACCTAATATTTTTTATGCAATCAGGATCGAAGGCGTATTCAAAGCGATGAAGACAAGAAGCGTCCCAAAACAAAGCAAACCTTACGAACCACTCAAAGAGATAGTGAGGAATCAGCCGGTTTTCAACTTTAAGAATGTAAAAGGAACCATGGTCGGTTTTCGATGTCCTCCGTACGTGAAAGGTATAAATTTACCCGGTTATCATCTTCATTTTCTGACTGAAGATGGTAAGGCAGGAGGACATGTGCTTGAGTTCATGGTTCAGGAAGCTGTTCTTAAAGTCGATGAGACATCGAGGTTCTCGATAATTCTCCCCCAAAATAAGGCTTTTTATGACGCTGATTTAACCTCTGATAAACAAGCAGATTTGAAAAAGATCGAAAGATAATCTGATTTAAATTGGATCAAGCATATTCCTGTGAAAATAGGTTCGAAATTTGGTCCAGAAGCACCACCATTACCTAGTTTTCTCCCATAGTTCAATCGGTCCTTGAGTCAATTTAAAAAGCGGATGAATATCTACTTTTTTAATCTTACTGAGTTTATTGTATCTTTCTCTATCTCTCTTGATCAGCTTTAATTTTAAGTGTTTTATCTCATATCCTATTTGGTGATCTGTTATTAAAATCTTTTTACCCACCCTTCTATTAAAATAATTTATTTTACTCTTATCAAAATGATAACCTCTTTTTTCAGCTTCTTTATAGACAATACTCAAATAAGAACCGATAAGCTTTAGCGAATCCTTAACCCCTTTAAATCTCACCAGTTGTGGATGATTCCTATAGCCTTTTGTGCCCCCTTCCAAAACTTTTTGAGCAAGTAGCCCTTCTCTCCACAAAGCAATTAATCCAGCTTTATCCAAATATTTTGGATGAATCGACCATAAACGCATATTTTTTGAAAAATTCTCTCTTATTTGTTTTCCCAAAAACTCTATCTTTTATATTTTTCCCAAAGTTTTTGAAACTGCCTTTCGTAGATTTCTGCAACCATTTTATCTTTCATAACAATATAATTCTCATCATTATATTCAGTCCCACTCCTTGTATGATTATAACTCCCTGTATATACAATGATCCCGTCAATGATAGCAAATTTATTGTGCATAAGGCTTAAAGGTCCATCCTTGACCACCTCAATACCAGCTTCTTCTAGTTTCTCGTCATCAGAGTGGATATCTAGAGCCTTTTCGTCATCCATGATCACCTTAACCTCTACTCCTCTTTTATGAGCATTTATCAAGGCCCTTGCAATATCATTTTTTGTAAGGGTATAAATGGCAAGATGAATGGACTTTTGAGCATTTTTATACAAATTGATGATTGGTCGGTGAGCCCTCTTTCCTGGTGGAAAATATATCCCCAAAACCTCTGCAGAAGAAGGAGAGATATATAAAAAAACGAATGATAATAGAAATATAGGAATAAGTCTCTTTTTTATCATCTTAATCCTCCTAAAAATGGCAATTTATTTTGAATTCATTATTTATATGATTACATTTAATGTCAAGACAAAGATATCATCGGGTTATTCTAATCAAATCTTATAAAGGATTTAAATCTGAGCAAAATAACCTTAAAAACTATTACTTTTGTGTTGACAAATTGAAATATATATTATATATTGAGAATACTCGTTCTAAATTAAGAATTTTATTATAAAAAATAGAAGGAGGTTTTATGAGCACTCTGAGTCGGAAGGAAAGGGAATATCTGGCAAGGAGGGATGAGATCTTAGAGAGTGCACAGAAACTCTTTGCTCAGAAAGGATTTTTTAAAACCACGATTCAGGATATTGCCAGAGAATCTGAATTTGCTATTGCCACGTTATACAATTTTTTTAAGAGCAAAGACGAGCTCTACTCAGCATTGATCGAGAGGAAAACCGAAAATCTCTTCAAGTTCATTCAAGAGAGTGCCCTCAATCAAGAGGGAATCAAAAAAATAGATAATGTTGTTTATGCCGTTCTTGAATTTTTCGAAAACGATAAAGACTTCTTCAAACTCTATGTGATTGAGCGAAGCGGTTTTGAATGGGATATTCGCTCTGAAATAGGTGAGCGATGCCATAAGATGTATTTAGAGTACATAGAGTTTCTAAAAAGCGTGATTGAGGAGTCCATTGAAAGGGGAGAATTGAGGGAGAGAAGCCCTTGGGATATCTCATTTTTTCTATCTGGGATTATTAATTCCTTTATCTTTCAATGGGTTAACAGTCCAAAACCCTATTCATTACTCGATAAACACAAAACCATCATGGAGCTTTTTTTATCTGGGGTAAAAAAGGAATAGTCTATCACTGATAAGAGGGAGAAAAACGTAAATGGTAAAAGCAAAAAGAATATATTTGGTTTCAATAGTTATCTTACTTTTTTTGGTAGGACCTGCCTGCGGCCAGTCTCCAAAAAATAATCAGAAAAAACAACAAAAGCCTCAGGGGCCTCCACCTGCCATAGTAGAGGTTGTCCCTGTGCAGAAGAGGCCTGTCCAGTCTATGATCCAGCTTGTAGGCACTGTTGAATCTCCAAGGATATCTTTAGTCAGCTCTGAGGTAGAGGGGCTTGTTAAGGATATCTTTTTTGATGAAGGTGACTTTGTAAATAAGAGAGCCCTTTTGGTTGCAATAGAAGACTCCCAGCTCAAGATTCTGCTGGAGGATGCAAAGGAGAAGGTAGTTGAGAACAAAGCCCTTTGGGAAAAAGCAGTTGATGAGCTCAAAAGAAATGATGAACTCTACAAGAAAAAGGTTATATCGGAAAGGGTTTACATTGATTCAAAATTGAATACCGACGCTGTAAAGAGTGCTTATAACCGGAGTAAAATAGCCGTGGAATTGCTTGAGGACAGGATGGGAAAGAAGAGAATTTTTAGTCCCTTTGCTGGTGTGGTCATAGAGAAGTTTGTTGAAAGGGGAGAATGGATAGAAAAGGGAAAAAACGTTGTCAAACTGGTCCAGATTGATCCCTTGAGGATTGAGGTTCTTGTTCCGGAAGAGGTGATACCTAAGGTTAAGAAGGGAGACCTGGTCAGCGTCAGGTTTGATGCATTGAATCACGGAAATACCGAGGGAAAGATTTCTTTTATCCTCCCTGTTGCCGATCCAAAAACCAGAACCTATCCTTTAAGGATAGAGCTTAAGAATCCTGACAGAAAATACAAGGTCGGAATGGTCGCCCGCGTATCCCTCTTTTATGGAAAAAAGGAAGAGGTGCTCATGGTTCCCCAGGATGCTCTGACGATTTTTGGAAATAACAAGATCATAACTATCGTGACTAAGGAGAAGACCGCTAAAATGGTCCCTGTTCTTGTAGGAAGAAACATAAAGGGCTGGCTCGAGGTCAAGGGAGAGGTATCAGAAAATGACCACGTGGTTGTCCGGGGGAACGAGCGTCTCATGCCAGGACAACCTGTTATGATTATTGAAAAAAAGAGAGAGGGATAACAGATTGGACCCGATTCAATTTGCCATTAAGAAACCAGTTACGATCATTGTGGGGGTTATTCTCCTCACACTCTTCGGGATGATTTCTATTTTCAGACTCCCTATGCAGCTCACCCCTGACGTGGACAAACCGGAGATCACCGTCACCACCACATGGGAGGGAGCAAGCCCACAAGAGATTGAGAGGGAGATTATTGAGGAGCAGGAGGACAAACTCAAATCGATCCAGAACCTCAAGAAGATGACGAGTGTGAGCACGAGAGGCCAGAGTGAGATCACCCTTGAATTTTATATTGGGACCGATTTGTCCCGCGCCCTTCTTGATACATCGGAAAAATTAAGGCAGGTTCCAAAATATCCTGAGAATGTGGATGAGCCTATCGTTGAATCGGGCACTACAGCAGTGCAGAGAGCCATTGCATGGTTTATCCTCAAGAGCAATCCACCTCGAGACGACATTGCCACGATGTTTGATCTGATCAATGATTATATTAAACCAATACTCGAGCGGGTTCCTGGGGTCAGTTCCATCAATATCCGGGGAGGAGTTGAAAGAGAGGTTCATGTTCAGATCGACCCCGTGAGGCTGGCATCGAGAAAACTCACCCTTGCAGAGATAAGAGACACCCTTACAAAGCGAAATATCAATATCTCTGGAGGGGACATTGAGCATGGAAAAAGGTCCTACACCATAAGAACCGTTGGTCAGTATGAGACTCTGGATAGCCTCATGAAAACGGTTATTGTCCGTAATAATGACCGGACTATCTATCTGAAGGATGTGGCTGAAGCAAAATTCGGTTACAAGGAGCAGGAGTTAGTTGGTCGTTCACAGGCCGAACCAACCATTGCCATGAACGCAACAAGGGAGAGTGGAAGCAATGTCATGGAAGTTATGGCCGGTCTGAAAAGGGAACTCAAAAAGATAAACGCTAATATTCTGGAGCCGAAAGGTCTTCGCTTCGAACAGGTCTATGATGAAACAGAATACATACAGAGCGCTATTGACCTTGTTCTTCAAAACCTTTATGTTGGTGGAACCCTGGCTATTATTGTTCTTCTTGTCTTTCTCGGTAATATCAGAAGCACAATTATTGTAGCCTTTGCCATACCGATCAGTATTATCGGGACCTTTCTTCTTATGGTTCTCTTTGGAAGAAACCTGAATGTGATAAGCCTTGCGGGAATGGCCTTTGCTGTTGGGATGGTTGTGGACAATTCCATTGTGGTCTCGGAAAATATATACCGGCATGTCCAGATGGGAAAATCGACCTTTGAGGCAAGCCTAGACGGCGCCAGAGAGGTCTGGGGAGCTGTGCTCGCCAGCACATTAACAACGCTGGCTGTATTTATTCCTGTTGTATTCGTAAGAGAGGAGGCCGGTCAGCTCTTCAAGGATATTGCCATTGCCATCTCCTCTGCTGTAGGTCTTTCCCTTTTTGTATCTGTTCTCTTCATACCCATGTTTGCATCCCAGATTGAGATAAAAGAAGAGAAAAATGCGAAAAGGTTAAAAAAATTATTAAAGGGATTGCATCAAATGGCAGCCTCTTTTCAGGATTTTGTGTGCAATCTCATTTCATCTATCAACAAGAGCTTTAAAAAAAGAATTGTAACGATTGTTGGACTTACAGGATTATCAATAGTGATCAGTATTCTGCTTCTTCCCCCCATGACCTATCTCCCCGCAGGCAATCAGAATCTCGTCATAGGCTTTCTTATTACCCCACCTGGATACAGCAAAGAAGAGTTTACAAGCATGGGAAAAAAGATCGAAAAATATCTCAAGCCTTACTGGAAAGCAGAGCTGGGAAGCAAGGAGGCAAAAAAGCTCGACGGTCCCCCTATCAAGCACTTCTTCTATGTATCCTTTGGACAGAATGTTTTTATGGGTTTAAGAAGCAAAGACCCAAGAAGGGTCAAGCCCTTGGAAAGGGTAGTCATGAATGCCAGTTCTCAGATCCCAGGGGTTCTCTCCTTTGCCTTTCAGCGCTCTCTCTTTGAGCGGGGAATCACAGGAGGAAACTCCATTGAACTTGAGATCAGCGGAGATGATATGGAAGAGATTAAAAAAACAGGACTCATGCTCATGCCTGAGATTACAAAGACGCTCGGATTCCCAAGACCGGATCCCCCGAATTTCAATCTGGGAGGGGCTGAGATAGAGATTCAACTGGATGAAGAGAGGACTGCTGAAATGGGACTGAATGTCCAGGAGGCAGGCTTTGTTGTGAGGACCATGGTGGATGGCGCTGTGATAGGTGATTTCTGGGATGGAGGAGACAAGATCGATTTAAAGCTGATCTCTTCCACAGGGACTGTTAAAACAACCGATGACCTGGAAGCAATTCCGGTTGCCATTAGCAACGGCCGTCTGGTTCCCCTCTCTACCTTTGCCCGTTTCATAAGGACAGAATCTCCTACCCAGATAAATCATATTGAAGAGAGAAGGGCAGTAACCCTCGTTGTTTCGCCACCATCCAGTATGGAGCTTTCCACAGCCATGGAAAAAATCGAAAAAGAAATCATAGAGCCAATGAGACAAAAGGGGCTCATATCCAATCAGATACAAACAACGCTTGCGGGAACAGCTGATAAGCTCAAAACAGCCTTTGAAGACCTTAAGTGGAATTTCTTGCTGGCCATTGTCATCACCTATCTCCTTATGGCGTCTTTGTTTGAATCCTTTTTCTATCCCTTTGTCATTATGTTCAGTGTGCCTTTGGCAGCAGTAGGCGGGATTATCGGTCTCTTTATTGTTCATTCTATTACGGGTCAGCAGATGGATGTTCTTACAATGCTCGGATTTGTTATCCTTATTGGTATCGTAGTCAATAATGCCATTTTGATTGTTCATCAATCCCTGAACTTTATCAGAGACCATCAAATGGAGCCTCAGAAAGCTATCGTAGAGAGTGTAAGAACAAGGATTCGGCCGATATTTATGAGTACCACCACCAGTGTTTTTGCCATGACGCCTCTAGTCCTCTTCCCAGGTGCTGGGAGCGAGCTTTATCGAGGCCTTGGAAGCGTTGTTATTGGCGGGCTAATCGTATCAACTATCTTTACTCTTCTTGTAGTCCCCTCACTCTTTAGCCTTGTATTGTCATTAAAAGAAAAAAGAAGTTCATAAGATTAGAAGGACAATCTAAAAATTGAAACAGTATTTTAGCATGATTCTATTTCTTTCTTTGATGGGGTGTGCTTCTCTAAATCTGTTGTCACCATTTACCGATTCAATCATTAATCTTAGAACAGGGGAAGAAGTTTCTTTTAACACTCTTATTCATAATATAAAAAATGTCCGCGTTGTTATTATAGGGGAGACCCACAATCAAAAAAGACATCATGATATACAACTAAAGATTATTCAGGAAATCCACAGAAAAAATTCTCTTATCACTGTAGGTATGGAAATGTTCCAGCAAAAAAGCAATGAATATCTTGAGAAGTGGTCTTACTGGAAGTTAGATGAAATAGAGATGAAATTGCTCTTTAGTAAAAACTGGACCAAAACATATTATCCCCTCTATGTGGATATACTTCGCTTTATTCGTGATGAAAGCATACCTCTAATCGGACTGAATATACCAAGAAAAGTTACGCACAAAATAGCAACAAAAGGGTTTAAATCCCTGTCTAAGGAAGAGCGCTCAAGCCTTCCCCGTGTTTCCTGTGATATCCCACAAAACTATCGAAGCTATCTTGAAGAGGTTTATGAGCTCAATTCTCACAAGAAAGGTAGCTTTGAAAATTTTTGCGAAGCTCAGGTTCTTTGGGATAGTGTTATGGCTTATCATGCTGTTCAATTTTTAAAAGAAAACCAAGACTATCAATTGATTATCTTGGCTGGCAGCATCCATGCGCAGCGTTTGGGCATACTTGCTCGCATCAGGGAAAGAATGAATGTCACTGCTCGGATTATTATTCCTAAAGCAGGTGAAGATCAAGATGATAGGAAAATTACTAATGCTGAGGCTGATTATCTGTGGATTATGAATGATTAAGGGATTTATTCTTATTATCTGCAAAAGCAATGCTAATGCATCTCACTATTATTTCTTCTTGCCATCTTGCGTTTGACTTCAATGAAGTAGTGATGGAGATGATTAAATCCCATGAGGGTATTAAGACCCCTGATGTTCCTGATAACACGCATCATTTTTGATACAGGAACTTCTGCTGGCTCTTTTATGTTATTAAAATAGCTTATTGATATCAGGCGCAATAAGAAAGAGATTAAAAAGACGAAGTGCAAGCGATAGATTTCAAAAGATAATATCTCTACCCTCCATTGGCTGAAATATTGAGCTGCCATTCCTCCTATGATAGGAGCAATGGCAGCGATGAGCCCTCCTATGGCATTAAAATAGGAGATATAGATAGATTTATGTTCTTTAGGTGATAATCTAAGGAGCAGGTTGCTTGTGCATAAATTCAGACCCGCCCAGAAGAAACCAGCTGTTAGGTGTACGAGGATTAAAAAGCCGATTGATTCACGTGTAATGAAGATCCATAAGAAAGGTATAAAGCTAGCAATATAACCATTAAACAATATAACCGGCTTATTTCCGTATCTGTCTGATAAAATTCCCCATAATCTCATCCCAACGATATCGGCTAAAATCGAGATAATAGCCATCTCTGAAATCAATGTATAACTGAGTTTTAAATCCTGAATCATATAAACCGTAAAAAAAGGTGAGACAAAATGAACGGAGAAAGACCAGAATGCAGTAAAAAAAATGTATCTTTTGAAATTCGGATCCTTAAGAGGCAAGGAAATTCCCTTGAAGAATGAAATCCTTTCTCTTTGAACCGTAAACGGTGGTTCAGGAATTTTTTTCAAAAAAACAATGCTTATGAGTCCAAAAAAGAGGGCAGCTAGAAAAATAAAGATAAACCCATTATTAAGATTCCCTTCATAATTTATCTTCCAATAATCTAAGAACCTTCCTCCCAAAAGGGTCACGAGAAGTCCGGCAATTCCGCACATAATATTTCTCTTGGAAAAATATCTGCCGCGGATGTCTTCCTTAACAAGGTCCGACATCCATGAGAGCCAGGAAACAACGCTGATGGAGGCGGACACATAAGAGATCGCAATGATAATAATGACGAAAGATATCAGATAAGAGGGTTTTTCCGGTTGTGAATAGAGGAGTAATGAAAAAACTATCAGGATCCAGATACCGCGGGCGATTCCAGAAAATCCTATAGAAACCTCTCTTCTCTTTCTGGTCTTTTCTATGATATAGGACGATAAGAGCTGGGCTGAATTTGCCAAAAGGGGTATCGAGGCAATCAATCCGATTTGAAGCTCGTTCGCACCGATATAAAGGGCAAAGGATATGAGAAAGATACCTCCAGTAAGCGTCCCAAAGAGGTTAGCAAATATTCCATCGATTATTGAGTACCTTAATCCCTTGTTAATATCACTCTGAGAGAGAAGATTTTCCATGAAGTAGGTACCTTAAAAACTATTCATTTAACTGAGACATGACCATAAGTAAATGCTTGAGATACGTATATCAGCAGTTTTCATGATGATATCAATCTTCTTTTTTACTCCAATGTTCTTTATGATTTACAGCAAGATTTTTAAGAAAAAGGAGCGGTTGCATAAATCAGATCTAATTTAAAGAGGGGGTTCATCCTTTTTTAGGAGAACCCCCTCTTGGTTTTTTATTATAAAATCACTTCTTTGAACAGGTGCTACATGCACTGGGAGAAGGAGTACAGGAACCACATGCTGAGCTAACTGAGCTTGTAAAGCTATCCCCACTCTTCATACCGAAAAGGGAGAATTTCTTTTCCAGTTTTTTGCTCCCGCATTTGGGGCATTCTGTCTTACTTTTATTACTTTTTACCAAGCATTCGAAATCAAGATTACAATCCTTACAGGTAAATTCAAAAATAGGCATTCTTATTCAGCTCCTCCTTCAATTTTGTATGCTATTTGGGTATCTTTTTCCAGTCAGAGAGAAACTTCTCTATGCCCTTATCCGTTAAGGGATGCTTTACCAGTTGTTCAATAACATTAAAAGGGATTGTCGCAACATGGGCCCCTATCATGGCAGCATCAACAACATGAAGGGGATTTCTTATACTCGCTACAATCACCTCTGTGAAAAAACCGTAGTTTTCATAGATCGTGACGATCTGCTCGACCAAGTCCATACCGATATGACTGATATCATCCAGCCTCCCCACAAAAGGGCTAACATAGGTTGCGCCGGCCTTTGCAGCCAATATTGCCTGATTGGGAGAAAAGATAAGGGTGACGTTGGTCTTAATCCCTTCTTCTTTTAATCTCTTTACTGCTTTGAGACCTTCCCATGTCATGGGTATCTTAACAACGATATTCTTATGTATGGCTGAGAGATTCCTTGCTTCTTTTATAAGCTCTTCACAGGTATCACTTACTGCTTCCGCACTAATAGGGCCATCCACGATTTTGCAAATCTCTTGAAGAACCTCCCTGTAGTCCTTCCCTTCTTTGGATACGAGAGTTGGATTTGTGGTAACCCCATCAATAATACCCATGCTGGTTGCTTCCTCAATCTCTTTTATATTTGCAGTATCTATAAAGAGTTTCATTTATCTCCCCTCATATTATGTGAACTTAAAAAATCCTTGGGTAAATATACTATATCTTATTTAAAAAGACAAATCGATTTTGAAGGATAAATGAAATGGGTTTTGAAACCTAAACTGACTAATTATAAGAACCTGGGTTTAGGCCTAGTTTCCCCAATTACCTAAAAAATAAAGTTCAACATTAGAATGATCGGATAAACCCTACGTTGTTACCAGACATGGCATTAGGCGGCATACTCATCACATACCCCGTGGTATTCACTGCCTGCTGCGATGGTTTGGTAACATGAACTACAAGATGCATCGGCTGATTTTGCAGCATTTCAGGGTTAACCGGAAAAAGTGTGCCCAGTCCCCTGACACCTGCCACTGCATTAGAGAAACCCATCTGCTTCCAGATGCCGTCGTTCTCTTTCGGTACAGCGAATGTTCCGAGAATGTTACTGCCGCTCTCGCTCCAGCCGCCCTCCTTATGTTCGATCTGTTCTCCACCAGACCACCTGGTATATGTCCAGCTTACTGTCAGCGTCCATTCTTGATAAAGTTCATAAATGTCGTAGAGGACAGGCCCTGCTTTGTTGCCCTTATCATCCATGAGATAGACCGCCTGGAATGTCCCCTTGTCGGGCGAGTCAAGAATCGTTGTGCTGATACGAAGCCCATCCGGCGTCATCTTTCCACCGACCTTAATTTTTGTGCCGGTTGCAGGATCAGTGAAGACTCTCTTTACAGTCTCGGGAACCGGGTCTTCAGCAAGCTCCGGTTCGCTGTCGCCAACATCATCCCCCCGTCCTCCGAAGCTCATCGGACCGAGGCCCCCCAGCATCCCGCCAAGAGCACCCCCTACTGTTTCCACGACTTTTTGCTTCGTTTGTGCGCCGGTGCCGACTGCGGAGTTGCTTCCTACGTTTATCGGCTCAGCAGCCTTCTCTATAACGGAAACTACGTCTTTACTAAAGGTGGAGAAGCCACCGCCAAGATCCATGGAGAAACGTGACCAAGGCTCGCCACCCGTTGTTGCTGGAATTTCATGCTTGAGATTGAGACCCATTGGAGCTGCAGTGTCAATCTTGAGAGGAGCCGGTTCAAGAGTAACTTTCAGGGACTTGCCGTACGATTCTTCAGGCAGATCGAATTCTGCGCGCCCATTTTCATCTGTCGTGGATTTTGCTATTGGTTTTCCCTCTGCTGTCTCTATAACTACAGTAGCGTTAGGCACTGACTGACCGTTATTTGTTATGATCGCATCACGGGCAACGGCAAATACTAACTGCGGCATACAGAAGATAGTGAAGGTTACAACAACAATAAAAACGGCAATGTATGATAATTTAAATTTTGCTTCTCTCATTTCTCTCCTCCTTTCTTTTAATATTTACCTATGAAATGCCTGATATAATTAATTGTATAAAACCGGTAACTATTTATTATCCCAGCTTCAGATTGAACCTCGACTCTCTTTTAAAACCGTTTTGATGCTCCACAATCAGGCGCAGCGTCCATTCCTTAGCACCACTGAAATGCTTTGGAGGGATAAGAGCAAGCTGCCCGATGTTGACCGGCGCAGTAATATCATCAGACACCTTGACCCACTCCTTTGGGTTATTCCCCTGCCCGGCTTCGATCCAGGCGCGTTTGAAATTATTCGCCATGGCGCGTCCTGAAACCTCGATAAAAAACTTCCCCTCCTTTTTTGTTCCCCCCACTTTAAAGATGCGTGAGAGCACATAAAAATCGGGGTCTGCCTTCATGGCAGCTTTGGCATCGAGAAGCCCGTATCCTGTGAACTGATCCCATCCCGGCATATCGATGTCTCTTGATGAATGGAGGATCATACGCGTTACCTGCATACCACTTAGCTTCGGGTTTTTCGATAGGATGAGCGATGCCACACCACTGACAAAGGGTGCAGAAAAGGATGTTCCAGTGACGCGGTAATAATCTTTGTCCTTGCCAACAAAGGCAGTTCCAGGCTTGTAGTCCTTCTTCTCGAATTTTAGAAGGTCTGTCCTCTTTGCGCGAAGAGAGAGAATATCAACTCCAGGAGCAGCGATATCAACATTGGTTCCCCAGCCAGAATAGCCCACCCTCTTATCATCGGGCCCTGTGGCTGCGACCGTGACAACCCCCGGAAGCCCGGCAGGCGAAAACTCCTTTGTATTCACTCCCTCATTTCCCGCAGCAGCAACCACGATTACTCCTTTTCTCCTCGCGTAGTTAACTGCCAGGAGTTCCATGCGGTTGAGGCGCTTTCCTCCGATGCTGATGTTGATAACGCGGGCACCGTTGTTAACAGCATAAATGATGGCTTTGGCAATATCAAAAGCCCAGCCCCTGCCGTCCCACTCCATGGCCTTAATCGGCATAATCTTCGCCCAAGGGTTAACACCAGCAATGCCAATCTTGTTATTTGTCAATGCGGCAATAATGCCGGCTGTGATGGTGCCGTGCCCGTTGATATCCCGTATGTCGTTGCTCTTATCAACAAAGTTCCACCCGTAAACATCATCGACATAGCCGTTCTTATCATCATCCTTGCCATTATTGGGGATTTCCTTCTCATTTTTCCATAGTGATGAAGAAATCTCAGGATGAGACCTGTCAATGCCAGTATCAATAACAGCAACAATAACAGGCTTTGCCTTTTTGGGCCACAATGACTTTAGCCTTTCTGGGCTTGGCTTAAAGCCTATGCGGCGCAGGCCCCACTGGTCAAGATAGCTCTGACCCCAGCTTCCGCGGCTCTTGAACAGAGGGTCATTCGGAAATGTCTCAGACTGCTGGATGCTGCGGGGGTCGTCAAAAAAAGCAATGCTCCACCCAAATTTACTTTCAAAAGCCGGTTTCTTAGGCATAGAAATGTAAAAACCAAAGCTATCGACTGCATCGACGCCTGGATCATCCCCAAAATCCTCCATCTCTTCTACCCAGTCCAAAAGCCCACCAAGTCCAGATTTCTGCCAGGCAAAAAGCCCACCAAGTCCATATTTCTGCCAGACCTCAACTGATCTTTCAAAATCATTTCTTAGAGTTTCAGACAGATTCAGATTTCTTAGAACTTCAGATTTTGGCGTCAAATAAACCTCAAAAGCTCTCTCTAAATCAATATACTGCACTACAGTATCGATTTCTCCAACTTTTACTGTCTGAGGCTCGCTCTCTGAACCAGCACCTACAAAAATATTTATTGGCTGAAGATGCTGTGCAACACTCTCGATTCCTTTATCTTTTTCTATCTCTTCTGGTAGCTTCCATTCTCCCTCATGAAAAACTTTTCTACTCAGACGAAAACCTTCTGTTCCAAAAAAGGGTTCTGTCTTAATCGATACTGTATAGGGATCGACTCCTTCTTTTTCTAAATTTTTAGCGAAGTTAGTTAACATTAAATAGCCCCAACCAGCTTTTATCTTAGGGTCAGGTTTCTGCATCAAATACTCTAAAGCAGTACCAAGTGACCTGCCATACTCTTCTGAATATTTACTCTCATCAATATCAACAGTATCAGCAGTAAAATAATCTACTCCAAAACGTATTTCATGATCACCTCCAAAGGGAATGGTTCCAAGGCGAATCGGCGTTTGCTTGAGCTGAACACCTCCTTTTTTGTTGAGGTCCTCCCCTTTAAGATAAGCAGCTTTAAAACCTGGGGCATCAATGATATAGTCATACCCGGCATTGATCTTCCAATCTTCCTTGACTACCTCTATTGACTTGTCTTTCGGGGCGTCTTCGCTTGGAATCTCAATGACAACCGAGTCGATCGGCTTACCTGTTGTATCCGTGATGGAAAGCTTCCCTTTTTCCACAGCTTCTCCTGCCGAAAAAAGAAAGAATACAAGAAAAGCGGATGTTAGAATTGAAATGATAAAAGAGAGGGGTTTTTGTTTTTGTTGACACAAAAAACCTCTTAAAAACAATAAAAAATGTTCTATTTCTTGAACCATTGCTATTTCCCCTTTTAATATTTATAATAAACTTATCAAAACAGCTCTGACCCCGGCTTTCTACGGCTCTTGAACAGAGGGCCATTCGGAAATGTTTCAGCCTCCTGGATGCTGCGGAGGTCGTCTTTAATGATGAGAGGTTTCCGATCCCAGGTTCTCCCCCCTGACCAGAAATCTAATCCAGGCATATTAAAAGTTTTATCGACACCCGGGTCATCCGGTATTACATCTTTGAAAAGATCTGGACGAATATCTTTAAAAAGATCTGGACGAGATAAAAGCCTCTCTTGCTTCTTCCGCCGTTCCCAATACGGTTCGCCAAAATGCACTTTATAGCGAAATTGCCACAGAGTATCATCAAATTCATCAATAGCGATATCATCATCGGGAGATAACCACTCAAAGGCAAACATATCTGTTGCTTTTTCAGTTGCGGAATCTTTCTTGTCTCCTGATTCCGGCGTCCCATAAACTGAAAAAATAGAGTCCACGCCAAATAATACACCTCCAGGAATAGCTGTAGTTGAAGAATCCGTACCGGATAGTATGCCTAAGTGGGGTTTAACCTCATCTTTAGCTATTAGGTTCCAAGCCTCTAAGATTTCCCGTGAAGGTTCCCAGTTTGTATCAAAAATAAATATCGGCTGAAGATGCCGGACAATACTCCTATCATCTTCTTTCTCTGTAACATCCATTCCTATTTTTTCCCGCATATTTTTTAAATGATAATCCAATAGAAATCTCGCTTCTTTTTCCTGATCTTTTTCTGCTTCACCTGTAAGAATATACAAAGCCAGGGCTACTTCTTTTCCTATATCCTCGGGGCTCTCACCAGACGGAACAACTGCAAAGCGCTCCGGCTCTTGATTGAGCTGAACGCCTCCCTGTTGGATGAGGTCGCTTCCCTTAACCGTCTTCGCCTTGTGACCCTCAGCATCAATAATATAGTCATAGCCGGCATTGATCTTCCAGTCTTCCTTGACTACCTCTATTGGCTTGTCTTTCGGGGCGTCTTCGCTTGGGATTTCAATCATAGTCATCTTTATTGGTTCTCCTCTTGCATCAGTGATCTTGATATCTCCTTTGCTGACGTCCTGGCCTGACTTCATTAAGCCTGAATCATCCATATACTTCTGAAACAAAGGGTCTGTTGCCGGCTTAATCACAGGCGGCTCTGTAGGGTCTAAAACCAGCATTCCCTGACCTGCATTTATATTTTTAAGGATATCAGGGAGATTTATGTTATAGCAGTAACCACTCCCTTTATCGAATATCGCACCACTTACTCCGTTCTTAAAAAAGGCTTTGAATTCGCTTCCCCTCACACCGATAACTGCAGTGGGAGTATGAACCTCGTATATGTTCTTCTTTCCCAGCCCGAATATTCTTGTATGAGCTGTTTTTACTATGCTTTGAACCGTACCGCGAAAAAGGTTGAGGATTTCTTTTGACTGATCCTTTTCCACCAGATATTCGCTTATCTTTACCCGGCTGGCAGGCAAAAGCCTGATAATATTACTATCAACAAGGGTAACCTCTGCCTGAGACTTACTCTTTGTCTGAACAATATCCCCTAAATTGACTCCATCCCCAAGCTTTGCCGGCCTGGAATCTTTCCCAACCATGGTAATATCGACACTGCCTTTGATATCGGTAAATTTTCCAATTGGTGCTGCATATGCGAAGTCTGACAGCAAGAAAAACAGGATTAAAAAAGAAAAAAGAAGAAAGAAGATTTTGAGAGAAGCGTTGAGATTTTTTCTCATGCTCTATTCTTTTTGAAAGGTTTTACAATTGAGTTTAAAACCACTCACAAAAGGAATTTGAATCCAAATGAGAATCTTTTAAATTATGAATAGAAAGTATGAAAGAAAATCGCTTCAGTTATTTTCTATCAAAAAGGCAGGATTTAGTCAATATATTTTTGTTTATTTGAAGGGCTAGTTTGTCTTACAGATCTCTTTTTTCACTTCGTTGTAAATTATCTTTACAATTTCCTCTTCTTCTTTTTTTTCCTTAGGGTCTGAAAGCCCGCATCCATCGCACTCAACACATTTGCTGCTCTCTGTCTTTGATACCTTTGTCCCGCAGATTCTTTCAAGCTTTTCTACCTCTTCTTGAGGCAAAAACCTTATATTTCCCAGCTGCCGTGCTGCAAGGGTAATACTTGCGGTATGCTCTACTTTTTCGAGCTTCATATAGGCTTCAAAGAGGTCTTTTCCTACAGTTAGTGCACCATGTCTGTCAAGGATTAAGGCATCATAACTCTTAATGAGTACCCTTATGACCTCAGGAACCTCTTCAGTGCTCGGGGTTGCATAATCTGTTGTAGGAATCGCCCCTAATGTGCAGACGACCTCCGGCAACATGCACCTTGCCAGTGAGACCCCTGATATTGAAAAGGCTGTACTGATTGGGGGATGGGCATGGATGACCGCACTCACATCCTTTCTCTCTTCGTATACACAAAGATGCATCAAGACCTCGGATGAGGGCTCAAGTTTCCCAGAAATCTTTTTTCCTTTTCTATCTATAACCACTAACTGGTCCTTTGTCAGAAATCCCTTGCTCAGACCTGTGGGCGTGGTAATGATCCTCTCATCTCCTACCTTAATACTTATATTTCCATCACTGGCCGCTACAAAACCCTTTTGATGGAGGAGTCTGCCTATTCTTATGATTTCTTCTTTTGCCTCTGAATGATTCATCATATCCTATATTCCTATATTAATACTATCTATAATACCAACGATGACTGAACGCACAGGAGCTTTATTATTTTTTATGCTCATGCGAGCAGATCCCCCTTCTCTCACAACCAACACCTCATCCCCCTCACCTGCCTGAACAAGATCTATGGCAAGAAAGGGTCTTTCTTTTTTAGTCTTTTTGATAGAGGTTGGTTGAACCAATAAAAGTTTATATTTTGAATATTCTTTATTTTTAACGGTCGAAACAATTCTTTTAATTACTTTCCCAATAACCAATGCTCTCTCCCTTCCATCAATCTATTGAATCTACAATTCCAATAATTGTTGCATCAACAGGGTTAAAAGCCTCTGGAAGGGGGAAGGATGCCTCTCTTCCCGTGACAAAAAAGACCGTATCCTCTTGCCCTGCCTGAACCGTATCTATGGCAACAATTTCTTTGCCCATAGGTCTTTTGTCCTGATCAAGCGGCTGAACAATAAGCATCTTGAGATTGGCAATGGAATCCAATTTTCTTGTTGCAACGACCTTCCCTGTTACCCTGCCTAACTGCATATACTTACCTTCCCAGAAAGATTTTATTAATAAGGAGGCTGTCCGGGGAGGGAATAATCTCCTCCTTTAATAAAAGCCCCTTTTCTCTTATGGGAATAATTCCTGCCTCTATGGATGCCAATACATTATTCAAATTTCCTGAAACTAAAACAAAGCCCTTGCCCCCTAAACCTTGAGCCAGACGAATCTCTATGAGATCTACCTCTGCAGTCTTTACAGCAATATCTGCTGCAATGATGGATGAAGCCACTGAGACAGTTTCTATGATGCCCAACGATTCTATCTCTTCTACCTTCTGGATGCCTAAAAGAGCAGGGAAGACCTTTCTATCGATTTTAGGAAGATAGAGCGAATCCACGATATTAACTCCGGCTAACTCAAGCCCCCTATCAAAGGATGATTTGACTGAATCTACCTCACCCCCAATAATGATGAGATACTTTCCTGTACATATGGGAGCGGCTTCTATCAAATCAACAGAGGCCTGTTTCAGTACTTCATCGCAGACCTTTAACCCTTTTGCAATACTATTCAGCTCTAAAAGGCCCAATGAGGGCTCGCTATAGATGAGCCTCTCTTGAATATCTTGTATAATCGGCTTAAATTGCTGACCCTTTTTCATATCTTATTCCTTATACGATTCTGAAGTAATCAACGAGGGTGCATCTCCTCTCCCGTGTAAAGGTCTTTGCAGTTGTAAGCCCCTCTCCTGTTCCAGTAGCTATGGTAAAGGATGTATAGCCCTCACCTCCCAGACCAAGACCAGCGTACGAAGGGCCATTCTTCACAAAAATCGATGTATTAATCAGCCGTGCCATCTTGCTCAGCTTTTCTATGTTTTTTGAGAACATCGAAGCTGTATGGCCTCTTCCGCTTTCTGCTTTTATGGCCATACCAATCGCCTCATCCACATCCCTTGCCCTGACAATCGGAAGAATCGGCATCAATAACTCTGTCCGTACAAAGGGATGGTCTTTTTCTGTCTCCATTATCAGCAGTCTGACTTCCCCTTTATAATCGATATCAAGAGCTTTTAAATACTCCTTAGCATCCTTGCCTACAAATTTTCTGTTTATGATGGAAGGAGTATTTGGTCCCTTATCTTCCTCCAGGATGAGTCTCTTCAACCTCTTGCCCTGGTGCTGATTCAATTCAAAGGCGCCGTTTTTTTTCATTGATTCTTTCAGTTCATCAAAGACTTTATCCACCACAAAGACCTCTTTTTCGTCTGTACAGACGATGTTATTATCCAGAGAAGCACCATCAACAATATCTTTGCCGGCCTTTTCTATGTCAGCGGTTTCATCCACAACCACAGGAGGGTTGCCAGGACCTGCTGCAATAACTTTCTTTCCGCTTTTTTTGGCCTCCCTTACAACATCTTGACCTCCTGTAACAACAAGAAGGTCTATTCCTGGATGGTTCATAAGCTCTTGAGCTGTGGAAATCGTTGGATCTTCTAGGGTTGTTAAGAGATTTTCAGGTCCTCCGTTCTCAACAATCTCCCTGTTTAAAAAATCTATGGTTTTTAAAGAGACTTTTTTTGCTTTGGGGTGAGGATTAAATACCACTGAATTCCCTCCAGCAATCATCCCTATGCTGTTATTGATAATTGTCTCAGAGGGATTGGTCACAGGGGTAATCGAACCGATAACCCCATACGGTGCTCTTTCTGTTATAGTCAGGCCATGATCCCCGGAAAAAGCAATTGGTTTTAAGTCTTCTATACCTGGTGTAAGATTGGATACTAAGAGATTTTTTTTAATCTTGTCTTCACAGCGTCCCAGTCCTGTCTCTTCAACAGCCAGCTTTGCCAAGTGTTCAGAGTTTTTTATGCCAGAATTTCTTATAGAAAGAATAATCTCCTCTCTTTTTTCTAAAGGCAAGGATGCGAGCTTTTTTTGAGACTCACAAGCAGCACTTATAGCAGAATTAATGTCTGGGAATATCCCTATGGGCTCTTCAACAACACAGGTATTTTTGGGCAATAACTCTTCTTTTTCCTCCTTAACCAACCTCAAGACGACCTTATCCACGATAGAGCGTATCTGCCCTTCATCAAGTTTCATCTAAAAATCCTCCTGTGAAATACTAATCTTTTTTATACTTAACTTCTCCTTCCACCTCCCAGGTATCCACGATAGCGACGATAACCGCATCTACCGGTTTATTTTCTGTAATCTTAGTCTGTCTTGCAGAACTACCTGTTGCATATAAGACAATCTCACCTATGCCAGAACCGACAGAATCGACCGCAACGATTGTATCACCAGTTAGATGGTTATTTGCATCAACCTGCTCGACAATATAAAACTTGAATCCTTTTAATTGCTCTTCCTTTTGGGTTGAGACAACTGTTCCTATAACTTTTCCCAAGAGCATTTTTTACTCCTATTTAGGACCCCCTTTTCTTTTACCCAGAGGCAAAACTCTATCCACGTTTTCATGGGGTCGAGGTATGACGTGTACAGAAACCAGTTCTCCAACCTTTTCGGCTGTCCTTGATCCAGCTTCAGTAGCAGCCTTCACAGCAGCTACGTCACCTCTGATAATTGCTGTTACATATCCTCCGCCGATCTTTTCAAAACCAATTAATTCAACCTTTGCTGCCTTAACCATAGCATCAGATGCCTCTACCATTCCGATGAAACCTTTTGTTTCAATCATCCCTAATGCATCACCCATTTTCTTACCTCCTTTCCTATATTTTTCTTCCGCTGACTGATTCGAGAGATCGCAGGGCGGCCTCACTCCCCACCTCAATATCCCTCTCCTCTCCTCCTAAATAAAGCCTGCCGTAGGCTCCAAAGGACCTCACCTCAATTAATGTAACATCAGAGGCCTTCTCTGCCTCATTTGCGGCAAGGGCACTATACCCCGCAGGCTCGACCTCCAAAATATATAAAGTTTGTCCAGGTATTAACATTGAGCCGTAACGGTCTCGGTTTATCAGTTGGCTTTGATAATCATCTACTTTTCGAATGACCTGACTCGACACAACCCTTGGCTTCATCCTTGCACTTTCTTCTAACCCTAACTCATCCAGGATTGCCTTTCCTGCTTCTCTCACCTCACCCTGAGAATCGGAATGCACCTCTAAAAGACCATATGCTCTTTCTACAATCTGCATTGCAGGCCTAACATCTGTTTTTTTCAGGGCAATATCTGTCAGCCTGTTTATCTCGATACCAGGCGCAATCTCAATAAAAAGGGATGTCATTCCTGATATGGGAAGAAATCCTCTTGCTGTTGTGCCGATATAAGAGACGAGTTGCGGTTGCAAACTATCAAGAAAGATGAAGGTTCTCAGATCCACCATATATTATCCCTTTCTACAGGCTAATATTGCTTAACAACAATTGACTCCTCAATGAGCTTAGTATATCTCAGGGTTTTATTAAAACGATGAAGAGAAAGAGCCATAAACAGCGCATTAATGATACTTGTCTGAGCAATTCTTGAAGCAAGGGCTTCACTCTTAAATCGTGTTTCCCTTGATGCTGTTAAAAGTTTTATATCTGCCTCTTTTGTAATAGGAGAAAGGGAATTATTTGTTATACATATCGTAGTAGCTCCCCTCTTCTTTGCAACCTTAAGGGTCTCTATAGGGTCTTTAGTGCTTCCTGAATGAGATATCGCTACCAATACATCCCCTTTTTTCAAAAGAGCGGCCTCCATTACCTGCAGATGACTATCTGTTTGAGAGGAGCAATTCAACCCTATTCTAAAAAACTTATTATATGCATCCATCACATTAGGAGAGGATGTTCCCACTCCTATTATCAGTATCTTCTCTGCTTTCATTAAGACCTCTTTTGCCCTTTCCATTTCTTTTATATCGAGAACTTCTAACGTATCTTTTAGAGCCTGGATATTATTCTGAAAGACCTTATGCGTTATTGCTCCTATATCATCAGATTTCTCCAAATCTTCATGTATGGTTTTAATCGGAGATACGGTATCCCTTGCTAATGTCAGTTTGAAATCTTGATATCCCTTGTAGCCTAAAGACCGGCAAAATCTTACTACAGTTGCCTCACTGACCCTGCTTTGGCTGGCAACTTCAGTAACAGATAAATGCATAATTTCCTGGGGATTATCCAATATATAATCAGCCACCTTTTTTTCTGCTGAATAGAGGTCTGAATAAGCCCCTCTTATCCTGATTAGACATCCCTTCAGTTCTTCTTTGAGTGATGATTTCCTTTTATTTTTCATCTCTTTTTCCATTTTTAAGAAAATTATAAAGGAAAAAAAAATATTGTCAAGTTTTTTTTCATAAAAAAAAATAATAAAAAAATTTTTTTCATATTATTTTTTATCATTAAAAAATGGGAGAATTTACTTATGGGTTATAGCCCAGAAGATATTGACGATTTTAGCCTTCTTTGGGAAAACTGTTGCTTTTTTTATATTTTCATATACTTTTAATAAGAAAAAGGACTGCTATTATTTATAAAAGGATGTGTTTACGGAGGTAACAGAATGAAAAAGATAATAATAGGCACTGTTGCATTAATCTTGGTTTTTGCAATTACAGATTTGGTCTTAGCCGATCGCCTTGGTTTCAGAGGAGGTTTTGGGCTGGGTCACGGGCTGGTTATTGGCGGAAGCGGTTTGGAAGACTCTCCTTTTGGTGACGATCGCTGGCATCCCTGCTGGGAGTGGGGAACCAAGGGTCCTGACTTAAGGATAACCAAAGAGGAAGCAGAGGAAGTTTTTAAGGAAAATCTTGCTTCCCTTGAAAATCCAGACCTCCGTCTTGGAGAAATTATCGAGCACGACGAATATTATGAGGTTGAGGTTCTTAACAGGGAAAATATCGTGGTTCAAAAACTTAAAACAGATAAAGACCACTGCTCTAACTATTGAATTCATATAGGTTTCCCATTCTCTTCCCTTTTCTTTTAAAAAAGAATATAACAAGAGAAACCTAATTTCTATCAAACCCAACTTTTCAAGATAATCACTGTTTTGATTTGCTTTTATTTTATGTTAAAATAATATTATGCCAGCCAATCTTCCCCCAGAATATTTTGAGGCAGAAAGACACTTTAAGAAGGCTTCAACCACTGTCGAAAAGATTGCAGCCTTAGAGGTTCTTATAGCAACTGTTCCAAAACATAAGGGAACTGACAAGCTCAGGGCAGATCTGAGAAGACGCCTCTCAAAGCTCAAAGAAGAGTCAATAGATCAAAAGAGGAAAAAGGGAGCCCGCTTTGACCTCTATAAGGTTGAAAGAGAAGGCTCATCCCAAGCCGCTCTTGTGGGACTTGCAAATTCTGGAAAGTCATCATTGCTCGCCTCACTCACCAATGCTGAACCAGTTATAGCCAATTATCCAATGTCAACCATGACACCCCTTCCAGGAATGATGCCCTTTGAAGATATACAAATACAGCTCGTTGACCTCCCTCCCCTGGGAAATGAGTCAACAGATGGGTGGGTATCCTCCATCATAAGGCTTACAGACGGCATCATCCTTCTCGTTGACCTGATAGAAAATCCCGCGGGGTCTGCCGAACTCCTTATCGAAACCCTTAAATCGTGGAATATTCATGTCCTCAAGCCTGGCGAAAAGTCTTCTGAACGTGGCGTTTCAAAGAGAGGTATAATTGTAGGGACAAAGTTTGATGTTCTTGGAGCTGAGAAAGGTTTTAACAATCTTGAAGACCGCTTAAGGGACAGCTACCCGGTTATTCCCTTTTCATCAAAACAGACAGACAAACAGGATTTATTAAAGAAAGCAATCTTCAACCTCATGGAAATCATAAGGGTCTATTCCAAGCAGCCAGGCAAAGACCCTGACTTTGAAAAACCTTTTACCCTGAAGAGGGGCTCGACGGTGCTTGATCTTTGCAGAGAGATACATAAAGACTTTTTATCAAAGCTAAAATATGCAAGAGTTTGGGGTTCAGCCCGATTTGATGGACAAAAGGTTCAGAAGGATTATATCCTTAAGGACAAAGATGTTGTAGAAATCCATATCTAATGATAGAATATAAACTTACCACAATAGAGAAAAAGCATAAACAAGAAATTCGTCAACAATTGCAACCAAACATTACGTGATTGCTACTCAACTTGCGAATGATATTTTGAAGCATTAAGAAAGAAATTATAAATGCGCGATGATTTTACTCAACAAACACTTGATATTCTAGCAAAGCGCGTTGGTGTTCGTTGCTCAAATCCGAGCTGCCGTAAGTTAACAACTGGACCACGAACTGAAGAAACAAAAATCGTGAATATTGGCGTAGGTTCGCATATCACTGCTGCTGCAACTGGAGGCCCACGATATGATTCAAGCTTATCTAGCGATGAACGCAAATCCGCCGATAATGGAATTTGGCTTTGTCAGAATTGCGCAAAACTAGTGGATAATGATCCTGTTCGATACACTGTTGAAGTTCTCCGAGAATGGAAAAAAAGTGCTGAAGATGCAGCCCTATCAGAGATCGAAGGTGAGGCTGTAGGGATTAGTGATTATATTGATCTTGATATTTCATACAAAAAAATCAAGATTCTTTCTGAGCGGCATGACTATCTCTTGCAAGTCATCCTTCAAAACTTAGGTAGCGATCCACTTTCTTCTTTTCATATTGATCTAGAGCTTCCAGCTCGTGTATTAGAGCATCCTGAAGAAGTTCAGCAATATATGCCAGATCGAAGTAGTAGAAGTGTAAGCTTCTTTCGAGCTGATCATCAAACAGATGGATCGACTGTATATCCGGGAGATTCAAAAGTCGTTTTAAGCATTCCTTATTATATTGATACTGGTATCTACATGAATCGTGGCAATTTATTCGAAACTCCTGTTCGAGCCATTCTTTATAGGACAGGCTTACAACCTTTAGTAATTGAGAAACCTTTTGGAGAACTACAGTTCTTCTGATTGTTTTAATATCAGCGGATAACAAGGCGTCGCACATTAATGCGAGCCCTCAGCTGGATAATAGGGACAGCGGTCAAGCTCAGCAAATAGATCGCCTTGCGGGAGGATATTGATATGGTGTAAGATTGCAGCCTTATGCCATCCACGACATCAGCTAACCAATGGCTCAACCGGACGCAATTATGCTGCACTCCGGCGTTAGGCTTCAAATTTAATCCCCTTTTCGATTTTTAGGGATTTGACAAGAGAGCAAGCGGAAAAAGAAGCAACTGTTTGAGAGCAAGGCCTGAGTTTGCTGCTTCGCCGAAGCGAAAGTAGGCAAATCCCGTTAAGAAAATCGAGGGGGTGTCCTTCTTTGGTTCGTTTGCTTTCTAAATACAAGAAATGAACGAAACGTAATAATAGGTATTATAGGTATTAAATGAAGTTGAGCCAGAAGGAATTCGACAGGATTACTACTGGGTCGATCCGCCGTATACCGAGTGAAATTCGTGGACACCTAGACAATGTTTTGATTTCCGTCCAGAAGCGCCCCTCCCGCAAATTGCTCAAAGAAATGGGCTTGCCACCAGATCACTCTCTATTAGGTGTCTACCAAGGCGTTTCATTGATGAAGCGTTCTGCAGTAGAACCTCCACTATATCCGGACACGATTTTTCTGTTTCAAGAACCAATAGAGGAAATGTGTGATACAATCGAGGAAATCGAAAAACAGATCGAAATCACGGTGGTTCATGAAATTGCTCATTTCTTGGGAATCAGCGAAGAGCGCTTGGCAGAGCTAGGTTACTAATAAGTGAATAAGCTATGCACTGGAGATGGACTGGGTAAGTCGCCAGCCTTACCCAACCACTTAGCTCAATCGTTGGGCTTCAAATTTAACTTCCCCCTTTCGATTTTTTAGGTATTTTTTCCTCCGGAGAATCGCAAAGCGATTTGACAATTGATTGAGGAAATCAAGAGGTTTTTTAAAACCCCCTTCTGCTTTTTAGGGATTTTACAATTGAGTGAGGAGAAAAGAGGAAGGGTGTTTGAGCGAAGCGAGTTTCCTTCCTCGCCGAACGATTGCAGGAAAATCACGTTTAAAAAAGCAGGGGGGCACCCTTCTTTAGTTACCTTTCTTGGGTGAGCAAGAAAGGTAAAAAGGATTGGTTAATCGTTCACAGCGATTGCAGAAAAATTCCGTTTAAAAAAGCAAGAGATGCCCTTTTTTGGTTCGTTTTTTGGGCAAGCAAAAAATGAACAAAGCTGGTTTAGTAAGATAATAGCTGAGACGCTATTGCTGGAGCAGAAAAATTTCTTTTTCAAAAAACTTAAGCATTGCCTTTTTTCGTCCCTTTACTTTCTAAAGACAAAAAATGAACAATATCCTATTGTAATTAAAAGTTTTTGATTAATACCTCTTTTAACGCCCAATCTATAAAAAACATATTAAAGTTTAATGGATAAATGCCGATAAGATAAAAAGCTTAGACTTTAATCTTCAAATTTATAGGTGGTTTGGATATGAAAACCATATCACAAAAAGAAAGACGTCGAGCAAAAAGAGAAATCATAGGATATGCTCTCATTAATGTCTATCCGAAAAACGTACAAACTCAATCAGAAATAAGAGCAAGGGTCTTTGATATTTCTCCGTTAGGAGCAGGAATTATTTCCTATCAACCCTGTATTAAGGATTCGAAAATCTATCTCAGTCTTTTGTCTCCAGATAACACTTCTCTACCCAATATTTCTGGTAGGGTTGTGCGGTGTAAAGAAAAGAATAATGAGTATCATATTGGTATTGAGTTTGAAAATATCAATGAATATCAAAAATCACTCATCGAAAACTACATCAGATCGATGAAACTGTGGAACAAGAACAAGGAATAGCTGGTCAAAAACTCTAAAACTTTACCTCTCTAAGGCTTTTCAATCCTCTCTTTAAATTTTTCTGATTTTGGTAAATCAATGAGTATCTTTTCTAAACAGCAAAAAAGTTCACTTGCTGATTCTTAAAAAGCAAGGTTCTTCTCACCTTATTCATTGACAGTTTCTTAACTTCCGCCTATAATTAACGAAAAAAATGAGGAACTTTCTTTCTATTTGAAATGTCTAAATCTTTAAGCATAAAAGGATTGCTTTTAAGTAAAGCAGATAACATACTCATAGAGAAATGTAAGAGGGGAGATACAAATTCCTTTGAAATTCTGGTACTTAAGTATCAGAGGCGAATCTTCAATCTGATATTTCGTTTAACGAATGAACCTGATATAGTGGAAGATATAGCTCAGGAGGTATTTCTCAGGGCATATAATGCAATAAATGATTTTAAAGGAAAATCCTCATTTTCAACATGGATTTATCGTATTACAGTAAATACATGCTTCAATTACATAAAGTCAAAGAGAAGACATCAATATGAAAATTTGGAAACGAACGAACCTTTAGAGAAATATACCTTAACATCTAATAATTTAACTGATACAGAACTATTAATTGAACGTCACGAGTTGTCCAAAAAGATAAAAGAGGCCATTGGTTCCTTAAATCATGAACAGAGAACCATTTTTGTCTTGAGGGATGTTGAGGGGCTCTCATACGAAGAAATTGGAAAGATTCTGGATTGTCCGAGTGGAACAGTGCGTTCAAGATTATTTAGGGCCAGAAGAGAATTGAGAACAAAGTTAGAAAATTATATAAAGGTATGAGGTGAAAAATGAAATGAAAAAATTTTCAAGAACTGATATCGGCTTTTATTGACAATGAATTGAATCTACGAGAAACCCTTAGTCTGAAAAGGCACATTAAATCGTGCGAACATTGCAGGGAAGAACTAAAAATTATCGGTAAAGTTCAAAATGAATGTCAAAACGAAGGTCTGTCCTGGGTTGCTCCTCAACCAAGCGAAGAATTTTCACCTACTTTAATGAATATTATTTATAATCTTCCTGCCCATCAGAAAGAGAGAAATCCGTTCTTTTTAAATAAGCCTTTATTCATTATAAGAGATTGGTTCATTTCATTAATGAGAAGACCCATTATTACCTTTTCTCTCTCCGGAGCTACGCTAGCCCTGTTGATAGGCTTGATGGTTTTCTCTTGGATCCAAAAAGATAAACTTCAGACCGTTTATGAGCTTGTACAAAAAGATACAACTCTGGTAGCAGAAAAAGATATAAATTATTATATAAATGAATATGCAATTAAAGCTTCAGAAACTCCCGATGTTTTCCGAGAAGGAATAATAGAATCAGTAACTTATCAGCCTTCAAGATAAATGAGAGCTATAATGAACCGCTCAATGAAAAAACTTAATATTGTTCTTTCATTAATATTCTTTACCTTTTTTATATCTCCTCAAAGCGTCTTTGCTCAAGAAAAGAGCGTTAAAGAATTGCTCAAAAAGATAACCGAAGCAGAGCTTAGGAGCTCTTACCAAGGAGAGAGATTTATATTTAATTTTTATACCCCAAACCCAAATGTCATTCGTTACCAAATCATTCGTATAAGACCAGGCTTAGAAAAAAAGGTTTTGAAAACTTTGGACAATAAAGATGAACGTATAATTTTAAAAGACGGGAAAAACCTCTGGGAGTATATCCCTTCTGAAAAGAGAGTTATAAAACGTTCTGTTGACCCTCTTGCAGACAGGGCTTATACGCTTTTCAAAAATATAGACCTATTAAAAAAGAATTATTCGATTAAAATTATCGATGATGACATAAAAATTGCAGATAGAAAATCAACCCTTGTTGAGCTTGCCCCAAAAAATAATGAAAAAAGGGTTAGATACAAAATCTGGATAGATAAAGAAAGAGGAATTGGATTAAAAACAGAGATTTATAGCCCAGAAAATAAATTAATCACCCTCTCTTTCTATTCGAAAATAGATTTTACCCCGCCCCATGATATGAATAAATTCGTCTTAAGGGTCCCTAAAAACACCAGCCTCCATGCAATAAAGGAAAAACGAAATTTAGCAATGGTGAGTGTAGAATCTCTCGTAGACTTTAGAGTACAGCTTCCTAAAATCCTTCCCAAAGGCTTCGTTCTTACTGGGGGACGCGTGAAGACTTTAAAAACCACAAAGGAGCTCCATGTTCACTATTCAGATGGACTTAGCGGTATCTCTTTGTTTGAAAATTCATCAGGGAAGATGTATACGAGGAATAACACCCCTTTAAGACCTGTTGATATTAACGGTAATATGGGTAATTTTTATAAGGTGGGGCTGGTTCGTCTCCTTGAATGGCAGTCCAAAGGTATTACCATTGCCCTTGTTGGAGAATTGGAAGAAGAAGAATTCTTAAAGATTGCTCGGTCAATAGAATAAAATCAAAAGAAATTAAAATTTGAGGTAGAGATGAAGAACTCTGTTTTTTCAAAGAAATGGACCGTAGGTTTAATAATCTTTCTCATTATACTAGGGTTTCTTATCATTAATAACCTTGATAAAACTATCGATAATTTAAAACTAGGCTTAACCACAAAGACAGCTTTAGCTATAGATGATACAAAAAAAGCCCCTTTTGGACCCGAAACCTTTATAAAGGTCGCAGAAAATGAAAAGCCATCCGTTGTCAATATCAGTACCACCCAGATAATTAAAAGACAAAGTCAAAGAGAATTTGGATTTCGAGGCCCTTTTAGAGAAGATGATCCTTTTCGGGAATTCTTTGAAAAATTCTTTGGAGATATTCCTCAAGGAGATATCAAGAGAAGGAGCCTTGGTTCAGGGTTTATTATCAGTAAAGATGGCCTCATCCTAACTAATAATCATGTCGTACAACGGGCAACCGAGATAAAGGTTACCCTTCATGATGAAAGAGAATTCGATGCAGAGGTTATAGGAACAGACCCTAAGACAGACCTATCCCTTATAAAGATTAAAGCAAAAGTCGATCTCCCTGTTGCTAAACTAGGTAATTCTGATACCCTTAGGGTCGGGGAGTGGGTGATGGCCATTGGTAATCCCTTTGGTCTCAGTGAAACAGTAACTGTTGGTGTGGTGAGTGCAAAAGGAAGGATCATAGGTGCTGGTCCATATGATAATTTTATCCAGACTGACGCATCTATTAATCCAGGGAACAGTGGCGGTCCGTTGCTAAATGTGAGAGGTGAAGTTGTTGGAATAAATTCAGCAATCTATTCAGGAGGTCAAGGAATTGGCTTTGCCATACCCATAAATATTGCTACTGATATTTTAGATGACTTAAAAACAAAGGGCAAAGTTGTTCGGGGATGGTTAGGCGTGCTTATTCAGAAGATAACTCCTGATCTCGCCAAGTCCTTTGATCTATCAGAATCTGAAGGGGCTTTGGTATCCGATGTTGTAGCGAATGGGCCCGCGGATAAGGCAGGAATTAAAAGAGGAGATGTAATTATAGAATATGAAGGAAAAAAGATTAAATCCATGGAAATGTTACCAAGAGTCGTAGCTGTAACAAAACCCGGCACAAGGGTAAACATAACTGTCCTTAGAAATGGAACAAAAAAGAAATTTAAGGTTACTATAGAACAACTGAAGGAAACAAGGGCAGAGATTTCTCAGGATATCGAAAAGACACTTGGTATGAGTGTCCAAGAAATTACACCAGAAATTGCAAAATATTTTGACCTAGAAGATCAGAAAGGGGTTATTGTATCAAATACAGAAAAGGATAGTCTTGCATGGGAGTCTGGATTGCGCCAAGGAGATATTATAAAAGAAATAAACAGGCAGAAGGTTAGCAATATAGCAGATTACAGAAGGCTTATGAAGAGTATAAAAGAAAAGAGTACGATTCTTTTTCTAGTAAAGAGAGGTGAGAACACTATATTTATAGCTGTGAAAACCGGTTAACTCTCTCTAATTTTCACTCTCATGTCTGGTTCTAATAAAAAAGATTTGGCAAAGTTTATCTTCCTTATTATAGTAGGTATCCTCCCATTATTTTTAACTTCAGCAAATCCTCTCTTAAGTAGCGAATTATCTATAAGAAGAAATGCGATTGTATTGGCGGTTGAAAAGGTCAGCCCTGCTGTTGTTAATATCAATACAGAAGAGATTATAAAAGAGAGGATTAATCCTTTTTCTGCTTTTAGAGAGCCCTTTTTTGAAGAATTCTTTAGGGATTTCTACAAAGCCTTTCCCCAGAGAAATTTTAAAAAACAAAGTCTCGGCTCAGGAGTAATAATCAATCCCAAGGGATATATCTTGACGAATGCCCATGTGGTATCAAGGGCAACAAAAATCAATGTAACGCTCAGCAACAAAAAAGAATATCAGGCTACGGTTGTTGGTGCTGATGTAAAATCTGATCTTGCTATCATTAAGATAGATTCGAAAGATAAGCTTCCCTTCGCAAGGATGGGTCGTTCAGATGACCTTTTAATCGGGGAAACGATTATCGCGATAGGAAATCCCTTTGGTCTCTCTCATACAGTAACCTCTGGAGTAATCAGCGCTACGCGAAGGTCTATAAAAGGTCCAGAGGATAAAATATATCACGATTTTATCCAGATAGATGCCTCCATAAATCCTGGGAATAGTGGGGGACCTCTCATAAATATAAACGGTGAGGTCATTGGGATCAACACGGCTATATATCAAAAGGGAGAAGGAATAGGCTTTGCCATACCGATCAATAAAGCCAAGCGCATTATTGATGACCTTATAGCTTATGGAAGAGTTCATGAAGCATGGCTAGGTGTTGCTGTCCAGGATATCACTCAAAGGCTGGCAGAATATTTTAATTTTAAGGATGAAGGAGTATTGATATCTAAGATTTATAAAAAGAGTCCAGCAGACAGAAGTGGATTAAAGGTTGGGGATATCATTATATCAATAGAGGACATTGTAATAAAAAATAAGAGAGATTATCGAGGGCAAATATCTGCCTTTACCCCTGATGATAAGGTCAAACTTACCCTCTTTAGACACAATAAAAAATTAACAAAATCGATTACTGCGAAAGCCCTCCCCAAAAACTTGGCTTTGGAAATCGCCAAGGAGTTGCTCGGAGTATCGGTGGAGAACATTACTCCTTCTCATATAAAAAAATATAGGCTTTTTACAAAAAAAGGTGTTCTCATAAAAGAGGTCCAAAAAAACAGTCTTGCCCACAGGATAGGAATTGAACCAGGAGATATCATCAGGCAGATAGATCAACAGAGAATAAATAACATTGAGGACTTTAAAAAAGGTATAATATCAGCTAGAAATAGAGACAGTATATTGCTTCTTGTACAAAGGGGCAGTAATGGATACTATATTACTTTAGAACTTTGATCTGAGGTAATCGATTATTTTAACATCCAAAAAAGAAATCAAAAAAAGAATAGAACAATTAAACGAAAAAATTCGCTATCACGAAAAAAGATATTATATCGATAACGACCCTGAGATAACAGATTATGAATTTGACCAGCTCATGTCTGAATTAATAAAGCTGGAAGAGGAGAACCCTGAGTTTGTGTCGCCTTATTCCTCTTCACAAAGGGTTGGGGGAGAACCTGTAGAAGGCTTTCCCACTGTTGAACATAGAGTTCCCATGCTGAGCCTTGATAATGCCTATTCTATTGAAGAGGTTAAAGAATTTGAAAAGAGGATAAAAAGACTTCTTCCTAAAGAATCCTTTGAATATATTGCAGAGCTTAAAATAGATGGGCTCGGTGTGGCCCTTATCTATGAAAACGGGGTCTTAACAAGAGGGGCGACCCGAGGCGACGGTGCCAGAGGTGAAAATATTACATCAAATCTCAGGACAATAAAGAGCATTCCACTAAAAATAAAGGACTCAAAGCCCTCCCCAGAATATCTTGAAGTAAGGGGAGAGGTCTTCCTGAGCCGAGACGCCTTTGAAAAAATCAATACAGAGAGGGAAAAGAAAGGGGAATCCCTCTTTGCCAATTCGAGAAACGCGGCTGCCGGTTCATTGAGGCTTTTAGACCCGAAGATAACAGCAAAGAGACCGCTCGATATCTTTCTTTATAATATCATCTTTATCGATGAACGGCTCCGTCCTGAAACTCAGTTAAAGTCACTTGAGTTTTTAAAAGAATTAGGTTTTAAGGTTGTTCCGCATAGTGAAAAACCATTAAAAAATTTTGAAGAGATTTTTAACTACTATAATCAAAAGAAAGAAAAATTAGAAGAACTAGAATACAATACCGACGGCCTTGTCATCAAGGTCAACTCTTTTCCTCAGCAGAAGTTGCTTGGAGAGACCAGCAAGCACCCGAGATGGGCCATTGCCTTTAAATTTCCGGCAAAACAGGCGAGAACAACAATCAGAAACATCGAGGTGCAGGTGGGCAGTACAGGCGCTGTGACCCCTGTTGCAATTTTCGATTCTACCTCTCTCTCCGGCTCGACCATAAGCAGGGCCACTCTGCACAACGAGGATGAGATAAAGAGAAAGGATATACGGGTGGGGGATACTGTCCTGATTGAAAAGGGAGGGGATGTCATCCCCAAGGTCATAAAAGTTATAACAGCTGAAAGAACAGGAAAAGAAAAAATTTTTAAATTTCCAAAAATTTGTAAAGTATGCCAATCACCTATTTTTAGACCTGAAGGAGAGGCTGTTGCAAGATGCACCAACCCTTCTTGTTCTGCCCAGATAAAGAAAAGGCTCCAGCATTTCGCTTCAAGAAGCGCCATGGACATCGAGCATCTCGGTCCCAGCATTATCGAACAACTGGTTGAAAAAAACTATGTAAAGGATTTTGCAGACCTTTATTTATTAGATGAAAATACCCTTGCGGGCTTGGAAAGGATGGGGAAGAAGTCTGCGCAAAACCTAAAAGAAGCAATAGAAAAAAGTAAGAATGCAGGATTTCAAAGAGTTCTCTTTGCGCTCGGCATCCGCCATGTCGGAGAAAGAGCCAGCCAGATACTCTCGGAAAAGTATCCCTCCATCGACAAGCTAGCAGAAGCAGACAGGGAAAGCCTCGAAGAAATCGAGGAGATCGGCCCGAGAATTGCGGAGAGCATTGTCAATTTTTTCAGCCAGAGGAGCAACTGCGGCCTTGTCGAAAGACTGAAAAGGGCCGGCATCAAAACATCGAGAGAGACCGGCAAACAGAAAAAGGCAACTCTCGAAGGAAAGCAGTTCGTCCTAACAGGTGCTCTGGAATCTTTCAGCCGCAGAAAGGCAAAAAAGGCCATCGAAGAGCTCGGCGGAAGAGTTACATCGTCAGTCAGCAAGAATACAAACTATGTTATCGCTGGGAAAGACCCAGGGACTAAATATCAAGACGCCCTAAGATTAAATATAGATATCCTGGATGAAAATGGTTTAAAAAAAATCATTTCAAAAGACTAAAATCTTTTCTCTTTATTAATATTTATCTCAATTAATCATTCTTAATTTTCATAAAATCTTATTTTCAAAAATTAAAGATAGGTAATCTGTTAAAAAAGCCTTGTATATAATTCTAGAATTTTCTCGGATACTATTGAAAATAGCGATTTGACTAATAGGCCTTATAAGATATATTATTTAGATAGAAAATTTATTTTTTAAGAGAAAAATCATGAAAGAAGAAAAGATTCGACTAACAACTTTAAGTCATGGTGCAGGCTGAGCCTGTAAAATTGGTCAGAAAGACCTAGCGCAGGTTCTGTGCAAAATGCCAAAGCTTAATGACCCAAGATTTATTGTTCGTACAGATGCAGCAGATGATGCTGCTGTCTATTCTCTCAATGACCATCAGGCACTCGTTCAATCCGTAGACTTCTTTACCCCTGTGGTAGATGACCCCTATCAGTTTGGAAGCATAGCTGCTGCCAATTCTTTAAGTGATATCTATGCTATGGGTTCAAAACCGATATTTGCGTTAAACATTGTCTGCTTCCCAACAAAGACCCTTCCCTTAACCATACTTCAAGATATTTTAAAAGGAGGAAGGGATAAGGCAAAAGAAGCCGGTATTCCAATTGTTGGGGGCCATAGTGTAGATGATCCCGAACCAAAGTATGGCCTTATCGTAAATGGAATTATAGAAAAAGAAAAAGTTGTTACGAATGCAGGGGCAAGAGGGGGTGATGTCCTTATCTTAACAAAACCTCTTGGATTGGGAATTATTAATACAGGGATTAAAAGAGAATGTGTAACTCAAAAGACCATAGATAGAGCTGTAGAGGTGATGAGCACATTAAATAGATCTGCTTCTGAAATAATGATGGAAATCGGAGTTAATGCCTGTACTGATATTACAGGCTTTGGATTATTGGGCCATCTTTATGAGCTGGTATCAGCCAGCAAAGTTATGGCAAACATTTCTCTAAACAAAGTCCCTGTATTGAAAGAGGCATGGGATTTGGCTAAAGAGGGTATTGTTCCTGGAGGCACAACAGCAAATCTAAAATATGTAAAAGACAAGATAATATGGGAGGATAATTTTTCTGAAGAAGAAAAGCTTGTACTGGCTGATGCCCAGACATCAGGGGGTCTTTTGATCTCTGTTCAAAAAGAAAAGTCTCAAGAAATGCTCGATCGTCTCTCAAAGTCTAAGGGTGTCCTTTCAGCTGTCCAGATAGGAGAGATTGTTGAGGGGAAAAAGGGGATGATTCGGGTAAAAGAATAAACAAGACATGCCACACAAACAAAACTCATTATTTGTTATTCTATTTATTTTATCATTGCAAAGATATAGCCACTTCCTTTTCTATCGTTTTAATCTATGCCTATTAACTCATTGACATTTCTACAAAAATCTGTTATTTTTTATTTAAATTCTTTTTAGGGAATCACATATGAAAACTTTTGTGGTAATTTCCCTTTTTATAAGAGAAGTCTCCTTTCCTCCATTATTTCTCCTGAGATATATAAATAGATTAATGATATAGATAGAGGGAATTTCTGTATGAAGGAAAAGAACTACGTAATCTTGTTAGCTGAAGACGAAAAAAAATCTGATTCTGAATTCTCTCTTAAGGAAGAGATTGGGAAACTTAAGGGTATATCCATTGTAGAATCCGTTCAAGGAGGAAAAGAAGCGCTTGAAAAAATCAAGGGCGATCAATACAGTATTCTTTTAACAGATGACTCACTGTCAGATATGGACTCAAGAGAGCTGGTTAAAAGAATAGTAGAGAATGGATTTAAAGTTCCCCTGATTATGCTTGTTGATCCAGGTCATGAAGATATAGCTGCTGAGGCAATAAAGATAGGTGCAGATGATTATGTAGTCAAAGAAAAGGGATATTTAAAAATACTGCCAAAGATTATTGAAAAGACTGTCGAGAAATTTAAACTAACATCTTCATTAAAATTAGCTGAAGAGAGATATATACAGATTTTTGAACATGCCAGCGACTCGATATTTATATACGATTTTGAAGGAAATATTTTGGATGTTAATACGAATGCCTGTCAATGGCTGGGATATAAAAAAGATGAGCTATTAGAAATGTCAATGGAAGATATCCTTTCACCAGCAATGAAAGAAAAAGCCTCGGATATTATTCAAAAGATTAAGGGTGTAAAGAAGTCGGTCTTTGAATCATCTTATATAAAAAAAGATGGAACTGCTGTTCCAGTAGAGTTAAGCGCCTCTTTTTTTAAACTTGATAAAAATGAAATCATACTTACTTTTGTAAGAGATATATCAAAGAGAAAAAAAATTGAGAAGGATTTAAAACTCCTTGCTAATATCACAACCCATACTGCTGAAGCAATTATAAGTGTGGATGAAAGAGAAAATATAACATCCTGGAATAGAGGAGCAGAATTCATATTCGGTCACAAGGCTGAAGAAATTATTGGTAAGCCATATAGTATATTGGTTCCAAAAGAATCATTACACGGTCTTTCAAATATCATAAGAGAGGTATATGAAAAGGGGTTCGTTACTGATATAGAGACTGAGAGAGTAACCAAAGATGGTCAGAAGATCGATGTGCATCTGACCATTTCAATTATTAAAGATGAGAAGGGAAATAGAATAGGCAGATCAGTTATATTAAGAGATATTGCAGAGCGTAAATATATGGAGGAAAAGCTTATTCGCTCTTCAAAGCTTGCTGCACTTGGAACTCTCGCAGCAGGTATTGCGCATGAGTTTAATAATATCCTCACCGCAATGCTTGGGTATGCTGAATTAGGTCTTATTACAAAAGACCTCGAGAAGATGAAAAAGGCTCTCGAGGTTGTTGTAAAGTCTTCTGCAAGGGCTAAGAGCATAACAGATAACCTCTTGACCTTTGCTAGAAAACACGAATCAAAAAGGGAGCATATAAATATCCGTGATGCTGTTGATACCAGTATTGCTTTGGTAAAGAGAGAGTTTGAAAAGGATAATATACGTATTGTGAGAAAATTTTCAAAGGTTCCTAAAACTTACTGCGATGCTGGCCAGATTTCCCATGTCTGTTTGAATCTTCTTGCGAATGCAAGGGATGCTATGCGGCCAAAAGGTGGAAAATTAATCGTAGAATTGAGAAACAGGGATGGTTATATCGAATTAAAATTTGCTGATACAGGATGTGGAATTCCCCCAAAATTAAAAGAGAGAATTTTTGAACCTTTTGTTACGACTAAAGGTCCTTTGGGGGGGAGTTCTGAGAAAGGAACTGGATTAGGCCTTTCAGTTTCTTACGGAATCATTCGTAATCATAATGGTACGATAGAAGTGGAGAGTAAGGAAAACAGAGGATCAGTGTTTACTATTAAATTACCTATTATAAAAGAATCATTAAAAGATACAAAAATTGCAAGAGGTTATAAAAAGGCTTCTAGAAGACAACCCATTTTAAAAATCTTGGTCGTTGATGATGAAAAGGAGATAAGGAGCCTTTTTGAAGAGATACTGAAGAGGGAAGGACATTTCATCAATACAAAGAAGAGCGGAAGAGCAGCCTTATCACTTCTTAGGAAAGAGAAATTTGATTTGATATTTACTGATATAACCATGCCTGGAATTGATGGGATAGATTTTCTCAAAAAGGTCAAGAAGATTGATGAGAAGGCAAAGATAGTGATGGTAACAGGTCAGGTTGTTGATGATGATATCAATTTAGCCTTGGCAGAGGGAGCCTTTGGATTCATAAGAAAGCCCTTTACAACATCATCTATCTTTTCAATGATAGATGAGGCTATATCAAAAGATAGATAAGATAAGAATCCTCCTCTATCGGCCGCATTAAGAGTTTTCATATATATTTATCCCAAGTTATTATCATTAATGAATTAAAATATTAAGAGATAAATAATGCCTTTAGTATCGATTATCATGCCAACTTACAACAGAAGAGAATTGTTGAGCGAAGCCATTGGTTCTGTTTTAAACCAAACATATGAGAATTTTCAGTTAGTCATAGTGGATGATGGGTCAACTGACGGTACAAAAGATATGATCAAAGAATATCGTGACCCAAGAATAAAGTATATCTTTCAAAAAAACAGAGGGGTAAGTGGTGCAAGAAACAGAGGTGTCTTTGAGTCTAGTGGAGAATACGTTTCTTTTTTAGATTCTGATGATTTATGGAAAAGGGATAAGTTAAAGATTCAAACAGATTTGATGAATAATAAAAACGATATCTTCATAAGCTATACGGATGAAATCTGGATGAGAAAAGGGATCAGGGTTAATCCCATGAACAAACATAAGAAATATTCTGGTTGGATTTTTGAAAAGTGCCTTTCTCTATGCATCGTCAGCCCTTCTTCTGTTATGATGAGAAGGGAACTTTTTAATGATATCGGACTTTTTGATGAATCCCTCCCTGTTTGTGAAGACTACGACATGTGGTTGAGGATATCTTCTCAATATCCTGTATTTCTTATAGATAAGAAGCTGATTATCAAGAGAGGGGGACATCCTGGCCAGCTTTCAAAAAGGTCTTGGGGGAACGACATATATCGGGTAAAGGCTCTCTTAAAAATTCTAAAAGATGATCATCTGAGTCAGAACTATAGAAAAAAGGCAAGGGAAGAACTGATAAAAAAATGTCGAATCTTAGCAAATGGTTATTTTAAGAGAGGAAAAATTAAGAAGGGCAATCAATATATTAATTTAATAGAAAAACATAACCAAAGTTAATGAAGGAAGATTGAAAATGAAAATAAATTCTCTAGAGAAAACCTCAGAATTAAAGTTAGTCAGTATAAAAGATATTGATATCAAAGATAAAGAGTTTTTAATAACCTTTCCTTTAAGGTCTGATACCCTCATCAATTCCATTAAGGAAATCGGGATTATTACCCCTATTATCTTGAGAGATATGCAAAATAGATATCAGATTATCTCTGGATTTAAAAGGGTCTTTGCCTGTGGAGAACTGGGTATCAAAAGTATCAAGGCAATTGTCTATTCTAAAAATGATTTAAAAGATAAAGAGGCTTTTTATCTTAATTTTTATGAAAACTTAACTTTAAGGTCTTTCAATATTGTTGAAAAAGCCATGATTTTAAATAACCTCTTTGAGAGAATAAAAATAGACACCAAAGAGTATAAAAAAAAATTTCTTCCTCTCCTTGGTCTAGATTTTAATAAAAAACAACTGAAAGATTTTTTTGGTTTATTAGATTTGGATGAAAAAATAAAGACCTATATTGTTGAGGAAAACATCTCTTTAAAAAACATTTTCCAATGGATAAGATTTACTAAAAAGGAACAAAAGGATATCTTTCGGTTTATATTACCGCTGAGATTAAGCTCAAATAAACTTAGAGAGGTTCTTCTATTTTTAGAAGAAATATGTCAAAAAGATAAGATTTCTGTTAAGGATATTACCGATTGCAAGGAGATTCAAGATGTTTTAAACAATAAGAATATAACCGCTTCTCAAAGATCATCAAAGATTAGAGATCTCTTGAAAAGAAAGAGGTTTCCTCAATTGACATCAATGGAAAAGTCCTTTGCTAATATAATAAAAGATTTAGAACTCCCAAAAGGGATTATCTTCCGATCCCCTGAATATTTTGAAGAAAAGGAATTCAGCATCGAATTCAAAATAAAAAATAAAGAAGAGCTAAAAAGAGTCAGCAGGGCATTATTAAATATGTCAGAGAAAGAGAAAATATCTGAGCTTTTCAAGATGAGTTAAAAACATGTCAGGTTTTAATTTTCAAAAAATATATATAGATAAAAAGGTAAAAGATTATTTTATAACAAAAAACATATTAAAAAAGGCTTTTTATAAAGAAGTAGAATATATTGATGACCCCTGTAGGATCTTAGCCCAGAGAAGATCAGAAAAAAACAATATTTTCGATAGTAAGAAAACTCTCCTTTTAACAGAACAGAGAGGAAACTATATTAAAAGATGCCCAGGGACAAAAAGATATCTCTGTTGCAACTACTATTTTCTTAACTTTTCCACAAATTGTCCACTGGAATGCAGTTACTGTATCCTGCAAACTTATATTAACAACCCCATTTTAACTCTCTTTGTGAATCTTGAT
>Ga0307379_10001309_pt1 | contig 39590 bp, 29 predicted proteins | sample UN2MG_FD_202237 | JGI IMG/M metagenome (GOLD analysis project Ga0307379, IMG submission 202237) | Soil microbial communities from Risofladan, Vaasa, Finland - UN-2 | ecosystem: Environmental > Terrestrial > Soil > Coastal area > Acid sulfate soil | place: Finland: Risofladan, Vaasa | collected...
GACTTTGGGCCCTAAACCCCCCTCACGGGCCCGGCAGGGCCGTTCAGCCTCGACAAGTGTCTAACTTGGGCTAACGGGACTCTTCGTCAGTGCGCAGGGGGCGGTTGAGAAGCGAGGATCGGGAACCGGCAAGCAGTCAGGAGACCCATCGGCCGGTAGTGACGATACGGAGGGTGTCGCTTTCTCGCACCAGGTACAGGACCGTGCCGCGGCACGACAACAGGCCCTCGCATACGCCGCAACGGACCTCGATGGTGCTGCCTTGCCGCTCGATGGCGATGATGGGGCTGCGCCCATCAAAGCGCCCACTCGGCGAGAAGACGGGCGGTGCGGGGTCGGGCAGCTTGGGGTCGGTTCGGATGAAATCGACGACGTCCACGGTTTCTTCATCCGTGAAACCGTCCGGCGCCGGGAATGGCAGCAGCGATCCGTCGGGCACCGCGCGGTCATCTGTGAATGGCGTCTCCTGACGTGAGACCTGGCAATAGTCGAATAAGGGCGAGGCCCGGGGGGGCCAGGACTCGCACCACTGTCGGCTTGGCATCGGCCCGTCGGGCGAGCCTTCGGCCGCGAGAGCCCGGCAGAGGCAGTCCCGAAGCGCGTCACCGAGTCCGTCAACGCGCACGTACTTCCCCTTCCGCAGACGGGCGGTTGTGCTGTCGGGCTCGAAGAACACGGTGACCGCGTATCGCAGCACCCCGTTCCGCTCCCGGTTGTTTCTGAGGAGGATGAACCAGACGCCTATCCCTGTTGGTGCTACGTTGCCGGCCCGCTCGAGAATGTCGTCGGTCTGCTCATCGGTAAGAGGGGCCGGGTCGAAGCGACTGTGCACAACGACAGGCACCGGCGTGTCAGACTCCGTGTCGTCGCGGTCGGTGGCGGATGCCGACGGGGTGCGCTGTCGTTGGGGCGGGGGTGGTGCAGCGTTGGCGTCCCGGCTCGCGGCACAAGCTGGAAGACTCGTTGACAGAACGCATGTGAGTATCAACGCGATCGATGGAGATGCTGCGTTGCACACGGTCTGCTCCTCGCAGCGCGGGTTCCTGCGGCAGAGTCCGACCGAAGCTCCGGTGCAGCCACGCACCGGGATGGCGTTGTGCGGTGCTTCGGACAGCTACCGGTAAGTGTACCGGTGAGCGATGCAGCGGTTGCGGTGGTGCGACGGATTCACGGGTCAGCTCGGCTGACCCATGCCACCGGACGCAATGGTGGGCAGGGTGCTCAGGAAGTGAACCAGTTCCTCGGCGATCTGGTTCACGGTTTGATTCGTTGCCTCCAGCTCGGCGCGCTCAATGGTCTCCGAGAAACGGAAATCGTCTTTGCTCTCGGTGACCAGGACGTCCCTGGTCACCACGGAGGAGAAGGGAACGATACCGGTGCGCACGTCGAGGAGGACGGCCTCAGCGGTGCAATAGGCCTTGACCTGGTTGCGAGCCAGAAGTTTCTCTTTCTGGTGCGACTGGCTGGTCGTGTAGTAGACCAGCAGCAGGTCGGCCTGAAAGCGGGCGGCGGCCTCCCGTAGGTAGGAAACGGTCTGCCGCTCGGGTGTCATCAGCGAGGGCAGGAACGACGCGTCGGAAATGCGCTGCGAGGCACGGAGCGTATCAAGCAGTCCGCCGTCGATGCTCTCATGCAGTTGGGCCAGGGGCTCGGACCACCATTGGGGCGTGCGCCAGCGGCTCCCAAAGTGCAGCACGGTCAAGCGGGCCTCGCGCGGCAGCTCGATCTTCGCCGACAGAATCCGGTCGATGGCCTCGTTGCTGAGGACGGCCTGGTCGGCCGGAAAGAGGGAGCCGCGCAGCGTTGGCCGGTCGAATGATATCGCAGAGATATGGCTCAGGGCGGGAACCGGTCTGGCGGCGCTGCACCCGGCCACGGCACTCAGTGCCAACACGACGTGGAGAACAGCACGGCGGGTCATGGCAAGCTCCTTTGTCGAAATGCTCGCGAGCACCCTTGGCCGTGAGGTGTGACGAATCCGACTCGGCACACGGTGCTCGCTTGTGAAGGCATGGTACCCACTGCCGTCGCGCCCCGGCAACCGGGGGAAGGGGCCCAGTTCCAGGCGCGGGTCAGCGGGAAGGTGGGTTTCGACGCGGCGGGCGCATGTTACAGATGCAAAGGCCGGTCGCACAGTTCCGACCCGAGTCACGTGAAGGTGAACCGGGCGTGGGAAGTCCTGCCGCCCCGATGGGGCTTGGGTGGAGGGTGGGCGGTGCGTACCCCGGGCTCGCGCCCGGGGCTACTTACTGTTGCCCCTCCGGGGCTGGGTCATCGTGTTGGCGGTGTGTTCCCCGGGCTCGCCGCCCGGGGCTACTCACTGTTGCCCCTTCGGGGCTGGATCCTCGTGCCAGGAGCGGGGCGTTGGCTGTTCTACAGAATCCTGCCCGGTGGGGTTTCGGAGCGCCTGGGCTTCGGGGGGTGTTTCTTGTCGTTGGGTTTGTCGCCGCGTTTCGGGGTTGGGCGATCGTCGTTGTTCTGAGTGCGGGGGTCGGGCTGCCGGACGTTGCTACCCCTGGGGCTTGGCGGCGGTTCGCGGTCTCTGACTCTGGGGGCGGGTGTCGGCTTCGGGTTGCGGTCGGCGTCGGGCGTTTCCGGCGCGGTCGAGTTGGACGGCGCGGGGACATTGGCGTGCGGCGTCGATTCGTCCGGGGCGGGTGAACTCAACACCAGCACGGCGCCGGCGGCGAGCAGCACGGTGGCGGACACGGCGCCCGCGATCCAGATCTTCCTGTTAGCGGTCATTAGGTCTCTCCTTCGGTGATTGTCTGGGCCGCCACCAGGGCTTCGTCGGAGCGCGGGTCGTCCGTGGGCGAGCCGTCTCCTTCGCAGTGGTGGTCAGGCCTCTTCGACTCGTGCGGGCTGACCGTCGGCCACGGCCGCCAGCACGTTGGGATCACCCTCGATGGTGCCGATCACGTTGACCGGGCTGTAAGGCTTCTGGCCGAAGAACAGGCACAGGGCGCTGCCGGGCGGCCAGTAGGCCACGGTGCCGCCGGGCACTTCGGGCTGGGGGTCTTCCTGGCCGGTCTTGACGGGAATCTCGAAGTAGACCTCGTCGCCCCAGCGCTGGGCCGAGCCGTCGAAAGGCAGGGCTTCGTGAACCAGACGGGCGGTGTTCGACTCGTTCAACGCGGCCACAACGGTCACCTCGCCGATGTTGATGCGGATACGGGTCATGTCATTTCCTTTGACGCAGTTGGATCGATGGGGTTCACGGGTTTCGGGGATTGTTCACCGGGGCGAGGCGGGGCGTCAACGGGCGGCGCAGCGGGTCCGGCGGTGGGGGACCGAGTGGGGATTCTCGGTCCAGCGACTCGGCGACTCAGTACTGATTGTAGGGCGTCCCGGTTTCGTCGACCTGGTCGTTCTTGAGGTTGGCGCGGATGTCGCCGGTGTCCTCGTCGTACCACCACCCGCCGTCCTTCTTGGCACCGGGGCTCGATCCGTCGATCACCCTGGCGTCACCCGCGTATTCGCCAAGGGGAAGGGGCGGAATGGCCTTGAGATACGGACCGAAGCGGAAGTCGGCGGTCTTGGTGGCGTTCACGGCCCCGCTGAGGTCCGTGTACATGGTCATCTGCGCGACGAAGTCCTCCTTATTCAGCGGCAGTAGTCCTTCATGCTCGGCGGAATACATCTCGATGGCCCGTCGCATCGTCGAGAGGCTCCCGGTCAGGCTGGCCTCGGTCGCCCCGGTGACACCGCGGCTGATCCGGGGCACGGCGATGGCGGCCACGATGCTGATGATGGTGACGACGATCACCAGCTCGACCAGGGAAAAGCCGACCCGGCGGATGATGCTTGTGCTCATCGGTTACCTGTTCCGACCTCGACAGGTACATCGGCACGCGATGGCGTCGCATTGCATTTGTACTCTGGCTTTTCTGCCGGGTGTCGTGCCGGTCCGATAGCCCGGTGAGGTCTTTGCTGTGAGCGGCCTCAGCGTAATCCGGGGCGCGGGGCGCCGGCGCGTCTGGTGAGCCGATAACCTTGGCGATCAAAGCGACAACTCGATCGGCGTCGGTGGGCGCGGAGCGTCAGGTAGCCAGAGAGTCTGCTCGGTTCAGCGGCGGGGCTGGATTGGTCACCAGAGATAGCACTGCGGGAGCAGCCGCCGCATACCCCAAGCCGGGGCGTCGTCGGCTGGCGTACGCGCTGCACCGGTCGTTATGGGGAGCAGCCGGCGGGGGCTGTGAGTCCGTGGGCGTCTTCTCGCAGTGCGGGGGGCGTCAACCCCGGGCGGTGCAGGCCGATGACGGTGATGCCCTGGCGTTCGTAGCGCCGGCAGCGTCGCAGCATGGGGGCCTCGAAGCGGTCGGAGCAGACTACGATGGCCTCGACGCCGAGCAAGGGCGCGTCCGACAGCGGACGGATGGGCCAACCGGCCAGATCGTTTCCCTGGCGGCGGGTGTCGTCGTCGAAGACGGCCGCGATCTCGACCGGTGAAGCAACAATCGTGTCGATCAGGCTGACGGTCTTTCGTCCGGCGCCGTAGACGCCGATCCGGCGGCGCCCGGCGGCGTGGAGGTCGTCCAGCAGCTTTGCGAGACGGGCGGCATCGTCGGTCGCGTCGCGAGGCTCGGCGTCAAACCGGCCCGGCCAATAGATGAGCCGCCGGCCGGCCGCTTCGGTCAGACGATCCATCGACTTGGGGTCGAGCGGGTCGAGAACGGCCAGCACATCCACCTCGGGGAGCCGGTTCAGGGCGGTCTGCAGATCGGCGGTGCAAAAGACCAGCGGGATGCCTACCCGCCGGGCGATGTGGCGAGCGGGTGTGGTCCATTCTTCGGTTGCCAGCAGTCCCCAGTTCACGGCCCGCATGTTGCCGGCGGCCGCGGTCCGCAGGGTCATGCGGAGTTCCTCGAGGGCGAGACGGTTCCGTGTCTGCGGTGCGGAACTGCGGCATTGCCCGAGCTTGGCACTCTGTCCCGCCGGCGAGCACAGGTGGTACAGACGGAAGTCGCCGTCGAACACCTGGCGCAACTCGTAGTCCACTCCCAGTTCGGTCCGGACGGCCTCGGCGTCGAAACACCGCTCGGTGTCCAGGACGGCTTCGGGCGGGAGAGAGACGAGGCGCTGGCTGAGTTGGCGCTGCCAGCCGGGCGCCATGTCGTCCAGCCAGTGCGCGGCGCAGACGATGGAAGTCGGGTAGCTCGCGCCGGTGAGCACGTAGGTTTGATTGTACGGCCCGTAGACGAGCAGCGAGCGCTCCTGGATCGCCGCTCGGACGTCAGGGGCGCAAGCCTCCAGGGCCAGATTGCGGTCGCACGTTTCGGGCGGCAGCGCCCCGGACCAGGACCAGATGTTCAGCGTTCGGACGTTCATCCGCCATGCTCGTACGACGTTGTACAGCAGCCACGCACCCAGGAGGGCGGCCAGGGCCATCCGATCGGTCGTCGAACCGCGCAGCAGGGTGGCGGCTCCGCCGGCGCCGAGGAGGGCCAGGACCGGCCAGAACGGGACCTGGTAGTAGCGGATGTCAGCACCCTGGCACAGGTAGACAACGGCCACCGCTGCGAGGTACCACCACAGGATAGCGGGCGGTGTGTCCGTCAGCAGCAGGCCACACACCGCCAGCAGCGGCACGATCGGCTGGCGCAGCATCGTGTCCGCCAGGCGGCGCGATTTCTCGTGCAATCGGTGGGCCCAGGCCCAGGCATCGAAATGGCCGCTTTGCGAGGCCTGCAAGCCCCACATCGAGGCGAACAGCCGGGTGAAGTTCCTTCCGATGGCGGCGAGCCACAGCAGGTAGGCCAGTGTGGCCGTCAGGCCGCCGCCCAGCACGGAATAGAACGTCCAGTGGTGCGTCCAGACCGCTGCGCCGAACAACACGACGAAGCCGAGGGCCGAGGTCAGCTTGATGGCGAACGACTGTGCCGCCCAGATGAAGGCCGCCAGGGCACACCACCAGGGCGACCCCCCGGTCAGGCCGATCCACAGACAGACGACGGCCAGGACCTGCGGCAGGACCTCGAACTGTTCTCCGCTCTCGAAGTAGCCGCCCCAATGCGGCTCGCTGGAGATAAGGGCATAGACGACCAGCCCGGTGTAGTAGTAAAGGACGTCGCCGCCCGACAGCAGCCAGGCCAGCAGGCCGATGGCGATGGCGGTCAGATAGTTGTAGGCGCCGAAGTACAGGCGGGAGTACGACGCGTAGTCCTTGCCGCCGTAGGCCAGGTAGACCAGGCTGTAGAAGAGTTCGGGCACGACCTTGCTGCCGCCGGCGAACCGGGCGTTCCAGCCGGCGCTGTAGGACAGGCGATCGCCGGCGACGAACTGGTTCGAGACGTAGAAACCGGTGTCGATGTGCAGCGGCAGCTTGCGGTAGGGGTGGCGCAGCAGGAGGTAGATGGGGAAGATCAGCAGTGTGATCAGCAGCGTTTGTACCATGCTTGCGCGTACCTCGTCGGCTTCAAATGGGTTTGCGGGCGACCCCCAATACGGACGATCCGAACGGCAGATTGACGTGCCGCACGACCCGGCGCTCGGTCATGGCGACGGCCAGGAGGGAGCGGTCGAGCCAACGCGGCATCGGACGCAGGTCGGAGCGTGTCGGGTCGGTGTGGCCGTTGACGCCGTGCACCTTTCGGAGCAGCCGCACGGCGGCGATGAGCGGGAAGAGGGCCGTCGAAAAATGGGTCAGCCGAGTCACGATGAGCCCGGTCGATTCGAGCAATCGCCGCAGGCGCGGGCGGGTGAAGCGGTGCACGCCGTGCACGGCCTGGTCGTGGGAGGATCGCATCCAGCGGTAGGCGGGCACGATGATGACGAGCCGGCCGCCGGGCTTGAGCACGCGAGCCATCTCGGCCACCGCCCGGGGTGGGTCCACCTCGTAGCTGTAGACGACGTCCACGGTGATGACGGCGTCGAAGGAGGTCGTGGCACAGGGGATCTCGTTGGCCGACCCGAGGCACTGGCGCAAGGCCCCGTTTCGCGTCCACCAGCGTGCGGCGTGCGGCGAGAAGTCGATGCCGAAGCCGCGGATGTCCATTGCGCCGGCGAGCATCTCGGCGGCGCGCCCCGTTCCGCAGCCGACGTCGAGCAGCCGCGTGCCGGGTGGCAGGTTCAGACCGCGCACCGCATCCAGCAGGACCGCGCGCTGGGCCCGGTACCACCAGTACCGGGTTTCGTAGTCGTGCAGGATGTCGTATTCGGCCGGTTCCACGTCGAACTTCTCCACTGACGGCCGTCGCCGGCGGCGCGGCCGGAGGATCAGGTTGCCGCCGCCGGTTGCGTCTCGACCGTGCGGACGGGGTGGTCGTAGGTGTCGGGTTGCTCCGGGTCGAAGGCGTGCGACTTGAGCAGGATGAAGGTCGAGGGCGCCGAGAACCGGATCGCGTGGGCCTCGAACGTATGCAAGTGCACGCCCCGGCCGGCGCTGAGGGGCACGTGTCGCCGCCGTCCGGTCCGAATGCACTCGATATCCACGCGGCAGTGCCCGCCGGTCAGGAAGAAGAACAGCTCCGTGATCTTGTGATAGTGGTTCCCGATGATAGCGCCACTGCTCATCTCGCCGGTGATGACCGTTTCCCACGGTCCGCGGTTGATGATCTCGATGAAGGTCCCGCGCTCGTCCCGGCGGCTGAAGGTGGCCGGTGTCGGCGTTGCATCGGCGCTCATCAGTCGATCCTCCTGAGGCGAGCCACCAGGACCCGCAGGACGTAGCCGGCGCCGGTCCAGCAGAAGCGCCACAGGCTGGGGGCGGACTTGGACACGCCCTTGGTGCGGTCGGTGAAGGCGTAGGGCACCTCGTGGACGGTCAGGCCCTTGCGGCGGCAGGTGTAGAGGAACTCCATGAAGTAGGCCCCGTAGCCGGTGGGGATCAGCGACACCCGGTCGAAGACGGTCCGGCGCAGGACCACGAACCCGCTGTCGTAGTCCTTGATGCCGAAGCCGAGCACCAGGCCGGCGAACCGGTTGATGCACCGACTGGCCAGGACGCGCAGCCAGTGACGGTTGTCGCTGGCCCCGGCGGCGTAGCGCGAGCCCACGACCACGTCGTGGTCCCGCAGTTTCGCGATCATGTCGGGCAGCAGATGGGGCGGCATGCACATGTCGGCGTCCATCCAGCCGACCACGTCGCCGCGCGACTCGATGATGCCGCGGTTGAAGGCCGAGGCCAGGCCGCGGGTCGAGACGCGACGGATCAGCTTGACCCGGGGGTCCTCCAGTTGGCTGACCAGTTTCCAGGTCTCGTCCGGGGAGTCGTCGTCCACGACGATGATCTCGACGCCGTCGCTGATCTGCGGGCAAACGTGCTTGAAGATCTCGATGATGGTGTGGCAGATGTTCTCCCGCTCGTTGTAGGTGGCCAGGATGATCGAGACCAACTGCGGGCGCCGAGTGTCGGGCGTCGGGGATTCCGCCTGTCCGGCCGAAGACGCGTCGGCGTCGTCGGCGGGTGCGAGCGGTGGCGACTCGGTTGCGGTGGTCATCGCGTGATTCTCACCCCTAAGGCCTGCAGTCGAGCAGGCGGGCCACGACTTCCCGTTGGACGTCGGGCGTAATCGATAGGCCGCTGGGCAGGTAGAGCCCGCGCTCGCCCAGGTCCTCGGAGACGGGGTAGGTCCCGCGAAGGTCGGGCCAGCGTGGATGGTCGCCCTGATAGACGGGCTGACGGTTCAGCGGGTGGAAGAAGCTGCGGGTATCGACGCCGCGGTCGGCCAGCATGGTTCGCAGCTCGTCGCGGGACCGTCCGAACGCCTCGCCGACCAGCAGGCCGTACATCCAGTAGACGTTGCGGGCCCACGGTTCCTGGCGGGGCAGGGTGAGCCGGCCAGCGGCGGCCTCATCGGAAAGCAATTCGCTGTAGATGCGGGCGATGTCGATCTTGCGGGCGATCTTGGCTTCGAGGCGCTCGCACTGGGCCAAACCGATGGCCGCCTGGACGTTGGTCATGCGGTAGTTGTAGCCCACGGCGTGGTGCACGAAGCGCTCGCTGGTGAAGGCCTGGTTCCGTAGCAACCGGGCCCGCTCGGCGATCCGGTCGTCGTCGGTCACCACTATGCCGCCCTCGCCCGTGGTGATGATCTTGTTGCCGTAGAAGCTGAACGCTCCGACGTCGCCGATCGAGCCGACCTTGCGGCCGCGGCAGAGCGCTCCGTGGGCCTGGGCTCCGTCCTCGATGACACGCAGGTCGTGCTTTCGGGCGATCCGCATGACGGCGTTCATGTCGACCGGGTGACCGTACATGTGCACCACGACGATGGCTCGGGTGCGCGGTGTGATCTTCCGCTCGATCGCGGCCGGGTCGATGCACCAGGTCAGCGGATCGACGTCGGCCAGTACGGGCGTCGCGCCGGTCATGCACACCGTGTTGGCGCTGACGATGAGGGTGAAGGCCGGGATGATGACCTCGTCGCCCGGTCCGACGTCCAGTGCTTCGAGTGCCAGGTGCAGAGCGGCCGTCCCGCTGGAGCAGGCCACGCCGTGCCGGGCGTCGCAGAACGCGCTGAAGGTCTCCTCGAAGCGGGTGATGTACTGCCCCAGCGAGGAGACCCAGTTGGTGTCGAGGCAGTCGAGGACGTACTCCCGCTCGCGCCCGTCCAGGACGGGTTCGCAGACCGGGATGAAGGACGGAGTTTGCGCGGGGCGGATGGTCTCGACGGGCGTTGGGTTCATGGATTCCATAGCCTGACACCTGAGGGGGCTGGACGGGGGACGTGAGACTACGTTCGCGGCGGTCCGGCCGCGGTCTCCACAGCGTCCCTGTCTACACACCTTCTCCCGTTCGCCCAGGTGAGACTCAGTGACCCCGCCCCTTTTATCGGTCGATCCGGCGGCGGAAACGAACCTGTCCCGCCCGTTCGTTGGCGTTTGGGAAGGGGTAGGGGGCGGCGGCGTGCTCACGATGACCCGCCGGCTGGTCGGGGCGCGTCAGCCCCGCCGGATGAGGCTGATAACGCGGTTCTCACGGTGCTTCGGGTGACGGAGGCGCTGGGCGCCCGGTCAGTTAGGCGGTTCGGCGAGCGGTGACAGCGAGAGGCGGAAACAGGCGCCGGTTCGGTGGGGGGCGGGCGGGGGGTCGTTGACCAGTTCGAGCTTGCCGCCGAGGAGTCTGGCCCAGCGGGAGGCGAGGGCCAGGCCCAGGCCGATGCCGGCCTGGTCGGTGACGCCGGTCTGGCCGCGGCGGAAGGGCTTGAAGATGTGGCGGCGCTGGCCCTTGGGGATGCCCGGGCCGAAGTCGCGGACCTCCAGCCGGATGGGGCCTTCGCGGTCGGCGCGGCTGGGGCTGGCGGAGAGGATGATTCGACGGTCCTCGGCGTCACGGGCGTACTTGCAGGCGTTGTCGATCAGGGTGCCGATGATCTGCATGACCAGGTCGGGGTCGGTGTGCCAGGGCCGATCGGCCAGCCCGTCGGCGTCCACGACCAGCTTGCGGTCGGCTTGCAGGCACTGCGGCTCGAACCGTTGACGGACGTTTTCGAGCAGCTCGCCGACGGTGGTTTCGGCGGGGGCAAGCGTCGGCGCCTGATGCTCGATCCGGGAGTATTCGAGCACGCCGGCCACCAGATCGGAGAGGCGCTCCGATTCCTGATTGAGCGTCTCGAGGTAGTCCTGGCGGCTGGCTTCGGGGACGAGTCCGCCGGCCAGCATGTCGGTGTAGAGCCGGAAAGTGGTCAGCGGCGTGCGCAGCTCGTGGGAGACGGCGTAGGCGAACTGCCTGCGTCGCTCGGCCAGGGCCAACAGGCTTCGGACGCCGAGCCCGACGGCGGCGAGAATCGTGGCCGCCGCCACCCAGGCCAAGAGCAGGCCGGTGCGCATCGGGGTCCAGCCGATGGCCGCGGCGGTGGCGACGCCGGGCGTGGTGTCCAGCCAGGCCGGCAGGGCGGTCATCAGGGTCTCGGGGTCGTCGACGGGTCCGGTCTCGACGGGGACCAGGTCGGCCTGGGGGAACAAGTCTGCGATGTCGGCGAGCAGTTCGCTGCGTAACGCAGGCCAGTCCAGGACGAAGCCCTGGTAGGCGATGACCTCGTTTTCGATGTGCACGGCGCGGGCGAAGGCGAGGAAGGCGTGCTGGGTCTCGTTCAGGTCGAGCCAGATGGCGCTCATGCCCGAGACGGTGACGGGCACGAGTTCGTCGAAGTCAATGGTGGTGGCCTCGCTGACGTCGGATTCGCTGGGGAAGGGAGGGTCGAATCCCTCGATGGCCAGATCGCGCACGTTGCAGACCTCGGCGGGGCGGCTGTCGTGTAGGGCCTGGTCGGTCTGACGTTTGCGGTGCTCGTACTCGGATGCCGGACCCATGGCGAGTTCCCGGGCCTGGGCGTCGGCGAGCAGCCCTTCCAGCCGCTCGAACTTCAACGCGGGTCGGAGGACGGCCAGCGTCTCGGCGGCCTTGGGCGATCCGAAGGTGGTGCCTTCGGCCAGATCGAGGCGGCCGAGGAAGGGGAAGGCGTCGGGGGTCTGTGGGGAGGTCACGCCGAGCACGGGGGAGACGTGGAAATGGAGGATGAACCAGGGCTCGAACCTGGATTCGAGGACCGTGGAGATCTCGACGACTTCGCCCTGGTCGAAGGGCTGGCCCTCGCGGTTCCAGGTGCGGTGGGGGTAATGGCAGGCCTGGTAGTCGGCGTAGGGGCGGTTCTCCTCGCGAATGCGGGTCTGGCGGACGCGATCGTCCATGCGGCGAAGGGCGAGGCGCAAACGGGCCTGCTCCTGTTTCCATCGCTGGCGCTCGGTCTCGGCGCGTTCCAGTCGCAGGGAAACCAGGGTCGTCCAGGTCAGCCCGCCGATGACCACCAGGACGACCAGCAGGTAACCGAGGGCCGCGATGCGGGTGCCTTTTCTGGTCCAGGTCATGGTCGATCACCCGGTGGTGTCGGTCGGTGCGTCGCCGGTGATGTCGGAGCCGAGCATGTAGCCTTTGCCGCGGACGGTGACGACCCATTCGGTCTTGCCGTCGGCGTCGCCGCTGGCCAGCTTGTTCCGCAGTCTGGTGATGTGCATGTCCACGGCCCGTGTTTCCAGCGACTCGGAGCTGATGCCCCAGACGCGGGCCAGTAGTTCGTCGCGGGAGACGACGCGGCCGGCGTTGGCGGCCAGATGAACCAGAATGCCGGCTTCCATCTCCGAGAGCTGGACGCATCGCCCGTCGGCGAATCGGACCTCGCGCCGCTCGAAGTCCACCTCGTGTCCGCCGGCACGGATGCAGCGGACCGGCGCCGGCCTCTCAGGCGAGCGACGCAGGACCGCCTCGACCCGGGCCAGCAACTCGCGGGCGGAAAACGGTTTGACCACGTAGTCGTCGGCCCCACCTTTGAGGCCGCGGACCCGGTCCTCCTCGGAGCCCCGGGCGGTCAGGATGATGACCGGCAGGCTGGGATGGGTCTTACGCAGCTCGTCCAGCACCTTGGTCCCGTCCATCCTGGGCAGGCGCAGGTCGAGCAGGACCAAGTCCACGCCGAGGCGGCGGCTCTCGTCCAGCCCGGAGATGCCGTCGGCGGCCTCGACGGGGTCGTAGCCGGCCACCTTGAGCATGTCCACGATCCCGCGTCGGATCGCGACCTCGTCCTCGACGACAACGATGCGGCGTTTCTGCAAGAGCGTTTTCCTTCCGGGCGGTACGTGTTCGCGCCCCGGGCGCAAGGAGTCAACCCATACTCCGTGTCTTATCATAGCTTTGTCGGCCGGGCTTGACGACCGCCCGTGGCAGGCGGCCTGGAAAGGGGATAAGCTTGCGCACGGCAGAGGGGTTTTGCCGCCCCGGCGGGTGGAAGGGGCTCTGAAGCACCCTGGGAAGCGTCGAAAGGAGAGACGATGACCGATCCCGCATCCTACGACTGGCACAGCGCCCAGGAGTATCTGGAAAGCCTGCTGCCGGAGGAGGTGCGTCGGCTCGAACCGGAACGCCCTCCGGCGCCGGCCCAGCCGCTTCAGCCGACGATCGGCCCCAGCGCCGCTCAACTGGTGGACATCCTGATTCTGGCTCACCGACCTCGACGCGTGCTGGAGATCGGCACCTCGGTCGGTTATTCGGCCATCGCCATAGGGCGAGCGCTGCAACGCGTCGGCGGAAGGTTGGTGACTGTCGAGATCGACCCGCGTCTGGCGGAGGCCGCCGAGCAGAACATCGCCGAGGCCGGCATGACCGACAGCATCGAAGTGATCATCGACGATGCAAATCAAGTCATTGACAGGCTCGAAGGCCCCTTCGGGCTCATCCTTCAGGACGGCGACAAGGACGACTACCTGGCCATGCTGCCGCGGCTGGTCGATCTGCTGGAACCGCACGGTCTGCTGGTCACCGACGATCTGCTGTTTCCGGTGATGAACCTGCCGGACAGCGCCAAGCGCTGGCAGTACGCCATGGGCCTGTACAACGAGGCCCTTCAGAACCGGCGCGATCTTCAGACCGTGTGGCTGCCCATCGGTGACGGGGTGGCCGTCAGCGTCAAGGTCGAGGCACCCGGCGACTGACCGCCGGCAGGCGTGACGCTCCGACGGCACCGAACGAAGTCGTCGTCCGCCGTTCCAGCAGGCTTACCGCGAAACCCGGGGGCGGGCGGCGTCCCGGCATCGTGCACGGGGTGGGGCGTGTCGGTCGGCATCGGTTACAATAGCCTTCAAGCGGTGGAACTCTCCACGTCCGGGGGAGGCGGGCATGAGCCAGATCGAGAACCTCCACGAACATCTGGCCCGGCTGAACGAGATCGGCATTGCGCTGTCGGGCGAGCGCAACCTCAAGACGCTGCTGTCCAAGATTCTTCAGGAGGCCCGGGCCTTCACGGGGGCCGAGGGCGGCAGCCTGTACATCCTCGAGAGGAACGCCCTGCGCTTCGCGGTCATGCAGAACGAGAGGCTCAGCGGGCGTGACGGCAGGCCGGGTGGTTCGGAACTCTTCGAGGACGAGTGGCTGGCCCTCTCCAAGGACAGCATGGCCGGTTACGTGGGCCTGACCGGCGAGGTGATCAATCTGGAGGACGTCTACCGGATACCGGAGGAGCGTCCCTACCGGTTCAATCCCGAGTTCGACCGCAAGAACGATTACCGCTCGCAGTCCATGCTGCTGGTTCCGATGAAGGAACAGGACGGGCGGATCGGCGGCGTGCTGCAACTGATCAACGCTCGGGCGGCGGAGGGGGGAGTGATCGCCTTCCACCCGCGGTTCGAGAGCCTGGTCATGTCGCTGGCCTCGCAGGCGGCGGTGGCCATCCGGAACGTGCGTCTGACCGAGGAACTGAAGAAGGCCTACTTCGACACGATTTTGCGGCTGTCCATGGCGGTCGAGTACAAGGATGAGGACACGGCCAACCACATTCGCCGCATCGCGGAGTACTCCGTACTGGTGGCCCGGCGGATGGGCTTCGATGCCGAGTGGGTCGAGATGCTGGAGTACGCGGCTCCGATGCACGACATCGGCAAGATCGGGATTCCCGACGCGGTGCTGCAGAAACCCGGAAAGCTGACCTCCGAGGAATTCGAGGAGATGAAGCAGCATACCCTGATCGGGGCGCGGCTCCTGGGCGGTTCGGAGGTGCCGGTGTTGCAGATGTCGGCCGCCATCGCCCTGACGCACCACGAGCGGCGCGACGGCAGCGGCTATCCCCGCGGGCTTCGCAAAGATCAGATCCCCACGGAAGGTCAGATCGTCGCCCTGGCCGACGTGTTCGACGCACTGTCCTCGCCGCGGTGCTACAAGCGGGCCTACGCAATCGAGCAATGCCTGGAGATTATCGAGACGGAACGTCACAAGTTTCATCCGGACGTGGTGTCCATATTCCTGGACCGCATGGATGACGTGCTGCGGATCCGGGAACGGTACTCGCTGGCGCCCACCGAGCTGCCGGCCGGTGGGACCGCGCCACGCGGCGCGTAGAAGCCGGCGGGCAATGGTCCGAGAAATCCGGGCGGACACCACTACCGCAGTCCGTGATAGGATGCTTCCATGAACGCACAACCGATTCCCATGACCGCACCGGCTTCCGTGTATCAACAGCGCAGGGCTCGGCTGGGGAAGGCACTCGACCAGCCGCTGGTGGTGTGTGCCGGCTACGCGCCGGCGCGGAACTATCCGTCGAACCCGCACCCCTTCCGGGCGGGCAGCAGTTACCTGTACCTGGGAGGGCCGCCGATCGAAGGGGCCGCCCTGCTCATCGAGCCCGGCACCGATGGGGACGACGGCTGTACGCTTCTTCGGCCGCCGCCGGGCCCGGATGACGCCCTGTGGATGGGCCCTTCGCCGTCGGATGCGGCTTTGGCGGCAGCGGCCGGTCTGGCACAGGCCCGGGTGGTTGAACCGGAGATGATCGAGCTTCTGCTGGCCGGTCGGGCGGGGACGGCCGTCTCGCCCCCCTGTGCCGCGACACATGCCTGGCTGGGCTCGCTGCGCGTTCCGCCGGCCAGTGACGCGGACCTTCTGGCCATCATCAACCTGCGGTTGATCAAGGACGAGCACGAACTGGCGGCCATGCGCCGGGCGGCAGAGGTCACGGTGGAGGCCCATCGGGCCGCGCTGGGCGCCGCCGGACCGGGCAGGCACGAGGCGGACATCGCGGCCGCTTATCACGCGGTGCTGGTGGCTCGTCAATGCCGGCCTTCCTTCACGCCGATCACCACGGTTCGCGGCGAGACCCTTCACGTGCAGAGCTACACCAACCGTCTTAAAAACGGTGATCTGCTGCTGATCGACGCCGGGGCGGAGGAGCCGGGCGGCTATGCCTGCGACGTGACGCGGACGGCCCCGGTCGGCGGCGAATGGAACCCGACACAGCGACACCTCTATGACACCGTGTTGCGGGCCCAGCGCGAGACCATCGCCGCCTGTGTGCCCGGCCGGCGGTTTCGCGAGGTCCACGACTTGGCCGCCCGGATCATCTGTGAGGGTCTGGTTCAGGCTGAGTTGCTTCGCGGCGATCCGTCGGAGCTGGCGGCCCGGTACGCCCACACGCTGTTCTTCTGTCACGGGCTGGGGCATCTGATCGGGCTCGACGTGCACGACATGGAGGACTTCGGCGATCTGACCGGCTACGCGCCGGGTCGGTCGCGCCGGCCCGAGTTCGGCAACAAGTTCCTGCGGTTGGACCGCGATCTCGACACGGGCATGTGCGTCACGATCGAGCCGGGGGTCTACTTCGTGCCCGCGTTGTGGGAGCGCCAGGACCTGGTCGGCCCGTTCGCCGACGTGGTCAACCGCCCGGCCGTGGACGCCCTGCTGGCTGGCAACTTCGGCGGCATCCGCATCGAGGAGACGATCTGCGTTCGGGAGTCGGGCCAACCGGAGGTCTTGACCGAGGCCCTGCCCAACGACGCGGACGCCGTGGCCGAAATGATCGGCACGCGAGTATAGACGCGCACGCGGGAACCCCGGCGACGCCCGCGCGGGTTCCGTCAGCGACCGTACAAAGCTGAGGTTGCTTCCCTGTTCGAGTCTGCCAACTACATCGAAGCCGGCCTGTGGTGTGTGATCGGGGCATGCTTCGTCGTGTACGCGGTCCGTGGCAAAGGGACGGCGCGGCGGCGCTGTTTGTTTGCGGCAGCGGCGTTCCTGCTGTTCGGGGCATCGGACGTCGTTGAGGCCGGAACCGGGGCCTGGTGGCGCCCGTGGTGGTTGCTGGTCTGGAAGGGTTTGTGCGTCGGGTCACTCGCCGCCCTGATGCTCCAGCACCTGGTAAGCAAACGCCGCACTCGGTGAACACCGACCCAACAGAGCTTGCAGGGCAGGCTGTTGGGCTTGATTCTGCTGCTGCCGGGTGCCTGTTCGAGGGCGTGGCCGACCGTCCCGTTTGGGCGCGTCGTGCTCGGGCGGCAACCGGCGGCTGGCACGCTTGAGCACAGCTTAGGGGTGTTCTTGCCCGTGGTACACGGCTCCTCCTGCGGCGGGTCCGCGCCACCTACCGGTTCGCTGGTAGCCTGGATAAACTGTGCCATGCCGGGGGGCCGGGGCCTTCCGCCCGGCGGCTGAGGCCCTTCCGCGGGGTTGACTGGCGGCCCGGGTTGGGGGATACTACCACCGGTTGGTGGCAGAGGGCCGCCACCGTTACAGCGCGGGTCGCCCGGGAACGAAGGGCCATCGCAGGAGCATGGCCGATCCTCCGTCAATAGGACCGTCCCACTTCTGGTCTTCCCTTCCGATCAGGCACGCCCCGCACGGTCTATGGTAACCGGCCATGCAACAGTGGCCAGTACCCAATGCGGAGGAGTACTCCCATGTCGTTCGAGGACAGGAACATCGTCTGCGCAGATTGCGGTCAGGAGTTCATGCATTCGGCCGAGGACCAGGCTCGGTATTCCGAGCGCGGGTTCAGTCACGACCCGAAGCGGTGTCGAGCATGTCGGGACCAGCGCAAGAGCCAAGGTGGCGGCGGGCGTGGTGGGTCGTCCAGCGGCGGGCGCGGGCCGCGCGAGTCGTTTGAGGCGGTCTGTGCCGAGTGCGGGGCGACCACGACAGTCCCCTTCAAGCCGACCGAGGGGCGCCCGGTGTACTGCCGCGACTGCTTCCGCTCCCAGCGACGGTAGTTGACACCGCCGGGCCAAAGGGCCCGGCACCGAGAACCTCAACACCGTCTGCAAGTGTGCAGATCCGGGCGTCGAGTCTCCGGCAAAGTGCGGAGTCCGGCGCCCGTTCTTTGTCATGGCGGTGTCCGTTGAACTTGCGCCGCGCCGGCCAACGCTGCCGCCCGGCGGGGTCGTCTGCGGGAGGCGACAGGTCCGCCGATGGCCGGTATCATGCCCGCCAACGATGACCTGACCTGCTCGGGCACGGCGGGCGGCGCCCGCCGCGGGGGGTAGGGCTGAATCCCACAGGAGTGGCGCATGGACTGGATGACCCGGCGAGAGGTGTTTTTACGAGGCTGCGCACTTGTCGTGGCGGCCGCTGGTGTCCTGAGCGCCGGCGCGGTGGTCAGGGCGGCGGAGCGCGGTGAGGACCGCTTCATCCAGAACACGCGCCAGCTCACCTTCGAGGGGCGCCGCTCCGGCGAGTGTTACTTCTCGCCGGACGGCAACAAGCTGGTCTTCATGAGCGAGCGCCAGCCGGGCAATCCGTTCTTCCAGATCTATGCTCTGGACTTCCAGACCGGCGACGTGAGCCGCATCTCGACCGGACAGGGCAAGACCACGTGCCCGTTCTTTCAGATGGGGACGGGATTGATCGAATTCGCGTCCACCCACCTGGACGCCGACTTCGAGCAGAAGGCCCGGGAGGAGTACGCTCGGCGCCAAGAGGAGCGGCAACGTCGCGGGGCCTGGGACTACGACGAGTATTACGACATCTTCGTGGCCCAGCCCGACGGCCGGATCGTCAAACGGCTGACCACCGCGTTGGGCTACGACGCCGAAGGGGCCTACTCACCGGACGGCAAGCAGATCGTCTTCTGCTCGATGCGCGACGCGTATCCGGTGGGCAAGCTGTCGGACGAAGACCGGGCTTTCTTCGACAAGCAGCCGGAGTACTTCGCCGAGATCTACATCATGGACGCCGACGGCTCGAACCAGACGCGTCTGACCGACTGGCCCGGATACGACGGCGGGCCGTTCTTCACGCCCGACGGACAGCGAATCGTCTGGCGGCACTTCGACGAGACCGGCCTGCTGGCCGACGTCTACACCATGGAGCTGGACGGCTCCGGGCGCCGGCGCCTGACCGACTTCAAGTGCATGTCCTGGGCCCCGTTCTTCCATCCCTCAGGGGAGTACTGCATCTTCGTCAGCAACAAGCTGGGATTCAGCAATTTCGAGCTGTTCATCGTGGACGCCATGGGTGAGCGCCAGCCGGTCCGGGTCACGTACACGGAAGGCTTCGACGGCCTGCCCACGTTCTCGCCCGACGGCAAGCGGATTGTGTGGACGTCGAACCACACCGACACGGGCAGGAGCCAGATTTTTTTGGCCAATTGGGATCATGAGGCCGCCCGTGCGGCCCTGAGCGCCTCGCCGACGCGCGGGTCCGCTGAGCCGGCTTCCTCCTCGGCGGGCGCCGGCGGTGCGTCGGACGATGCCGCCCCGGGCAACTGATTCGTTTCCGCCAAAGAGCCGCATGACCAACCATGTGAAGGGAGCATCCGATGCGAAGCACGCTGCGCCTGGCCCTGCTTGTGATCAGCGTCCCCACGATCGCCTATGCCCAGGCTGACCGGGAGAAGATTCCGGCCGAGGTCATGTCCGGTGTGGCCGGGCTGTCGCCGACGATTGCGGCGGACGATCTGCGCGCCGTGGTGAGCTTCATCGCCTCCGATCAGTGCGGGGGCAGGCTGACGGGATCGGACGGGGCCCTGCTCGCGGCCCAGTACATCGCCACCGCGTTCAGTCGTGCCGGGTTGAAGTACCCCGAGGACAAGGACCACTACTATCAACCGTTCAGCTTCACGGCCGGCGTCGAGATGGTGACCGAGAAGACCCGGATGGAGATCGTCGGGTCGGGCGCCGATGCCGCGGTGAGTCCGTGCAAGCTCGACGCCGATTTCCGACCGCTGACCTTCTCCGACAACGGAACGGCCGAGGGTGACCTGGTCTTTGTCGGCTACGGTCTGGTGGAGCCGTCTTCGGGCGGCCGCGGTTACGACTCGTATGTCAACGTGGACGCCAAGGACAAGATCGTGCTGGCCCTGCGGGACATACCGGAGAACGTGACACCGCAGCGTCGGCAGGAGCTGGCCCTGTACGCCGGCGATCGCTACAAGGCGAAGCTGGCGGCCGACCGTGGGGCCAAGGCGTTCCTGCTGGTCACCGGGCCGAACTCGCCCAACGCCGGCAAGCTGATCAAGTTCCGCACCAGCGACCGCACGTCGGCCGCGCCGATCCTGGCCGCGTCGATCAGCGGTGAGCTGGCCGACCGTCTGTTGGCCGGCACCGGCGTGGACCTCGAGAAGGCACAGACCGCGCTCGACGGCGGCGAGATCAACCCGCACGCCACCGTGCAGCCCAAGGCTCGCGTGCGGATCAGCACCGAGCTGAAGCGGCTGCCCAAGATCTGTCGCAACGTCGTCGGCATTCTGCCGCCGACGGGCGGCTGCGACGAATATGTGCTGGTCGGGGCGCACTACGATCACATCGGCACCGGCGAAGGGCTCGGCTCGCTGGCCAAGAAGGGCGAGGAGGGGCAGATTCACAACGGGGCGGACGACAACGCATCCGGCACGTCGGTCGTCCTCGAGCTGGCGGCGTCGCTGGCCGATGCCCGTCGCAAAGCCGACCCGGCCGAGGCTCGCCGCGGACTGGTCTTCGCCTGCTGGAGCGGTGAGGAACTCGGGCTGGTCGGGTCGAGCCACTACATCGAGCATCCGCGCGTGCCGCTGGACAAGACCGTGGCCGCCTTCAACTTCGACATGGTGGGGCGGCTGCGGGAAAACAAGCTGATCATGCAGGCGGTCGGATCGTCGCCCGTCTGGCGGCGGCTGATCGAGCGTCGCAACGTCCCGGCGGGGTTCAACCTGGTGGTGCAGGACGATCCGTATCTGCCGACCGACGCGACCGGGTTCTACACTCACGGCATCCCCATCCTGGCGTTCTTCACCGACCTGCACGAGGAGTACAACCGGCCGGCCGACGACCCGGAGACGCTTAACTACGAGGGCATGGAGCGCGTGGCCGGGTTCGCTCAGCAGCTCATCGAGGACGTGTCCAAGCCCGACGTGGAAATCGCCTACGCCCGGGTGGAGCGTTCCGCGCCGCCGGAGGGTCGGATGAGTCGGCGGGCGTATACGGGCACGGTGCCCGACTTCGCGGCCAGCGGGATCACAGGCGTGCGACTGTCCGACGTGCGCCCCGGCGGTCCGGCCGAGAAGGCCGGCATTAAGGCGGGTGACATCATCGTCGAGTTCGCCGGCCGCAAGGTCACCAATCTACAGGATTACTCCGATGCCCTGATCGGGGCGAAGATCGACGAGGCCGTGCCTCTCGTCGTCGAGCGCGACGGCAAGAAGATCACACTAACGATTACGCCGACCGCCCGTCCTAACTAGGGGAATCGTGCGCTGATCGACCGGCACGCGGCGCCGGCCCAAAAGTCCGCCCTGGCTTTGTGGTAGACTGTGCCGGTCGGGGTCGAGCACGCGCGTCGCCCGGGATCGCGGTATGTCTGCTGCATCGCAAGAACGCCAGGCCACGTCAGGACGGCGGCGTCGGCGCTGGGGGCTGTACGGCTTTCTGGTCGTCTGCCTGATTCTATCGGGGTGGTTCGTTCACTTCGCGTATCTGCGCATGACACGTCGGCCCACGCCGCGACCCAAGTACTGGGCAGCCAGGCTGGACGCGATCGACCCGCTGCCTGACGGCGGCCCGACGGCGGCGGAGGCTTACAAGATTCTCGCCTTCCGCTCCTGGGAGGCGGCGGCGAGACAACCCGTGCCTGGTGCTTGGCAGCCGGCGGAGACCGTTGCGCGGGGGCCGTGGGACCAGGAGCGCGACGACGTGGCCGTCGTCACGGAGGTGTTCGAGTCGCGGGCCTACGAACAGGCATCGGCAGAGCTGCGGGAAGCCGTGAAAGCGGGCTGGCGCGAACGCTACGGTCTCGCACCAAGGGCCCGGTTGCCGGACAGCTACGACTATGAGAGTTGGGCGGAGTGGCTGATGGCTCATTCCCGCTGGGCGCGGGAGCACAATGGCGACATCGACGTTGCGGTGGAAGATTGGCTGACGGTCTTGCGGCTGAGTCGGCAGTTCCGTCGCGGCGGCCTGGGGTATGACTGGTTCTGGGCGGCGCGATGGGTTTCCTCGGTTGCGGCGGAGATGGTGTACTGCGTTTCCGAATCGGCGGGCGCAATCGACACGCACGAGCTAATGCTGCAAATCGACAGCATCGAGGCACCGGGGGCGACGCCCGGCGCGTTGCTGGAGGAGGCCCGGCTCTCGATGCAGTGTTATCTGGAGTTCGTGTATGTTCGCGAGGGCGCGGGCTGGCTGTCGGTCAGCGATTCTGTGTCGACGAGCGGCGCCTCGGGTGGGGCACCGAAGCCGTCGCGCATCTGGAACCTGGCGTCGCCGCTGTTTCACGATCTGGGGAGCGCTCGGGCTGCCGTGGATCGTTATATCGGGGCGGCAGAGGCCCTGTCCGATATTCGGGCGTGTGTCCGGCGGCACGCCGACCGCGAGGGCGACCGCTCTGACCTCGACCTGACCGTTCTCGACGGGTTCCCTGGATGCGGTTCCTGGTTGCTTGAGCGGGCGTTATGGAGGCACTACATGGTGCGCTGCGAGCTTGACGCGGGCGTCACCATGCTGGCACTGCGCGAGTATCACCGGGCCTACGGGTCGTATCCGGTATCGCTCGAGGAACTGGTCCCTGACTTCCTGCCGCGCTTGCCGATCGACTACGTGGATCGCCGGGCGCTGCGGTATGCACGTACAGACGACGGTTACCTGCTTTACAGCATCGGCGAGGACGGGCGCGACGACGGCGGGGCCCACGACCTGGAGAGTCGGGACCGCTGGGATCGGGATTACAGCCCGGACGTCGTCTTCAGCGCGGTCCGCCGGCCGGAGGGCCGGAGGCGATGACCGGTCCACGCTCGGCGATCGCTGCTTCGCACGCAGACGGCTTTGTGGCCGACCTGCTGCCCGCCACCGCGCCGCCGCCGGAGCCGGCCCGGCGGGTCAACTTCTTCAAGGCCCTTCTGCTGTTCTGGCTGCTGCCTCGGCGGTACGGCCCGCATCTGGCCGTCGGGTCAATGCGCCGGGCCCTGGCGGCCCACGGGGTGGCCGTGGTGTTGGCGGGTGCAATTCCGGCGCTGCCGTATGTCGGGGAGGCGATCGGCTGGGCCGACATGGACATGAGCTTGCACGACCTGCGCGTGGCTCTGGCCGAACAGGTCCTGGAGTTAGCTCAGACCTCCGCGTTCGGGCGCGTGCCGTGGGCCGTAGCCGTTATGGTGCTCGGCGCGGTCCCGCTGGGTGAAGTGGCTCTGGTGCTGGTCGCGACGGCGGCCATGCCCTGGTGCGCGGGCGGTGATCGGGCCAGTTCCGTCTGGAAGCGAAGCGTCAAGAACGTCTACTGGAGCACGACGGTCGTGATTCCCACGGCCGTAATCGTCGCGCTGGGGTACGGGGTCGATCTAGGCCAGGTCCGGAACGACGGGTTGGTGATCCTGCTCGGGTTGCTGACGTTGATTGTGCCGCCGGTGGTGATTCTGCGCATGCTGGTGGTCGGGGCCGGGCGGTACGTGGGCGTCCCCGACGGGCCGGCGTTCGCCCCGCGCGAGCCGCGCTGCGAATCCTGCGGCTACACGCTCATCAGACTGCCTGCTCAGGGCAGGTGCCCGGAGTGCGGAGTGCCGATCGGCGAGTCCTTGCCCGGCGGTCGGCGCAGGCCGACGGTATGGCAGCAGAAGGAGTTGCGTCCGCGCGGGTTCGTCGAGCTGATCCGTTTGCAGTGGGTGATCCTGCGCGATCCGGCGTTCTTCGATCGGCTGCCGGTCCATTCGGGTTTGGCGGCGGCGCGCCATTTCTGGTGGGGCACGTTCCTGCTGATGGTGTTCACTCTCCTGGCTGCGGCCAAGATCGGTTCGCTGGCGACAGTCGGGGACCAGCCGTGGCAGATGGTTTTTGCCGGCGTGGCTGCCGTCGCAGTGATTGTGCCGTTCCCGCTGCAGGCCGCGATGATGTCCTTCGCGTGCCTCTGGTCGCAGTTTCGCTCCGGCATCAGTGACTATCGTGCGTCGGCCGTCGTGTGCTACTACGCCGCGCCGCTGATGTGGCCGCTGGTGCTCGGCCTGGTCCTTGCCGCTGTGGTCGCCGGTGCGTTGGCCGACTCGGCACTGGTGGACTTGAAGCTTCACGTGGGACGGTCCGGCGAATACTTCACGGCCTGGCACTTGGCGATGATCTGCGTGTTTGTTCTAACGATCGCGTTGCTCCTGTTCTGGGGCGGGCGGCTGCTGGCGGCTCTGCGGTCGGTGCGGTACGCGAACGTGTAGCGACCGTCTGCGCCAACGGCCCACGAGGGTCCCCGTGTGGAACGCGCGGTCCGCCATGGGGCAGGGCGAACGGCCGGCGGGGGCGCCGGCCGCTACCTCTGCGCACGATGTGGGCCGTCATTGCGAAAGCGGGATTGACGGCGGTCTCTCGGGCACGGGCAGCAGGTTCACTTCTCCTGACTCGCGATCGACGCCGATGCTGAAGTTCCGGTCCGGCCAATTGGGCGAGTCGGGTTCGTCGAGCCAGTGCGTGTTGTCCTTGTGGCCGGACCAGTAGGTGTCGCGCCCGCCCACGTCGAGCAGCAGCCCGATCGAGGTCACGTCGGCGAAGTAGGTGCCGTAACCGGACTCGTCGAATCGCAACTTCTCGTCGGGCTTGGCGAAACCGGGGCGGTTCTCCTCCGCGCCCTTGTAGGTGTCATCGCCGCCGACGTCGATAAGGGCGGCTACGGAGCGGTTGATCGAATACGCGATGCCGTCCTTCTTGATCTCGTAAAGATCGTTGCCGCCGATGTTGACCAGCAGGGCGACGGAGAAGTCGTGGCCGAAGGCGATGCTCAGCGTCGAGGTCGCTTCGGAAACGTGTTGATCGTCGCCGCCCTCGTCGATCAGTGCGCCGACGCAGAAGTGAGCCCCGGTGGCCTGCGACCAGCAGACGCCGCGGTACTCGTCATTTCCGCCGCCGTCGTGGAGCAGGCCGGTGCCGAACCAGTAGCCCGTCCCCATCGACCAGTTGCCGGAGATGTATTTGTCGTCGCCCTCGCTGTCCAGCAGAGCGCCGAGACCCCCGGCCCAGGAATGCCCGTCGGCCCCGTCGCCGCGGCGGCCCATGGCGCAGCCCTGAGAGTTGCTCACCGCGATGTCCTCGTCGGGCGAATGGTAGGAGGGGCGCTTGGTGATCTTGGAGTCCCGGACGGCCTCGTAGAAATCGTCTCCGCCGCGGTCGGCCAACACGCCGACGCCGGCGACACCGCCGTGGCCCTGGCCGTCGCCGTAGACGCGGTAGGTGTCCTTGCCCGCGGCGTCGAGCATCAGGCCGATGCCGAAAAAGCCGGCGCCCTGCCCGCTGTACTTGACGAAGTAGGAGTCGTCGCCGTCGCGGTCCACGCACAGGCCCATGCCGAACTGGCCGACGCCCTGGGCGTAGCGGTCGGCCTGGTAGACGTCGTCGCCGGCCGCGTCGAACAGCATGCCGATACCGCACAGGCCGGCGCCCTGGGCGGGACCGGCGGAGACGTAGCGGTCGTCGCCGCCGCAGTCCAGCAGAATGCCGATGGGGCGGTCGGCGGTCGAGGCGGCCACTGGGCCGGTATAGCGGTCGTTGCCGCCCAGATCGACGATGAGCAGGGCGTCGGTGCCGTCGGTCTCGTCGTCGCCGCCGCCGCGGATGCGAATCCAGCCCCAGGGCGTCTCCCAGTCGAAGGCGAAAGCCGGCGTCTCCTTCAGATCGGCCAGTGCCAGGCGAGCGTCATCGACGGCCTGGGCGATCCGCTCGCCGGCGTACCACAGGCTGGCCTCGTCCCAGGTTCCGGCCACGTCGTCCATCTGGGGGCAGTAGTCCAGGGCGTCCACCTGCTCCTGGCCGACGTTGAAGCGGCGGGCGACCACCGCCCGCGCACCCGGATCGACGTTGCGAAAGGCCAGCTCCGCCCAGCGATGGGCCTCGATGATGTTCAGGACCAGTCGGCCGAGGACCGGTCGGGCGGGCTCGGGGATCACGCCCACCGCGTCGGCCAGGTCCTTGACCGGCAAGGGATAGGGCGACTCCTGATCGAAGGTGACGAACTTCGTCGGGCGCCCGGCGGCGCGGTGCAGGGCCAGGATGGCCTCGTCCAGCGGCGTGTCGGGGGCGGTGAGGTTGGGGGCGTACCCGCGGAGGCCGCCGAACTTCGGGTCCACGCCGAGCAGATGGACCGCGTTGAAGAGATGCCCGCCCAGCGTCTCGGGCTTGACGTCGAGAACCTCGGGGTCGAGGTGCTCCTTGACGGCCGTGGCCAGCGAGCGGGTGAAGGCGACGGTGTCCAGCGGCCGAGCCAGCAGGCTGTCGAAGGAGCGGAGCTTGTAGGGGATGTCGGCGGGGAACCTGGGCCACCAGCCCTTGGGTTGCCAGCCGAGGTCGGCCCGCTGCAGCCCGACCAGCGCCAGGGCGTCGTCGATGGCGTCGGGGGCCTGGGCCTGGGCCCGGGCCCGGGCCTGCGGGAGCATGAACGTCACGATGAGGATGGTGAGCAGGGCATGTGTTTTCATGCTTGGGGGGTGTACCGCAGAACCGGCGCCTGGGCAAGAGTGAAGCGGCGTTCGGCCGTGGGTCGGATGGACCGCAGGATCAACCGGGGGCGTCAGTCGTGCCGGGCGTCGGTGTAGCCGTTGACGATGAGCTGGCCGATGCGCTTGGGGCGGCCGTTCTTGAAGACCGAGGGCAGCCGGTCGACCGTCTCCTGGAAGCGGATGGCCTTCTGGTCCACGGCGGACTTGGTGCCCGAGCCGCGCAGCGTTCCATAGACGGTGAACACGTGCGACCTGGTGGTGGCCCAGTCGCCGAGTGAGATCAGGACGGCGGCGGCGTCGACGAAGTCGTCGGTGATGTTCAAATCGATGTTGTACTCGGCGGTGCCGCTCATTCCGCGCACGTTGGCCAACTCGCCGACGGTGAGGAACCCGGTGCCGGATCGCAAGCGGGGGGCCTGGGGGCCGGGGCCGCCGGCCACCTGGCGCGCCTCACGATAGGCGACGATGGACTGGGCCAGCTCCGGGCCGATGGGCGTCGGGACGCTCGGGTCCAGCCCGGCGATGGCGACGATCTTGTCCTTCAGTGAGGCCGGTAGCTCGTCGAAGGCGACGGCGGGCATGAGGGGCAGGCCGGCCAGGACCGTCCAGGGGGCGGCGTTGATGTCCAGTCGCCCGTGGACGCGCAGGCCGTTCTGGTCGACGGTGGGGGTCATGTCCACCGGCGCGGTTGCGATGCGATCGTACTCGTGCGCCATGGGCAGGGCGGTGAAGTAATCGAAGAGCAACTGGCCCCAGGGGATGTTCAGGTCCAACGGCCCCGTGTTGCCGCTTGCCATCTTACTCCCGTCGAAGATGGGCATACGCCCATTGTCGATCAGTGCGGAATCGGTGGCGAGTTGCGCCGTGAAGGGCGTAAAGGTGGCCCCCAGTACCGTCTCCATATTGGCGAAGCGGCTCAACAGCAGCATCGAAGCGGTGGTGGGGAATACCGCGGCCAGTCGGCCGGTGTCGGAGTCGGCACAGTCGATCTGGACGGGCATGATGGTGTTGGTGATGTCGACGTAGTTGTTCATGCCACCGAGCGTATGCCCGCTGAGCTGGGCCTGCGTAACCGGCACAGTGAACCGCCATTTGGGCTTGCCCGGCGCCCAGTCGGCCGTGTCCCTCTCTACCGATACGTCGTTGGCGGCGCCCGTACGATTGCCCAGCCCGGTCCCGACGGGGTCGAACTGGTCCACGGTGATGACGACGTTGGGACCGCCAAAGACCGCAATATCGCGCTGGAGCTGAATCTGGGAGTCCTGATCCATGACCCAGTCCACGCCTGATCCGACGGCGGTGCCCGCGTTCTGCACGGCGGGGTCGGCGAACGGGTCGTCGCCCTCCGCATAGAAATAGCGGAACTCTCCTGCTGGAATAGTGATTCCGTCGAGCCGCAGGTCGTTCAGTCGACGCTGATTCAAGCCAGCAGGTTCTTTCTGCTCGGCGTCGTTCAGCCGGTAGCCGTTGAGATTGATCGGCTGATCGTAAGGGTTGTACAGTTCGATGGCGAAGCTCAACTCGATGATTTGGGGCGGTTCTCCGGCACTCTCCTTCACCAACCCGTACAGCTCGGTGATGTAGGGCTGCCGTTCCAATCCGTAGGCGAACTGGTTCAAGACCGTACCATCCTCCAGGACGGCCTGGACGCGAATGGGGTCGCCGTCGATGTCGGCGAAGTCGATCAGGTTGGCGGTCAGGGCGGCGGCCAGGGGGGGGCGCAGCGGGATGTCAGCGGCATCGAGGGCGCCGCTGCCGTCCATGTCCACGTTCCGCAGCATGAACCCGAACGCGTCCTGGATGGTGAAGATGAAACGCTCTCGGTCGGTGATCCCCTCGGCCGAAGAGACGGTGCTCAGTCCGTTGACGCCCTGGGCGGGCAGGATACCGTCGGGGTCGGTCGAGTTCCACAGGATCGCGTCCAGGCCGGGCAGGCTCACCTTCTGGCGCCCGTTGAGCGGGTTGGTGGGATCGGACGGATTGGGCCACTCGTCGATTCGGAAGAGGGTTGTATCCGTCGCGTCCGTCTCCATCTTGTAGAGGTCCTGCCTCCAGTCCATCGTCGGATCGGCGGTGGCGCGGCCCATGCGCATGAGCTGGTCGTCGTAGCTGACCGTGGTGAGCAGGTGGCGCTTGGCGAAGTCGCCATTGGGCGAGAAGGCCGGGTCGAACATGGGGGTGTCCGGCGGCTGCCTGAGCCACTTCGTCAGCCAGAGATCGTTGATGTCGTCGGGGTCGCCGCCGTCTTCGCCGGTTTCGATCGGCCACCAGCGGGCGTCCTCGTCGCCCTCGTTGAAGTCGTTCAGGTTCGAGACGAACGCGTTGTACAGCGACGCGGGGATTTGGCCGCCGCGCTGCTGGAGCTCGGTCGGGGGGATGCCCAGCGAGGGCAGCAGGAAGCGGCGCCGCAGGTCGGCCTCCTCGCTGATGGGGCTGAAGGGGCCTTCCAGGTAGGTCGCCTCGTCCGGGTCCAACTCCTCAAAGGTGAGCAGGGCCCGCAGGATGGTGTCGTGGGCGTGGTTGAGGTTGACCATGCCACCGTGCGAAAGGACGCGCAGGACGTAATGGAGGTCGTCATCCGTCTCACCGTCAGCGCGGAGTTCGGTGCCCAGGTTGCCCCGGACCGACGGCGAGTAGCGGCTGAGGGGCAGCTCGTGCTCGTAGCTGTCCGGGACGGCGTCGCCGTCGGCGTCACGACGGTAGTATGCGCTGTCTATAGGGTCCCCGTCGTCGTTGAAGTCGAAGATGGACCCCTGCTCCCGAAACTCGTCCGGGGCCGGATCCCGGTCCTGGAGGGCGGTATTCACGACGACCTTCGGGAAGTAGGTCGGGTCAAAAGCAGCCACTTTGTTCTGCAGGGTGCGCTCCAGGTCCGTGCTGCTGAAGAACACCCAGTTGGAGCCTTCCTGGTGCGGGTCGATCGACGCGATGAGCGGGTGGACGCCCGGGATCTCGCCGTAGAAGTCGCGCCCGATCAGCGAGGCGGGGTCGTCCTGGTTCCAGGGGTGCCCGTCGTTGCCCACGAACCCCATGCGGAGTTCCTCTCGGACCTCGCGGAGCAGGCCCGCGACCACGGCCGCCCGGGTCTCGGCCTTCTTGGCCGAGTCGATGGACCGGGCCTGGTACGTGACCGAGTTGAGGAAGGCGACTCCGACCACGAACAGGATGGACAGCAGGGCCACCACCATCATGAGGACGGTTGCCCGGCGGGCGGCGCGGGAAGTCGCGCCCCGGCGAGCGTGTCGGCCGGCGCCAGCGTCGTGCAATTGTCTCGGCGTTCCGTTCATGACCACACACGAACCCGACAACAGGTTTCGTTCTCCGTTTCCGCTCCGTAAGGTCTCTCTCTGCCCTCCCACGCGTGGGTCAGGGCCCGTCCACCGGCAGAACCATCACGTGCCGGATGGGCCTGATAAATCGTCCCGAATCGTCGTATACATCGACGGTAATCCGCAAAGCCTTGGGGAAGAAGCGGTCCGGTCGGCTGACACTGCCGCCGTTGGGTTGGTCGTTGCCGTACCACACCGGCGTCTGTGGGTTGATCCCATAGGTGGCGTTACTGAAACGGTTCACCAGCAGGCTGGTCTTCAGGTCTGGGGGCGTGCCGGTGGGGTCGCTGTTCAGTTTGGCGGCAACTGCGCCTGCTCCCAGCGTCGTGTAGCGATCCGCCAGATCATCCAGCTCACCCAGCGGGTCGGGATTACCGGCCGAGTTGACCCGCCCGGGGTCGAACCAGACCAGTTCCGACGGTGCCGAGTCGTTCTGCCCGGCGCTGGGGTTGAACTTAATGCCATAGGCCGGGTCGCGCAGGTCCAGGGCCCACTCGACCTTGAACGATGCGCAATGAGGGAGCAGGTAGGCCCCCAGCCGCTTCGCTTGCAGCGCCGGCGGCGTGACGTCCAGACGGGGGCGGGCGTACCAGGCCGAGTTGACCGGGGTTGGGAAGGTCAAGTCCGTCCGGTCGCTGACCTCCTCGGTGTACGAGAACACGTCGTTGTCCACTACGTCGATGATGCCGTCCTGAAGGGGCACACTCGATCCGGGTGGGATGGAATCTCCGTCGGCGTCGGCCGCGTCATCGAGCATGCTGGGGACTTTTCCGCCGCTGCCCAGTTCGACCGGATAGAGCGCGGCCAGGTCGCCCTCCGACTGATCGGCGATGAGGACCAGACGCCGGGCCAGGTGCCGGATCTCGGCCGCATGGGGGCAGGCGCCTCCCGCCGCGAAGTAGGTGGCGAAGTCGGACGGCGCGCCGCCGACCCAGGTGCCATCGGACTGGAGTTCGCCCTGCTCGGCCTGGGCATAGATCACTTGGGCCTTATTGGCCTTGATGGCCGGATAGGGGTGGCTCTGAAACGAGTCCGCGCCCGATGCGCCCGTGAAGAACATCAGGACGTCGGCCCGGGGCTGTTCCGGGATGGGGCGCCCGCTCGCGTCGAGAGTCGCCGTTTCGCGCTCGGGGTCCGGGTCGTGCTGATAGCCGTTGGCGGGTTCGCCATCGGCATCCAGCTCGAGCTGCTCGGTCCGCCAGTACGCGTTGGTCGGGTTGGCCTCGATGATGAGCATCGAGCCGTCGGTGCCCTGGGGGAGGTTGGCCAGATCGCGTCGCAGGTTGTCCTCCAGCAGTCGGAGGGCCTGAGTCACCTCGGTGAGCGAGGTGGCCTCGCCGGTCGAGTCGATGGTCAGCTTGAAGACGGTCCCGGCCATGGCCATCATCAGGCCGAGAATGCCGATGGAGACGACCAGTTCGACCAGGGTGAAGGCCGACCGGCGGGCGCGCGGGCGGTGGTTGCCGCCGCGGTTGGCCTGCTGAGCGTCGAGATGGCGGATTTCAAGTTTCATAGTCCCCGGCCTTTCAACCGGCGGCCTCGCATGTCCCCCCGGAGTCCGTAACTCGTTGTGGTGATTGCGTTTAGAGCAACAACCGGGTTCCGGGAGCCGTTCCCTTTCGTCCGTATTATGGGCAGGGACAAGTGTCGGTCCAGACGCCATTTAAGGCGACCAGCCATTGATGAGGGTGATATCCACGACGGGCTGGGGGCCGATGAAGACCGGCAGGCCGTCGGGGGCGCGGGTCTTCTCCACGGCCGGCGGAAAGACCCACACGGTGCGGATGAGTTCCTCCGGAGGGTCACCGGGACCGTTCTGGCCGTCGTCGTCCAACTCTTCAGGTGGGATCTCCTGATCGAGAGTGAGGACAGCCTCGGCGTCGTCGGGCAGGGAAGCCGGATCGACGTCGCGCCTTACGACGCGGTAGATGAGCCCGTTGCGCTCGTCGATCATCCAGGCTCCGGCGGGGAGCATCTCCGTCACCAGGCGATTGGCGGCCTTGCTTCTGTTTGTGAACACCTCCGTCGGGATTCCGCTCGGCGTGGCGGGCGGCGGGTCCAACTCGATGTCGACTCGCCACGGGACCGGGAGCAGGGCGTCGTCAGCGGCACCGAAGTCTATCGGCTTGCTCGGACTAGTGGGGAGCGTCGCGGCGATCGTAGCAGCGTTTTTCGCATTGACGTAGTTCGGGCGATTGGCTGTTTGGCTCACGTCCTGTCGGGCGAACCGGTGCGTGGATTGCCCGCGGCGCAGCGTCACCAGGTACAGCGTGAAGGAACGCTGTTGAGCCGCCGTTGGCTGTTGTGACGGAACGGCCGTTGGATCGTATTCCAGTCTGTGGAGTGCGGCCCAGCAGAAGCGCCGGTCGCGGGCCAGGTCCTTCCATCTGTTGAGCGGCGCACCGGTGCCGAGCCCCGCCGGGTTCGGCAGCGCCGGGATAAACCGGTCCTGAAACGCCACCTGATAAGGGCGGATGCGTGCCGAAACGGCCGAGGGTATTGGATTAACGTAGTAGAGATGGTTGAGTGCGTTTGCCGGGTCAGCGTCGGCAAAGTCACCATACAGCGGCACCGCCGGGTCCGGGGGCGATAAGGGCGCCGCGTCGATGATCCAGTTCTGCATGTGCAGGGCGTGGACCCAGGGATCGGCGATCTCGTTCCCGCTGCCATCCAAGTCCAAGTCGCCGAAGAAACTGGAGACGGTGATGCCTGTGCCGCTCGGGTCCGGCTGGCTCGTGCGGGTCAGCAGCTCGATCGTCGGCAGGGCGTTCGCGGCGGCGGTGTTTGCGATGCTGTCCTCGGTGAGTTCCCGGGCCTTGCTCCACGCGATGGGGAACATGGTGGCCACCACCAGCAGGCCGAGGCCGAGAATGACAATGGCGATCATCAGCTCGGCCAGGGAGAAACCGGGCCGAGCATGCGGAATTGAGAATTGAGAATGGAGAAACGGGCGCGGTCTCATGGCGCCGGCGCGGCGGCGCGCGCCCCGCAGGCCCCGCGGCGTAAGGTTTCCTGTGCAAAATGCGCTTGTCTCAACTCTCAATTCTCAATTCTCAATTCTGAATTCGCTATTCACTCTCTCCCTTCGGCCCTCGGATGACGTCGCCGGAGAGCCTGGAGAGGTAGAGCGGCTGCCCGGAGTCGAGCAGGTAGCCCCTCTTGAGCGGGCGGGTGACCTGCTCGACAAAGACAGCATCGTCGTAAACCAGGAGTCCGTCCACCGAGGGGAAGTTGATGGCGTCGGAACCGGAGTCGTCGCAGATCATGTCGACCAGCGTGCCGCCCAGGAGCAGAACCTGTGTGGTCGATCCGTTCGGCGGCACGGGGGCAAGCCACTTCGTCGCGTCGTTCACCTTGAGGCCGGTACGGTCGCCGTCGCCGTCATCGTCTCCGTCGGAATCGCGGATCAGGATGTTCTCCCGGACGATGAGCCGTCCGTTGTCGGCGAAGAGGACGGTGAAGAAGTTGCGATGCCGCTCGAACTGGTCGTGGTTGGCGGCGTAGTCCGTTCTGTCGATCTCGGCCTCGGACCAAACCGTGTCGTCCACGACGGCCCGCGGGGCGGCGCGGTAGGGGACGGGCAGCGTGATCACCTTGTCGTCGGCGATGCCGTAGCGGTTGGCAGCGACCACCTCGCTGGCGTCGCCGGCCTCGGTGGTGTCGGTCGAGTCGTAGGGGTCGGCCTCGATGGGGAAGATCTTCTGCTCGCGGTCGTCCACCATGAAGAACAGCCCGCGTCGCTTGCCGGTGTAGAGGGCCGCGTCCCGGGCCGACATGAGGGCGCCTTGGACGAGGGTCTCGGCCTCGGACGCCTTGCGCTGCTCCCACATCCTGCTGACCGAAGGGAGGGTCATGCCCAGGATGATCAGGATGACGGCCACGACGACGACCAGCTCGACGAGGGTGAAGGCGGAATGGCGAATAGCGAGTGGCGCGTTGCGAGTTGGGCCCGGACGGTCGCCGCGGGTCGCAACGTCTTGCGCGGTCGGCGGATTGGATGGATCGACGGTCCGCATCGCTACGCCCCTGGGTCCGGGAGTTGTTTGAGCAGTTTCTCGTTCATGTCCGGGTTGGAGTACACGTTGTCGGCGTTCAGCCGGTGGTCGATGGTCCGGACCGGGTCGGCTTGGCTGAAGTCGGCCACCAGATCGGATTCGCCCTCCGTGTCGATGAAGTCCTGCGAGAACTGATCCGGCCCGTCCGGCCCGTAAGAGACCAGCAGCGGCACGCCGCTGTTGGCGGCCACCAGGGCCTTGGAGGTCTTCCGGCGATCGCCGCCCGAGTCGGTCGAGGCGTTCTCGGTGCCGGCCGCGGTCGCGTAGTACTCGATGGGCGTCCCCCAGGAATCGACGAAATAGACCAGGGGCTCGAAGCTGACAAACGGGTTGGTCCGCCTGAGCCCCTGCCGGGGCTCGGCGACTTTGAAGCGCTCGCCGATGCGGTCCAGGATCTCGCTGCCGGCCGGGCTGAACAGCTTGATGGCCAGTGCCATGGCCTTGACGTCGCGCTGGGCGACGTTGTTCAGCGTAAGCCCGCTGCCGGTGTCGTCCTCGAGGTCGCCGCCCGGTGCGATGGTCGTAAACAGCGTGGGGGCCTCGTTAGCGACGGTAAAGGCCTCCAGTTCGTCCGGCGGGTAGTTCTCGGCGTAGCGGCCTTTGGTGGCGTTCTGGTACCAGGGTTTCGACGCGGAGGTCATGTCCTCCTTGAACTGGTCGATGGCCTGGTCCAGGACGATGAGCATGGCCTGGGTGTCTTTGGCCTTGGCCCCGGCGATGACCACGCTGCTGACCGTGATGATGGCCCCGATGAGAATGGAGATCACCGCGACCACCACCAGCAGCTCGATGAGCGTGAAGCCCGGTTGTCGGCGGGTGATCATTGTTGACGCGTCCAGTTGGTGACGTCGTCCGCGGTCCCGTACAGGCCGTCGTTGCCGGCGCTGATCAGCAGGAAGCTCTCCCGGTTGACCGGCGTGTTGCGCTGGGTGACGTTCCGGTCCCAGATAAACCGCTGGAAGGTCCTGTCGAAGTTGGGGTCCCTCATGTCGTCGGTGGCCGGGTTGGGGTCGGCAAACACCGATTTCGCGATCTCGTGCGCGGCTCCGGCGCCGAAGTCGAGGCCGGCGTAGGTCGGGGTGCCGTTGCCGGTGATGGTCATGTTGTCGCGCTGGTCGAAGACGCCGGGCACCGGCGGGTTGGAGCTGGGGTCGGTGGTCATGGGCACGGCGGCCCGCCGAGCGCTGTAGTAGAGGATGGGCTGCCGGAAGGAGTCCACGAACACCTTCTGCCTGACCTGCTGTTCCCCGCCGAAGGGCGCTGTAACGGAGACGATCTTGCCCTCCTTGTTGATCAGTTGGTCGAAGGAGACGACGCGATCGGCCAGGGCCTTGTCCTGGATGTAGGGCCCGTAGCGCGGGCGCCCGGGCTCCAGGGTGGCGGGGTCGAGGTAGTGCCCGGCCTGGTAGACGGCGTCGCCGTTGTTGCCCAGGTCGTCGAACCAGAAGCCCGCCCCGGTGGCGTTGGGATTGATGTCCAGATCGCGGAAGCCGGGCGTGCCCAACGTGTCGGCACCGGCCAGACCGTAGAACAGCAGGCTGGCCCCGCTGACCGGTCCGAAGATGTGCGCTGCCGGCCCGACGGGGGGGGGCCAGAGCGGGTCGCCGATCACGCTGAACTGGGTGCCGTAGGCGCCGCCGCTGCCCTCGGAATCGCTGTGGGAGGGCACGTACTGCCCGCCGATGGAGCGCTCGCTCTTGAACATCTCGTTGCCCTGCTCCAGGGCGCTGAAGAAGGACTGGGTGGAGACATTCCTGGCCTGGACGCGCATGTTGTTGAAGGACGGCAGCAGGATGCCGATCAGCAGGGCGATGATGGTCACCACCACCATCAGCTCGATGAGGGTGAAGGCCGAGCGGCGAACGGCCAACGGCGAACGTCGATCGCCGGCTTGGCTGAGGCGCGGCGGGCTGGCGGCTTGCGGGGCCTTAGGGGCGGTTCGGGGCGGTTTCATCAGGCGACTCCGTGTTTCGGTCTGCCGGGGGCCTTCCGGGCGGGCGGTTACCGGCTCCTTTCGAAGTTGTTCACGTCGTCCGAACCTCCGTAGAGGCCGTCCTTGCCGGCGGTGATCAGCAGGAACGTATTCGGGTTGTAGGGCTTGACGATGGTGTGGTGGGCGCTGGGGTCGTCGTGGTCGAAGCCCACGTCGTGGTTGTGGATGTAGCGCACGAAGGAGACGGGGTCTTCCTCCGGGTCTTCGGGGTTGCCGAACACACTGATGCGGTGTTCACCGCCGCCGAAGTTGAAGCCGGGCCCGGGGGTGGTGTCGCCGGTTCCATCGGCGCCGGTGAAACCCTGGTTGTCGATGAAGTTGTAGATGCCAGGATCGTCATCATCGTCATTGTCGGTGGCGACCTGACCGCGCCGGGCGGCCAGGAAGGGATTGGCCACGTAGTAGAGGATGGGGCGGTCGAAGGAATCCAGGATGACCTGTTCCTTGTTCTCGTCGGGCAGGGTGGCGATAGCCCTTGTGCCGAGCACCTGGTCGGTGCGCTCCAGGGAGAGCTTGTCCGGATCGACGTAAGGCCCGACGCGTGGGAGCGGCTCGTCGTATCCCGTGGGCAGGGGTTCGTACCACTCCTCGGGCTTGTTCAGCAGGTCCTGCGGGACGTCCTGGCGGCGGACGAAGCCCTGCAGGTCCTTGCCCAACAGCATGCGCGGAAGCCAGTGCGCTCCGTAGAGCTCGTAGGCGGGTACGGGGTTCTGTAGCACGTCCATACGAAGCTCTGTCGTGGGGGGGAACAGCGACGGTTGATAACCGGCCGAGGGGACGTACCCGTTGGACAGGCGGAACTCCTTCTCGTTCTCGTTCTTGAACATCTCCAGGCCGGTCTCCAGGGTCCTGATGATCGCCTGCGTCTTGACGTTCTTGGCCTGGTCCCTGGCCGAGCTGAGCGACGGGAGAAGGATGCCGATCAGCAGCGAGATGATGGCGATGACCGTGAGCAGCTCGACGAGGGTAAAGCCCGTCCGCGGCAAAGTAAGGGCGGCGGTCTGGCGGCCGTTTGGAAAAACACACTTTTCGTTCATGACTCCACCTTCCTTCTAGCCAGACGTTCCTTGGCGTCTGCGCCGCTACGCGGTGCGGCGCAACGCCGCGACGGCTGCCGAGTCCGTTAGCGGGCGCCGTGGTCGCCCGGTCACTATGCGCCGCTGGAGGAGACCGAGTTAATCAGCGAGACCAGGGGCAGAAACAGGGCCACCACGATGAAGCCGACCATCGCGCCGAGCACGACGACCATGATGGGCTCGATCAGCGAGACCAGTCCGGCCACGAGGGTCTCGACCTCCTCGTCGTAGTTGTCGGCGATCTTGATGAGCATTTTGTCGAGATCGCCGGTCTCCTCGCCGACGTCGATCATGTTGACCACGATCCCGTCAACCACCTTGGCGGCCCGCAGCGGGTTGGCGAAGCTGTCGCCCTCTCGGATGGCGTCGTGGATGGTCCCCAGGGCCCGGGCGAAGACCTCGTTGCCGGAGGTCTCCTTGGTGATGTTGATGGCCTCGAGGATGGGCACGCCGGCGTTGACCAGGGTGCCCAGGGTCCGGGTGAAGCGGGCGACGGAGGTCTTCTGCAGGATTTTGCCCATGATGGGGATCTTGAGCACGCAGGTGTCGACGACGTAGCGTCCGCCCCGGGACTGCTTCAGCAGCTTGAGGAACAGGAAGAACAACACCGGGCTGAGCAGAATGACCGCCCAGCCGGGCGGCGAGCCCTTGATGAACCAGTTGGAAATGTCGATCAGCAGAACGGTCACGCTGGGCAGCGTGGTGTCGAAGTCCCGGAAGATCTCCTCGAACTTGGGCACCACCACGATCATGATGCCACTGACGATCAGGACCGAGAAGCTGACCACCACGATAGGGTAGATCATGGCGCCGATGACCTTGCGCTTGAGCCGCTGGCTCTTCTCCATGAAATCGGCCAGGCGCAGCAGAATCACATCGAGCACACCACCGGTTTCACCGGCGGCGACCATGTTGACGTAGAGTCGGTCGAAGGCCCTGGGGTGCTTGGCGAAGGCCTCGGAGAGCGTCGATCCGCCCTCGACGTCTTCGCAAACACCGGCCAGGGTGTGCTTGAGCAGGCCGGGCTTCTGTTGCTGCTGGAGAATGTTCAGGCTTCGGAGGATGGGGAGGCCGGCGTCCTGGAGCGTGGAGAGCTGGCGAGTGAACTGGGTGATCAACTTGGTGGAGACTCCACCGATGGTGATGCCGCCGCCACCCTTCTTCTTCTTGGCCGCAGCGCCGGGTCCGCCGGCGGCCTTCTTCTTCCCTCCCTTTTCGCGGATGCGGGTGGGGAAGTAGCCCAGGTTGCGGATCTTGGACAGGGCGTCCTCGTTGGAGACGGCCTCGACCTCGTCCTTGACCTCCTGGCCCGCCTGGTTCATCGCCTCGTAGACGAATGTTGCCATAATGCTTCCCCGTTAGTCCCTAATCCTCCAGTACGGTCCCTTTGACGACCTCTTCGATGGTGGTGATGCCGTCGTAGATGGCCGCCAGTCCGCTGTCCCGTAGCGTGCGCATCCCCCGTTTGATGGCCATCTCGCGGAGCACAGCGGTCGAGGCGAGCTGCATGATGGCCTCACGCATGTCATCGTCCAGGAGCATGATCTCATAAATCCCGATCCGCCCGCGATAGCCGGTGTTGTTGCAGTAATCGCAACCCTTTCCGTAGTAGAGCGTCTTGCCGGCCACATCGTCCGGATTCAGGTTCAGCTCCATCAGCAACTGCTCGGAGGGCTGGAACTCGGTCTTGCAGTTCTTGCAAACCCGTCGCACCAGCCGCTGGGCGACGACCGCTTCCAGCGTGGCTGTAACCAGGAACGGTTCGAGGCCCAAGTCGAGCAAGCGCGCAATGGCACTGGGCGCGTCGTTCGTGTGCAGGGTCGTGAGAACCAGGTGTCCGGTCAAGGAGGCCTGGACCATGATCTCGCCCGTTTCCAGGTCGCGGACCTCACCCACCAGAATGATGTCCGGGTCCTGTCGCAGGAAGCTCCGCAGGCAGCGGCCGAAGGTCAGCCCGATGTCCGGCCGCACCTGGCACTGCACCATCCCGTCAATGTCATACTCGACCGGGTCTTCGCTGGTGAGGATCTTGACCTCCGGGGTGTTGAGCTCTCGCAGGGCGGCATAGAGCGTCGTGGTCTTGCCGCAGCCGGTGGGGCCGGTGTTGAGCACCACGCCGTTGGGCTTATGGATGATCTGGCGGAAGATCTCGAGGTCGTCCTCGCGCATGCCGAGCTTGTCCAGATCGAGTTGGACGCTGGAACGGTCCAGCACACGCATGACGACGCTCTCGCCGAACATGGTGGGCAGGACGGCGATCCGCATGTCGACCTGGTTTCCGCCGACCAGCAGCTCGACACGCCCGTCCTGCGGCAGGCGGCGCTCGGCGATGTCCAGGTCGGCCATGACCTTGATCCGCGAGGTGATGGCCAGGGCGATGTACCGCGGCGGCGGGACCATCTCGTAGAGGACGCCGTCGATGCGGTAGCGCATCTTGAACTCGTCCTCGAAGGGCTCGAAATGGATGTCGGAGGCCTTGTCCCGAATGGCCTGCAGGAGCACCAGGTTGAGCAGCTTCTTGACGGGGTTGGCCTCGGCCAGCTCCTTGAGTTCATCCAGATCGATGCTGTCGCCTCGTCCTGCGAAGCGGACCAGGGTCTCGTCGGTCTTGATCTCCTCGATCAGGCCCAGGATGGATTCCTGTTCACCCTCGGGGTAGTAGCGGTCGAGGGCCTTCTGCAGGTCTTCAGGGGTGGTGATGGCGGCCTGGACCTTGAAACCCATCAGGGTCTGCAGGTCGTCGGTGGCCCGGAAGTTGTCCGGACTGGCCATGGCCACGAAGAGGCAGTGACGGTCGTCGTCGTAATCGAAGGGGACGATCTTGTAGGTGTTGGCCATCTGGGCGGGGACCAGGCCGATGACCTCCGGGGTGACGTCGCGCTCGGAGAGGTCGACGGTCTTCATGCCGATCTGAGCGGCCAGGGCGAGGTTGAGGTCCTCTTCGGTGATGTGTCCGAGCATGACCAGTATGGAGCCGAGTGGGCCGCCCTGCTGCTTCTGGACCTCGAGCGCCTCGG
>Ga0307379_10001313_pt1 | contig 39552 bp, 44 predicted proteins | sample UN2MG_FD_202237 | JGI IMG/M metagenome (GOLD analysis project Ga0307379, IMG submission 202237) | Soil microbial communities from Risofladan, Vaasa, Finland - UN-2 | ecosystem: Environmental > Terrestrial > Soil > Coastal area > Acid sulfate soil | place: Finland: Risofladan, Vaasa | collected...
AGCATGACGGTACGACAATAGCCGCCGTACCTGTCGGGGCACTCAAGCGACCAGACGGAGGCGATGCGATGCTTGCCGTGGCACGGGCGGCACGTCAGCAGATGGCGCTGAAGATATTCAAGAAGATGAATGTGATTGACCGCGTGCGCCAGTCAGTAGAGGAGTGCGAGAACGACTGGGAAGAGCTTCATGAATATATCGAGGCCATCGCCACCGGCACGAGCGAGGGGAGCGACGGATGACGAATACCGCCTGCATGATTCTGAGCCCGGACGAGTCGGTCCTGGTGTCGGGACTCGCACCGGCAACCTCGCATACGCCCTGTGGAGGAACCTCCACTGACGGGTCGGTCTGTAGTCGCCATCGGGCCCATCCGGGGTGGCATGTCAGCCACGATGCGTCTGGTCGAGCGACCGTCTACTGGCCGCGAGACGTCGCCACCGGCACGAGCGAGGGAGAGACGCGATGAAAACACTACGTGGTGATGACTGGGCGGATACCGTGACGTGCGTGACGGCCTTCGTCGTGATCCTGGTGGTGGCGGCGGTGACGATTGCGTACGCGCAGAGTTACGGGGGGCCGGACGGGGATCGGAAGGCGGGATGGGAGACGCTCTTGACGACGGTGCCGCGCACGGCGACGGGTGTGCATTATGAGTGCGAGCACTTCGGGGCAACGGACCTCGTGGGCACCGTGCGACCGGATGGCTCGGTGGTGCAAGGCTGGCAGATGGCCGGGGGTGGGGCGAGCGCGGTGGCGAACTCGGTCGTCATGCAGAACGAGGATGGAACCTGGTCGTTTTGTACGGGGTTTGTGGTCTGGGGGGTAGAGTAGGGGCATGGCGAACGCGAAGGCGTGGTGGGTGGTGGTGTTTGGGCCGGTGTCTGGGAAGACGGGCTACTGGCAGCCGATTGACGCGGCGATTGCCGTGGACCATGTGTATCGGGGGCAGTCGGGTCCGAATGGGCAGTTTCATTTCTCGAATGCCCAGGACGACATTGACCTGAATGTGACGGCGTCGGGGTATGAGGATTGGGAGCGGACGGGGTTGGTCCATGATGGGCACCGGACGATCATGGTGCGGATGACGCCGCGGGATGGGACGACGCCGATTGACCCGCCGGATCCGCCGCCGCCGTTACCGCCGGTGGACCCCCCGGACCCGCCGCCTCCGATTCCGCCGCCGCCGCCGGTGCCTCCGCCGCCTCCGCCGGTGCCGATTCCGCCGGGGCCGGTGTTGCCGGCGATCTCGTATGGGGATTTCCTGACGTTCACGGTGCAGATGCCGCATCGGTATACGCATGTGTCGCACCATGCGTTGTCGCGGGGGGCGTTTCAGACGTTGTTGTATCAGCACAAGCAAGCGGGGCATAACGTCTACGGCATTGGGGTCATCAACAAGATTGGTGGCGGGAACCTGGGGGACTATACCAATCAGGGGTTGAACATCTCGTTTGACTATTACCAGAATGTGCCGCGGTTGTTGGTGACGTTGCAGTTGATTCTGGATGCGGGGTTGACGCCGATTATTTGGTTGCGGCAGGACGACCAGGCGGCGTGGGACGCGACGGCGGCGAATGACTTGGCGGGATGGTGGAAGACCTGGTTGCGCCAGGTGAACAATTTGTGTCGGGTGTTCGTGGTCGGCCTGGAGATGGATGAGTATTGGAATGCGTCGACACAGTTGCGGATGACGCGGTTGGCGTTATCGTTGACGACGTCGGACACGATCATTGCGGCGCACTGGACGCGCAATAAGTGGTCGGGGGATGGGACGAGTGCGTGGTGGAATGCGGCAAAGTCTGGGTATCCGTCGCGGCGGTTGGTGGGGGCGTTGCAGTACGGGATTGGGGAGTCGGACAGTCAGTTTCGGAGTTCGACGCAGACGTATGTGAGTCGATTGAATGGGGTCGGGGTGCGCGGGGTGTATGCGGAGGGTGCGAACCAGCGGGATCCGGGTCGAGGGCAGTTGGCGATTGGGAGTGGGATGGTGGGGACATGGCAGGGGATCTGAGGACGCCGGAGCGGACGATACGGATTGAGGCGGGAGTGTTCAAGGGGCAGCACGCGGTGAAGATGGTGATGGGCGACCGGGAGTATCTGTTGAGTGACCAGGGCGCGCGGGAGTTGGCGGAGGGGTTGGTGGCCGCGGCGGGGCCGTTGGTGGTGCAGTGACCTGGTTGGGGGCGACGATGCGGATGGCGGCGTCGATGCGCGGCTGTCACAAGGAGTTGCGTCGGATTGCGGATGGCATCGAGTTGCTGCAGCCGACGAAGGGGGTGGGGTTCCGGTCGTTCTATGGGGACACGACCGGGAAGGGGGTTGACGACGCGAGTTTGATGATGCAGTCTGAAGCCGAGTTTGCGGCCTTTGAACGTCGAGAAGCGGCACGCGCCCGTCGCGGTCCCCCGGTCACCTTGGATGAGGCCTTGGATGACGATGATGGATAGCGCGGAGCAGGACCACACGGTAGTGGAGCACGGGTCGGTCATGGTGCGGTTTCCGCACGCCCAAGTTGAGCAAGAGGTCTGCGTGGATTCCTGTGCGTGTGGGTATGTCCACATTCACCTGGACGGGACGGGGTTCTACGTGCCGGCCGAGGATGCGATCGCGTTCGCGCAGTTGGTGATGGAAGCCGCGTACCTGGCCGTGCCGACGGAGGGGACGCATTGATGGCCACACGCAAGCGCAAACCGAGTACGGCGTTGGCCTCGGGGTTGTCGAACCTCGAGAAGGCGGTGGGGGGGCGCAAGCGGTTGGTGTCGACCTTGCTCGAGGCGCCGCTCTCCAAGGAGCAGCGGGCGGTCTTGGGGATCTTGGCGGACCCGGGCAATGACAAGCTCCACTTGCTGGACATTTGCCGCACGAACCGGATCAGTTACCAGGCACTCATTCGGCTCTTTCAGGATGCCACCTGGGCGAAGGCGCATGTGGACGCGGTCGCGCGTGCGGCGGAGAAGTTGCCGGCGGTGGCGGAGAGTGTGATGGACCGGGGGGTGGTCCATGACGTGCCGTGTCCGATCTGTTTCGGCCGTGGGGCGGAGGGGTGCTCGGCCTGTGATGGGAAGGGGACGATTCTGCGGGCGCCGGACACGCGCAGCCAGGAGCTCGCGCTGCAGTTGGGTGGGCTGGTGTCGCGTGGGGGGGCCGGGGTGAATGTCTCGGTGAACCAGCAGACGACGGTGCAGCAGGCGCAGGGGGAGTTCCACCAGGACTTTGCCACGTTCCAGACGGATTCGGACGCGGCGCTTTTTCCGGTCATTGACGTGAAGGCGAATGAGTAGGGACGCACATCCGGGGCGCGCGCATCAGTGGTCGCCCCATGCGGCGACGGGCAAGTATATTTGCCTGCTCTGTTGGAAGTTCACATGACACCCCCCAGGCTGGCCTGGGTGTCAGAGCGCCTCGACGGACCCTCCGAGCACCTGAGTTGGGCGGAGCTCGCGTGTCACGACGGGACGCCCTACCCGAAGGCGTATGGGGATCGGGCGCAATGGCTCGGGTATGTCTTCGAGGAGATTCGCAGGGAGTGGGACAAGCCGATCGTTGTCACGAGTGGATACCGCACGCCGGCGTACAATCGTGCGGTGGGTGGGGCGCGTCGGAGTCAGCACCTGGTGGGGCGCGCGATGGATCTGCGCCCCCCGCAGGGTGTGCCGATGGCGGAGTTTTATGCCACGATTCGAGCGATGGCGAACACGCCCTACTGCTTGATCAATGACCGGCCCGCCCATGCGATTGGCGGCATCGGTCGGTATGCCCGATTCGTCCATGTTGACGTTCGCCCACGCCCAGGCCGTCTCGTGGTCTGGGATTCTCGTCCACACATTTTGGCCGCTCGCTATGGCTGACGAAAAACCAGAAGCCGTCGTGTTTCACCAGGACGCAATGTACGCCGTGGTGTGTGAGCCTCGCCTATCCGGGATGGAGCGGGAGATCCGCAACGGGTTCACACGGATCACGGATCACCTGGAGCGACTCAACGGCTCGACGGCTGTGGCTGTTACCTCGACGGCGGTGGCGCTGGAAGTCGCCAAAGCCACCAGTGCCCGCGTCTTGTTTTTGGAAAAAGTGGTGTTCGGCGGCATCGGCATCATCGTGATCGCGGTGATCGGTGCGGTGCTGAGCGGAGTCGTCGTCACGCCGTAATTTCCGCCACGTGAAGGAGCGTGTGATGTTCGAGACGTACCCATGGTTCGCTGATGTCGTCGCGGCGTTGTTGGGGCTCTTCGGCACGGCCATTGCTGCGGGGGTCACGGCATTGGTGGGCATCTTGGCGAAGAAGGCGCACCTGTCGCTCAGTGCGGAGCAGGACGCCAAGCTCGAGAAGATGGTGGCGGACCTGGTGCTGCGCGTGGAGGAGGAGATACGGCGGCATCGGTCAATGCCGTCCACGCCAGAGGCACCCCCGTTGATGTCGAAGGATGCCATCTTTGATGCCCTGGCGGCGGATGTCGGGTTGGACGTTGCCATCGCCCGTGGCGTACGCGACCATGTGTTACCGCGTTTGCGGTCGTTGGGAGCTGCGTGAATGCCTGTTGACCCGTCGTCCCCACCGAATCCATGGACGTCGAGGGAGCCGTTGCTCGGGGGGGCCAGGGTGCCTTCCCCTGCCCCACCCGACCCGGCACCGCCGCTGGGGATTGTCCCATCGCTGGCGGCGGGTGCGCGCGGCGCTCTTGATTTGTCGGTGGACACGAGTCGGTTTCGCGCGGGCCTCGCCACCCGTGCGACGACCTGGCTCTCGGTGCGCGGATACGCGGAGCGGCAATGGGGAGGCGCGGGCTGGACAGCGGGCGCGAGCGCGGCCTTTCGCTGGTGATATGTATCACGAGGCCATCATCGCCGACCGCGTGGCTCGCGTGGAAGCCACCCATCCGCGCTATGTCCCGCCTGGCGGGTTTACCCGCACCGCGGTCGATGAAGTGCGGGCCCGACAAAGTGTGCTCGACCTGGCCATGGATGACCGCGGCCAGTGGCGTCGGTCGCTGACGCCGGCCGAGCACGAGTGGTGTCGGAATGAGTGGGTGCTCAGCAAGTGTGACTTCGCCTACTGGGCCGAACGCTATGTCACGATCAACGTCGCCGGCAGTGCCTTGGGCTATCTCTATCCGCTCTGGGAAAGTCAGCGCCTGATCCTTGATCGGATCGCCCTGCTCGAGAAGAAGCGCCGGGACACCGGCGACCCCGACGGCCTCTGCATCAATGAACTGAAAGCGCGGCAGCTCGGCGCGTCCACGTTGACGGCGGCGATGATCGCGCATCGCATCACGATGTTCACGCACACCTTCGGCCTCATCGCGTCGGATGTGCCGGAGTCGAGCTCCTACCTCTTCGGGATGGTCGAGCGCATCATCAGCCACTTGCCGTGGTACATGAAGCCGACGACGAAGTATCACGTCAAGGATACGGAGTTGGTGTTCGACACCAATTCCAGCCATCTCTGGGTCGGGTCGGGGAAGAGCACGCGCGGCACGGAAGGGAAGCGCGGCCAGCTTGGGCGCGGGAAGACGATCTCGGCTGTCCATCTCTCCGAGCTCTCGACCTGGGAAGAGCCGCAGCAGATTGACGGCGCGCTGCAGCCGGCGGTGCCGATCTCGTCTCGCACGCTCTGGGTGAACGAGTCGACCGCCAAGGGCCGACACAACTGGTGGCATCAGCACTGGCTCGCGGCGAAGAAGGGCGTGGGACGGTTCGAAAACATTTTCATCCCGTGGTACGCCGAGCAGCACAAGTACTGGCGGCCGGCGCCGATTGACTGGACCCCCAAGCCGCTGACGCTCGCGCACGCCACCCGCTGCGAAGAGACGAGCCACTTGTGGATGGACCGGACGATTCAGCTCACACGGAACCAGTTGTACTGGTATGAGTCGACGCGCGCGTCGTATGAAGAGAAGGACGATCTGTCGACGTTTCTTGAAGAGTACCCGGCCGACGATGAAGAGTGTTTCCAGTATTCGGGACGGAGCATCTTCGGCCTGGACGTCCAAGAGCGGATTCGCGCACAAGCACGCCCATTGCTTGGGGTCTGTGAAGTTCGGCCCCGCCGCGAATATGTGCTCGACTCTGAGGGTCATCGCATGACACATTGACCGCCTTCGATGCCGTCAAGCTGCCGCCGGCCTATGGGCTCCGCACGCTGTCTGAGCGCGAACGGGCTCAGATGACCGAGACGGAGGATCTGGAGGACCATCTCCTGATCTGGGAAGCCCCGGCCCGCGGGCACAAGTACGTCATCGGGGTGGATGTCTCCGATGGCCTGGGGCAGAACCGGTCGGTGATCGATGTGTTGCGGGTGGGGACGATCGAGGAGCCCGATGAACAAGTCGCGCAATACGTCAGCCGATGGGTGGACCCGGTCGACCTGGCCTACCTTATCGACCCGGTGGGGCGGTTTTACCGCGACGACGATGGCTTTGAAGCCCTGGTGGCCGTCGAGACGAACAATCACGGCGTGGCGACCCAGGCGGAGCTGGCGCGGCATCTCGGCTACGCGAACTTCTTTATCTGGCAGAAGGAGGATGCGGCGCCTGGCACGAACCGCTACACGACGGCCATTGGGTGGGTCACGACCTCACGGACGCGCCCGATCATCCTCTCGCGCTATCACAAGATGGTCAAGTCCGTGGACCCGGTCACCGGCCTCTCGGACTACCGCATCAATAGCCCGTTCACCATGGCCGAACTGAAAGACTTTCAGACCGAAGGGATGCTCTGGGAGGCCGAGGCGTCGGCGGGCGCGACGGACGACTGCATCATGGCGGGGGCGATTGCCTGCCATGTCGCGCAGACCATGCACCATGAGGAGTCGGAACCGGTGTCCGAGCAGCGACACCGCCTGGCTCAGGAGCGCGAGCGGTCGTCGGAGTTCGAGGATGCGCTGCGGACGCGCCGGGATTTCCAGAATACGGACACGACGATAGGAGAGTTGGATGGCGAAAGCGAGTTCGACGGGTGGAGCGGGGCGCAAGACTTCGAGTAACGCGGTGGTCGGACAGATGGTACAGTTCCGGGTGGGCGAGGACCGGTGGTTGCCGCTGCTGACCCTACGGTGTCTCAATGGCCTTGTCTCGGGGTGGATCATTACCGATGGCCGAGACGATGGCGGCGAAACCTGGATCACGCGGAATGCGTTTTACCGGCCGACCAAGGATGCCCCGTGGGTGTGGGTGGACGCGGCGACCGCAGGCTTGAGTATCGGCCAATGGAGAGAGGGACCAGATGCGACTCACCATACCGGACGACCTCGTAGAGGTGTTTCAGCCCCAAGCGTCAGCCAAGGAGCCCGTCGAGAAGCTGTTACTGCAGCAATTAACCAAGTTCTCCCACGTACCGGTACGCGATAGAGTCCTCATCATTGATGGGGCCGCGCGTGACGACCTGGAGCAGCTTCTGCACGGGCCGTCGCTGACGACGGCGGCCGACCTGGTGAATCGGGTGCGGGCGCTGATCGACGTGAAGATTGAAGGCGTGAATGTGGCGCTGACGTTGGCGCAGCTCGAGCAGCTCGTCGGCCGTGCAGAGAAGCTCGGGAAGACCCCGGAGGCGCTGATCGAGGAAACGGTGGCGCAGATGGCCACCCAGTTCTTCGACTACGCGAGTATCTGATGGCCCTCCATGATTTCCGGTGCGCGTCCTGCGGCTACATCTTGCGTGACCACAACGTGCCGATTGCGCTCGGGGCCAGGCGGGGGGCGCCGTCGTGTCCGTGCAGCCTGTCCACGACGATGGACTGGGTACCACAGCTCGGCTCGTTCGACGCCTTCACCGCATTCACGGCGGATGTCAACGGGACGCCGACGCAGATCGACTCCCTCCATACGCTCCGCGCGGTCGAGCGCGAGACGGAACGGAAGTTCCGTGACGGGATTGGCCAACCGCTCGTCTGGCGTGACCTCTCTCAGAACAGCAGTAACCGCGACGTGAACAGCTTTGGGCCGTCCCCACAGCCCACGTTCGAGACGCATAACCGTCGTGGTATCCCGTTCATCACGAGGCGAGACGGACGACCACTCAATGGCGAATGACCCTCTACTCGACGGCGTCCTTCCCTCCATGGGCTCGGGGCAGCATTTCTTCGAGAAAGGTGACCCGCGTGTCCTGGGCTGGCTCCGCGAGGCCATCACCGAGGGCGAGCGGATCAACAAGTCAGACCCGGCCTACGAACGCATGGACCAGGCGGCGACCTATGTCATGGGTGAGCAGATGGACAGCGACCGGCCGTCCTACCTGCCCAAGGTGGTGGTCAACCAGACCAAGAAGAGCATCCGCGCGCACGTCTCAGCCCTGACCGACCTGAAACCGCTCTTCTCCTTTCATTGCGGCAACCCGGCCTACGAACAACAGTCCTACCTCCTGAACAAGCTGGTCGTCATGTGGTGGACGAACACGTTCGCCGACCTCGACCTGGCCGACGTGATCCGCTACTCCCTCACCATGGGCGCGGGCGACTGCGTGGTGGAATACGACAACCACTACGGCAATTACGGGGACAACCGCCTCATCCCGCGAGACGCGCGAGACACGCTGCCGATCCGGCCCAGCCGCGAACGCTCGATCCAGACCTGGGAAGGCGTCGTGATCCGCGAGGCGCACAGTCCGAACGTGCTCCGCGGCATGTTCCCCGACAAGGCGCATCTCCTGAAGCCCGACTCGGAAGGCCAACGGTTTGGGGCGTCGGCGACGAAGTTCCGCCGCCTGGTGAAACAGGTGGTGACCCCCACGATCTTTGATCGACTGCAGTCAGGGCCGACCCAGACCGGCAGTGGCGTGTCGCCCGAGCTCACGCTCTACCGGGTCTTCCTGACCGACCGTTCCGTCAATGCGACGTTGGGACCGGTGCTGATGGGCAAGCCGGGCACGAGCTGGGCCTACATGGTGCAACCCGGCGAGCGGCTCTACCCACGCAAGCGTCTCATCGTAGCGACGGAGACGGTCATCCTCTACGACGGGCCGAGTCCGTACTGGCACGGGATGTTCCCGATCTCCCGGCTCCGCCTGGACCCGTGGCCCTGGCTCTTCTTCGGCCTGGGCCTCACGCACGACCTGAAGCCGATGCAGGACGGCTTGAACACCATCGTGAATGACTTCATCTCCACGTTCAGTCAATGGGTGAACCGTGGCGTCATTGCGGACAAGAACGCGGTGCCGGAGTCGCTGCTCCGTCGGTTCGACCCGCGGCGCAAGAACTGGAAGATGAAACTGAACCCGACGTACGGCGAGGGATTCAAATTGGCGGATGGGCCGACCTTGCCGCCCTGGTCGATGGAGTTCCTCCAGATGTTGTTCACCAAGTTTGACGAACACTCGGGGACGGCCAACCTCCAGGCGCTGATGCAACTGCGGCAGATGCCCGGGGCCGACACTATCCAGAAGTACTACGAAGCCATGACACCGGAGCTCCGGCTGGAAGGGCGGCTCATCGAAGCCTTTCTCCGTGACGTGGCCGACATGATCAAGGTGAACATCTTCCAGTACTACTCGACCTCCCGGCGGATGATGATGCTGGGGGAGCAGGGGTTGGCGCTCGAAGACCTGGACTACGACCCGGGGACGCTGGTGCCGGCGATGACCCCCGACATGGAGGGGTACACCCCGGAGCTCGACAAGAAGCATTCGCGGGACGTGCGCGCCCAGTATTTCCAGCGGCTCTTCACCTTCTCGGTCGAACCGAACTCGATTCTTGCCATGAACGCGGTCGAGAAGAAGATGGAAGGCTTCCAGATGTTCCGTATGGGCGTCATGGATTTCTGGACGTTCCACGAGCGGATGCAGACGCCGAACGTCGGGTCGCCGCCGGCCGTGCCGTTGCCGCCGAAGGATCCGCAGAACCCCGACCCGAACACCGCGGTCATGGATCCGATGACGGGGATGCCGACCGGGATGGAGATGCGCGTACCCGAGACGATCACGGAACGGCTCATGGCGCAGATGTCGATGGGGCTCGGCCAGGGGGAGAGCGGGGGAGGCCGCAAGCCGTCAGGCCAGGAGCCGCCAGACCTGGAACAGAAGTCAGATGGTCGAACGACCATTACGGAGAGCTGATGACCGTTGCTGACGAGGTGCAGTCGGCTTGTCATCTCTTCGAAGATTGCGACACGGAAACACCGCTGGGGTTCGGGGACATCCTTGACCGCTTGAAGCGCCAGGGGTTCACCGGGGCGGTGACGTTTCACTTCCGGCACGGTCGCCCGCAGCTCATGGAATTGGGCCCGCCGGTGCGGTTGAAGGTGGGGCGTGTTGACAGAATAGCGTAACTGCCTCCATACTCGGCAACAGTAACCCTTGGGGTCCATGGTCTGAGGCCTCGCATCAGACTACGACTCCTGCTCAGGATGCCCGTCCTGCAGCAGGAGTCTTTTTTCGTACAGGGCGATGGAAGGTCTTGGGTTAATGAAAGACCGTGCCCCGCGGAACGCGGAGAAGATTGGCGCCACGCCGAAGCGTGCGTATCGGGAAGACCCCGAAGTGTCTGGGCAGAAACTCTCAACACCCAAACCGTTTACGAAACAGCGGGCCTCGAAGTCGCAAGCATCGTCACGCAGCCTACGGAGGAAACGATGAAGAAAACAAGTTCTGGCGGCAAGGGCAGCATCAAGGTGGGCAAGGGCGGCGGCGCCATCCTCACCCCGTTCAAGGACAAAGTCGTCGACGGAAAGAAATAGTCCATGCCTGACATGATGGACTATCCACCGCCGACTCCCGGCAGCATCGGTGGCGCCCCACCCGGCGGCGGGATGGGCGGCGGCGGTGTCCCGGGCGGCATGGGCGGCATGGGCGAAATGGCCCCAGCCCCCCAAGGCCTCCCCCCAGAAGTGCTGCAAGGCATCATGGGACTCGCCGACCAGATCGACCAGTCGATCCTCGCGCTCGCGCAAGCGATGCCGACGGCCGCGGCCGGTCTGGGACAAGCCCGCGAGATCATTCAGAACGAACTCGCAAAGATGCTCCAGTCCGATGCGTCGGCCATGTCGCCGACGAACGTCGGATCGCAGTTCCCTGGCGGAGGCTTCTCCCAAGGGCTCGTGTAGCACCGTTCAACCACCGCCGTGCCCACGGCGTGTGCCGCTCAGACCCGATTCGATCACTGGCCGAGGTTGTCCTTCAGGTCGACGTGTGGCTGCTTGCCCCGATTCGGGAGGCGCCAGAGCGCGACTGGCGGAGGTTGTGGAATGGCCAAGAAACTAACACGAGTAGAAGCCGGCAACGAGTACGTCGAGAGTATCCTCGCGCGATTGCCCGAGGAAGTACGCGAGATCGCGGCCAGCAAGGTGTTTACCGACGACGTGCGAAACGAACTCGGCGAACGCTCGCTGCGGCAAGTGGAGTTCTCGCGGTTAGCGGACGAAACACGGATGGCCCGAGAGACGGCCGAGAAGTGGAAGTCCAACCTCGACGGCTGGTACGCCGGGAAACAGCAGGATCTCGAAGAACTGGATCGGTTGCGAACGAAACTGGCCGAGGCGCCGGCCGCATCGGCGGTTGACGACCTGGACGTTGATGACTTCGGGGACCGTCGTCCCCCGGCCGTTGATACCAGCAAGTTCGTGTCCCGCGAGGACATGGCGCAGCAGATGCTGCAGATCCAGAAGGACGGTCTGGCGCTGATGTCGCTCACCCCCACGTTGTCCGTGAAGCACCTTCGGGAGTTCGATGAAGTGCTCGAGATCCAGAAGGTCGTGGAACACGCACAAGCCAAGGGGATGCGACTCGAGTCGGCGTACGACGACATGGTATCCGGGCGGCGCGAAGAAGTGCGCCTGGCCAGCGTGGAGTCGCAGATTGCCAAGGCCCGTGAAGAGGGCCGGCAGGAAGCCATTCGCAATTCACAGTCGATGCCGTACCCCGTGAGCTCTACGGAGCCCACGACGCTCGACGGACTCAAGCCCGATTTCCAGAAGGGCCAGGCCTTGGATGCGGCAGTCAATGACTTTTACACCAACCAACAGTCCTCGTAGTTCGTTGCGCGCGGCGTGACCAGCGGGGATGGAGTGACACATGGCTGCACCACAACTTGACGAAGTCAACACTGGCGTCAGTAAGCACATCATGCCCGGTCTTGTGGATAACTTCTTCAAGAACGGTCCCGTGATGGCGTATGCCAAGCGCAACCGGATGAAGCCGTGGCCGGGTGGCCCGCAGATTCAGGAAAACTTTCTGTACAAGCCCATGAAGGGTGGCGCGTACACGAAGGGCGCACAGTTCGACATCACCAAGCTCCAGACGAAGACCGGGTTGCTGTTCGACCCGCGGTTCTACGAGGTCAACGTCACGGAGTACACGGAAGATGTCGAAGTCATCATCCGTGGGCCGGAGTCGGTCTACAGCCTGGTCCAGGTCGACCTCTCGAATGCGGCCCTGACCTTGTCGGCCATTCTCGAGATCGCTATCTACAAGCACGGGCAGGCCATCGCGGGCGACGACCGGTCGACCGAGATGAACGGCTTCTCGGAGGCGCTGTCGGACGGGGTGAACGCCAACTACGACGGCAACACCTACGCCTCCTACGGTGGCCAGACGCGAGCCGACGTCAGTCCGGCGCTGAACTCGCCGTCGGGCCTCATTGCCGCCAACGTCAATGGGGGCATCACCTACCACGTCCTCGAGCATAGCTACATGAGCTGCGTGATCGGGGAAGAGCATCCGAAGCTGGGCGTCACCACGAATCGCTGCATGGGGTTCATCAACGAGAACTTCCAGCCACAACAGCGGATCGACACGATGGAGCCCAACATCGGCTGGCCGGGCTTGAAGTTCAAGAACTCCACGATTCTCGTGTCGCAGTACGCGCCCGGGATCGACGGAGTGAATGACCCAGACCTCGGCGATTACTCGCTGGCTGGCGGAGAAACCTTCCACTGGCTGAATCCTGGTGGGGAAGGCGAAGATGCGTTCTTCCGCCTCCATACCTCGACGTCACCGAAGTACGCCTTCGGCTTCACCGGGTTCAAAGTGGCTCAGGACTCGACAGTCGTGGCAGGACAGATTCTGTGGAGCGGAAACTTCACGGTGCGTGCGCCGCGCCTGATGAGGATTCTCCATGGCATCACCAAGTAGGAGAGAGGCCACATGAGCCCGAACAACATCAGACAGCAGGGCGTGTTCGTCAGCACGGGCGATCCCGAAACCGTCGACGATGCGTCGATGTACGCCCCCGGCACGTTGGGTGCCAGGGTCACGGTCAAGCAGCCCACGCGCGGGGCCGCGGGTGCCGAAGACTACCGCTACAAGACCTACCAGTATGTGCGGGGTGACAGCTCGATGTCGGTCACGCCGTTCAAAGGGGCGGTCATGTGGTGGGCCGACAAGACGGCCTACCAGGTCACGACGGATCCGACCAAGCTGGGTCGGGGACGGGTGGCCGGGATTTGCCAGAGCGCGCCAGGCGCGGGCAACTTCTTCTACGTGCAAACGCAGGGGCCGGGCATCGTCAAGTTCATTGACGGGGTCACCGCAGCGCCGTCTGATGACGGACTGATCGTGGTGCCGTCAGCCACGGCCGGGAAGGCGGATGCGCTGGCGGCCGGCTCGGCTGCGACGTATCCGGCCATCGGCGTGACCGCGGGGGCGCTGCAGGGCGGCACGTCTGAAGCGGTGGTCGACCTGGACGTGCCAGAGACACCGTAAGCGGGAGGATGGACTCAGATGGCAACGATTGACCTGACGGTAGTGCGACCCTTTGACGCGGCGGGTGTTCGACGCCGGGTGATCGGGCAGTACACCGGTCCCGCTTCGTATGTCGCTGGGGGTGACGCACTCCTGGCGAACGAGCTCAAGCTGGGCACGATCGAGAAATTGACCTTCGAGAACGCGATCAACGTCACGCCCAACAACCGACTCCTGACCTATGACCACACGAACGAGAAGGTGGTCTGGATCATTCCCGATACGGGGTCGGAAGTGGCGGGGGCGGTGGATCTCTCGGGGTTCAGTGCTCGGTTCGAAGCGATCGGTATGTGAGAGCACGGGCCAGGGGGCTTTCTTATGGGCCTCGGGATTGGTGCTGACGCCTCGGCCGCTCGAGTAGTGAGCCCCCTGCTTCCGTGGTAAGGGATTGTGGATACGTTCGAAGATGTCTGGCGCAAGGTCAAACTGCATGTGCCACTCGCTGACGCGCTGTTGTGTCAGGAGTGGGTGCAGGCGTCCTGGCGTCGATTGTGTGACAAACGTCCGTGGTCGTGGTTGCGCTCGGAGAACGAGATCATCACCAACGACCAGGTCACGGGCACGGTTGACATCACACGATCTTCGGCAACGGTGACCGGCGTCGGCCTGGTCTTCGCCGCGTCCGATGTGGACCGGCAGTTCCGGGTGGGCACCAATCAGCCGATCTACACGATTACCGCGGTCGACCTCGGGTTGAACACGGCCACGTTGGACCGGGTCTACGGTGGCCCGACGGCGACGGCCACGGCGGGCGTCGTGCTGGATGCGTATGTCACCATGCCGGCAGACTTCGGCCGGTTTCTGGGGGTGTTGGATCCGCAGAATGGCTGGCAACTACGGTGGTGGATTACGGAAGATGAACTCAACCTGTGGGATGCCCAGCGATCGTCCACCGGAACCCCGTGGGCTCTGGTGGCTCGTCGGCTGGCGTCTACCACGGCCTTGGATGGTCGCGCGCAGTATGAGCTCTGGCCGTATGCAACGGCCGCCAAGAACTATCCGTTCTACTACATTCGACGACCTCCAGCCTTACAGGATTCGTCGACGTTCGAAGGTGTCTTGGCCGACCGCGGGGATCTGATCATCTTGGCGGCATTGGCGGAGGCGGCTGAATGGCCTGGGTTGGAGGACCGGAAGAATCCGTACTTCAATTTACGCCTGGCCGAGATCAAGCGGAAGCAGCTCGTCGAGGAATTGGCGCTGCTCGAGCTCCGCGACGAGGAAGTGTATATGACCTGGCTGGAGACGGTGTCGTGGATCAATCGCGGACGCGCCCCGATCGATAGCCGGTATCTCCAGTCGCATGACGTGCCGTTCGCGGCTGGGTAAAGGAGAAACCATGAACAAAGGCAAACTGAGCAACGTGCTGTTCAAGGACGCGCAAGCGTCAAAGCCTGACGTGAAGGGCGTGTGGGGTGGGCATCTCGACAGCTCGCTCACGGGCGGTCGAGGTGCGACGGCCGACGAACTCAAGGGGCATGACTGCGCCAGTATCGAAGGCGCACCAGGCGCTGGCAAGTTCGGCGCGACGAAGTTCAAGGGGAGCTAGGCCCATGTTCGCGCATTACGACCTGACGCTCGACGCAAGCATTCAGTCGCTGCTGGACGCGGTGTCTCCGGGGTCGGCGGTCGGCGGGGTCAACGATGTCCCGTGCCGGTCGATCATTCTCCAGGCTGACGACGGGAACAGTAATCTCATCTTCGTGGGTGGGGCGAATCAGGATGTCAGCGCGAGCTCCCATGCGTTCCAGCTCGCTATTCCGGTGACGTCGATACCGGAGGAGCCACGCACGATCGGCGGGTTCGATACGGGGCCATTACGGCTCTCGGATTTCCGCGTCCTTGGCACCAACGCAGAGGTGCTTCACATCGGGATCATCCCGTACTAGGAGAGAGAACATGCCACGGTATGCAGCATTCGGAGAAAAGGGCGCGGCCAGCGTTGCTCAGATCCTCGTCGTCAACGCCACCACGACCGTTCGTCGGGTCAAGGTCTACGACTACATGGTCGCCTGCATCGCCACGCCGGCGGATGCGGTCTTCACACACCAGATCAAGCGCACGTCCGCGGATCCGACCGGTGCGTCCGTGACGCCCAGTCCGCTTGACGTGGCTGATGCCATCGCGGTGGGCGCGGCGTGGGACACGGTGACCATCATCGGCACCGAAGGCGTGGTCCTGCTCGAGGTTCCGCTGAACCATCGTGCGACCTACCGCTGGGTGGCGGCTCCGGGCAGCGAGCTCGTCGGGCCGGCGACGGACAACAACGGGATCGCGGGGTCGATGCTCGCAGCGACCACGACGGACTTCGCGGGCACGATGCTGTTCGAGGAGTAGGTCAGTGCTTCGACCGCAAGGGTACGCGACGATCGATGATCCCGATACTCGCAAGGTCGAGTACGACACGGCGATGTGTGGTCACTGCCAGCTCCACTTGCATGTGAAGCCTGGCAGTGGCTGCACCGTCTATCTCTTCCCGCAGGCTGACGGGCGTGTGATCGAGCAGATGGGCGCGTTCTGTCGCGTCTGCATGTCACCCGTCTGTCTGTCGTGTGACGAGGTCGGCAACTGCATCCCGTGGGAACGATCGCTGGAGCTCGTGGAGTCGAAGCGGTCGACCATTCGCAGTGTAGAAGAGGCGCTCGGGCGTTCACTGTCGTAGGCTCTCGGGTGCCAGGAAGGTACTGGCATGTCCCGGCGTGGAACGCTCGTGCTCGTGCTGCTGCTTGGCTGGACGACGCCCCTGTACGCCCAGTCGACTGACTCCTTCCCGTTACATCTCGCCCTGGCCGGCATGATGGCCGCGCATGGGGCCGATCTCTCTACCACCATGTATTGCCTGGGGGCGGAGACGTGCCACGAGGCCAATCCGTTCTTTGCCCCGTTGACCCGGCATCCCGCAGCGGCGGGTGCGGTCAAGATGGGCATTGCCGCAGGCACGGCCTGGGTGCTGCTGCGGCACCACGAGGAGCACCCGAAGCTGGTGTTCTGGACCTCGGTGGGACTAACGGCCTTCTACACGGGCGTCGTGATTCACAACGCAAGGCTGGGGCGATAGATGGCGGCACTGGAAAACGCCCTCAAGTTTCTGTCCGGGTTTGAGACGGGACAGGTTAACGACTGGGTTCGGAGTAGCGGCACGGTGGCAATGGAAACCACCACCGTCAATTCAGGGGCATATAGCCTTCGTGTTAATCCGACGACGACCGCCGTTGGGTATGTCGAACACGACCTGAACGACCCGGCCTCAAACAACGACACCCTGACCGCCCGATTCTATTTTCGATACGCCACAAAGCCCACGGCAGGTAATGAAGAACTGTTCTTTGGGACGGGCGGCGGGACGGCAGTAGACGCCTTCGGATTCCGGCTCGATAGCGATGGGCATATCAATCTCTATAGCCATCCTAGTGGCGGGGGTTACACGTTACGCGCTTCGGGCACAACGGCGCTATCGGTTGATACGTGGTATCTGATTGACGTTTTTATTGAGATCACAGCAGGTGCAACCGCTGACCAAGTTGTCCTCCAGATCAATGGCGTGGAGGAGTTCAACACCACCTACGTCTTTGCGACGGGTAGTTCAGAACCGCTACCAGTCTTTCTCGGGAAGCGCGTTGACATTAACGGGCAGACCGTTGACTTTTTCTTCGATGACTTCCGCTGCGAACGGAACCAGGACACGACTCCCACCTTCTTTGGGGAGGGGAAAATTATCGCCCGATCCCCCGAGACTGGTACGCCAACGCACGACGCCTGGGACAAATCGACAGGGTCCGATGCGTGGTCCCTCTGGGATGGGACACCGCCAGATGGCGCGACGTTTTGCGAAAGCCCCGGCAGCGGTGATCCGCTCGCCCAGACCGCACACATCGCAGCGTTTGATAGTACGCAAACGGGGCATGGCTCCGAAACCATCAGCGGGAGTGACACGCTCAATGCGGCATCGGTGGTTGCTGCGGCCTATCGACAAAACGGTGCGGCCCGCAACCATGAGCTTCGTCGCATCATCAACTCCAATACGACCGACTCGGTAATTGGAGATGTGGGCACGGGGGCTGGATCGGATGTGCAAGAGGAGTGGTGGACGACGGACCTCACGCTTACCAACCTCAACGCGATGGAGGCGGGTGGGTATAAATATGGAGGAGCCGGTGGGCGTGACCTGGGCATCTACGACCTCTGGGTAATGGTGGACTACACGCCCTCGCCGGCCGTCGCACCAGACGATGCCGCCACCTTCAGCTATTTCCCCGATCGCGCCCGCACCGGCTCCCGCGGCCCGGTCAACACCTCGGGCATGACGCCATCCTGCCACGATGACGGTGAGGCTATTCCCATCTAATGGCTGACATTCAGACGGTCTACGGCACGTTCACCAAAGCCACCGGCACGGGCAATCAGTCGGTGTCGACCCTGGCCTTTCAGCCCAAGGCGGTGTTCTTCTGGTGGAATAACCATACCGCCCAGGACACGTTTGAAGACGCCGTGCGATTCGGCTGCGGCCTCTACGACGGCACCTTCCAGGTGGCGATCTCCGCGGGGCACGCCGATGGGGGGGCGTCCGCCGACACGCTCTCCACCTTCGACGAAGCCTTCTGCATGCGCATGATGACGGAGGCCGGGTTCAACTATGCGCGGGCGGCTGGTGTCTCCCTGGATACGAACGGCTTCACGGTGAACTGGACGATCAATAACGGCCTGGCCGAGACGGTACATTTCCTCGCCGTGGGGGGCGCGGAGGTACAGGCCAAGGTTGGCGTGGTTGATAGCGGCACGGCCGTGACGACGGTGGCCGCCACGGGCGTTGGGTTCCAGCCGTCGTGTCTGCTCCTGATGCCGGTGTGGTCCACGGCCACGACCGCGACCGGGGACTGTCGCACACCGGCCATTGGGGTCACGGACGGGGTGAACCAGGGCTGCATGGCCGCGCACGGGGAAGACAACGTCAACCCCTCGAACACTACCCGGTATCAGCGCACGGACAAGTGTGTCGCCGCCCTGACGAACACGGGGGCGCTCCTCAAAGAGGCCGATATCAGTTCGATGGACGCGGACGGGTTCACCCTCAACTGGACGACCAATGGCGCCCCGGATGGCGGGGTCTATTACCTAGCGATCCGCATGGCTGGGGCGTCCCCGACCGTGGGCGCCTTCACGCAGAAGACGTCGTCGGGGACCAAAGCTGTGAGCGGACTCGCGGCCGAACCGCAGACGCTGTTGTTTCTCGGCGTGGGAAACACGGCCAGCGGCGTCGTGGTCGATGGCTGCCGAGCCTCGATCGGGGCGTATCAGCCCGCCAGCGATGTGAACGGCGCCGCGTGGCACGGGTCGACGCACGGGGTGACCCCGACGGAGGTGGTCAAGTACAACGCTTCGGCCAAGGCGGTGATCCACGCCACGCCGAATGCGACGGCCGCCAGTAGCACGATCGAGGCCGAGGCGGAGGTGTCAGCCATCGCGGGGGATGGGTTCACGCTGAACTGGACGACCGCGGATGCCGTCGCCCGCGAAGTGCTTTTTCTCAGCCTGCCCCTGGTGACGGCGCCGCCGGAAGCAGCCGACCTGTTCTGGTCGCCGCCGGTCGTGCATGTTGAAGGCGGGGCGCGTGGATGACCTGGCGCGACACCGACCGGCATTCTGAGCAGACCTTCGGGCCGGTCTTTATCCCGGCAGGCACCCTCCCGGCGCCTGATACCTGGCTCCCTCGCTATCCAGACTTCGCTCGAGCAGCGGTCATCTCCGCGGCGCTGATTGCCAGCTCCGGGGTGGCGGTGAGTTCGCCGTATCCGGTGGATGCTCGCGGTCAGGTGTTCTGCCACACGCAGGAAGACGGCACGTTCTCGGAGTGGACCTCGGTTACGGCCGATGCGGACCTCACGGTCGATGCCGCCGCTGCGTTAGCGAACACGCACTATGGGATTCAGGTTGTCGTTGACGACACCACCACCCTGCAAGCGACACAGGAGTTTGACCGGGTCAACGCACGGGACACGGGTGGCTGGTCACTTCGCTATCACGCAAGTCTTGAGAATCTAACCATCAATGTCGGGAATACGGTTGTCCCGATACGGCTCCAAGACGGAAGCGCGTTGTTCAGGTTCCAGTCGCTGATCTCAAACAACGGCGGAACGATTCAGGTCCGAGGACAGATACACAACGACGCAGGCGCCAACCAAAACGGCACCCTGATCACGCTTGACTCGCCCACGACAGAACACGTCTTCGCGTTTATCGCAACATGGGCATCGTCTGCGACAGCCTCAGATGGAACGCTAGAGTTTTTCATTGACGGTGTGTCGCAAGAGCTTCTGACGGGGCTCGACATCTACGACCGGAATGGCCCAGACATCCTTCGCGCTGGGTTGTCCGGCGCGGACGGGGTGACGGCGGGCACGTTCAAGATCGATGAAGTTTGCTTTCGAGACGACACCCAGTTAATCGAGGACGCCTACCTCCCCGACTGGCGTGGCGTCTACGATGACGTCCTTCCGCACTGGACGCCTATCCATCGAGCCGAGTATCACCGAGCGTTCTTTTTAGACCCGAACAAGCCGCCATACGCACCAGCGGATCTTGCCTGGGCGCCCACGCTCAGCTACCGATTCCTACAGCCTGGCCTCCCGGCTCTCGGCAGTATCGAAGGCAGGCTCCAGGCGCCTATTCCGGTCGCGGAGCACCCCCAGTCCCTCAAAGGTGGGCACAAGCACAAGCCGGGGAAGGCGTATGGGCCAGGGCAGGAAGGCTATGCCCAGGCGCTGGCGGCCTCGTCCGGTTCGTTCGATCCAGGGATCTTCCCGCCACTACTTCCAGGCTCGGTGGCGAGCCAGGTCGCACACTACCCCGACTGGATACCGGCGCCGCCACGGCTGCTGACCGCGGCACAGACCGCGTTTTTCCAGAGCCTTGAACCGATCGCGGCGCTCTACGACGAGTCGGAGTTCGGCTGGGCGCCAGCCTTTGACGCCCAGGTTCACCGCCGCCCAGAGGACCGCTACCAGCACCCGTCGTTCTTCGGCCCGGGCATTGAAGGCGTTGCCGATGTCGCCGCCGAGGAACTGGGCTGGCTGGCCGTCTACCCGGAGATGGCCCCCGGCCGCCGACCCATCGACTATCTGGGCCGTCTCGTCACGCCCGAGCTGCCTATCGATCCGCCGCCGCAACTGATCAACTGTGCGCGGGACTTCCTGGCCGCTGACACGACCACGTCCGCCACGGCCGAAGCCGTCGATGGGCTCTCGACCACGATCGACATTGTCCGCAGCGCCGAGATCGTCGCGTTCCTGTCGCTCGAGTCCAGCGTCGACACGTCTAACCGGGCGGGTAACTGGCGTCTCGTCATCGACAGCGAGACCGGGCCGACGATCACCCGCGAGCACAGCAACAGCAGCGACACCGGCAGCGTCGGCGTGCTGTTCCGTAGTGGGGTGCTCCCCGCCGGTACCTACACTGTCTCGGTTGAGCACTGGATCACGGGCGGGGCCGGCACGCTCACCACCGCCCAGGCCACGCTCGCCGTCATGGCGATGGAGGACCAGGGCGGGAACCCGTTCATCAACGCCTACGACACGGTCGCCAGTGACACGACGCTCTCGGCCACCCTCGAGGACATCGACGGGCTGACGCAGGATCTCAGTCTCGACGGGACCAACTTCGTGCTCGGGGCGCTCATGGCGAGCGTCAGCAATTCCGGGGCGAACAACCTCTCCACGCTGGCCATCGACATCGCCGGTGAGGACGGCACGATCAATCGTCTGGTCTCGGGCGCGGGAGACATCGGAGCGGCGGGGGTGGTCAACCGTTCCACGGCGCGGCTCACCGGGACGCAGACGGTCAAGGGGCAGCATGCGACCGACGGCGGCACGCTGACCACCGCCCCGAGCCTCCTGTTCGGCCTGGAGCTGGGCACCAGCCCCGCGGAGATTCCCTCGTCCCACGTCCGCGTCACCGCCGGGAGCACGACCTCGGCCAGTCTGGTCGACATCCCGGGACTGAATACCGACGTCATCCTCTCGCAGACGTCGAACATCCTGGCACTCCTGACGCTGGATGCGACGAAGTCGTCCGGGGGCGATGCCAACTTCGCCATCCAGATCAACGGCGTCGATCAGGAGGCCATCACGCGGACGTTCGGTGGGGCCAATGATGACGGAGCCGTCGTTGTTGTCGCGCTGACCGCGGCACCCTTGGCCCCCGGGACATATACGGTCACCGCCCGCTGGTCGACGACAGGCGGGACGCTCTCGATCTTCAACGAAGCGAACCTGACCGTCCTCGCCTGCGAGCACTCGCTTCGCGTGGACGTGCCCGAGCTGAGCTGGGCGCCCACTTACCCCGACTTCGCCCGCACCCAGCAGCCAGCCGCCGAGTTCCCGGCCTTCGTCTTCGTCGGGGAGCCCGCGGATGTGCCGCCGGCCGCCGAGCGCCTGGCCTGGCTGGCTGTCTACCCCGACTTCGCTCGTGGGCTGACGCTCGACACCGCCAACCAGCCGACGGGCGCCTACGCCCCGGATGTCGACGAGATCGATGCCGTCGCGCTCTATCCGACCTGGGAGTCGACGGCACCCAACCAGCTCCCGGCCTGGACCACGACGCATGGCGCCCAGCTCCAGCAGCCGTTCTTCTTCGACCCGGAGCCACGGCCGGATGCCTACGACCCGCAGGAGCTGGGCTGGGCTCCGAGCTACGCAGACTTTGCTCGTGCCGAGACGCTGCCGACTGCCGCCCAGACCACCGGCGCGTTCCTGCCCGACCTGGACGACATCGCCGCAGGGTTGCTGTTCCCGACCTGGACGCCGACGTATCCCGACGAGCTGCTGCCGGCAGTGCGCGTCCCGGCCTTCCCGGCCCTGGCGTATGTCCCCGACCTGGCCGACTTCGCCGCCGAGGCCGCGTTCCCGACCTGGCTACCGACGTATCCAGCCTTCGCCCGCACGACACCGCCGACGACCGAGTTCCCGGCGTTCGTGTTCGTGGGGGAGCCGAGCGATACGCCAGCGGCGGCAGAACGCTTCGCCTGGGAGCCGGTACTCCCTGACTTTGCGCGGGTCAGCACCCTCTCGGTCGCGGCGCAGCCCTTCCTGTTCTACCAGGAGGACGTTGACGAGCTCGACGCCGAGGCGCTGTATCCGACCTGGTCGCCCGTCTACCCAGCGACGGCGCCTGGGACGTCGCTCCTCACGGCCCAGCACCCGACGTTCGTCTTCTACCCTGAGCCACAGGTCGACGTTCCCACGATTCCGTATTCGGTCTACCCGGATGCGCTCGAGCCGCTCGCCCGCACGGCATGGTATCCGTCGATCTTCTCGCAGATTGACGTCGCTGACATTGCGGCGGAGACGCCCTACCCGACGTGGTTGCCGGTCGCCCCCTCGTTTGCGCGAGCCGCGCATGTTCATGTCAGCCAGATCCCATCGGTCTTCTATGACTCGACGGCGACCTTGCCGGCCGCTGCTGCCCCGGAGCTGAGCTGGGCGCCAACACTGAGCTCGCGGTTCAGGCAGCCTGGCCTCCCATCGCTTGGTTCGTATGTCGCGTCCCTGCAGGCGCCGCTCAGGCGGTGGCCGGATGCGGTCTACCCAGACGCGATCGAGCCGACCCGGGGACTGCACGCCTCGCAGCAGCGCCCGTTTTTCTTCGATACGGAACCGATTCCGAACCCGGTGCCGGATGTCGTTTCCTCGAGCTATCCAGACCAGGTCGAACCGCCGCGTGGCCTGCCGACCGCGCTGCGCCCGTCGTTCTTCGCGCCCGCGTTCTGGCCGCCGAATACAGACGTCCCCAAGTTGGCCTGGACGCCGGTCTACCCCGGTCGGATCGACCCGCCGCAGGGGCTGACACCCTCGCTGCATCCGTCGTTCTTCCAGCCAGCCGCCTGGGCGCCGAACATCTCTGGCCCAGCGATTGGATGGCTGCCGGTCTACCCGACGACGTTGCCGCAGTGGGACGCGACCACCCACGCGAGTCGCATTCGCAGCGTCTTCTTCGACCCGGCGGATCTGAAGATTGACGTCGACCAACTGGCGTGGCACCCGGTCTACCCAGACGCGCTCCCTCAATGGGCGCTCTCGGTCCATACCAGTCGCATACCGTCGTACGCCGAACCTGGTTTCTGGCCGCCGAACACTACGATTCCAGACCTGAGCTGGTCGCCGGTCTACCCAGACTTCGCTCGCGTAGCCGAGCTGCACGCCAGTCAGATCCCGAGCGTCTTCCCGCCGGCCTTCTGGCCGCCAAACACTGGCGTCCCAGAACTGGCCTGGGCGCCGGTCTATCCGTCGCGGATAGCGCCGACGCAAGGACTCGAGGCCCAGCACCAGCGAGCGACGTTCTTCGACCCCGACCCACAGGTCACGCCCATTGACGAGGCGTGGTGGCGTCCGGTCTATCCGTCCTGGCTGGCGCCGCCCACCGGGCTTGCGCCCTACCTGGCCCCGTCGTATGCCGAACCGGCATTCTGGCCGCCGAACACGCCAGTTCCGGCGCTGAGCTGGACGCCCGACTACCCGGCACAGCTCGCACCGCCAGCGGGGCTGCCGGCGTATCAGCAGCAGACGGTCGCGTTCAACCCGGCCCCACAGGTCGACCCGGTCGATGAGCTGGCGTGGCGTCCGGTCTATCCCGACATCGTGCGCGGGCTGTCGGTCCATGCGAGCCAGCAGGATGCGTTCGTCCTCTACGAAGACCCGCTGCCAGACGAGCCTGTGCTCTCGTGGGCGCCGGTCTATCCAGACTCCGCGCCTGGTCGCCCGCCGCTCACGCCGACCGTCATTACGCCGGTCTATCTGGGCGAGCCTGTCATCCCCCAGGCCGTGCTCTCGTGGGCGCCGGTCTATCCAGACTTCGCCAGGCGCCAGCTCTCGAATGCGGCGTTCCAGTCGTTCTGGTTCCAGCCGGGCCCAGAGGTCTACCCGAACGACGGGATCGGCTGTATCCTCGTCACAACTGAAGGACTCGCGCAGCCGCTGATGGTGAGCGAGCTCGTGGGGGCGCCGGATCTCGACACCGAGACGCTGACGCAACCGCTCATGGTAGATGAACAGGTGTGCTAGATGCCCAAGCCGACCATCTTTGACGACGAGATCGCGGAAGAAACGACCGCGCAGTATTCGGCCATACTGAAAGACGAGGACGACAATGTCATCCCGGCCGCCTCGCTCGCCTCGTTCACGCTCACGCTCTACGTCAAGGACGTGGGGGGCACGACCATCATCAATGGCCGCGACGGCCAGGACGTCCTGAACGCCAATAATGTCGTGGTCGATGCGTTCGGTGCGGTGCTCTGGACGATGCAGGTAGCCGACAACGCCATCCAGAACTCAGCCCTAGACTACGAGCGACACTACGCGCTATGGGAGTTCACCTGGACCCGCGGTGGTGGCGGGACCGGCCTGGGCCGCCATGAAGTGGTGTTCATTATTCGGAACCTGGTGAAGGTGCCGTAGGTGGCCTACTCCTTCCGCTCGAGCTCGGCGCTGGTTCAGACCTTTGGTGCGTCGATCACGGTCGCGGCGCCAGCGGGCATCGTCGCGGGGGATCTCCTGGTCTTCAGCCTGGTGCAGAAGGCTAAGGACTGGGGGACGTTCCCCGCCGGATGGGTGCTCGCCATCCACGGAGTGGCCGAGGCGGGTTCGCGTACCGAGATATGGTACAAGCGAGCCACGGGGAGTGAACCCGCGAACTACACGGTCACGCTGATCGACGGGTTCTTCGATTCCCTGGCAACGCAGGGCATCATCGTGGCCTACGCGGGCGGGTTGGCCGCGGGGGTCATGCACGACCAGGTCGCCTTCCGCGACAACCCCGCCGGAACGAGCGGAGCGCCGAGTATCTCTCCGACCACTATCAACCAACTGGTTGTTACGGTGGAGGGGAAGTCTACGGCTGCGCCATTCCCCGGATCTTCGCCATCGTTGGGCGTCCCGTTCAGCGCGGCTTGGTTTCCCATGACGTCCCGGGCGAATCAGGGGTCGTCCACGCCCTCACCCATCGGCATTGGCGTAGCCGAGCGCCTGACGTTTGCGACGGCGTCTCCCACGGGCGACGTGACGGGCTACGACACGACCTTCGGGAGCGCGGCTGCCATCGCGTCGTTCTTCCCCGCGGTCACCGAGCCTGGGCCTGGCGGGCCAACGCGCTACTACCCGGTGACGTCGTTTCCGTCCGTGCGGGTGGGTGGTCCTTGGGTTGGCGTCTGGGGGGACAAGGCAACCGCTGACCCGAACGGGGATTCCGGGGCTCTGCGATTGCAGACCTCGAAGGTTGACGGTGGCTGGCTTCGGCCATCTGCAAATCGTTGCAACCGGCAAGGGAACTACGATTTCGCGTGGGCGCGATTCGCCACGCCACCGCTCGTCGCGCAACTCATCGACGGAACATTCGACGTGTGCTTCCAGGTGCGGGCGGCGTGGGAGGACGCGGTATTGGCCGATACGACGGCCTCTGTCGTGGTCTACAAAGTCCACGTCTATATCGCTATCGGTGAGTCAACGACCGTGCGCCACACGCTGCTTGATAATTACGTTGATTCAGGTGCGTGGGTTGGGCCGCCAGTCACCGCGACCTACCAGGGGCTCGCTGGGCCTCCCACGCTGTTGCCGAACAGCACCGTGGACGGAGACGTCATCGTGATCGAGATCGGGGCGCGGATTGTGTCGTCTCCCACGCCAGCGCCGACCTATCCCGCCAGTAATATGACCGCCCTCCCCATCAACGGGATTGGCGTGACGGACACGGTCAATGCGGCCTACGTCGATGCTGCTCCGGGGGATACGTTCGCCACGTTTGCTCCGTGGATGGAGTTCTCGGGGACACACGTCCCGGCGGCTGTCCCGCTGCCCCCAGCGAACGGGTCGTGCGCGACCGCCACCGTGATTGCCTCGCTCCCGTATGACTCTGGGTTCATCGACACCACGCAGGCCACCGATCCCGGGTGGAACCCCGGCGGCTCCCCGAAAGATGGCGGGCGGGCGGTCTGGTGGACGTGGACTGCCGACCGGAACGGGACGGTCTTCTTTGCTACTCGCGGCAGCAACTATCCCTGCAGTACCTATATCCTGCAAGGCGGGTGCGGGGGGCTGAGCTTCGGGTCAGCGTCTTGGAATACGCGGCGGCGGTACGGGACGGGGCGTGACCAGGGGTCAGCGTCCATGGATGTCGTGGCTGGCGTCACGTACCACATCGTCGTGCAGCATTGGCAGAGCGACTTCTTCACCTATGGCAACAACCAGGGCGGATCGTGCCGACTGCTCGGGTTCTACCGAGAAGTACCAGTAGAAAACGACATCTATATTGTCTCCGGCGACGTGCTTGCCTTGCGCGAGACGAGTCCTGGCGTGCTGACGCCTGTCAATTTGGGCTCAGAGAACGTGCCGTCAGAACCGGCCGGCGTGGCTATCGACTACACCAAGCGGCCCATGGTGTCCGTCGAGGGAGTGAGCCCGCATGTAGACGAGCGGTTGCTCGTCGCGTCGTTCGCCTTTGGGCACGTCGATGTCATGGACCTAAAGACCCTGGCGTGGTCGGATGGGTTCACGGGATACGTTGACTACTTGAGTCCGTGGGGGGCGCTAGGTCCGAATGCTGCCCAGATGTACATCACGGCAGCGGGGTTCCTGTGGTTCGGCCAGTTCGGGAACGGGTTCCACCTTGTGGGCAGTGCCGGCCTGCTTCCGGCGTTTCTTGATAACGTGAGCGATGACCCCGACATCAGCACCCCGCTTGGGGTTGAGGCGATCAACGGGACGTCACAGGCTGGTTCGCCGTTCGCCTACCAGACCCTGAACGCCCCGCACCCCGTCGTGGAGCACACGGCTGTCTGGTGCTTCACGGTGGACGAAGCGAACAACATTCTCTTTTACTCCAGTGGTGGACAGTATTCGTCAGAGACAGGCGACCATCCCACGCGAAACAACATTGCGGCCGTGCAGATCAAGCGGTACGACCTGTCGACGAATACGCAACTCGCGGACTTCGCCACGGTCACCCCGGCCGCTGGCGTGAACCCGGGGCTCAAGGGGATGAGATTCTTGCCGGGAGATGGGGGGTTGCTCGTGTGCAACGGCTCTCAGGTCTTGCGGCTCAGCAGCGCAGGCGCCGTGGTGGGGACGTTCACGCCGTCCATTCCGGCGGAGTCCAATACCCTGCAAGACCTCGTGGTCCTGGCGGATCAGTCCGCGTTCTGGGTGCAGGATCTCAACACCACCCGACTGTTCAAGTTCGACCTGGCGGTCGGCATCGAGGTTGCCACATATCAGCCCTACGCCGAACAGGGCGGCTTTGTGCAGATGGCGATCTATCTCCCTGATGGGCATTCGATCTGCCCGCCTGGCTCAGCCCCCTGTCCACCGCCGCCCTGCTTGGACCCACCGTGTGGTCCACCACCACCACCGGGGCCGGGCCCGAGCGAGGGATGCCCGCCGGTGTCGCATGTGCCGACCGCGAGCTCGACTGGGGGCGGCTGTGCCCCTGTGCCTAATCAAGGAGAGTAGTGATGATGCGACGACTTCTATTCGGTATCGTGGCAGGGTTGCTGCTCGGCGCCGTGCTGCTCGAGGCCCAGGCGCTCTCGCCCGGGGTGCTGCAGCTCCTGCAGCGTGACAATACCTGGACGGGGACGCAGACCTTCAACGCCAGCGTGGGTGACGGCGGGATCGAGCTGACGGATGGCGCCCCGACGACGACGTCCATGCGGTTGTATCGCGTGGGGAGCACGCTCTACTTCAACGGCAGCATCGTGGCGGCCATCGCGCCCGGCGCGGCCGTGCCGCACAACCTGTTGTCGGCAGACCATCCTGACACCAGCGCACAGAGCCCCGTGCGGGGTGACCTGGTCGTGGCAACCGCCGCCCCGAACTGGGAGCGGTTCGCTATCGGGGGCGTGGGCTCGATGCTGCGCTCCAACGGTGGCGACCCCGTTTGGTCGACCGATGCGTCGTCCTTGACGCAGCTCAACGCCTCGCAGCTCAGCGCCGGGAGCGTGCCCCTGGCGCGGCTCTCTGGCATCACGAACACGCAGATCGCGGGCGCTGCCGCCATCGCCTGGACGAAGCTGGACACGACGGGGAGTTCGCTCGCAGACCTCGTTACGCGGTCGGCCGCTGACCTGTCGAGTGGCACCCTGGCCGATGCGCGTCTCGGCGCGACCGTCTCGCTCCTGGGGCAGACCATCGAATCGGCCGAGATCACGAACGGCACGATCGTCTTCGCGGACTGGGGGTCGAATGCGTGCGGCGCCGGCCAGGTCGCACAGTACAACGGGGCCGCCTGGGTCTGCGCGGCGGATGCGGGCACCGGCACCGTGACGTCGGTAGCGATGACCGTGCCGGCGATCTTCTCATTGGCGGGTTCGCCCGTGACGACCACCGGAACCTTCGCGCTCACGCTGGCGACTGAAGTGGCGAACACGGTCTGGGCTGGCCCGACGACCGGGGCCGCGGTAGCACCAACCTTCCGTGCGCTCGTGGACGACGACATCCTCGACACGCTCACCGTGGCAGGCACGGGCAACGTCACCTGGGCGTCCATCAACCAGTCGGCCTCAACGCTGGCTGACTTGAATACGCGGCTCATCTCGGACACGACCGGCACGCTCGCAGCCACTCGCGGCGGCACGGGCGTCATTACAGTGGCGGCGGGGCAGTACCTGCGGGCCAGCGGGCTGGACACCTGGGCGACGAGTGCCATCCTGGCGGCTGACCTCCCGGCGACGGCGCTGACCACCACGTCCGTGTCCTCACTGACGAACAAGACGATTGACGCGGAGGCGGCTGGCAACATCATCACGCTACCCGTGGTTGAATACCTCAAGGCGGCCACCTGTAACAACGCGACGGCGGATACCGACTGGTCCTTCGAGACGACGCTCCCGGCGGTGCCGACCTGTGTCACCGGCACCAATACGCAGCGGGGCGTCCTGGGGTTCACGGACGCCGGGACAATCCTCAAGGCCCACACCGAACTGCGCCTCGCGGGGGACTGGGACGTGGGTGTCGTGGACGCGGAGTTTACCTGGCACACGACCGCCGTGTCTGGTGCAGTCGTCTGGCAGCTCGAGACGACGTGCGTGGCGGCCGGTGAGACGGGTGACCCAGCGTTCAACACGGCCCAGGTCGTCGTGAGCAACGCGCAAGGGACAACCTTGTTCTATCAGGAAGCGGCGATGGCTGGCGTGGACATGACCGGATGCGCCGCAGGCGAGCATCTCTATCTGCGCGTGAGTCGTGATCCGGCCCATGTGTCGGATACACTGGCAGCGACAGCGAGTCTTGTCGGCCTCGAGTTGACGTATCGGAGGGCCATGTGATGACGATTCCCTGGAAGACGGTAGGTTACGGCCTCGTCGGGTGTTTCCTGGGGCTCCTGCTCTACGGACTGACGCTCCATCTCTGGACCGACCACGCAGCCATTCACGAGCTCGCCGGCCTCGAAGTGCAGCGCCAGGCGGCGGAGGAGTAGATGGCCTACGCAAGCGTCACGCTCTCGAATCTCCGCCAGCGCCTGCAGGACAAGTGGGAGGGCGTCCCGTTCTGGTCGGAGGAAGAGGCGCTGACCGCGATCAACGAGAGCCTGCACGTCTGGAACATGCTCACCGCCATGTGGAAGGTGCGGGCGACCGTGCTGACGACGCCCAATGACCCGTGGGTGCCGCTGCCGAGTACCATGACCTATGGTCTGCGCGTCGAGTTTGGCGGGCATCCACTCGGTCTGAGCTCGATCCAGGCGCTCGACCTGGCGATTCCGCGGTGGCAGGGACAGACGACCGCCTCTGGTGGGTCCGTGCCGACGTCGCCGCGAGTTTTTGCGAAGGCCGGGATCAACCTGTTGGCTATCTGGCCGGCGGATGCGGTAGGCCTCAACAGTCTGGTCGTCGACTCGGTCACTGAAACGCCGGTGCTCCAGACCAACGACGATACGGTAGACGTAGGGGAAGAAGACCTGAACACGCTCCTGGGCTACGCGCTGCATGTAGCGTCGTTCAAGGAGGCGGGTCCACGGTGGCAGTCGACGCAAGGGTACTACCGGGCGTTCATGACGGCGGCGGCGGATCGGAACCATCGGCTCCGCACCAGTGCGTACTTCCGTGTTGCCATGGGCCTCGACCAAGCCCCGATGCAGCCCTTCCGTGTGCGTGAGTCACTGGATGGGAAGCATCAGACGCAAGCATCATGAGCCAGATTACTGACCAGGCGATTCTGTCGGAGATGCAACGACACCTTATCGAAGTGGTGAACGGGGGGTTGTCGTGGGAGTCTGACCTGTGGACGGTGGACGAGGTTCACGGGTATCTGAACCAGCGGCAGAACCGGTTCCTGCGCGAGACGATGCTGCTGCAGTCCTGGGCGAATGTGCCCTACGCACCGTCGCAGCTCCGGCACGACCTCCCCACGGACTTCGTGGCGCTCGCGCGGGTGGTGTGGAAGAGCTCGACGGGCGTGTTCTACGGGCTGCCACGGACGGATGGGTTCGCCGCGGACTACGGCGACAGCGATTGGCCGACCGCCTCCGAGAGTCGCCCCCGGTTCTACATGGAGGCAGAAACTCCGACGCGCACCATCCAGGTCGCCCCGGTCACGACGGACACGGGGTCGATCGAGATCCTCTACGTGGCGCTGTCGGCGGTCCTGGGGAATGAGTATGCCGAGTTCTTCACCGTGCCGGACCTGTTCGTTCCAGCCGTGAAGTGGGGCACGCTGGCTGACATGCTCGCCAAGGTGGGCCGAGGACAAGACAACCCCCGAGCGGGCTATTGCGAGAGTCGATACCGGGAAGGTGTCATGGCGGCACTGTTGCTGCAGGAAGGGCAATAGATGGCTCAAGGATCTGAAGGCGCCACTCCGCGCGGCACCGGACTCGACGTCACGCGCTCGGAGTATGAAGCCCCGTTCTCGACGCCGACGATGCGCCTGGGGACGAACGGGCTCGAGCTCCGCAAGGACCAGGACACGCTCGAGGGGGCAGCCGCCATCCTCACGAACATGCACCACGACAACGATGGGGAGCTCCGCGCCCGTAACGGGCTGACCTCCTACGCGACGGCCGGGGTGAACCATCACAGCTATGAGCGGATGAACCACCCGCGGGCGGGGACCGCGACCGCGTTCTGGGGGATCGATAGCAGTGTGTATCGAGGGGCGTCTGGTGCGCTGGTCCTGACGGATAGTGGGTACAGCGGGAACCCGCTGACGATGGTGGAGCACCGGGTCGAGCAGAGCGGCGAGCCCTGGATCTTCGTCGGAGACGACCAGCGGAATCGAAAGATTCGATCGGACGGTCTGACGTTGACTATCGGGCTGCCCGAGCCCGCGGCGGCGCCGGCGGCGGTACTCGCGGCCCCTGACGTGACCTACGTCGCGCACTTCGACGCGGCGGATGGAACCGAAGCGGCCGCCTGGACGGGCCACGGCGGATTCAATTACTCCGAGCCTCCGGTAGCGACGGGGCCAGCGATTGCGAATGTGGGGCAGGGGCCATACGGGTCGCCGGAACATGTCGAGTTCGCGGCGATCATTGGGGCCGCGGTTCCGCTGGACCCGACCGGGTACTACAGCTTCTGGGACATTGCCAAGGTGCTGGACCTCAGTACGGTTGGCGCCGTCCCGGCGAGCGACGAGGACATTTTCCACCTCTGGACCAAGTTCTCGCATCCCGACAAAGTCACGGAGGCTCGGATCTACTTCACGATCACGCCGACGTTCACGTCGGGGGTCGTCCCCGGAACGAGCCAGACGACAGACGCGAGTGGCACCCGCCTGGAGAACTCAGACTTCTACGTCAAGAGCTTCCGGCAGTCGGACTTCGCGTTGTATCTGAGCGCCCTTGGGTCGAACATTGCCAGCGGCGCCGTCGCTCAGGAGAACCGTGCGATTTCACAGGCAGACGTACAGGACGTCCAAAGCGATCTAGGGCTCGATACGACCGATCCGAATTACGTCACCAACATGAAGGACGAGCTCCACCAGCGTGGGATCGCCACGTCATCAGGCACGACGGCCTCCGTGGAGGCATCGGGTGGCGCGCATGAGTGGGTGGAGTTCGGCAAGATTGGGGTGCCTCTGCGGCGAGGGGACTTTCAACGGGTCGGTTCAGACCCGGCCCTCGACTGGGCCGATGTCTCTGGCATTACGATCCTGTTGATTCTGGAGCCGGGCGTGACGATCGACGTCTCGGTAGCGTTCGACAACTTCTACCTCACCGGGGGATATGGCCCCGACTCCATCGAGCCAGGCGCGCTGCTGTATGACTATCGCTACACGCACTTCGACCCACGCACCGGGGAAGAGGGCAACCCGTCACCCGAGATGGCGACCACGGCGTTTGTGGGGGCGCTGCGTTCCAAGATCAATGTGACGCCAGTCGCCTTCGGCGCTGCGGCCATGCGCCAGCGCATCTACCGCCGCGGCGGTAGCCTGATCAACGACTGGTTCTACGTCGGTGAGAACACCAGCGATGGTGGGGTCTACGTGGACATCCTGACGGACTCGGCCATCATTGCGGCTGGGCAGCTCGAGCTCGACCATTGGCAAGCGGTCCCCTCGGTCGATGCGAGTGGCGTCGTCGTCAAGGCCGCGCCTGTCCGGTCGTTCTTCGGCCCTATCAATGACGTACTGTTCGCGCTCGGTGACAAGTGGCGACCTGGGCATCTGTACTACTCCTTGCCGAACGAGCCCGATCACTGGCCGGCCGAGAACCATGTCGAAGTGTGCTCGCCGTCAGAGGAGCTCATGGCGGGTGTGCTGTTCGGCGGCCAGGGGTTCGTATGGTCGCGCCGCCGCCTGTATGCCGTGTATCCGTCGCTGACCCAGTTGAGCGGGGTCACGGTCACGCCGACCCCGTGCAAGCGTGGACTCGTGTCGCCCTGGTCGTGGGCGGTGGGCCCGGGGAGTATCTTCTTCTGCGACTTCGAAGGCGTCTGGAGTACGACCGGTGGCGAGCCGACCGTTCTGTCGCTCTCTATCGAGCCGCTGTTTCGTGGCCAGACCGTCAATGGCTACGAGCCCATCGACTTCTCGACCACGGACCATGTCCGACTCGCCGTGTTTGAGCACGAGCTGTGGTTGAAGTATCGGGACACCGGTGGTGCGACCCAGGTCATGGTGTTCTCGCTCGTGCATAATTTCTGGCGTCATTACAAGTTTGGGGTGTCGGTCAATACCGTGACGGCTGACGAGACGGCTGATGCCAGGCGCTTGATCGTCGGTGGCTCTGGCGTGTCCTATACCCATGAGGGCACGTCCGACTTCGGCCAAGCGATTGCCTGCCAGTGGCGGAGTGGCTCGGAGGACTTCGGGAAACCACGCGAGGACAAGCTGTTTGGGGATCTGATTGTCGACATCACGCGGAACGATGCGGTCGCAGTGACCGCGCAGACCTTCTTGAACAACGAGCAGTTCACTGGGGTCGCGCAATCAGTAGGCGAAGGCGTCGGCCGCGAGCGATACATCTTCGATCCATTCGGCACCGGCCCGCAGCAGGGGCGCAATCTGGCGCTCGACATCTCGTGGTCGACGGGCCTCGTTAGTCCTGTCATCCATTTTGCGGGTGTCAGCATCATCACCGAGCCTGACATCATCATGCAGCGGGTGACGCAGTGGGACAAGATGTCTCACCCCTACGAGTCGTACTTGTTCGGGGTCACCATCCAGGCCCAGACGTACGGTGAGGACATCACGCTCCTGGTGGAGTATGACCTGGGCGGGGTCATCCTGACGGCGGCCACCATCGTGCTCAACTGCGATGGGCGACACCGGCGGTTCTTTACCTGGCCGGTCGTCCATGCGAACTTCGTGCGCCTCCGTCCCACCACGGACTGTGGCCCCTGGAAACTCTACGAGTTGGACTGGATTGCTGACCCGCAGCCGGCGCGCATTCCGGGATGGGATAGCAACTGGGAGGAGCACTGGGACACGTACCATACCGGGCTTGATCTGGATTGCGATACGTTCGGCGCGACCAAGACGGTCGAGGTCTACGCCGACACCCAGATTGGCGACGACACGACGGACCCGGTCAAGCTCTTGGGGACGTTCCCGGTGGTGGCGAACGGACGGAAGGTCGTCCACATCACCCTGCCGTGGGGCCGCGCCCACCTGTATCGGTTTGTGGCGATCGATGCGAACGACGGACTGCTCTACAACCATCGGTGGCACCTGGACGCAGAGCCCAGCGAGCAGACAAACTGGAACCAGAACTTTACGGTGGCGGGGGCGCTGCCCGACAAATACCTAAAGGCCATCATCCTCGAGTGCGACACCTACGGCGTCAACAAGACGGTCACGATCGAGGTTGACCATGTCGTCGTGGAGACGTTAACTGTCAACGCCAACGACCGCCAGGTGCTTGAGTTCTCCTTCGCGCAGCACTTGGGCCGGGTCTTTCGGCTCTGGGCGACCGACGCGAACCAGGGCCGGCTGTACAACATCCAGTGGGTGTTCGACCAGGAACCGTTGGCCTTGTCTCGGTGGGAGACGCAGGAGCTCGACCATGGGCTGCTTGGATGGCAGACTCCGCTCTTCGCCCACATCACGCTCAAGAGCACGGCCGATGTCACGTTGCAGATTACCGTCCATGGGCAGTCTGGCAACAGCAAGACGCTGACCTACATCATCCCGCACACGAGCGGCCGGAAGCAGAAGCTGTTCTTGCCATTCGAGGCCTACAAGGGGGTGCTGTTCAAGTGGGTGCTGACGAGCACGGTGGCGTTCTGGCTCTACCGGGAAGAGTCGCATGTCATTGTGCAACCGTGGGGTGGGGACCAACCGATGCGTATTCACCCGTGGGGCAACGATGACCTGGACATCACGCGGACGATGACCTCGTCGGCGTTGGCTGCGGCGCGGTCGGGAGGGGGGACAGGGTAGATGGCGACCAGGAAGACGGGGATGCCGCACGTCCAAGAGATTCAGGACCGGGCGGTGCAGCAGGCGATTCGATTGGTCTACGAGCGGCTGTCTATTCTTGAGACGGAGACAGACCCGCTGCTCGTCACGGGCGCTGGGCGTCGACCACGGGAGGCGACGGCGAAGGCGAAAGCCTCAAGCCGTATCAGCAACATCATTGATCCGGCCGAGGCCCAGGACGCCGCGACGAAGGCGTATGTCGACCGAGCAATCAGCGGTTACCGAAACGAGAATGCCGCGCTGCGGAGCGAGCTCCGTCGACTCGCAGCGGTGGTGGCGGCCCTGCCATGACGACTGATGCCGGCGTGGTGCTGTCGATGCCTGACGTGCGGGTGCTCCCGCCGGAGGACTGGGATCGGTTGGCGGAGTTCCATCCGTTCACGGAGTTCGGGATTCCGCACCCTGAGTATGCGACAATCGTCGTGGCCGAGGAGCAGGACGAGATCGTAGCGTTCTGGTGTCTGTTCCAGACGGTTCATGTCGAGCCCATGTGGATAGCCGATGCCCATCGGCACCGTCCAGGGCTCATTCGACGGTTGTGGAAAACCGTCACCACGGTACTGGCAGACGCAGGGATTCCGGCGGCGTTCGCGGTGATCCTCGACGAGAATGCTCAGGCCACCCTCTCCCCGGCCTTGCGCCTCGGGTTCAAGAAGGTACCTGGCGACCTGTTTGTCATCACACCAGGCAAGGAGAAAACCTAATGGCTCCAGCCATTCCATGGATCGTCAAAGGTGGCATAGCCATTGCGGGTCACTACGCAAACAAGCGCGCGGCCAACAAAGCATCCTCGAGGGGTGGCGAAGAGGAGCTCGCCAGGACGGGGGCACAGGGCGCGGCGGGCCGCCTCGGTCGGCAAGGCGAGCAGGCGTTCGATACCGGGTTCGGCCAAGGGTACGAGCCGGCGATGGGGTACTTCCGCAGCCTGGCGCGTGGCGGGAACGCGGCCCAGGTGGCCACGGCTGGTCCTCGAGCGCAGATCACCGACGCCTACCGGGGAGCCAACACCGCGCTGGACAAGAACCTCATGGACCCGGCGCAGAAGGCCCAGGCTCAGGCCGGGAACGCACGGGACGTCGCGGCGCAAGTCTCCCGGTTGACGGCTGGCGTGCAGCCGATGGCGTATTCCCAACTGGCGAACATGGGGATGCAGGGGATGGAGCTGGGCGGTCGGTCGACCGCGCAGTCCGGTGGCCTCTATGGGGGACTCTTGCAGCAGGGGTCTGGTGATCGCCACAAGGGCAACGAGGAGCAGCGCCAGAGCGGGTCGGCGTTCGGTGGGTTGTTTCGGGATCTGATGGGCGGGCTGAACTTCGGTGGGAGTGGCAATAGTGGCGGGGGGATCTGGGAAGGTGGACAGGGGCTGCCCGGGACGAACCGTGGGATGCCGCCACCGCCGCCACGGATGGGGGCCGGCGCTGCGCGTGGTGGCTTCAGGGGCGGAGGCTTCTAATGAGTTATCTCAGTGGGTTCATCGAGGGGTTCCACGGGCGCCACCGCGAGAAGGAAGCCGAGAGCCAGCGGCAGGCTGAGGTGCAGTCGCAGCGGGAGATGAGCATCTTCGACGCGCTGGCGAACTCCCCCGACCAGGAAGTGCAGCAACTGGCGATTGCCGGGTTGTTACACTCCGCGAAAGGGCCGAAGAAGAAGGGTGGCCTGGCGGGGTGGATGGGGGAGGTTGAGAAGTCTCCCTACATGGACATGATTCGCGGCCTCTCCCCGACGACGACCTCGACGAAACAGGTCGCAACGGGGCGCAGCCTCCCGTCCGCGTCGTTCACCGGGGTCGGGCAGGGGCAATCACCAGGGCCGCAGGCAGGGCCGCAGGCAGGGCCGCAGCCAGGGCCGCAGGCGCAGCAACCGCAGCAGGGGCGGTTGGCTCAACCGCCTGTGGGGCAGCGTGATTTCGGGGGGCGCCAGATGGGCATGGTTCCGCCGGGGTATGCCGAGGGCGTTGACTCGCGTGGGCTCGGGGGGAACGCCCCGGCCGCCGCGCAGTCGATGCAGCCAGGGCAACCGGCCGCTGCTCCGCAGGAGTCACGACTCGGTCGGATGACCAGGCCCGTCGGTGGTCCGCAGGGACCGACCGCGCAGAACCTGGACATCACATCCCAGACGCCAAACGTCCTGGGTGGTGAGGTCAGCGTATCGCCGGGCGAGACGCAGTACGAAGACCGCCAGGTGACGTCGCCTCGGCAGTGGTTCCGTACCCCTGAATATGCGGCAAAGCAGGGGGCGGACCTTCGGCGCGGTGAGCTCACGAAGGACATGGAGTTCTGGCGGCAGAACTTCCCGAATATGTCCGACGAGCAGATCGCGGAGCTGGCGTCTGGTCATAACGTGTTCAACAACAGTCAACGGGGCGCCAACATGCAGCGCGTGGAGCTCACCGGTCCTGACGGCGAGCCCATGATGGGATTCTTCGACCCGCAGCGGGGCATCTACTTCGATGCCCAAGGACAACCGGTCGACAACCCGCAGCCGTACGATGAGCCAGGAGCCGTTCGTCCGATCACGTACGCCGGGCCGGATGGGTCACCGCGTCGAGCCAATTTCCAACCAGACACTGGCACCTACACTGACGTGGAGACGGGCGAGGTCGTGGACAACCCGGCGGTGTACTCAGCACCGCGACAAACGACGTGGGGCCAGCCTATCTTCGACGCCAACGGGCAGGCCTACCAAGGACGCAATGATCAACCAGGGGTCATGCCGCTCGCAGGCTTTCACGGGCGCGTGGATGACCAACGAGTAGCGAGGGCGCAGAATTATCTCGCTACGACATATAAAAACATTGACCCCATCGTCAGGGAGGCTGCGAGCACGCGCACGAACCGACTCGCGTATGAGAGGAGCCAACCCCCCGATGTCCAGGCGTATTTGCGAGGCCTCGACCCAGTGGCGTGGCAGCAGGCCGTGCGGAATTACGTCTTAGAGGACACGGTTGCCAGGGAGCGCCTCTATGAGAGCGCGGAGATCCTGGTGAACACGGCGAACCAGACGCCACAGTTTACGGGGAGCTACGACCAGCAGATGCCGAGCATGGGCATCCTTGGACAAGGGGTCAAGAAAGACCACGACCAGTTCGACCTCTTGGCCTCGTTGTTCGCGGACGCTGAGGATAACCCCGAACAGATGGACGCCCTCTCGGACGTCTGGGAAGACTTCATCACGCAGTATCAGCAACGGTACCCAGAGGGTCGCGCCGCCTCGCCACCGCCAGGACAGTAAGCGATGCCGCCACAGCAAGCGCCGCGTCCGACGCCCGAAGACGCCTATCGCCAAACCGAGAGTGCGGAACCGCCACGTCGCACCCCCTTCGCGGATGGCGAGCGGATGCTCGCGCAGATCCGCGCGCGCAGAGCCGGGAAGGCGGGCGCGCCTGAACCGTCAGGGTGGGACCGCCTCGGGAAAGGTGCGAAGGCCGTCGCCACGGGGGTCAAGAACGTCGGGGTGGGGTTGGCGGAGTTCGCGGGGACGGCCGCCTACGAAGCCAGCCCCCTCGGCCTTTACGGGATCATGTCAGGCCGGGAGAAGTCGTCTATCTGGGAAGGGACGAAGGACGTCGTCCGCTCGGACATCGAGAAGCACAACAAGGCGACGGGCCTGGTCGAGCGCGCCGGTCGTGCCGCCGCCATCGTACCGGACGTCTTGTCGGGTGGTGCTGTCACGCGAGCGGGTGAAGAGATTGCCGCGGCGTACACGCCAGGCGAGCGTGGGAACGAGCCGGGGTTGGGTGCGTCGGACATCTTCGACCTGAAGAACTACGATGAAGAGGCCTTGGGTCGGGTGCTTGGGGAAGTGGGCACGCTGGGGGCGATCCCCTTCGCCGCGAAGGCCGTCAAGGCTCGCCTGAAGGCTCGAGGCGCGGCGGCAGCGCCAGGGGCAGGGCCGGTACCGCCGCCAGGGCCGCCCCCTGGCCCCACGGCTGCCCCCGGTGGGGCCACTGGGCCCGGTGGTCCTAGCGCCGGCCCAGCAGGTGCCAGGGGCG
>Ga0307379_10001315_pt1 | contig 39535 bp, 47 predicted proteins | sample UN2MG_FD_202237 | JGI IMG/M metagenome (GOLD analysis project Ga0307379, IMG submission 202237) | Soil microbial communities from Risofladan, Vaasa, Finland - UN-2 | ecosystem: Environmental > Terrestrial > Soil > Coastal area > Acid sulfate soil | place: Finland: Risofladan, Vaasa | collected...
TGTCATGTACAAATATTGAGAATCTTCTGATTACTGAGTCCGGCCGTATCGGTGCGGATATCTATCGGAAGACTTTGAACACGTCCCCGTGGACGACTCTGGTTAAGCAAGAAGCTTGGCCGGATGAGATGGGTGTCAGCATTTCGGTTTTGGTCTATGAACGGACCCTACCGGCTTATGCTGTTAACGCTAGCAATATCACCTTTTTTGATATTGGCTATAACGCTAATACTACCGGAGCTAATCAGGTCATTGCTCCTGCTACTGGATACGGACTGAACGGCGGTAACAATAACTTTGTTAACGACGCATCACCCGGAACCTGCGCAGTTCCTGGCAATAACCTTAATTTTGCCCAGACACTCCGCACTTACAACCTACAGCAGGCTGCAATCAACTCGCCTGATATCTGCTTGAACGACCTTCGCTTCCCCGTGAAGCGGCAGGAACAACTCCGCAATATCATGTCGGTTCTGTCTGAAAACACGCAGTATGCTTGGGAAAACCGTTACCGTGACGAATACGTTCGTCTCGCTAACTACAACGTAAATGCTAACCAGACTGAACTCTTGGCGGCTTCTGGCCAGACCAAAGGTTCTTTCAGCACTTCCAATCTGCCTACGAGCCGGTTGACCCAGGGAATCCTGCGGTACTTCTACTCTAGGTTGATTCGTGACGGCGCTGGTCAGAATGCATACGGCAAAGAAAACGGTGCACCCGTGTTCTTGCTCATCACCTCTCCCGAGGCTTCTGACGACTTGATCAAACTCAACGCGGATATCCGTCAGGATCTCCGTTATGCCAAACCTAGCGAGCTGATTCAGCCCCTTGGTGTGGAACGCAGCTACGCTGGGTTCTACCACTTGGTTGATACCATGACTCCTCGCTTTGATTTGGTCGGTGGAGTTTGGACCCGTCGCTTGCCTTACGCAACTGACGCTAGCGCAACCAAGGGAACTCGGTACATCCCGAATCCCGCGTACTTCACGGCGGAATACGAAGATTCTATTATCTTCCATCCCGACGTGTTCACCTCGCTGGTCGCGAAACCCATCAGCTCCACCGGAGCCATGGGCTTTGACCCGCAGAGCTATCGTGGTGACTTCCGCTGGCGGAATATCCCCGATCGGACCTGCAACCCTGACGGCACGATCGGATTCTTCCGGGCTATCTTTAGCTCCGGTTCGAAACCCGTTCGTCCCGAGCTCGGTGTGGTTATCCGCCACAAGCGCTGCGCGGCCGACTTCGGCCTCGTTGGTTGCTACTCGTAATCTGAGTAACTGAATTGAAGGGGGGCGTAGGTCACATCCCTGCGCCTCCCTTCTTTTTATAAACATGAATTGCGGATGTCCCGAGTGTGCAGCGAAAAGAGGTCGTGGTACTACCATGGTCGTGATTGCTGTCACTCCTAAAAGAGGAGATAAAAATATGAAGATTGCTACGTTTGCAGTCCCGAAGGGTTTCACTCCGCCCGAAGGCGTCGTCGAGGGAGACACGTTCGAAGCTATGGCCACGTTTAAACACGGTGGCAAATCTTTGGACTTGGTTTCTATCGAAGGAGCCGAAGCGGAAATGCCTGAGATGGAAGAAGCGGAAGAAACCAGCAAAGCACCCGCTGAAGCTGGATTCGCCGAAGCCATCGAGATGGCCGCTGCCCCCGAAGGAAAGATGGCTTAAGTGAAGCGTGAGGTGAAGGGCGAAGGCTGGAGGGAGTTTGTCTGCGCGATTGTCGAGCAGGGACTCCATGATCTAGACTTCGCCCTCACCGCACCTATTGGCCGTAAGCTCGATCCGAAGAACTCGTTCACCGCTTTACATTTCGATTTGTTTTTCGACCAAGTTCCAGGACTGTGCGAAGCTGCCAACATCCGAGTATCAGCAGAAGCTATCGAAAGAAAAGTAAGGGAAAAGATTGACAAGCTAAGGATTATCAGGAATAGAAGGAGGGAGAAACTATGTCAGAACCAACCCAAGCAAATATTGAATTCGTAAGCCAACTCCGAAGGGCTTTGCTTTTCGGGCAAATTACCCGCGATCAATTGCGTGGTACTGCCGGAGAGAATCTCCAAGGAAGTAGTGCTTACCCGGCTTCCGATGAATTTATCCGCAATTTCCAACGGGCAGTTGCAATTGGCCAAGTCACCAACGCTCAGATCGCTGACCCTAGCTTGATCGAATCTGTTGATACTTACGCTCGTGCTAGCAATGCTTTTGTTTTAGAATGTAATAGGGCAGGTGCTTTCGGCCAGCTCGTAACAACCGTAACTTAAGGAGATATAAATGCAGACAAACGCACCAGCCGGTTCCGAATTTGTTGATCAATTTAATAGGGCTGTTGTCTATGGGCAGATTAATGGGCTTAATTTAAGCCCAGTTCAAATTGGGGCGGCATTCGATACTCGCCGAATGCTTTTCTGGAAAAATCTTAATTTAACCGCAACCTCATCCCCCTTGTACACAGTTTTTCCCACTCCAGTAGATGAATACGGAAATACCTTTACCCCCGTGCCCCAGTTTTCTTATATTACCGAGTTTGGAATACGAATTAAAACTATTGCCGGAAACGAAACAACTGCCCTTCAGCTGAGAGTATTTAAAGGCGGAATAACTATTGATGCTGGAACTGTAGCGGTGGAATCCAATCGATGTACGAACAATCTAACCGTAGACACCAACTTTGGAGGAAAGCAGGCTACGGACATAACTGTTTTAACGGCGGGGCAACAGTTAACGCAAGGCAAATCTGGAATAGCGTCTGGCACTATCCCGCAGTTAGCGGTGACTACGGCTAACGCTGGAAACACAATCCTAACCGGTGACGTATGGGCTGGTTATGCTGTGCTACCCAATCAATAAAGGAATAAAATATGGCCCTATACCCCGAAGGCACAGCACCGCTACCCTTGGACGACGTCCAAAGGGCAGCAAACAAAGCGAATGAAATTGCTCGTCAGGCTCTCGGCCAGAACGGAGCTATTGTTCTCTCTACCGCGAACCCTACTGCTCCTTGGGGAGGCCCTTCCGATATGTACGTATCTCTTACTGTTTTGACAGCTACCACTATTGCAAGTATCACCGCTCCTGGGATTACCAATTCTTCTTCGTTGACCGCAGTATCACTTGCAGCCGGAACAGTTATCGAAGGCGACATCCGAGCAGTCACCCTGACTAGCGGATTGTCTATACTCTACAAGGCGTAACCTGATGGAATCTCCGGAAGGCGGGAACGGATGTTTACCGCCCTCTGAGGAGGATCTCTTAGCCTGTATATCCTACCTCTGCGATGAAGGGTTCATAACCCTATACCAAGACGAGAACGACGAATGGTTTGTGAAGATCACAGAAGTTGACAATGTCTGATTTGTAGAGGATAGATAAGGAGACCTTTATGGCCGCACTAACCGGACAAACAATTGCCAGCACTTACCCGCAGTTGCTTAAGACTGCCGCCGCTGGTGGCCTATCTGCTTCTCCGACTATAGTCGAGGACGGCGACGGGACATCGTCAGCTCTTTCCTTAAGCACCGCTGGGGCGTCTGTAGCTGGTACTTTAGCTGCTTCTGGGAACTTCGCTATTGATACCACTAAGTTTACTGTAGTCGCAGCCTCAGGGAATACTGCGGTTGCTGGGACTTTCGACACGGCTGGGGATTTCAAGGTTAGCGTTAATAAGTTTACTGTCGCTGCTTTGACTGGAAATACTGTTGTTGCTGGAACTCTGAATGTTTCTGGGGCTGCTGGTTTTTCTTCCAATGTGAATGTGGCCGGCTCACTATCTGTTGCATCACTCAACCCAACCACTCTCGTTGTTGGTGGTACTGCTTCTGTAGTTGGGAATTTTGATGTCAACAGCACTAAGTTTACTGTGGATGCCACTTCGGGTGATACAGCTATCGCCGGAACTCTGGGTGTTACAGGAACTATCACAGGTTCTTTGAACGGTAACGCCAGTACAGCGACTACCGCCACCAACGCTAACACTCTCACGACTGCTAGAACAATCGCAATTTCTGGGGACGTGACTGGGACAGCTACTTCTTTCAATGGTTCTTCGGATATTACAATTTCTTCAGCTATTACCCCAGATTCAATTGTCAACGCAGATATCAATAGCGCTGCCGCGATTGTAGATACAAAACTAGCCACAATTTCTACGGCTGGAAAAGTTGCTAATGCAGCCACCACTGCTACCGCTGTCAACACCCCGAGTACGATTGTTCTTCGGGGGGCTTCTGGAGAGTTCGCTTGTGGCCAGATAAATAATACCAGTTTAAGCAGAGGGGCTGGCGGTATCAGTTCAAATACTGCTGTTGGTCTTAATACGTTAACCGCCAACACAACTGGACAACTTAACACCGCGATTGGAACGACTGCTCTCTACTCCAACCTAGGTGGGAACAACAACACAGCGACTGGAGTCGGTGCCCTCTACTTCAACACAACTGGAGGCAGTAACACAGCTATTGGACTTTATGCCCTTTATGCTAACACAACTGGAGTCAGTAACACAGCTAGTGGGTATAATGCCCTCCGAGACAACACAACTGGAGGCAGTAACACAGCTAGTGGAGTTCAAGCCCTTCTTCTCAATACAACTGGAAGCAATAATGCAGCTTTTGGAAACTCTGCCCTCTACTCCAACACAACTGGGGGCTCTAATACAGCTACTGGAGTCAATGCACTATTTGCAAATACAACTGGGGGCAGTAACACAGCTATAGGAACGGGTTCCCTCGGTAGCAACACAACTGGAATCTTCAACACAGCTACAGGAGTGTCCGCCCTTTCTGCCAACACAACTGGAAGCAGTAACACAGCTATTGGAGTCAATGCCCTCCTCTCCAACACAACAGGAGCCCAGAACACAGCTACTGGACTCAATGCCCTCATCTCCAACACAACTGGAGCCAATAACTCAGCTAGTGGTTGGGGTGCGTTGTACCATAATACGACTTCGCCTAGTAACACAGCTATTGGAGTCAATGCCCTTAACAACAACGGAAAAACAGTCACATCCCCGAATTTTGTCCCCACAGTTTCTTACACTATTCAATCTCTAGGGGACACCGTTTGGACGGATGTAAATAGTACTTTAACTAGCCCTGCCGTAGGAACTGTTTTTATAGCTAATGCAGCCGCTGCCGGTACTGGAACTGCTTCTAGCAATAACGGCTCTAACACAGCTATTGGAGTTCAAGCCCTTCTTTCCAATACAACTGGAGCCAATAACACAGCTAGTGGAACTGCTGCTCTTCGAAACAACACAACTGGAGCCAGTAACACAGCTAGCGGACAGTCAGCCCTCATCTCCAACACAACTGGAGCCAGTAACACAGCTAGTGGAGTCAATGCCCTCCTCAACAACACAACTGGAGGCAGTAACACAGCTAGCGGACAGACAGCCCTTTTCTCCAACACAACTGGAATCAGTAACACAGCTACTGGACTCAATGCACTATTTGCAAATACAACTGCGAACTACAACACAGCTACTGGAGTCAATGCCCTCCTCTCCAACACAACAGGAGCCCAGAACACAGCTACTGGACATCGAGCTGGATATGGCGCTGGAACAAATCCCAATACAACTGGATCAAACAATACCTTCATTGGCAATGAATCGGTTGGGGCAAGTTCAACTGCAAGCAACGTAATAACACTTGGGAATGCTTCTATCGCAACATTGCGTTGCCAAGTTACATCAATTACAGCACTCTCTGACAAGAGAGACAAGAAGGACATTGAAAACCTTTCTGCTGGGCTGGATTTTGTCGGGAAACTAAGGCCAGTAAGTTTTGTCTGGGATACCAGAGACAAGGCAAAAGTTAATATACCGGATTCTGGTTTTATCGCACAAGAACTTCTCGAGGTCCAAAACGAAACTGGAATTGTTATTCCAAACTTAGTAAGCCAAGAGAACCCAGAAAAACTTGAAGCTGCGTACGGGACATTAATCCCAGTGCTTGTACAGGCTATCAAGGAGCTTTCCGCCAAAGTAACTAAATTAGAAAACCAAATGAAAGGATAAGTATATGGAAATAGAAATACCAAAAGACAGTACTACACCAGCGCAACACTACAAGTCTGCGCTAGATTCGGTCAGTTTAATTAATCGCTACGTAAACCAAGATCTTCTTGAGAATCAAACTCTTGAAGAGAAAAGAGATGACATTGAAAGAAACGTTGGTCATCTTCGTGTTATCCTTGGACGAGTTGATTGGACTGATGCTGAAAACCTTAGCGTTCTTAAAAATGCTGCCGCGGCTGGCGACGAGTGGCTGGCCGATAATTAACCAATAATGGGCATCCCCTTTATTGGTTTTTCATACAATGGCTCCCCGAGACAACGAAAGACTAGCTCGTATCGAAACGAAGCTCGACACTGCCCTATCTCATTTGGGAGATCACGAAAGTCGTCTTCGGTCGGTTGAGAAAGCTTGGTGGAAACAGTCGGCTATTATGGGAGCCCTCATTGCTTGCGTGTCTTGGTTCGGCCCAGTGATACGCAAGCATCTTTTTGGGAGCTAGTTTCTGTAGTCTAAACTTGGGGTTGATCGCGAGAGGCACCCCATTTAAGTTTAATGTGGCGAAGCATACTTTTTACTGTTATATACCGAATATGAAAAAGCTACTCCCTCTATTGTTATTAGTAGGTTGTTCGACCATTAAACCAGTTGGTTCCCCAGAGTTTGGTGGGGTTACTCGCAAGGTCGATGCTGTTGAACAGGCAGTCAACTCTGGTAATCTGCCCGCCATCAAGAAAGAGTTTGGCAGTTTAAAGTCACAACTCTCCTCCGCCCAAGCTGCCTGCGAAGCTCAGGCTGGGGACTACGAACGTATGGCGAAAGAAGCCAACGATTGGAAGGCTAAGCAGAGGAAAGCCCTAAAGGAGTTATGGATCTATCGTGGTGCCCTTATCGTTTTAGGCTTGTGGGTATTCCGAGGGTTCATCTTCGGGGGTATCATGTTCGTGGCTAGGAAGTTCGTGGGGATTCCTTGGTGAACTTCTTTAAGACCAACGTACAGGGCCTAATAGCCCTTCTAGGAGCTCTTGGGCTGTTCTTTGGACTGGGACCCCTCCTTCAGCATATCGACCCTACAGCGGGGATTATAGACATCGGGGCCTTACACCTACTAGTGTTCGGGTCGGTTAAGTTTTTGTTGGGGGTGTTTATAGTGTGGCTTGTCGTCGCTTTTGACTGGGGGCCCTTCGACAAGTATCTGGATACCGGAGCTTTTGCGGATGATTTCCGCGAACTACACCCAGAGACGAAAGCTAGGCTTCTGGTCTATCTCTTCATCGGTCTTTTGATTACATTCGCGCTGTGTACCCGAGGTTCCTAAATGTTTCGTTTTCTACAGCTTTGGGCCTTGCGACGTTGTTTCTCTCTGGAGGACTTGGAATGGGAAGTCCTAGCCCGCAAAGTTCTAGCCGTGGAAAAATCATGGCGTTCGCAAAATCGACAATTGGGATCAAAGAAGCAACCGGAAGGAACGACGGGGAAAAGGTCGAAGAAATCCTCAAAAGCGTCGGGCTCGAAGGGTCGGGCGCCCCGTGGTGTGCAGCCTACGTCGTCTGGGTTGGCGACTCTGCCCTCGGGCGAGATCGTAATCCCTACCCAAGAAGTGCGTGGTCGCCTGATTTCGTCAAAAAACCGAACTGGAATCGAGGGCGTGGTCGATTACCCTCCGAAGCAGATACCTTCGGGATCTATTTTCAAAGTCTTAAAAGAGTGGGGCACACGGGATTAATCGAGAAGGTATCCGGCGATTTTGCCATAACGATTGAGGGCAACACCAACAACGGGGGGAGTAGAGACGGAGATGGCGTATACCGACGCCGGCGTCTCTTGGATTCCCTGTTAGCAAAGGATTGGTTATGAGTTTAAGAATCGGTGCCGTAGGGGTACAACGAGTTTCAGCCAAGCTATTGGAACATGGCTTCCAAGTTAGCCTCCCCGTCTATGATTCTGGGTATGACTTGGTATCGGATTGGGGCGGGAAACTCCATCGTATTCAAGTTAAGTCCACCACTGGTAACGAGGACCACCGCAGAAGAAAGATCAAATTTCTCGCGGTAAAGGGCCCTGGATATGGATGGGGGTCTATGAAGGATATAAATAAAAAGAAGAGTATTTATAGCAGAAGCGATTGCGATACCTTTATATTCTACCACATCACACAAGATGCTTTGTTCGTGATGCCCCGAGCTAAGATGCCCAAGACTAAGTCTATCTATTTGGAACCTAATTCAAAATGGCGTGATAACTGGGCTGTTATCAAAGACTAGTTGCCCAGCAAGACCAAATCAGTTAAATATATTTTATGCCCATAGCTGACTCTACGCTAATCCTTGAAGGTCAACAGGATTTTTCGGGCGGGATGGATTCAAGCCTTTCCCCTACTCTGGTCAACGGGAACTCCGTAGCCACAGCGGTTAACCTGACTTTTCGTGGGGGTCGTCCTAAAACCCGTCCTGGTTTTCGGCAAGTCTCTTTAGTTAGCGGAGCCAATTCCGGTCTAGATATTTTGACGACTCAATATTTTCAAGGTTCCGCCTTTTACTTGGAGCGTCGTACGAATTACAATTCCTGCATCCTTGGGGTTTTTGGCGGTAACGTTGTCAAAATTGATCTTGGTAATAACGAAGTCAGTCGAGTTTACCCCCTAGACGGTTCTGGAAATCCCGTGGTAGGGACCGCCCTAGATCCTTTCGAGAAGTGTTATTTTGTTCAGGCAGAAAAGTACATGATCATCCAGAACGGAAAAAATGTAGCGTTGATTTGGGACGGCGATGATTTGTATCGCTCTGGAGTTGGCCCCGCTGGTTCCGCAGGAGCAGCCTCACAGCTTCATACTATTGATCCCGGAACCATCATGGCCTACGGGCAAGGTCGTCTTTTTGTGGCCTCGCCGGACAGAACTGAAATTACGGCTGGGGATATTGTTTTTGGGGGAAGCACCTCACAATTTGAGATAACCTCTGGGACGCATACCGCAAATCGTTATCGGGTTACCACCGCTTCGGCTAATGGGTTTGTTCTTAACGACATAGTTACAATCTCTGGCCACTCCTCCTCGTCTGGCGTCAACGGGACGTGGGAAATTGCTGTTATCCACTCATCCACACAGTTCGATATAGATTTAACAGATTCTTCTGCTAAAGGAACCGGAGGATTTGTAACCAAAGCAAACGTCGGTAGTGAGTCCGACCTTTTACGATTTAGCGAAACGACTTATTTGACTGAAGGAGGGGCTTTGCAAATTCCTTCGTTTATGGGGAGGATTACGGCTATGATTTTCATGCCGATCCAAGATACTTCCACCGGCCAAGGAGATCTTCTTGTATTCTGCGAGAGAGGCACTGCTTCTTTCGCCGTTTCCGCTCCGCGTGAGCAGTGGAAATCCACTCCTGGTTTCCAGCGGGTCGTATTCCAAAACATCGGAGCCACGGGTCCTGCCTCATTGGCCACTGATAACGGAGACGTGTTCTTCCGTGCTTTTGATGGCATGCGGTCTTATCGAAACGCCCGAGCCGAGATCAATAGCTTCGGGCAAGTACCGATATCTGCCGAAATGAATTCAGTTTTGAACTACGACACAAAGAGTCTTTTGACCGAAGTCAGCGCGATTACATTTGATAACCGTCTTTTATTTACCGCATCCCCAAGTATTGATTATTCTGGGCTTAACCCCACGGTCGCGACGAAACAACCAGTCACATTTTCTAAGATTGTCGCTTTAGACTTTACCACTTTGGCCACTGTCGGGGCGAAAAGATCAGCTAGCTACGATGGAATGTGGGGTGGCCTTAACGTGTTACAACTAGTTTCCGGTTTGGTTAACGGCCGTCCAGAGGCTTTTGCGTTTGCCTACGATTTCACAAATGGGAGGCTAAATGTACTGTGGAAACTTACCACCGACGCCCCATTTGATCACCCCTTGTCCACAGGTGCCCAAAGAATTCAATCAATCTTGGAGACGAGAGCGTATTCTTTTGGTACACCGTCCGAGCAGAAGAAAATGATTCGTGCCGACTTTTGGTTATCTGATATTCTCGATCGTGTAGATGTCAATGTCTATTGGAGACCAGACCAGTACCCTTGCTGGAGAAGCTGGCACTCTTTTTCCAGATGTGCCACTGTGGATACTTGCATCAATCCAGGAGTCTCATTTACAGTCAACAATAATGAAACCTCCACACTTTGTTTCTCCTCCTCCAGTCCGTCTTCTTTTTTCTACAAGCTCGGAAAAGACGGAGTCTTTACTGGGCCAATCCAATACGCGATTTCGGATGACCCTGTTTCTCAAGCCAACGAGATCAAGAACGCCCTTATAGCCGCAGGTTTCACAGTTAACCTTGTCGTCCGTACCGGTACTTTTCCTAACTACTGTTTTACTATTGCTACTCCACCCCCACCCAATTGGGAAGATTATACAACAGTTCCTCAAAGTCAGTGGGAAAATGTGACAGTAGCGTGGGAAGCTCCTTATATCCCGAGTTCCCCCGCTGTCTTCGGCTTAGATTTGACTTTTCTCCCTGTCAAATTAGCTGGGGATTCTTCTTGTTTGAGTAACTTTACAGTCAAAAACTTACAACCCCAGTACCGACCACAAATCCGTATGCCGACCCCTCCGGAGATTGCTGATCCGATTATTTCTAGACCTTTCGTATACGGCAATGATTTTCAGTTGAGGCTTGAATTTACTGGTCATTTTGAACTCAACCGAATCTTGATGCTGGGGCAAAGGATTTTGGAACAGTACCAAGGGACCGATACTTTGGAGGTGCTATAATGCCTGAAGACGACTCCTCATGTTTTGAGTTAGAGTGCTGCCCACCCGGGTATAATGTCCTCGACATCCCCACCTCAGCAGCACTTTTGACAGAAAGCAATTTATCTATTTTAACGGAAGACGATATTGTCTTATTGACTTGACTTGAAGCAACTTCTTTTGGATATAGATTTCAATGCCTAGGATTTCAGCCTTGCCCGTCGCGACCTCGGCTCAGATTACAGACGAGCTACCAATCGTACAAGGCGCTGTCACTAAAAGACTTACTTTTGCTACTGCCCAGTCTTCTGGGCTTTTCCTACCTGCTGATAATACCATCTCCACAAATAAACTGGTTGACGACGCCGTTACCGCTGACAAGTTGCAGTCCGACATTTCGGTCAATGCGAATCGCGCGGTAACGTCCAATCATATCCAAGATTCGGCTGTTATCACGGACAAGATTAATAACCTTAATGTAACGACTCCAAAACTTGCGGACGGGGCGGTTACAAACATAAAGCTTGGGGCTGATTCTTTATCCATCTCTAAATTTAATACTGCTGACAGGAACGCTATAGCCAATGCTAGTTCAGCTCGAGTTGGCGGACGAGTACTTACGGATGGTTTTGTCAGGAGCATTGTGGTGTACAACGGTGGTTCTGGATACGTTCCAGCAACTCCCCCAGCCGTAACTGTTTCTGCTCCGGCAACAGCCGGCGGACTAACAGCAACTGCGACAGCCATTGTTTCAGGCACAGCGGTCACTTCAATTGTTGTTACTAGCAGTGGTTCTGGTTACCTATCGGATCCAGTCGTCACCATCGCAGCTCCAACATCTGGTACGACCGCCAAAGCTGTGGGTTATGCCCTTGTTAATGGTTTAGCTAACACAACGGATTCAATGTCGAGGTCGTCTGGCATACAGCATGGTTCTATTATTATGACGACCGATCTTAAGCTAAAGAGTTTCGGCTATAATGGTTATGGCCAACTTGGGATAGCACAAGACAACGGAATTGTGTCCCTCCCCCAAGAAGTACTTTTATACACGGATTCGAATACTCCACCCCTGCCAGTAAAGTGGTATACATCCGGAGGGTCTTGTTATATTATAGACGAATTTGGAGGTGTGTGGAGTGCTGGGTATAACGGCTACGGGCAACTTGGGCATAACGGAACATCCAACAGTTTTGTATTTCAGAACATTCCGCAGACCTATTTTTCTAATAAGCCGATTGTTAAGATAGCAACTCAAGCCGCCAGCGCTACAGAAGCTAAGTCTGTTATGGCGCTAGCCGCGGATGGTTCTGTGTACGCATGGGGTTATAACGGATACGGCCAGCTCGGACTCGGAAACGTTTCTCAACAAAATACACCCGTTTTAGTTCCCGGGACTGGGACCACATATATTATATCCGATGTGGCTATCGGACCGAATGTTTCGTCTACTACAAGCATTTGTGCGATGATTGCTTCGAATGTTAATAACCAAGTTTTAGTGGCTGGGTATAATGGACATGGGGCCTTAGCAGACGGCTCGGTGAGTGATCGGTCCACTTTAGCTTACTGGAATAGCGCCTCTGGAGTCCCCATCCAGAACGCAAAAAATATACATATATGCGGCGATTACCCAAGTATCGCTGTTAGCACCACTATCGGAGAGCTGTGGACGGCTGGCTACAATGCGCATGGTCAATTGGGGAATGGCACCACAAATTCTACAAGCAATGGTTACGCGACAAGAGTTATAGCCTCAGGAGTTAATGATGTCACTGGCGTTGGTGGTTACTATGGGAATTTCGCTACTCGGATGAATGACGGGACGATAAGGGTGTGGGGGTACAACGGTTACGGGCAATTGGGGAACGGAGTAAACACAACCGACGGCTTAACACCAACAAATACGTTTACCCAGTACGCTGGGAGAACAGTAGTTAAAATTTCCTGTAGCGCATGGGACTACCAAACGACAGCATTGCTACTTAGCGATGGCTCTATCTATTGCGCTGGTTACGATGGGTATTCTAAGCAAGGCAGACAAGACGGGCAATCACTAAGCTCCAGAGTAGCTTGGGATAAGTTTAAGTTGCCGAGGACTGATATTGTAGATCTTAAATGGCAGGGCTATAACCAATATTCTCATCTTGAAGTCCTGACATCCGACGGGAAAATCTATAGTGTTGGGTATAATGGTAACGGTGATTTGTGCAGAGGTGATTACACTTCCCGTTACGGTATCAGCAACTACCTATTATAATTTTATGTCTTTAATCCCCGGAACATTACCATCAGGAGCTTGCTACGGAACCCCGCAGGAACTACTGGATCTGTTCGCCCAGTATCTGGCCATTCCAGCTTTCGCCGTTTCCAGTAAGGTTCTGTATAGCGCGGTGAGCCCGTCACCAAATACAGACTATGTTTGGGTCGATACGGCTGGTGGAGATACTCCTCTCTTAAATCTGTACAACGATGCAACTGGCGGGTACGAACCTTTTCCTTTTGCGGGTGGTGTGAGTTCTAACGAGAGATTGATTTCTGATAAGACTGAGATAACAACTTTGGATAACTCCGACTTGTTATTAGTCGGTACTCTTGGTGGTGGTTCTTATTCATCGTTGAAAAAGATTACGTTTGCTAACGCAGCTTCCCAAATTCCAGCTGGAACCATTACCTACCCAATGCTTTCGACAAGTGCTCCCGAAGCAGATAATACAGCAAAGAGAGTAGCGAAGGCTTGGGTTAATTTTAATGGGACATTAGTAGCGGCCTCAATGATACGAAGTGCTTTTAATGTCAGCTCGATTACCGACCATGGTTTTGGAGACTATTCGGTTAATTTCACCACAGCTTTTGCTGACTCAAATTACGCTGTCACGATTGGGTTTGAGCAGGCGGATGCCGCTTCCTCAAACATGTCGGCTGGAATAAAAACAATGAGTACATCAGCAGTTAGAATTAAATGCGAAAGATCCAGTGGAGGAGATGAGGATCTTAATTTTATATGTCTTTCGGCTTTTTCAACATGAAAAGAATAATTTATCCAAATCAATACGGCGGGGTGTCAATAATTGTCCCTTCTCCTAGCTGGGATGGTGCAATTGATGAACTTGCCTCAAAAGATGTGCCAGCCAACACGCCATACAAGATTGTGGATGTCTCGGAAATCCCTTCCGACCGCACCTTCCGCAACGCATGGGAGTACCAAGAATGATTATTATAAATTCAGACAAAGCCAAAGCGATTTGGAAAGATAAATGGCGTGAGGCTCGCAAGCCCTTACTTGCTTCTCTTGACATTGAGTTCATGAAGGCTGTTGAGACTAGCGACTCAACTAAACAAGCAGAGATCGCTTCTAAGAAACAGGAACTTCGTGACGTAACGAGCACCCCTATCCCTGGAACTACCCCCGAGGAAATCAAAGCCGTCTGGCCTGAGATCCTCAACTAAGCCATGGCCATCACCCTAGCAGAAGCCAAGGCTACCCTGTCTACGTATGTCGACAACGGAGTTTACCCCTCAGACGACAGGGTGATCGCCCGCATTAACGAGGCGCAGAGACGCCTCTATGCGGTGCGTACTTGGTTGGGTGTATTGGCCAAATTCTCGGTTCCTGTAAACCCCACCCCTCCCTATACATTTACTCTTCCTGATTATACCGGCGGTGCGCTTAATAGCTTTGCGGACTTTGGACTGACCACGGCTCTTCGAGTAGCCACCTGCAACGTTACCGCTGGATTGTTGACCAACTCCGAGCAGGCTTTTCTGACGGACAACACTTCCTTGGTAAAGGTAAACAGACTGTCAGGCTCATCCAACTATCGTGAATACGAAGTATCGGGTATCAACCCAATCCCATCTTTCGTCGAAGTAACTGGGAAGCTCCAGTTCCAGCCAGCTACTCTAAGTACTGACCTCCTAATCATCCAAGATTTGGACGCACTCCGTCTGATGCTTCTTGGTCTTTGGAGAGAGCAAAACGGACAGCTAGACTTGGCTCAGACTTTCGAGGCGAAAGCTGTCGAAAGACTTTCTATTGTTTTAGATAAAACTCTTGAAGGAGCAAGACGAGTTACCTATCAGACTAAAGTAAGTGGCTCTCAACAGGGAACAATGGGATACGTTCGTGCGAGGATGGCTTTGGATCTTAAGGATGGTCTGCACACGGACGACGCTGTACTGTTCCACGCGATAGACAGAGCCGAAGAGCATTTGATGACAAAAGGGAAATGGGTTGGGACAATCAAACAGTTTTCAGTTGACATATCTGCTGATGGCGAAATTTATCTCCCAACAGAAATAGATTCCGTTTTGTTTGCTTCATTTAATTCTTCGCGGATAAACACTTTTGCCAGAGAATATGATTTTCACGAGAACGGTCCGGGGTATCGAAATGCCCTTAACTCCGAAAGTTTGGTCCTCATTGATAGGGGACAAGATTTTGTTTTTGATTCTGCCTCTGGGGAAACTGTTCCCAGACGGAAATATTTTGTAAAGCTTGGGCAAAACTACACTCCGCCCCCACCCCCGCCTCTCCCTACTCCTCCCCCTACTACCTTTACGGTATCTGTAGTTGACCCGGGATCGGGCAATGTATTTTACATTGACGGGGTTGCTCAACAAACTTTAAGTTTTGTGCAAGGCTCAACTTATATCTTTAACTTGGACGCTAGCGTTTCGGGCCATCCCTTCTGGATTAAAGACAATCCGGCTTGGGCGTCAGGTTCTACTTATGCCTATAACGACGGTGTTTCGAATAACGGGGCCGACTCGGGCACAATCACTTTCACAGTCCCCTCCACCGCCCCAAGTATTTTATACTACCATTGCGGAAATCACCCCAATATGGGGGGAACAATAAATATATCACCAGCTCCGGTTCCCTCTCCCCTCCCCCCGATTGCGTATCCCCTGACTATTTTGGGTAAAGTCAGATTTATCCCTAAAGAAAATGATAACTCGTATATGGTTATACAAAACTATCCTGCGTTGTCCGAAATGGTAACGGCCTTTATGCAGGCGGAAAAGCCAGACTTTTTCACTTTCCACGAGAACAAGGCTATCGAACTCCTTCGTGCTGAACTCCTTGAGAAGAGGGGCGGTGCAAGACTTACCATGCAGGTTCAGGGCAACGGGTTCGCAATGGGCGAAATACCCCACATTCTCTAGCGCAACCAATTATTGACGAACGGCTTAAAATGAAAGATATCAATGGTCAAGTGACAACCTACGTCGAAAAGAAAATTCCCTTCTATCGGCATTGGAATAAGAAGGATCTGAAGAGCATGATCCAGTTCTTCTCCGACCTTGGCCAGCTTATCGTACACCAAAACAGCAAGGGTAAAGTGGATGGTGTTTTGGCTTTGCAGTTTGTCGACAAGCCTGAGGATATCAGGGAGTGGGGTAATAACTTTAACTCCGATGGGGTGGCAATTGTTGTTTTGGCCTCCGACGACAATCATATCAGAGGCGAGTTGGTTCGTAGTGCTATGGCTATTTCTGGGGTTAGGGAATGGATTTGTTTTGAGAGGGGCAAATACAATGATCGCATGCGTGTATTGCCTTGGGCTTTAGCGGAGAGGATGGCTTAATATGGGAAGGCGACGCTCGGCACCAGCACCCCCACAATTGCAGGCACCAAGAGAAGTTCCCCTTTCGGAAACGTTTTCTAAATTCTTGGGGCAGGAAGCCCAAGTTCCAGCACTTTCAGCGTTTGCTTCCAATTTAAATAAGCAGTTCCGACAAGAACTTGAGACGGGTTTGCCGGGCACGATTGGGGCATCAACTCAGATCAGTACGCTCGTCAACCAGTTGCTGGGAGGGGCTGTGCCTGCCGATGTTCAGGCCCAAGTGCAAAGACAAAGCGCAGACCAAGCAAGAGCTCTTGGACTCCCCGCGACAAGTGAAGCGGCGAGGAACCTCCAAGCTCGTGATTTCGGGCTAACCTCAATGGAGCTGATGCAACAGGGAGCAGCCTATACTCCGGGGCTTGTTGATCTTGCTAACTTCCTTTCACCCCAACAGGCTCAGAACTATTTATTTTCTACCGGTCAGTTGCGGGGTGAGGATTTAAAGAAAGCCCAAGACGACGCGAACGTGGCAAACCAAAACGCCATAAACAAATACAACTACGATGTGGCGAAATCTAGGAGTAGTGGTGGTCTATTCGGGACAATCGGTGGTGCTCTTGGTGGGATCGCTGGGTTTGCGTTGGGCGGGCCTGCCGGTGCCGGTCTAGGTTCGGCTTTGGGTGGTAGTATAGGGAGTTTAGCGAGCGGTGGTGGCTTTGCCCCCACCGGAGGCGCTGGGGCTTTTGGTGGTCTCATTGGTAACGCAGGTTCTGCCATATTCGGGCAAGGGTTTAGTGGTTTGGCTGGGGGTGGTGGCGGTCTTTCTGGAGGAGGACAATCAGTTAGCCCGACAGCTTTTAGTTCCTTAGGGCAGGCTTACACTATGCCTACATCAACTTATTTCTCTCCTTTGAGTCCTTCCGTTATGAACCCACTTAATAATTTCCTTGTACCACAATCCAGAGGATCTTACGGCGGTCAGTATCCAATATCCGTAGGAGGTATCCAGTTCTAACATGGCCGAGCAATATCAATTACCACCACAGTTCCAAGCCCCTAGCATGGCGGAGGTCTCCTACCAAGCCGGAGATAGCCAAGCCGTGGACAATGCAAACTGGAAGATGTTCACGGATCAGATTAATAAGTACACAAACATTGAGAACGCTAACCGAGATATATCTCTCAGGGAAAAACAATTCAAAAATCTTGTTGTCCAGAAAGATAGAGACTATGACCTAAGGCGGGAGAAGCAAGACCAAGATATTCGAATCGGAGATCTAAGTTTTGAGCTTAACAAGTTTGCATACGATACTGAGAGGAAAAACTTCGCTCAACTAGATGAAGCATGGGCGAAAAAAGACGAGATCCTTGGGGCACTTGAAGCCTTCTCTCCGAATGGTGGGAACGACCAACAATACCCACAGGCTAGAGTGAGAGTATTTAAAATGTTCGCGAACAACCCGAATGCCTATAAAATTGTACAAGGTATTCTCGGACCGTACGACGAACAGTATCAGATTTTTAAAGCTAATAAATACACAGAAGACGCGGTCGAAGTGCAAGGTGCTTTCGACGACGGGATACTCGACGACATAACTATTGGAGAGACCCGAGCTGTAGACTACTGGAGAAATGCTAAGCTAAATCAGAACGATGACCCAGATGGTTTCGCTGCTGCTGTCCGACAACTCAAGCGTAAAATTAACGAGGTCCGTACCACAGAGGCGGAAGGTAAATTTGCAGCGCAGAGTTTTGCGGAAGGTGGTACTATAAAACGGACGATAAAATTACCCGATGGCACGACATTAGAAAGTGCCGTGCCAAGGACAACGACTAGGGCTGCTACTTCTGACGATGTTAAAACTTTCGAAAAGGCAGATTTAGAATTTCTGGATGAGCAAATAAAAACTGTAGAAGGTGAAATAACAAAGAAAGAGGGAGAGCTGGCGGTAGCAGAAAGTCAGGTCGCGAAAGCGGGAATACAGGCCGAGGTGGATGGTTTGAAGGCCAAGAAACAATCACTCCAACAGACAATGGACATGGGTGTACAGTTGCTCCGGCAAAAGGCGGTAAGCCAACTGCCTCAAGCTACGGGCCAACCACAGGCAACTCCAGGACGGGCAACCCCACAGAAAATTTTAAAAGCTCCTTCTTTCCCAGTCCCAGCGGGAACGCCGAAGCAACCAGCTACAGCCCCAGCTAATCCTCTGAGCTCTGTCCCAACGACAACTGGGGAAGCCGTAATTGGGTATGTTAGCGAAGAGGGCATGCGGTTAACCGAAGCGGAAGCCAAAGCACAACAAGCGGCTGGGAAGCGGGTATACCCAATCCGTCCTCCCGCTGTTGCCAATCCCTTCGGTGCCCCTGTAACTAGCGAGGGAATTAAAGCCTCTATTTCCGGTTGATCTAAGCCATAAATTTTGATACTTAATTGGTTATGGCTGAACTTACCGAGGATGATTTTTTAACAGCCTTGGAAGAACAGCAACCTTTAGCTGAAGGTGTTGAACTCGAAGAAGTTCCAGAACAACCAGTACCCCAGCAGGCTCAGGAACAAGAGGAAGCTCCGGCTTTCACCCAATGGGAAGACTACAAGAACGACCCCAGGTTTGTTGATTTATCCCCTGCCCAGAAACAAAATCTGTTCGATGATTGGCAGAACTATGCCACTCAATACTTGGCCCAGAGTGGTGCATTGTCCACCGAGGACGATGTAAAGTACACCGAGGATTATTTCACCAATATCGCTAAGACTGACAACCTGCGTAAGCCCATCTTCAACGCTCCTAATTATGTCATGCAGTTGGCTCAGCAAGCACAGTCAGGTTTCGGGGCTATGGAAGCAGGTACAGCCGGTTACGCTTCGGCTCTCGGGATGACGGATACTGCGACAGCTTCGGACGTAATCTCTCAGAAATACCGGGAACAGCGGGACAGGTATGTTAATCCGGACCTAAAGAAATTTACGGAAGAGCAACTCGGATTTTTTGGGACGACTGGAAGAATTTTAACTAATCCTTTTGATATTGCAGGTCCTCTATTTCTCCAAAGTATGGGGGCAAGCGCACCAGCACTTGTTGCGGGTGCCCTAGCCGGAGCTGCGGGAACAGCAGTTGGTGGTCCTGCCGTTGGTATTGGGGCTGGTCTCGCAACTAGTAGCGTGGGTTCGGGATATGTAGAAGCGGTTGTGAATTTTAATCAGATGGTCATTGAAGAAGTGGTAAAACGTGGGCTTGACCCAGCTAACGCCAAGGATGTTCAAACTGTTCTGGACGATCCCAAGTTTGTCTCGGATGCTGTAGCATATTCTAATACTCGTGGAGTTGTGATTGGAGCTGCTGAGCTAGCAACTCTAGGAGCTGGGAAGTATGTGGGAACCGCGATCAGAGGAGCCAAAGCAGCTGAAACAGGGGCTAAAGTAGCTAAGATATCGGGACCTAAGAAACTTGCTATTGCTGGAGCGGTAGGGGGTGTCGAGACAGTAGGTGAGGGCGTTGGTGAAACAGCTGCGCAGATCGCCGCACCGCTTGTGACGGGAAAACCAATCGAGATACAGCCCGGGGAAATCGCTGCAGAAATGTTTGTGCAGACCCCAGGAAATATTGTTCAGGGTGGTCTGCAAACAGCACGAGTTCTTTTGGACGCCAACGCTCCTTCGAGTGCTAGCGAGGTTACGAGGGAAGCGGTTCAAGCCGCGGCTGAAGGTAAATTCGAGAAAGTATTGGGGGTTCAGGCACAAGCCCCAACCGATGCCCAGAAATACTACGACGGTCTTTCGATTGCCGAGAAAGCTAGGGTGTTGGGTATGGCCCCGAACGCTGTGCTTACTGTGGAACAAGGGACTTTTTCCTCTTTGACCGAAGAAGAGAAGGGGAAAGTACAAGTAGATTTTGATACGGAAACTAAGGCTCAGCAGGGACCGACAGTTGAGGAAGCGGAAGCTAAAGCTCGTGAGGCGTTCCAGCCTACCGAGCCAGCTCCAGCGGTTGTTGCTGAACAGCCCGCCCCCGTAGCCGAGACACCAGTACCTGCGGAGCAAGCACCAGTTGCCGCAGTTGTACAAGCCCCATCACCTACCCCGCTTGAAATTGTACAAGCTAAGCCAATCGCGGAACAAGAGACCGCTCCTTTGGAACAGGTGGCTCCGGCTACAGCTCAAGTTGTCGCACAAGAAGAAGTCCAAGCTCCCGCTCCAGTAGCTGAAACCCCAGCTCCTGTAGCCGAAGCACCAGCTCCAACTGCGGCCAAACCAGAGGTCGAAGCTCCTGTAGCCGTTTCCGCCACAGCACCGCAAGCCGTCACACCACCAGCTGCCCCTACTCCTGTCGCTGAAACCCCTGCTCCCGCCCCAGTAACACCAGCCCCCAAGAAACTTCCCCCTACAAAGAAACAAGTTACAGCTTTAACTAAACTGGGGTATTTACCTGCGGACATCGAAGGGCTAGATAGAACCCAAGCGAAGGACATTGTTACCAAACAAACTCCTAAGACCCCAACAGTTGAAGCACCGAAAGAAAAAGCACCAGAAGTCGCAACAGGAGCCCCAGCTCCCGAAGCTCCCGCCGTCCCGCCAGCCCCAGTCAGCGAACCTGCCGCTCCCAAAGAAGAGGAGAGAGCGGCTGGAGAAGTTAGTACACCTGTGGTACCTCCAGCAGGCCAGCCGACCGCCCCGCAGACCGAACAAGAGAGACTAAGCGAGGCGGAGCAAAAGCTCCAAGCCAAGGTTGGCCAAGTAATAGCGGAAGCTGACAAGCTCGGAATCGACGAGGAGTCTGTAAAGGCTTGGCTCGGGCCGACACCAAGCGACGAAAAGATTTTAAGAGCTCGAGTTGTACTGCGTCTCCTCAACCTAGGGTTGGCGGATGTATACAATAACATCCGTAAGATTGCGGCTAAGACACGGGGGAGGCAAGCAGAGATCACCGAGGAAGGTGGACCTAAGATCAAGCGTGTAGTGTTCACAACTCGGGAAGAGGGAGCAGGTCTTCTCTCAAATCCTGAGGATATGAACGCCTTGGATGTCATCTATGTTAATCCAGACAGGTTACTCAGCCGGTTGCGGGCTGACGTAACTACCGACGCTGCTGATTTCTTCGTCAAGGTTCTAGAAGAAGAGCTCTTGCACGTTCAACATGGGCGAGCAGCATTCGATCTGTTCGCTGGGACAGTTCCAGAAGACCAAGTAACCCCAGAAAATTTCAAAAACTTTTTCCGTAAGCAGAGCGAGGAGATCGAGGACTCCCTTACTCTCGGTCAGATCCAAGAAGTTGTAGGTAAGTATGCTGGTATTGATACAGCAGGTAAGACCAAGGAGCAACTTATCCAAGAATTTGCACAGGTATCCGGTCGTCGTGGGCGTTTGGCGGAAGAATATCTGCGAACACTCATTCAACGTCGGATGCTAGGCGACATAACAGAGGATAAGGTGCGTGGTCTAACTCCCAACTCGGTCCTCCGTTCGTTGGGGATGATCAAAAACTGGCTTCAGAAGTTTATCGGCGAGACTGTCCCGAAGAAGTATGCGAATCAGACACCAGTCGAACGTTATTACAACGCAGTCTCTGATCTTATCAATGGTAATTCCCCTGCGAAGATCAGGGAAGCAAGGGATGAACAGGGAACGGCTATCTCTGGCAAGGAAACACTCACCGCAAGTTTTGACCCAATGGCAGTTCGTAGGAGATTCGAGCAAACGACCTATCAAAAAGAACTTGTTAAGAAGATCAATGAGGACTTTGGTTTAGGGCAACCGAGGGGTGCAAGAAAAGGTCCCTTGTGGGCGAAGACAGTCGGCAAGCTCATAGGTCAATTCCCAACATTCAAACCAGATGAGGTCGAGGCTATTGTTGGGGAAGAGATCCCCAATGCTGTTAAGTTTTTTGACCCCAGCCAAAAGGCTGTGTTCTCCACGTATCTTTACCAAAGGGCTTACCGCTCGCTACTAGATGCTCGAGGCAAACAAAGAAGGACTGGGATCTACGAAGCTGGGCGTGTCGATGTTCCCGGATCGGTCGAGCGGGCTAGATTCCAGCCCCTGTCAGAACAGATCAAGAAAGTGGAGAAACCAAAGGACGTGTCTCCCGAGGTTAATGCTGACGAAATAGCCACAGAACTTGAAGCACAGGAGAACGCAGCAGAAGACGCAACTAAAGCAATTGTAGATCGGGAAGCTGAAAAGTTTGGTGATGCGACTTACGTGCTTGAGGAGAAATACGACCGAGTTCCGACGCCAGAACTAGCGGAGGAAGATCAGACATTCGAAGAACTACGCGGGCCGAAGTCAACTACAGGTGAACTGGTAGCTCCCGGTCTCAGCCCGTCGCAAGCGGCAGCAAGGACCGATCTGTCGAAGGTGTTCGATCAGATATTCAAATCCTTTAATGAACAAGAGCAGGATGTATTCGACTTCCTATTCCGCGCGAATGAGATGGAGAATCCTCCGACACGTCAGGGAATCATGGCCAAGTATAACCTTGGACACAGCCGTCAGTACGATAGGATCGTGGAGAGCGTACGGGAGAAGGTGGCGAATACCCTAGCCGAGAACAATATCTTTTCGGCTGGGCAGTTGTCGGCTTCGATTGATCCCGTTTTCTATTCTAAGATAAACCGTACGGTCGAAGAATCTAAACAAGGAAGGGCTAGCGGAGCTCAATGGAAGGCAATGATTAAGAATAGCAAACTGGGAGTTAGCTTGGGCGAGATGGGGCTAGTAGGTGTTAACGCTTTAGAAGACGACAAGGTTTATACTAAAGACGAGATATTGAGTTATTTAAACGCAAATTCAATCGAAGCTGGTGAGGTTGCTTTTATTGGGGATAATACCCCATTTTCAGACTATCAAATTGATAATTTTGGAGAGGACTATACCGAGTTTTTTGTAACACAAAAGGATAAAAAGAATCCAGAGAAGGACTTACTAATTGAAACCTACCAAAAAGAAGCTCGTGCAGCAGAAGAAAGGGGTGAAAGCCAGCAGGTTTTAGACAAACTAATTTTAGATTTAAACGTTACTCTCTACGAAAAAGGTTTGAACACTGTTCCCGACTGGAGAGACGGCCACCCACAGTATTCCGGAGTTAAAAATCCAATTGTACGAATAAGATCTAGCGTCCGCACCCTACCAGATGGGAGAAGAATGCTCTTTCTAGAAGAAGTTCAGCCACCCAACGAGGAGAACCAAGGACTAATGCCTCCCCTTTTAATGAAGAACTGGAGACCGATTGGTATGAAGTGGGCCATCCGAGAAGCAACGGACAGGGGTTTAGATTTGATTGGCTGGACCCCAGGTAAAATACAAGTACAAAGGTACAGCATAGCTAAACAAATTAAAGAGATAGATATAACGGCTCCAGTAAGTAGGAACGAAAGGTATGTAGACTTGAAAGGACCGGACGGTGTAACTTTTTCTTTGACGGTAGACCCAAAAGGTTTGGTAACTGAATCGTCCGAGAATGCTTCGCAAGCGAAAGGACAACTCCTTAAAGATGTCATTGGAGAACAGCTAGCAAAACAAGTATTGAAGTCAAATACTGGAACCATAGACGGGCAAAACTTAGAAGTGGGTGGAGATGGATTAAAAAAACTATACGACGAAGATCTTCGTAATGTAGTTAACGGTCTACCTGTTGTTAAAAAATCAGGAGTTAGGGTTGGCCAATCTACTTTAAAGATAGATAAATCTCTAGTGAACGAGTTTTTAAGAACACCTGAATATAAAGAATTGCTTAACCAGCAACGGATAGAGGTTAAAGCTGTAGAGAAAAAAAGAAACGATAATCTTAGGTATCTCGATCAATACTTTAAGGAAACCCCAGTTAACGAAAGAACACAAGCCTACATGGATGGGTGGAACGTAGAGTACGACCGCACAGTAAGTGAGTTCCGCAGGGAGATGGATGAACTAGATGCCGGATTTCGAGAGGCATCGAATGAGTTGTTTGCTACGTTCAGCCAAGGAAAAAAAGACGAAGGAATAGATTTAGCTGTTCCGTCGCTGGAGCTAACACCTGAAATCAAAGCGTCAGTTGTGAAGGGTCAACCACTCATATCAGCCTCAATCGACCCAGTAGCTACGCAAGCTTTGAGACGGTCATTACTTAATGTGCCTGAAACTATAGCTAATCTACTCAAGGCCAGAACATATTTCCCATACGAGAACAAAGAGCTTCTCCAGAAGGCGAATGATTTTGTCGATGCTAACGCCGGCGAGAACGATATCTTCCAGGCCAAGATTGCTCTCGATAGGGCTACAGAAACCGAAGTATCCAACCCGCAACGTATCATCACGTTGAGCGTAATCGGGAAGAGGTTGAAGGATGCGTTGTACGCTTTAGATCAGAAGATCAAAAAAGAGGGCAACACTCCCGAGCTCGAAGCCCTCCGCAATAAATACTCTACCGATCTCTACGATGTACTTTCGGTTGCTCAAGATATCCTATCTTCTAGCGGGCAAGACCTACAGGCGGGACGTGTCTTTGCGAATCTGTTCACACCAGAACAGATGGTTAGGGTGTACACGAAACCAATTGCAGACGCTCAGAAAAAACTACTCGCGGCGAATGCCGAGATTCAAAAACTAAAGGCGCTGATACAACAACTGAAAAACGAACTAGCAGCAAAAGCTGTGGGTAAGGTCGTAATTATAAAAGCACCAGAGCCAGAAAGTAAGTTCTATGATTTCCTCGGGCTCTTCGGTGACCTTGAACCAAATGAACAGGAGAGTTTCCAAGAGTACCTGACTCGGATTGGTATTGATTACCCAGCTCTGATGGCAGAGTTGGAAACTACAATCACGGCTTCAGTTGATCCAGTTACAAAGAATAGTCCGCTACCGAAAAATTTCAGAAACCTAAACGCTAGGGAAGCTATTAAGCAACTTGTTGGTCTCGACAAAAACTTCTTCTCGAAGCTTGTTAACTTACGGGTAAAGACCGGAGCTGTGGCTACAACGGCAGAAGTTGCAACGGCGCAGACAAATAAAGGCCGTTCCCAAGTTTCTAGGAAGAGCCGTCCAATCGAACTCCAAATGGTGTTTGACTTTTTCAATACGACAGAAGCGGAGAAGCCGACATCGGAAGAACCAATCGAGAAAGATTCTCTTCCCCTGATGGTACGTCTTGCCAAGTATGCTTCCGATTCGGTTACCGATAGGGTTCTCAAATCTCTAGGCGTGGATAAGAAGACGACTCCGAAGGGTCTCTTTGACGAGATGGAGAAGCAGGTTCGCAAGTATGTGAACGCCCAGTTCCGAGAAGAGATGGACCCGCAGAAGACATCCGTGGAAGATACCCGCACACCAGAGCAGAAGCTTACAGATCTAGTCGAGAGGATCGGGTTGGCCGAACAAATCTTTAACCAGACCAAGGCGAATCTCCAAGCTAGGCTGGATGAGGACACACGACTCCGAGCTGCAAAGGTTGAAGGGCAGATGTCAGATGCGGACAGGGCTGCTCTCCAAGTAGCAGTCAATAGAACTTTTGATGCTGGTAAAATTGTGGCTACCGCCAAAGAAGTAAGACAGCTTGTTGATTTCAAAGCGGAAGCTCGTAAGCATATTAGCCAACGAGGGGCTACAGTAGGTTCGTTGAGTCGGCTTATCAAAGAGAAGCTACCGAACTTAAACGACGCCCAAGTAAAAGCTTTGGCCGATCTAATCACAGCTAACTACAACAGACTTGTGAAGGACTCGGGCGCAAGCCAACTCAATAATATTTTGAAACGGTCACTCACTAAAGCATCGAAGCAACCCAAAAAAGAAATTGATCAGATGCTTGAACTTATGAATCTCGGGGCTTTCAACGAAGAAAAATTTTATAATGCTATCGCAGATAGATTTGGTTTGCCTACTTGGGATCCAGAGGTGGTTGCAGAGATCAAGAAAAGGGGGGAAGCGGTGGAGCGGTTGCCCCAAGGATCGGATCAAAGGACTGTTGCAAGCCTCCAGCTCCAAGGTTTCATCGCCCAGAAACTTAAAGAACAGGCAAAGGGCTACGCGAAATTGGGGTACGTTTTGGATGTCATGGGTTCCGTATGGAAGGCAGGAGTGTTGTCTGGTTTCGGAACGCAATCAGTCAACTTGGTGTCGACGGGTGGCAACGTTGGTCTAGAGCTTTTAACATCTGCGATTGGGTACGCAACAACTTTGGCTGTGGACAATAAGACCACGTTTAATCCTGGAAAATTTATATATGATGTTATCAGTACATACATAGACAACTTGGGTCGTGTTGCTCCTCAAGAAGCTATGGATGCTTTTGCCACAGGTTTCGGTAGGCTCCGCTCTGAGAACCAGAAACAGTTAACTCCGCTAGAAGCTTTCTCAGTCGACACCAAGTTGCCGAAGGGGGCGAAAGCCACAGCCAAGTGGACGTTGAATAATTACTTGGGGCTTTGGAAACTTGTCGGGCGAGCGATGGCAGCTGCCGATACCTTTAACGCGAACATAGCCCATGAAGCCAAGCTACGAATGCAGATGAGGTTCTTGTTGATGTCCGAGAAAGGTATGACTTCTCAGCAGGCCGACGAAATTATGAAGGATCTTTTCTCGGCAGACAGCGACATGATGACGGGGATTAGGGAACAAGTAGATAGAGAAGCAGAGGCAGGACAGTTTGGAACTCTCGAGGGGATAGATCCTAAGTCTCTTGCTTACCGAGTTCAGAATAGAAAGATCGAAGCGGGCAAACGTAGACGGCTGGCCCAACTGCGTGAACAACAAATCGCCGCAGAAGTTGCCGGAGATAATGCTGACGAGACGGTACAAGGGATCAAAAGGTTTACTGAAGTCGCAACGTTTAACAACAACCCGACCGGTCTCTTAGGATATATAGGAGATTCGATTGCAAAGCTGGGGGCTGGTTTCCCATTGCTACAACCATTCACATCTTTCACGCGGACGGTTGCTAACGTCGTGAACGCCAGCATTAACTACACGCCTTACGGATTCTTCAGACTTGCGGGTGGATCACTGGGTAATCTTAGAAAAAACAGAGGCGGGAAGTACGAGTTTGAGAGACCAGAAGGGGCGGAGTTCTACAAGCTGGCAACTCAAGCAACGCTTGGCACATTGACACTTTACGCTTTGAACTCGTTGTTCTGGCAGGATATGGATGAGCCTTGGGACAAAGCAAAGTTTGCGGTTACGGGTCTCGGACCATCGGACCCGAACAAGAGGGCTCAACTACGTGCATCGGGATGGGCAGAGAATTCTGTGAAAGTAACAACCCCACTTGGACCGCTTCAATTTAGGCACTCGGATATGCCCGGATTGAGTCTTGTCTTGGGTGGTTTGGGTATGTTGAGCGATTCATATCGTTACGGCTCCCTAAAAGAAGCAGACAAGACAACTCTAGCTGCATACATGGCAGCGTCTATGGGGAGTGTGGTGTTTGAAAAGAATCTTTTGTCTGGTGCCAAGAGTTTCTTCGATATCCTCAAGCTTAGGGAAGATCCAGTTGCGGCGTTGCAAAGAGGGGCCGGCCAGTACGTTGGCGGTATCACAAACCCTGGAGCATTCCGTTGGCTAGCCCAGACAGTTGGAGTCAACGAACGTGGTATGGTTGAGAAGATTAACTACCGCAAACTTAACAGCACAGTTCCTGGGTTTTTGCTCGGCTTAACTCCCGTGGCTATTAAGGTTGGGTCGCCCAATCTTAACCGTCTAGGAGAACCCGTTGAAGAATACCCTTGGACTGCCTCGACAAAGCGGATTGGTCTCTTCCCGGAAGTTAAACCACACCCAGTACTCTCGCCCCTTGTCGGTGCTGACCTTTTTGTTCCAGGCATAAGTCGTCTAACAAAGATCAAGGTCTACCGGAAGGGGAGACCCGAACAAGTACGGGTGGACATTACCGAAGACACTTACTACGACTACGCCAAGTATAACGGGCAATACCTCAGGCGGGTTCTTACCCCAGCTAGAGCGAAGACTCTAGCTAACCGAGCTAAGACCGACAGGGAGGGGGCGCAGGAAGAATTACAAGACCTAGCCAGAAAGGCCAAGAAGTACGCTGTGGATAGGATCGAAGCTCAGATCAGAACGAAGGGCCTAGGCCAATAAAGTGGTAGATCTTCGCAGGGAGATATGTAAAGAAGAAGGCAAATCCGAAGATGAAAAGGAAGTACACCCCAGCCCAGAGTGAGAAGGCAATATATGCCCAAGGGGATAGGAGTATTCTAAAGATTGCCATCGGAACCTTTGTGAATAGGTTAACAAATACTTCGTCTAGTTCGGCTACTTTCGGGTTTCTTTTGTATCTTCTCATGATTAATGTACCTTTCTTGTTAGGGGTTTGGGGCTGGACTGTCCAGCCTTTTTGTAGGAGATAAGAGGGTATGCCTTTAGGTCGAAAAACTAAATCCAAAGACGCTTGCTATACCAAGGTCAAAGCTCGGTATAAGGTATGGCCTTCGGCCTATGCTAGCGGGGCTTTAGTTAAGTGTCGTAAAGTTGGAGCAAAGAACTGGGGAAATTCTAAATGAAATGGTGGTGGTCGATCCTTATCCCAGCGATTGCTTTAGGTATGAGTGGATGCTGGGAGTTTGAGGAAGAGGGCTGGTCCGATTGGAATTCAACTGAGCCGACCCTACGGCATGCACAAGATGCGATGAGGACTGAACATGGGCTTTGAACTCGAGAAAAAGTACGGCCTACACGGTTGGTTTAAACGCAACAAGGGCAAGGGGTGGATCAACTGCAAGACCGGAGGACCTTGTGGTCGTTCCGATTCTAGCAAGGGTAGCTACCCAGCTTGCCGTCCCACAAAGTCGATGTGTACATCGGCTTCTAAAAAGAAGACGGGACCGGAGAGGATAAGTTGGAAAGGATTAGGGAGAGGAAAAAAATAATATGGCTGATACATTTACAGACGCAATCGATGCGCGATCAGAGGGACGCCCGGTGTTTTCGCAGGAAGGTCTTGATATTCTCAGGACATTCGAAGGCTTCCGTCCTAACGCTTACTATGATCTAGATAACAAGAAGAAAAAAGGAAAGCTCACCGTGGGTTATGGGTTCACGGACAACGACATTCCAGACCTGCGTCCAGGCTATACGATTGACAAGGGGAGAGCAGAACAAATGTTGCCCGACCTTATCAATAGGAAGTACGGGCCGAGCGTTCTCGATAAGGTGAAAGTCCCATTGAACGACCAGCAATACAGCGCCCTTACCAGTCTTGTTTATAACATTGGGCCGACAAACTTTGGGAAAAGTACCTTGCTCAAGAAGCTCAACTCAGGAGACTTTGAAGGAGCGGCAGAACAGTTTAAGGTTTGGAACAAGGCGGGAGGTAAGACATTGGAGGGGCTAGTTAAAAGACGGGGAGCAGAAGAAGCTTTGTTCAAGGGGGACATACAAAGTCTCGGGTCGATACTAGAAGAGCAGAGATTCGGAGCACCGAAGCTGGGTAAGGATTTATCCGAAGCTGCTACACCCATGCCAGACTTTACAGAGATGACCCCAGAAGAACGAGGAGTTGCTGCGGCAGAGGGGGTTGCTAAAAGTATTGAAGAAGTTACTTTGCCAGAAAAAGTTGAGGATACTAAAGAATCAAAGCAAGAGGAAGAGACAATACCATTCGCAAGTACAGTAAGCTTTAGCGGTAACTTACCAAGCTTACCCTCTGGTTTACCTAGGAACTCGGGGCTTGGGCGGAGGACTAGCTAATGCCAATCGGAAGACCGAGCAAAGAAGATATGGCATGCAATAGACCACGACCTTCGTGGATTGCAGGCAAGAAGCGTGTGGTCAAAGCATGCGAGGGTGGAAGGGAAAAGATCGTACACTTTGGGGCTAAAGGTTACGGCCATAACTATTCTCCAGCAGCACGTAAGTCTTTCAGGGCCAGACATAACTGCGATAATCCTGGAACCAAGTTGAGTGCTAGGTACTGGGCTTGTAAGAATCTTTGGGCTGGTCCGGGAGGATCAACCCAAGCTAGCCCATCAAGTCGGAAGGGTAAGTATTAGGTTGCCAAGTCAAAGTTAAAACTGTAGATACAAATTTATGTACGGGATGAAAACCAGTAAGAAACTTTCCACAATGAAACAGATGAGGGGTTGTGGGTTGGGGAGACGGGGTTACCCGTCGAAGACTTTAAAACAACCCAAAGGTATGTCTGCTCGGCCAATAGAACCCGCCATGCTGAGGATGAAAACTGGAGGGCAATCGAATAAAATTTTGGTACCAAAGCAAGAAACAAAACGCATAGGAAAATAGGGAGAGGTTATGCCACTAGGACGTAACGTTTCTAAAAACATAAGCGAGCTATACGCTGACAATAAGAAGAGCGGCAAGACTGAATACAATAAACCAGCAAAGACAAAGATGGCTCGTGCCAAGTACGCTGACAAAGCCCCAAAGATTAACCTTCGCAAGTCTTACTCCGAGTAAGTTAAAATGAGCGAACAGTATTATTTGCAAGATACTTCAGTCGTACCACCTTCTGGTTTCGTGTACCGAGACGAAGATACCAAACAAATAATTAGTGGCGGTAGCTTTAAAGAATTAACTATCGCAGTCGTCCAGCATAGACAACAAAACGGTCTTGATGTGGACGCCAAGATAGTTGACGCAATCCACGCTTATATTTGTGCGATGAATAACAACGGGCCGTGTGCTAAAGGAACTCGTGGCCTTGGGGATCTGGTTCATACCGTAGCTCAGCCGATTGCGTGGGTAATTGATAAAGCTTTCGGGACGAATGTTCAAGGTTGTTGGTCTTGCGGTGGTCGTCGTGATGCTTTGAATAAAGCAGTTCCATTCAATAAATAATTTGATAGTTGGCCACTAGCCAACTACGTTTTCTATATGAATATTGAGGGCGTGAAAAAACCCGTGAAGTATTCCCTTTGGTTTAAGAGGGAGGCCACCAAGCTATCCAAGCTACGCAAGGATATTGACGGGCTGAGAGTCGAACATCAAGCTGTGCTCCAAGACATCGAGGATGGAGAGGAGTACGCCAAGGATTTAGAAGAATCGATCTGTGAGTTAGACAAACAACTCGCCGCATCGAGGCGGGAGCTGGCCCGCAGGTTTGCTACCTACGATGCCAACTTCCGCCACGACGCCCTGTTGGATCCTAGCCTTTTAGATTAGTGTACTTGAATACTTGCTTCTTGCCTGGCTTGGGCGAAGCTTTCTTCCTGCCCCAATCAATAGACTGATAGTTCTTATAGAACTGATCAGACATGTTGCGAGGCGAGTCGCCTTTACCATTCTGCATAGACTCAAATGTAACATCGCCCCGTTGTCGAAGCGAGTCATAACTAATATCACTCATGGGTTGAATAGATCTTTCTCGATAAGGGCCTTAAGTTTTTCTGACTGGGAGTCGTAGATCTTGGGTCCCTCGGTTGAGAACCGACTGTTCATGCTTCCGATACAAGCCTCACACCTGTCTTCGTAAGGTACCTGCACGTAGATTGTTTCATTGAACAATGAGTTGGTGGATCCTTCAAACGTGGATAGTTGACCGAGGACTTCACCACTTACGGAAACGACTACCGGTCCTTCCGTCTGCCATTGTGCATCTTCTCGAACAGAACTAAGGAGGGAGTCCGTTGAGAACTCTCCCGTACTGGTTCCGGATTTGTTACTGACCGATTCGATAAGACTCTCGTTGGCGTTGAGGATACCGAGGTATCCATCTTCATCCTGACCTCGAGCGATGATCGCCGAGGAGAGGAGGACTACTCCGACGAGAAGTCTGCTAGCTTTAGTTCCCATGCTTCGTCTCCATTCTCGAGCTCGAACGATTCGAATTCCTGGTGCGCGGTCTCCAATAGTTGTAGAGCTCGGTTCATTTTTAGTTTAGCAATATCAGGAGTGAAATCATCCATGACCTCAACCCCATGCACCTTTAGTATCATCTGAGTCAGCGGGTTGTACACCTTTTCCATGAAGTCAGGATCTTCCTCGGCCACCTTGGCCAAGACTCCGATCCCGATCATGCCAAGAGCAATAGCGTCTGTGGTTGTCACGCCTTGGCCTCCCGCATGATCGCCTCATGAACCTCGGCGGCCAATGGGGCTTGCAAGGCTTCCATCAACGAGGTCGGAGCATCATACTCCATGTCGACCACCATATTGCCTCGAACTGTTCCGGCATAGGGAACGATGTACGAGTCGTCGGCGTAGACAAACAGTAACTCACCTTTGATTTCTTTCATTACCTTTTCTTCCTTTCTGGTTTAGTTCCGAGAGTAACCGGTCCGCTTGGATCACGGCGTAGCCCTCGTCGGCACGAGACTCGGACGGAGCCGCATGCATCGCCGCAAATATAAGGGTGGCGATTAAGTCCCTCTTTGACATTTCGTCTTCCATTATTATTCTCCTACCAAAGTTCCCCGAGGACCGAGCTCAACCCACATGGGGAACAACTCGCGTTGCTCGCCGGCGGGCCAAGGATGGGGAACGACAACAGCGTTGTGTTTGCTGGCGTCGGCTTGGGCTTGATCAAACTCCGTGTATCCACGAATGGTATCTGACTTCAAGCCATCGACTAAACCGACCCAAGTATCTTCGATGCTTAAGTAGTTCTTGTCTTCTGTCTTAACTGCGTATGTCATAGGCTAACTCCCTTCAGATTGTTTTAAGTATTTGTTGTACGTTTTCGATGTGATCAATTGCTTGATCAAAGGTATGGCAAGGGCATCGGCCCTCGGCATTCTCATCGTCACAGGGATTGATGTCGCTATCGCGTAGCTCCCTTAACTCATCGGCCATAGCTTCTAGTTTGGCGATGAATGCTTTGATTGGTTTCTTCATAGTGTTGCTCCTGTCTTGTGTTCGTATACCATTGCGTTGAGGAGACCAATCACCTTAGCCTCGAAGGTGTCGATGAATTCACCGCTCACCCTGGATGGTGGAGCTTTCAATGGGGCGATGCCCATCTCCAACCTAGTCTTGTTACGCTCCTTGAACTTAGCGTTTGCCAAGTCCAATGCCGATCGTTTGACCGCCGCTTTGTTGAGTAGACTCATGCCATTATCCTTTCTGGTTGTAAGGCTCCCCATTGGGAAGCCATTGCTTTTGCTATTCCGTCGAAGGTCTTTGCTCTGTTCTTCTGTCTGTCTTTGCCACCCTTGTTGAACCAGTTGCCAGGAATCTTGCTACTCTGCGGGTTCTTAACAACCCGTGTCGATCTCAATGGTGGCAGACCCTTGAGCCATAGGCACGTCCGCTTCTGCACGGGATGCCCGAACTCGTAGGGTTGAATCACTTGGGTGTTGGGTAGCAGGGCGAAGATTTTGGATGGCGTGGGATTCTCGATGGCGATCCTAGGAATGTCCGCATTCCATAGTGTCATAAAGAATGCACGTCCTTCCATGCCCTGCTTGAGTCTAGCCCTGTTCAGCTTGCCCTTTGGATAGAGGAACCTAGCTCCTGCATTGGACAAGTAGGTACAAGGGGGATGGGCAATCATTAAGTCCCATCCGTTATCAAGCACATCTCTCACGTCCCCTTGGTAGTGGGGGCCGGGGACATCCGTGGGCAGGATGTCACAGCTCATAGCCTCGTGGCCTTGAGCAATGAAAGCGTCTCGGACTGTTCCCGAATACTCGCATGCTACTAATACTTTCATATGTTATCCTTTCTTTGTTAAGCTTCGGCCAGTTCAAGAGCACCCCATTGTTTGGCCATCGCCTTGGCGATTCCCTTGAAGGTTGTACTGCGAACCTTCCAGCGATCTTTTCTTGGTGCTTGCCAATGAATCCGTTGCTGGACTGCGATGGGCAAGGCATCAGTCTCATCTTTGAGATCGGTTGTTGGCTTGAGCTTGGGCAATCCCTTGAGCCACAAGCCAGTACCTTTCTTCTCCTTGTGGCCGAACATCCAAGGCTGGATGATCTGGTCGGGGCCACGGCCAACGATGTCCTTGGCGTACTTGTGCATGATAGGATTCTCGACGGCGATGTGGGGGATGTCGGCTTCAAGCAACTGCTTGAAGAACTCAGCACCAGCCCGCATCTTGTCGAACCTATCCTGCTGTTTGTATAGCCAGCACACACCCGAGTTACACAGGTAAGTGCAGGGTGGATGGGCGACCATCAAGTCCCATCCATCATTGATGATATCGAACACACTACCTTGGTAGTGCGGTCCTTTCTTATCGGTCGGGAGAAGATCGCACGACATAGCGTCGTGTCCTCTTGCGATGAACGCATCCCGAACCGTACCAGAATACTCACAAGCGATAAGTACTTTCATATGTTCTCCTTTCTATTCGCTGAAGTTGTCGGCGTATCCTTTGTCGAGGTCGACTCGTGTGAGGTACCCACCCCAATCCTCAAAGGCTTTTTTGAAGTTTGTCTCGGGGTTCGGTCGGTGTTTCTTCCATTGTAGATACGCTTTGTGAAGAGTCTTCTTTGCACCAGCTTCCGTCAACGAGGCTGCGGTTATGCCGTAGCCAAAGATGTCGGGGATAACTCCAATCCAAATGTATTTCATTATTAGCTTCCTTTCTTATTCTTTTTGTTGTAACCCGTCCAGCCTAATTTTCGTAGGGCTGACAAGGCTTTCGATGCATAGCTCCCCGCGGGTTGTACACCGTGGATGAGAAGACCGAACGACTTGCCAGACTTGTAAGCGTGGCTGTCGTCGTGATCGATCTCCAGTCCCTTGATCTTTGCTTCCTCGTGGCTGAACACAACCTCGGCAGACTTGAGCTTATGAGTGTCGATCAGCCAGTCGTGGATACCACCACGGCTAGCGTTGAGGGCGAAGTTCTTGGGTATCTCACCCAGCTTACTCACCCACAGATGCAGGCTCTTGGTGTAGGCATAGAAGGTACGCAACGGATTCTTCCGTGCGACTTCCATCCAAGCATCGAAGTAGGACTCGTTGAAGAAGTCCCCGCTGACGTGGACACGGATGAGGTTGGCCTTCTTGGGAAGGCTGGCCTCGATCAGTTGTGTCATCTGCTCGGTCGTCTTGCCCTTCAACAACTCGAAGTTGTACCAGCGTTGTTCACGGACGTTCTTGTATTGGACTTCGTCCGATGCGGCGAAGCATCGGAACTTGGTATCCAATCCATCTCGGATTCCGCTTCCGTGTCGTCCAGCTCGGGACAAACAATCCTTCGCACCGGGGCAGGCGTAACCTGCTGGCAGACTGAAGGTGAAGATGTCGTTGCCAAGCTTGGCATTACCTTTGTTGAACTTAAGCATTGATGAACCTTTCTTTCCATTGCTGGAATGTTGGGGGTGTGATGTTCTCTGCGATACTTCGGATGACTTCCGCAACATACTGAGTCGTGCCCGTATAGTTAGCGTAAATATCGAAGTCTAAAGCACCCGTGGATAAGGCTGGTGTCATCCTCCACTTGTTATCTCGGAATGAGATGTCAGTATGGCATTTGCTTATCGCATAAAAGGTGCCACCAGTATACTTGACTGGCTGTGAGGTCTTATATGTTAGACGAACAGACTTGGAGTCGTGTTGCCACCTTAGCTGGCGGATAGTTATCTGTTTGTCTGGGAACTCATCGGTCACGGTTGAGGACGGAAGTACTTGGTCTAATACAATGTGATTGTTGAGGAGCTTTGCCAACGCTCCAGATTTAACGGCGATGGGTAATAGTTTCATTGGTTATTCCTTTCAAGAATATGAACCCCGCCGTGGAGTTGCCACGACGGGGCTCGGGTTATGTTATCGGTTAGCGAGGCTGGACAAGATGCTTCGGATACCCTCAAGGGCGTCCTCGATCTTGTCGTTGTTACTTACGGAGACGGAATCACCGTCACCGTATTCGTCTTCGTCCTCGTACAAGTTCTCGTCGTCGGCAATGGTATTCCGAAGAGCACCATTGAATTCGTCGACCACCTCGTACTGACAGGTGCGAAGCTTCTGGCATTCGCAATCCGTCGGGACGCTAACGACATCGGCGGGGTTGATCTTGACGATCACGATCTTCTTATCCCCACTGCCGAAGGACTGAGCGTACTCCAACGAGCCAGCGTGGAAGCCATAAGAGCATCCGATGCCAGCGTCGTCGCATACCTTGCGTCGCTCCATCCGTAGGGTTGAGCCTACTCGGTTGGAGAACTTGCCCGTGTGGTGATCTGTGTAGTCACTACGCAGGGACTTATATGCCAAGAAACACCCGTCTGGGGTGACTGGCATATTGCCGTGGGCAAGGAATGTGTACAGCTCGGTGCGGGCACGACGGCTGTCGTTCCGCTCCAAGTTCTCAAAGAACCGCAGCAACGGGTCGAGTGGCAATCCGTTGCGGTGGCAATCGATGATGCGTTGGACAAGTACCCCGTGGACTTCCTCGCCGTGATACTTGACCGAGTTCTCGCCAACCTCAAACGCACCGCCAAGATACTTGGTCAATGCGACTCGAGGGTTAAGCAAGTCTACAATCTCCGCCTCGGAAGCACCATCTCGGATTGCGTCCAAGACTGCGTTGTAGTTTCCGTGGGTGGAGGAGAGGGTGTACGATTGGCCATTGCTGACCACCGTGATACCCTCGGGTGTGATGATGTAGTTCATTGTCTATCTTTCCTTTCTTTGTTTATGGTTTCTGAATGATCCCCAAATAGGAGATCAAATCTTTCGTGGATGAAGCCTTATATTTCTTGAGCCACTCTGAATCACTGTGCCACTTCTCTCGTCGGAGACGAGTCCAACGAACCATCGGCCAGCCTCGGAGCAAGACATCGGAGTGATGCTTGACTACGAGATCGTCGTCTGGTTTGAATGACTCGAGTGTCTTGCCAGTCATAAGCTCCTTCAAATCATAGATCTCGTGTTGCTGGATGAGATGAGCTAGGCTGATGACTTGGCTGGTATACTTGAAGCCCAACAACTCAACCATCTTCTTGGCTGGGTGCTGATCTGGAAGATTGGATTCTCGAATTGCTTTGGGCAAGTCGCCACTCTTCCAGTTGTCGGCGTCCAAGGAAGCATAAGCATCAAAGATGTTACGCTGATGGGTATCGCACAAGTCAAACTCGAGCCGACGCCAGACCAGTTCGCCCAAGGCTTGGTTGTCCTTGAACATACGAGTCATAGCATCTTGGAGTCCAACCGCAAAGAGAACACCGTCCTCGGGTATCTCCTCGCCCTTCTTCTTGGCGAGTAGCCTGCCCTTGAGCAACTTGGCTTGAGTCAACTCCTGCACCAGTTTCTTGAGGTTGTTATTACTGCTGCGACTGACGCCTACTGGTTCGAACTTCTCAATCTCAATCCACCAATCATCTTCGGTGAACTCTCCATTGATTAGCTTCCAATGATCAGACTGCTTGCTGGTATGTCTAGCCAAGTCCATATCCAACTCGAACACCTTGCCCTTGGTGTGCTTGGCGTTCTTGTCGTAGGACTGAGCACCGCCGACCGTATTGGAAGGAGGCTCGGGCAATGTGTGATAGTCCACATACTTGATCTTGGCTAGCTCCGTGTGGGTCTTGCACAGATCATCCCAATCCTTCTTGGTCGTGATGACATAGACAGTTGCGTTCTCCTTGATGTGATCGTTGGCATACGCATACTTGAGTCTGCCAGTACGGAAGTGTTTCTTGTCGGGGACAAGGAACACTTGCACATATCGATTGACCATAATCGAATGCGGCGATTCCTGGCGGAGTCTGTTCTTCCCCCAGCTACGCCACCCGCACATCGTCACGGACAGGTCGGGGTGTACTTTCCTCTCCCCATCCTCCGTGACCATCGGCAGTTCGATTACGCTGTTCACCTTCTGACCTTTCCATAGCACCTTGTTCTTGATCTTCTTGAGCAGGTTCTCCATTCCAGAATTGGAAGTGTAGTGCCGACTCTTGAAGATGTTGGCTTCGATGCAAGCATCCCACCAAGTCGGTGCGTTCTGAATGCGTTGCTCAACGACCTTTGCCAAGCTGTCGATCACCTTCTTAACCTCGGCGGTCAATCGCTTGACGGTCATTGGCGTGTACATCAGAGCCTCACGACTCGGAGCAACTTGCAGTCCCCCAACCTCGATCTCGAGGGTGATGCCCAGACTGCTGGCAACCGCCAGCTCATCGGGCAACTTGAAGGAGTTGAAGTTGACTGGATACTCGACATCGCCCATCACCACAAAAGAATTGGTATTCTCATTGGGGTCTGTAATCCGCCAGTTGTCCTCCATTAAGACGACAGCTTGCGGTACGGTGTTGATGCGGAGATGTTCGTCGGGTGTTGCATTGCTCACCGTGGGTTTAACACGGAAGACATTGAACACTTCGACTGCGGTGCTTCTGAACCGATCGATGTCGTTGGCCTTGACGGGCAACTTGACCTCGACGCCGTTGGGTTCGTCCGTCTCGGACTCCTCCAAGGTATCGAAGGCTGGCACACCGAACTCATCTTTGAAGCATACCAACACCCACTTCCTACCACCCTTGATGCAGGTGATAGTCCATTGGTCGGTATAGGCTGCGGGTGCTTTGCACCCCAGCCCGAAGCCACCAGTATACTCATTGCTGGTGGATTTGTATTCACCCGACGAGCCATAGCTTGCCATTAGCTTACCGAACTCGTCGATGTTCAAACCCAGACCTTCGTCTTTGATGATGAAGGTCGGCCCCGAAGCACTAGGGAATGTCACCTTGATGGGCGACTTGTTTCCGCTTGCCTTGTGGGACTCGTTGGCGTTCACGGACAGCTCTCTTATAACCGCCTTGATTGGGTCTGCATACAGACCCGACAAGATGCCCATGATGTGGGCACGATTGGCTAGGTTGACCGTGAATTGTGCTCGCTTGCCAAGGGTCTTCGCCACGGGGTTAAACCTTGACTGCGTTGTGATCATATACTTTGTCCTTTCTTGTTAGGGTTACATTCCAGATTGATACGCCCTGAGCTTCTTCATTGAAGTGTAAGCTAGTCATATCTGGCCCAGCTTCGTAGACGCTCGAGTACAGACGATTAGAGACCAACACATTGTCCTTATCGAACAAGGCATACGCATCCCATTTCCTCACGGCATCGTGTACTTTTACTCCCTTACTCATCCGAGTGTCGGGAGTAAGCTGGAGAGGAACTTGGGGAAGGATTTCTCCACCCTACATTCGCTCACCAAGGATTCTGCATCGTGGATACCACGAGCCTTCAATTCCCCGATCAGCTTGGTCACGGAGATGTCAGACCTCGAGCCTTGGCTGGCCGTGATCTGCCACTTGAGACCTTGGAAGTGTGTCACTCCCTGCTTCTCGAGTGCCGTCTTG
>Ga0307379_10001318_pt1 | contig 39504 bp, 66 predicted proteins | sample UN2MG_FD_202237 | JGI IMG/M metagenome (GOLD analysis project Ga0307379, IMG submission 202237) | Soil microbial communities from Risofladan, Vaasa, Finland - UN-2 | ecosystem: Environmental > Terrestrial > Soil > Coastal area > Acid sulfate soil | place: Finland: Risofladan, Vaasa | collected...
TGGAAGTCAGCATTTTTTACACCTGAAAATTACTCTCTAAAATATCATTATAGAAAAATTCATGAGAAATATTCAGGATGCCAATTTGATAAAAAAACAGATACAACAGACTTTGTCAGCATTTTTGAATACATAAAAGATAATTTTTTCTATATCTTGGATGAGGAAGATATGTCTGTTGATAGTGTAATGAAATCGGCAAAGGCATTAGTAAAGCAAAAAGGTGTTAAAATATTAGTAGTAGACCCATATAATAAATTAGAACATCAATATAAATCTAATGTTTCAGAAACTCAGTATATAAGTAAGTTCCTTGATACTCTTTCTAATTTTGCAAAATATAACGATATATTAGTTATACTTGTCGCCCACCCTCGAAAAATGCAAACAGGGTCGGCCCCAACTTTATACGATATTTCAGGATCTGCTAATTTTTACAATAAAGCAGATTACGGAATAACAATACATCGAGACAAAAACGAAAGCGGGGCAATGAGTAACGCAGTAGATTTGCACGTTCAAAAAGTGAAATTCAAACACCTTGGTATCCAAGGGATTGCAGAATTAAATTATAATTATAATAATGGTAGATTTGAATCAAGAAGCGATGATGTACACAGATGGGATAATAAAAACTGGCTAAGCCAAGATGATAATATAAAAAATATTAATTTAAATAATTCAATAATCCCAAATGATAATTTTTTTAACGAAATAGACGAAATGCCCTTTTAATATGAAAAAAACTATTAGGATAAAAGAAGTGTTGAAAAAGCACAATGAGTTGATTAAGAAATTAAAATCAATTCCAAGTGAGGACAAAGAAAATTTAAAACCATCGGCAAAATGATTAAACGGAAATTCTTATAGAAAATAATTAATAACTAAAAATTAAGAAAATGAAGCAAAATAAATTCAGGAACAAACCTAAAACCGTAAACGGGATTAAATTTCAATCAACAAAAGAGGCAGATTTCTACATTAAACTTTTGATGCTAAAAAAGTTCGGTGAAATTAAAGAAATAGAATTGCAGCCTAGGTTCGATTATTTAATTACTTATTCGCAAAATGACCTTAGCCTAAGCAAAAAAACATTTTACAAAGCCGATTTTAGGGTAAAATATACAAATAACGATGTTATTATTTATGACGTTAAAGGAGTTCGTACCCCCGAATTTATTCGCAAAAAGAAAATAATAGAGCACTTGTATAACATCAAAATAATTGAAGTATAACGACCAAGTATTTATGCTGTTTTGTTTTTTTCTTTTTTTTAAAACAAAAATGTATTAAATACCATGTTATGCGTATTTTTATTTGTTCTTATTACTCGCTAGTTATCTTTATTAAATATGCTTTACAACACTTTTTAGTAAAATAATTGTAAATATATTTGTTTATATCAAATAATATATTTATATTTGTGCTGTTGTTAGTAACGAAGCTACAACGTAAAATACAGGACTATGAAAGTGTATGAATATTCAAATAATACATCAAGTTTTATCGCTCAATATACAATCGGAAGCGATGGGTTGGTTTATCAAAGGCGACAAACAGTTTTTAATCATAAAGCCTCGTGGGGCAAATGGATTTTGTCAACAAGAAAATTAGATGATGAGTTTATGTCCGAATGCCACAAAGTTATTGAAATAAATCACAGAGCAGGGACGAAAATAAAAAGTTGTATTTTGATACATAACGGCATCAAAATAGAGATTGAAAAAAGACCTTTTGCAATAGGTAGAAACCTTGCAATCGGGCTTTCTTCGATAGTTGAGAGTACAAAAAAAAAAGGTAGTGTAATGTTTGAATGTGAAAATAATTTACGCTCTGGGTGTGATTATGAAATACTTAAATTTAAAATATGTTAAAAGAAAAACTAAAAGAAATAAGAAAACAAAAAGGCATTTCGCAGGGCAAACTTGCGAAGTTGCTTGTTGAAAAAGGTGCGCTGGAACATTGCACACCTGCTTATATATCGGCATTAGAAAACAAAGCATTTACAAATTTTGATTTATTTTTTTCGATTTGTGAGGTGCTGAATGTAGATGTCGAACTCGTTTTGCATTACGACTAACGTTGAGCGTATGAAATCGAAAGGGATTAGAAAGCACGTCTTTATCCAACGATAAAACGCCAATAGGAAGCACTACACAACGCATACTACTGAAAACCTTTTGTTTTATACGCTGTGTTATCGGCTGCCTTTTATTAATCAAATTTTAAACTTAAAAACATAGATATGAACAACGAAGAACAAATACCAAAGAAACAGCGCAAATTTGCTTTACAAAGTGTTATGCGCTGGCGACCTTTTAAACGAGAACCAAAGACAATAAAAGTGGTGATACCAGAAAACTGGATGAACTGCGCTGTGACAGTTGATAATAACTTTATAGCCGACACCAACGATAGCAGTAATTGTGATAACCTTAAATTTCCACTACCTAAACCAAAACACAAATGGCACATAAAAAGCTATACAGGTGATATGAATAGACCAAATAAAAGCGCAGTGGTGCTGATTGATAAGCCTTAGCTTGCGCATAACATCTGTGTATACGAAATTGCTAAAATATTGTATCAAAAAGATTTATTAATTATTAAAAATTATCAAAATGAAAAAATTAATTTTTAAAATTTTTAACAGGAATTATTATTGTAAAGATTGTGGCAGTACGCATATCTATCATTATGAACATGATTGTAAAGTATGTGCAGATTGCAGTTCTCGAAATATAGACTGTGATTAATTGCACATAACATCTGTATATACGAAATTCCTATAATATTTAACAATTAAATAATAAAAAGATGATTAAAGACACGACACAACAAGCAAAAGCAGCGCAATTCGCTATAGATAGTGTTAGAGTGCGTTTTTCAATTATCAAAACTATTCTTTCAGGCTTCGCATTATTTGCCATTGTCGACAATGAGTTGAATAAAGTAGTCTGTCATTTGGGTTATGATAATGATGAAAAATACTGCGAAGAAATGGCAAATAAAATGTTAGCTGGTTTAAATGGCTGCTAACGTTGACGGTATGAACTTTCATATTGAAATAGTTTGCAAAATCAAAAAGAATGATTATATTTGTATCAGATTAATAACAATTAAAAATACAACGATGACAACTTTAGCAAATACACCAGAAAACAACGCAAAAGTAAAAGCCTTAAAAGCAGTTGAAAACACAGTAGGTAAAATATTTTGGACAGGTAATAACACACATGACAATTTAGAAAAATGCCTTGTAGGGTTAAACTTAGATAGTACAAATTCAGGATGGTATAACCCTGTTGCAGTTAAAATAAACGGATTAACAGGTTATTATATGGTAAACCAAGATGGCTCATTGTTTTGCGAATCTCGTGTAATAAAACAAGAAGAAAAAAAATACCTTATCGAATACCTGACAAATGAAGGTTGGAACAAATTTGAAAACTTATACAGCCAATTTGTAGATGAAAACTAAAAAAGAAACAAGGGGCGGTACTCGAAAAGGTTCGGGTGCTAAACCTAAATACAGCGAGACGACAAAAACAGTATCTTTTCGTGTACCGATTTCAAGAATTGACCACGTTAAAAGTTTACTCAAAACGCTGTTGGATGACTGGTCTGTTAAATAGCGTGTTATCGGCTGCCTTTTATCTGATTATTAATTAAATACATAAATAAAATGAAAAATTTACAGAATTTAGAGATTATTAATATCTCAACAAAAGAAGGAAAATTAGTTGCTTTAGTATCATATCAAGATACATCAGCTATCGGTGAAGATTTAAACAACGGTTACGGAACTATTGAAATACCAATTAATCCACGAGAAATTCAAACTTCAATTCGTGGTAATATGTTGGTTGACCAATCGGTTAAAAATTATGTTGATGTTGCAACTTCGTAAGGTTGCCGATAACGTCTGTATATACGAAATTGCTAAAATATATTACAATTAAATTAAACAAAATGAGCGAAGAAAAGAAGTTGCTACTAATAGCTATCGAATACATTAAGCTTAAATCTAATCAAAAAACAGATAAGTCTCTTATTTTAGAGGCTATTAGTTCTATTGCTGGACATTATAGCGTAGTACTTAGAAAAACGCCGCAAAAGCAAGTTTCTGATGCTTGCATTGTAGAGTTTCTAGAAAATAAAACTGGTTATAAAAATAATCTGAATAAGCTCTACAATTCGATAAATCAATTCAATTGTTAAAAATAGTTAAAACAGCATAGGCTTTATTGTATATGTAAAATAGTTTTGTATCTTTGTTTAACAGAAATTTTAAAAAGAAATTATGAAAACTACATTCCAAAAGAAGAATATACAAAAAAGCATAGTTTCGGGAAATTTTCACCTATCTGTTGAGGATGAAAAGAAATTTGAGAATGATGTTAGAGAAGCGTTAAAAAATGGGCTAGATGTAGGATATCGAGAGAATAAAGTCAGATTAACTGAATCGGTATTAAAGTCGTTAAAAGATGCAGGGTTTAAAATAGTTAAAATTTAATTTAATGATAAAAATAAATACATACATCCCGGGATTTGCCTATAAATTTGCAATCGAACAGAGTATTAACGAGCTGTTTGTCTTGATTCAGCATGCAGAATTAGGCCAGCAAATTGAATTATTCGAAATGATGGCCAAATCCTTATCTCAAAAATCGGAATCAAACGAAATTTTAAAAGTGAGATTAAATCAAATAAAAAAAGAGTTATGAAAAATTATGAAGAATTTTACACGCTATCTCATATTGAGATTAAAGATCGCTATAATGAGATTATCAGCATTTTAAATTTTATTATTTTTATTTTAGGATCAGGGTTTTATAGTAAAAATTTTGATGGGATATGCTCTATTATACATTTTATAAGAAAATCAAAAGAAATTCATTCTGATTATACTATGATCGGATGCAATTATATAGAATATAAATTACCAACATCTGACTTCCGAAATTGGCCAAAATCTAATATAAATATCAGAGTCGAATGGTGCGAAAAATTAATTGAAGAAATAAAGAAAGAGTTATGAGCAGTATATATTTTGAAAAAATAATAAAAAGGGAAAATGGAGACAGTTATCAGATCTGTATAAATGCATCTTTTTCGAACAAAATGGATTATAAAATAAATGCATATTATAGACTTAAAAATAAACGAAAATGGACTCCTATTTCAAGAGATATCCCAGATTTTCAGTATAGAAAACTAAGTTTAAGCGATAGACGAGAATATTATGATAATAACCTACTCAGATTCTTTACAGCAGACGAATTATATCAAGCCAGAATGGAGCTCTGGGAATCTTTAAAGCCTGAAAAATAATGAGCAAAGCGAAAAAAAAGGCTATCGAAATTTTTAATAAAAATTACTTTGTCTTGTTTGATTCTGAAAGCGATAAAGGTGAGGAAATTCTTGTATCAATTCTTTCAACAAAATGCGCACTAATCACAGTTAACGAAATACTAACTCTTTCAACCGATGAAGATACAAGAAATTTCTATTATGAAGTTCGTAATTATTTAAATAAAAAGCTATGAGAAAATTAATGTTACGCTACATAATCGGCCTATTAACAGGCGTTTTAATCATGTCAATGGGTAGGTATAAAATACATGGGTATCACCTTTTAATGCTTGCTTTTTGTATTATTTATTTTGTATTCGATTTACTGAATGAAAAAAATAAGTGTTAAAAAATGTTAAAATAGTGTAGACACTATTGTGCATATCAGAAATAGTTCGTATCTTTACATCATAGAAATCAAGATAACATTAACAATTAAAAAATATCATTATGAAAACTTCAAGAAAAGAAATAGAGCAAAATTCAAAAACAAGAAAATCAAGTTCAAGTTACAAAAATTATTCTTTTGAAAAAGAAGGTTTATTTTTCGAAACTAGCTGTGTAGGAGTAATGGTTACTAATTATTCTGAATCATTTAAATGTGATTTGAAAATATCAGAGACGGGTGCGTTAGGTGAAGCTTTTACTAAAAAAGATTTCGTTAATAAGGTGTATGATTATCTAAATAGTTTTAAATAATTAAAAAGGCTGAGCTATCGGCCAAACGGGCGTATTTTAACATTACTTAAAACAAAAGATTATGAAAAATCAAGCAACAATATGGGCAGAAAAAAACGTAATATCAGAATGTATAAACGGCTATTCAAGTGAGGATTTTAAACATGGTGCAAATCCTGAAAATGATGGTGCAAAAGATGTATCTGAACCAGGTTTTCTTACATCAAGTTATAAATTTGAAGATGGCTCTGTAATACATATAACGCCGTCAAGTGTATCTGGTGTTTATTCGATAAGCATACATAATGATTAATTACATAACGGGCAAAAATTAACATTACTTAAAACAAAAGAAATGGAAAACTATATTAAAGAAGTAGCCAAAATATTAAACGTCTCAGAAAAAGAAGTTGAAGACTATATAGAAGTTTGGCGAGGGTTTTACGACTTTGAAACAACAAGCCCGAAGGAATTTGCAGAAATGATACAGGATATAATTTATCTTTATTGATATTTATTGATATTTAAGACTGAATAATATCAGATACGCAAAAGGCTGGGACCACGTGGATGCTATGACTAGATATTTGAAATTAGCACACGTTTATAGTTCGATTCTATAGTGTAATGCGTATTAATTATTTAACAACAGATACAAAACATGAGCAATCATAAAATAATATCAATCCTAATAATCCTAACATGGGTAATAATCGGAGCGATAATAAAAAAAAGATCCACAATTAAGAAAATTTTTATATCTTTGTTACAGGTTTTTTCATAATTTCATAATTTTAATTGTTTTAATTAATATTGGCTGAAAAAAGCTGCTCTTTTGGGGTAGCTTTTTTGTTTATATTAATTATTAATCTTATCTTTGTGTGTTTAAAGTATTATACTTATTGTTAAATTAAATTTTATAAAATGAAAAAAATTATCTTATTTTTAATGTTTTTGGTGGGTCTTTTCCTATTTGAAAACACGGAAACAAAAGCAAAAGATTTTAGTCCATATTGTGGGACTATAATTAGCCAAGATTTAAACATCCAAATTGATGGAGTTCCGTTAAATCTTATTGAGTTAAATCTTATTGAGTTAAAGAGTAATAACATTTTCAGGCAAAGATATTTAGGCCATAAATGTAATAAAATTAAATCCAATACGTATTTTAATAATTTTGTTTTCGATAATTCGTTTAATAAATTTATAAAATAATTGTTTTAAAAAATCTTTTATAAAGGTCTGCAAATTCGAGGGGGTTGCGTAGACCTTTTTTTTATGCGATTTTTTTTGTAATTTTGTATTTGATATCTCAATTATTTTTAAATAAAAGCCTATGAAAAAACCAATATTTACAGAAGAACAGAGGCGCACATGGTATACCATAGATTTTGAAGTTGCAAAACTAAAATTTAAACGAGAAATTGAAAAAGGCTATTTAGGGAAATTACTTAAAATAATACTAGAAAAGTTGGCAAAAATATTATTGTATTTACATTAAAGAATTTGAACCAGCCCTGTTATCGGCTAATCAGGAAATTTACTGGTTAGCTTTTTTTTTATATCTTTGTATCATTATGGCTTATACAGATGAACAAATAGAATCAATTTTTAAATCCGTAATGGATATGATTGAGGAAGGTATGCCATTACGCCAAATATTACGGCTTAAGGATATGCCTAGTACTCAAACTTTTTATAGGTGGCTTAAGTTTGATGAAGAAAAATCAAAACGTTACGCACGATCCTCTGATATCAGAGCAGATCAGATTTTTGATGAAATGTTTGATATTGCAGATAATGGAACAAATGATTATACTGAATTTGAAAATTCAGAAGGTATAAAAGTTTCCAAATTTAATCCTGAAAATGTTCAGAGATCACGATTAAGAATTGATACAAGGAAATGGGCTTTGTCAAAAATGAACCCCAAAAAATATGGAGATAAATTAGATCTTAGCTCCGGAGGCGAAAAAATCACAGCCCCATCCCCTTTAATAATCAACGTAGACGGCAAAGAATTAGAATTATAAAAAGTGAAAGTATTCGACCCAAACAGGCTTTTTTACAAAATGGCTGCTAAGTGGGCGGAGTTTAAAAAAGCAGGTAAACAGTTGATTATCTGCAATGAAGGCGGAAGTAGATCAAGCAAAACTTGGGATGCATTCCATTTGCTTATAGCTATTTGCGCTCACAATCAAGATGCCGAATTAGATATATATATTTTAAGAGATACTTTAAAAAACTGTAGATCTAAGACATTTAAAGACTTCAAAAAACTATTAAAAATTTGCGGATTACTATCCACCACATCAATTTTAGGCGAAAACCAAAGTCCCCACGTTCGCCTATATGGAAATAATTTATACTTTCATGGCCTTGATGATGAAAAAAACACAGAAGGCTATCCATCTGATATACTTTTCGTTAATGAAGTTTTAGAAACAAAAGAAGCAAAAGTAGAAGGGTTATTAATGCGATGCCGTAAGCTTGTAATTTTCGACTGGAATCCAAAATTCACGAAGCATTGGGTTTTTAATTATGAGGGGCGTGATAATGTCCTATTTACTCACTCAACATTTAAGGATAACAAACATTTAGAACAAAATATTATTGATAAAATAAATAGCTACAATCCTGAAATTGAAGAAAATGTAAAAAATAAAACAGCGAATTTATATAGATGGAGAGTATACGGTTTAGGCGTTCGAAGTGACCAGGAAGGCAATATATTTAACGATTCACAATTAAATAAATTTGAGTTAAAAGACATTGACCTAAAATTATGTTCAAAAATTATGTGGGTCGATGTAGCGGATCAGGGCGTTGATTATCTCTGCGCCCCCATCGGTGCGATTTCAGACAAAAAAACATATGTCTTTGATTGTATTTTTTCTAATAAACAAAGCGATTATACTATACCCTTAATCGTTGATGCTATTATAAAAAATGACTTAGATAAAGTTGTATTCGAGAGCAATGGCCAAGGGCTTCAATTTATGAAAAATGTACTTAATCAGCTAAAAATAAACGACTTAGAAAACAACACTGATTATTATAGAAAATACAAAGTAAGATTAAAGGCTGTTCATAATTCATCAAATAAACATTCAAGAATTAAATTGCAAGCAGAGAACAATATCATTAAAAATTTCTATTTCTTGAAAAATATGAGGGGTCAATATTTAGAGTATTATGATTTTCTCACTAATTACAAATACGACAAATCGGTGAAAGAAGATGATGCGCCAGACGGCACGGCGGGTTTAAGCGTTTTGTCACAAGCTTATATGTAAAAAGTTTATATCAAAATGTTTTTTATAGAAAATATTTATAACTTTGTAAAAAAAATAGTTTAAATGTGGCCATTCACTAAAAAGGAAATAAATTTTATACCGAGTAAAGAGTATTTTTTCACTCCATTTAAAAATATTGCAATTGATTGGAAACAACTATTTAAAGACAATCAGAATAATAGTTTATTACTATCATATTTTAATGATATTGCAGAAGTCCAAGCCCCGATACTTAAATTTGCCGATGCCGCAACACTTGTTAAAATTAAATCAAATGTTCCAGAGGTAGAAAAACTCCTTTCAAAACCGAATCCATTTCAAAATTACGGTGAATATATAAGCCAATTCATTATATATAAGCGGCTTATGGGGAATAGTATTGTTAATGCATTCAGCCCATTAACAGCAGACGGGAAGAAACCGATCCACCTATTTAATTTAAGTCCGGAATTTGTTAAAATACAAACTTCAAAAGATAAAGATTTTCGGTTTAACACTATTGAATTATATATTTTTGACTCAGGAGATGCTAGAAAAAATAAATTAGAAATAGACCCCGAATACATTTTACACGTAAAAGAATCTAATCCGAATTTTTCAAATGACCAATATTTGTTCGGGCTGAGTAGATATGCTAGTTGTTATAGAAATATTGAAACCCTGTCAAATGGTTACGATGCAAAGAAAAACATATATAAAAATGGGCCCCGCCTTGCAATAACTGGGAAGGCTCAAGGAGATTTTGCAAGCGTTAACACAGAAGATGATCTAAGGGGAGTCCAGGAAAGATATAAAAAATATGGAATGCGTGAACAGGATTATAACGCATTTATTACAGATATGCCCCTTGATGTTAAAGTAATTTCTTTCAATGTCCAAGATTTGCAGATAACAGAAATGAACGCATCTGATTTCCAAAGGTTGTGTGATGCTCAAACAATTGACTCAAGATGTTTTTCCGATTTAAAAGGATCTACATTTACAAATAAAGAAGCGGCTCTGAATGACTTTTATAATAATTCATTTCGCTCGGAAATGGACAGTATCACTAAAGATCATGAAGCCTTTTTGAAAAAATGGTGGCCCAATTTAGAATTAACTAATGATTATTCTGCAATTTCATATATAAATAAAAATGATGAATTGGTTTACGCTTCATTATTCGAAGAAGTGAAACTGGGCTTAATGACTAGAAATGATTACTTTGAAAAAATAGGGAAAGAAAGAATTAAATTACCAGAATTTGACCAATATTTCTTCTGGAGTAATGGCTGGTTTCCTGTTAAAAATCAAAATATAAACACAGATGGAACAAATATTTAAGGATTATAGGTCTACGGTAAAGGATTTAAATAGTAAAGGACTTGTGACTGTAGCAGCTAATGCATTTAACAACATTGATGCTCAAAAAGATATTAGCTTGCAAGGAAGTTTTAAAAAAACTATTGAGAACATAAAAAATATTTATTGGTACAAGAATCATGACACGAATGAAACTTTAGGAATAATTACAAAGCTTTGGGAATCAGATTTATTTCTAAATGCTGAAATGAAATTTAATTTAGATAAAGAAATCAGTCGGAATATGTATTCTGACTATAAATTCTTCGCCGAAAATGAAAGTACAGTAAAACATTCTGTTGGTGTTAGCCCCGTGGCGGGTAAGTATGAATTAAAAGACGGGGTAAGATATGTTAAAGAATGGCGGTTATATGAAATTTCCTCATTGACAAAATGGCCCGCGAATGACAACACACCAACCCATTCAATAAAATCATTATCTGAATATTATGAATGGTGCGCAAAAGAAGGCATCCATACAGATAATTTTATTCTTCAATTGGAACAATTACTCACAATACTCAAAACTCAGCAGCCGACTATATCACTGCAAAAACAAAGCGAGCCGGAATTTTCCACTCTTATATCAGATATCAGAAATATTAAATTTTAAAAAAGATGGAAAAAGAAATATTATCAGCAATTGAAACAAAATTTGCTGAATTGCAAGCAAAGCAATTGGACGCAACATCCCCAAAAATTGCAGAGTTGAAAGAATCATTTGCCGATTTAAAAGGAGCGATAGAAGGCAAGGCGGCAAAAGAAGACATTGAAAAATTATCAAAAGCTTTTAATTTGTTAGCGATTGATGTTCAGAAATCTATCGAAGTTAAAAAACCAAACGCTGAATCAGTTGTTGATAAATTCAAAGCTGAACTGGCAGAGAGAGCAGACCTATTAAAAAACAATAATGCATCTCCGCAAACGTTGAAAACTGTAGGGACAATGACTTTTGGGAATTCTGTTACTGGTCAAATTCCACAAGCTGATCGGGAGCCAGGCGTTAATGATTTTAATAAAAGATCATTTACAATTGAATCATTGTCAAATACAGGTACAACCAATTCTAATTTAATGGAGTGGGTATATAAGGCAGCAAAAGAAGGCAGCGCAGGAATGACAGCAGAGGGTGCAGCTAAGAGCCAACTTGATTTTACATATATAGTCGACTCCGCAAGTGTTAAGAAGATTACAGCTTTTATCAAAATTTCGAAAGAGATGCTTGATGACATAGCAGGGATCATGTCGGACATTAATGGAGAATTGATGTATGAGCTTGACTACTTGAAAGAAACTCAATTGATTTCCGGCTCTGGTGCAACTGTATATTTAAATGGGATCGAGAAGTATGCACAGCCTCTTGATAATGCAGGGCTCGCAGGAACAATTCCAAATCCTGACAAGTGGGCGGTATTAGGTGCTGCAATAACTCAGATAAATGTAGAGACAGAAGGGCGAAGCGCAGCTAATGGGGCTTTATTGAATCCTGTCGATATTTATACAATGGTATTCGGTATAAAATCAACTACGAATGAGTACATTGCACCGCTCGCACAAGTTGTTAATGATGCAAGCCGTATTTTAGGAGTTCCAATTATTCCTTCGAATTCGATAACAGTTGGCGAATTTTTAGTTGGAGATTTCCGGAAATTCAACATTAAAGTAAAAGAAGGCGTTACTGTTGCTATGGGTTATGAAAATGATGATTGGACAAAAAATCTAGTTACCATATTGGCCGAAACCCGTTTAGTTTCTTACGTAAAGAAAAACGATGAAGCCGCTTTTGTTACTGATACCTTCGCAGATGGTATCACTTTCTTAACGCAAGCAAGCTAATATTTTAAAAAAAATAGCCAGTGGGAAAAATTGCCACTGGCTATATAAAAAAACAAAATGGTTATAAATAGTCATAATATAGAGTTTGGATATGAATTAATTAGTGTAATCCCTTACGCCAATTATTTAGCATCAAAAGGATTATTAACTGAAACGATTTCAGGTAATGATACTGATTCATTATACTATTTTAGCCCAAATCACTCAATAAATAAAGAGCAAAGGAGCTGGTATAATACGCCAAAATGCAGTAATTATCCGAATATTCAAATACACAAACCTTTTTTAGATAAAAATGAATTTCTTGCACCAGATTATAAATCAGAATTTGCGAATGATAGATTTAAATTTGAAAAAGAAACTGTAATAATATGCAACAGGCATAACATAGAATGGTCTACAAAACCGATTAATTTTTTTGATATTCCTACATTGAGAAAAATGTTTGAATTATTAAAAGGTTATCAGGTTATTTACATAAATATTGACGGGGTTTCAGAATTATATGATAACGCTCCGCCAATTCCATTAAATGAATATCCAATTTTAAAAGAATATAAAAATGTAATCAATATTCACGACTTACATACCCAAAATAAAGATTTATCATTCAATACTTTACAATTAATGTTATTTGCCAATTGCTCTAAATTCATAACTATGAATGGAGGTCATTCAATTTTATCGGCATTTTTTGGAGGCGAAAACATAATAATGAGCAAATTAGGGGGAATACAAGCGAAAGAAGTATTACCTCAAATTAATTCATTTTATACATTCTATCATGAAATTGCAGGGCAAAGATGCATGCATGCTAAAAATGAAAATGAAATTTTTGAAACAATAAATAATATCTGGCTAAATGAAAACCCTGTCGTTAATATTCTAGTTAGAACAGCAGGAAGGCCAAACTTTTTTAAAGAATGCTTTAATAGCATTATAAATCAAACTTATAAGAATATAAATATATTTGTTTCAATTGATGACAAAGACACAACATATACAACGAAATATCCAATTTATCCTATTCATGTAGATAAAAAAACATTACCACCTGTTGAAATATCCCAAGATTACGGAAAGCCAATGACTTATAATCTATATTTCAATGAGATGTATAAATATGTAAAAGAGGGGCTTATAATGTATCTTGATGATGATGACCAATTTGATGATAATAAAGCAGTTGAGAGCATTGTCAACGAGTATAAAAAAGGTAATGAATTAATTTTTTGGAAAGTAAAAATAGGGAGGTTAATAATCCCACGTCCGGAGTTTTGGAAAAAAGAACCAGTTTTATTCAATATGTCTGGAATTGGGTTTGCTTTTGATTCTAAATATAAAGATTCCGCTCTTTGGGAAGGCTATAAACGAGGTGATTACAGAGTTGCAAAAAAATTATACGGAATAATAAAAAAAATTGGTTGGATTGATTTAATTTTATGCAAAACTCAAGAAGGAAGTCATTTTGGCGCATTGGTTGATAAGATAGTAAAAATAAAAAAAGAAGATATGATTTACAAGGCAAAAGTTTTAATAAAAAAAGCCGTAAAAGGTAGCAAGTATGAAAATGGCAAGATATACGATTTATCAGTATCAATTTGTAATCAACTTGTAAAATTAGGGATAGCCGATTATTGCAAACAAGAATCAGCTAATGTTAATGAAATAGTGCCTGAAAAAATAAATAAGGTAGTTGAAAAAAATCAAGATTTACAAGAAAAAATAACTAAAAATAAGAAAAAATGATTGTAATAAATTGTTCAAATAAATTAGATTATCATTTTAATACTGATGATGATGAGTCTTTTTTTGCAGAGCTGCAAATTGAATTGCTTTTGGATAAGTCTAATTTTTTATATTTAAATAATCAGATCAAGGGGCTAGATGTAATTATTCATAAAGATCATATTGTTTCAATCGAACACATAAAAGATTAAAAAATGGCAATAATTGATACGACCTATTTTGTTAAAGATATATCACTGCCAACTGATTCACCTTCGCATGTGAATAAGTTGCAGGGCTTTATTGATTCAGCACAAAAAAAATATCTATTGAAAATTTTTGGATATGAGTTGTATAAATTATTCATTGCCGATTTGGCTAATCCTAGCGAAAGCAGATTTTCTGATATTTTGACGGGGGTTGAATATGTTGGTGCCGATGGGCATTTGACAAAATGGGAAGGCTTGCAAAATCCGGACAAAGAATCATTTTTGGCATACTTCGCAGCTTATGAATATTCTTTCAGCTCTCAAAATTATGAAAGTGGAAATGGAGTTAAAGCTAATTTAAATGAAAATGCTGATCGCTTTAGCCCTGCTGAATTTCAGGTTAACGCATACAATAAAGGGGTTGATAATTACTATCAATTAGTTTCTTTTTTAAGTTCAAATATTGAAACTTATCCTGAATTTTACTATAAATCTATTGGCAAAATAAACACTTTCGGACTATGAGAGATAAAAATAATAATCCTATTTATATTGATGATAATGGAACTGAGAGGCTTATTCAAATAGTAGGTATTTCCGATAATTTTGGCAATGGATTAAAAGTAAACGGAAGACAAGCAGGAACATTATTCGGTGATGATATTAGAACAACAAGGAGAGTGCCCATTTCGTCTGGAATGTGGGCGCATGGGCTACCCCTTTATGGGATGAATTACTCAATAGTCTCGTCTGGGAGAATGTATGTAGAGCCAGATGTTAATAACGCTGCGTATTTTGACGGCACGGCAACAATTGAAAGTGGAACTAGTGCCGACGGAAAAATTTTCATCATTTCAAAAACATTAAATAGATATCAGCCTGGCCAATTATCATATTTCGAATTCACCGAAGGGCTAAAAGGGATCAATAGCACAAACGGAGATTTTTTATTATTATTTGGAGCAATGAGACGAGGCGCAGCCGCTCATGGATTAAGCGATCAGATTAAAGAAGGGGTTTGTATAGGGTTTAAAAAAGATGGTGGAGAATTAATACATATTTTAAGAATTTATAAAAATTATGAGTATACAGATGATATTTTAGATTATAATATATCAGATTTTGAAGGACTTGCAATTAGAAGGTTAGAAATAGGATACCTTGGGATCCACCCAGTTTTATTATACAAAGTAGATCCTATTACATTAAAAGAAAATCTAATTCATAAAAAAGTATTCGAAAGCTACTATACATCACTTTCGAACCCAAATTTGTCTTTAGGTGTTTATATTGAAAATAAAGGGAACACAACAAATTTGCAGATCGGGAATGGATCATTTCAGTTTGGGAATTATGCCGAAAGAATAAGTTCTGATCCATCAGGTAGATTTATTACTGATTCATATTCAATCGCAAGTATTGCAGTAGGGACAAGAGTTTTTTTTGCAGCATATACTCTTCCTGAAATTTTATCAATGCCAAAGGAAATAAATTTAGCTGGGCTTGTAAATGGGAATTTTTATAATTCAATTTCTAACAAACTAATTGATATAGAGATTTTTGGAGCATCAAATAAAATATTTACAATAGACATTTATTTAGTTCCAAAAGCTGATGTAGTCGCTACATTTACTTATTTGGAAGCTAATATTAATGCACTTCAAAGAGCGGTGGGAGTCGCAATAACTAGCGTAAATTTTACTAATGCTCAATTAATTGGGACTTTAAAAGTTGCGTCAACACAAATTAGAGCATTTAAAGATTTTAGCAGTTATGACAGATTGTTAGATAAAGATTTAGTAGCAGTTTTCACTATTACGAATGCTCAAACGGTGACCGATTTAGATTTAATAGTTAATTCAATAGATTTATTCTAAAAAAATGAGACCAGAACAGATTTTTAAAAATATAACTGATGCAATGCGATTTGGTAGTACTATTTCAAATATTATTGAAGTTAGTAATACCTCGACCATTGCAACAGATAATATTTTCAGTTTAGAGAATGGGATGTTGGTCGAAATTGGTAACAATGTATATCAAGTATCGAACATAACAAGAACAGCAGTAAATGAATGGACATTTGATGTTGAAGGAATAAATATAATTGAAACATCTTGGAAGTTAGCTTTATATTATGAATATGGAAGGGCTTTGGAAGTTGGAAATACTTTAGAGGACAAAAAAAATGACCCTCTCAATAAAAATAAAAGATTCCCTTTAATTTGGCTTTTAACTGATATTGAAAAGAATTATGATACGATAGAAAAAGCCGATTATCAGGCTAATATAATTTTAGGATTCATCTATATTTCAGAAGAAAATTTAAAAGCGGAAAAGAGAATAGATACTTATTTTGAACCAATTTTAGATCCGTTAGTCGAATTGTTTAAAAATACTATTCAAAACACAAAACAGCGTGAGAATTTCGCTTGGATATTAGGAGAACCTTTGAAAATTCGGCAAACTGACAAATTCAAATATGGTTCTATAAACGGGAATAAGCATATATTTAACAACATAACTGATGCAATAGAGTTAACCATCAGTTTATATTTTTCAAGAGATAGAGTAAATTGTTCGAATTAATTTAACTTAAAAAAATAATAAAATGAATTATAATGTAATAGATTGCGGAGTAGAGAGAGGCAATACAGGTTTGCCGAATTGCTTTGAAGATTTTGGCGGATGGAAAAAGATTGTCATTGGTCCTGCCGATACCGAAATTGACACAAAAGCAAACGCAATGTTAGAAGCGACATGGATTGCGCTCGCTAATTCTGCAAAAGTAACCAGGGTTTTCCCAATGCCTATGAATTTTATTGTTGAGGAGGCAGGCGAAGAATTAATAATTGAAACAGGCACTTTTGGCGACAAAAGAATGGTTCGTGAAGGCAAAGAAGGCATTAAAATAATGTTAGATAGAATTGCTTTGTATCTTCATAAAAAATTAAGGACTCACAACGGCGCAAACAGTTTAGGATTTGCAATTGTTACCGAAAACGGATATATAATTGGACGTTCCGAAGATGATGTAAAATTCCAATTTATCCCTTTATCTTGGTTTCATGTCGATAAAATGACAAAACCGCTTGGCGATTCGTTCAGCAAAACCCCTATAAATTTGGAATGGGATGCAAAATATATAAACGATCAGGGCGTTGCAATAAAGCCTACTGCTTTCGACCCAATGCTTTTGGACGGCGTTTTAGATGTTTCAATTACAGGAGCATTAGGCGCAACAGGCGCAACAATCACAGTTAAGGGTGCAGTTGATGGAATCGGAATTGTCGGACTAGTTGGTGCAAACTTTAATCTTTATGCTGATGCAGCCCCGACCGTGGCAAAAACGGTAACATTGGGCACTGACAATTTGGATGGCACATACGATCTTACTTGGGCATCAATCACAGGAGCGCATACTTTGACCTTATTTGGACAACCGGTCGGCACATTAGGTTATGAGGCTATTGATTCAATAAGCACAACAGTATAATGTTAGTGAAAATAGGTAAAATTTGGGTTCAAACAGATAATTTAACACAAAATGAACTAGAAAAACTAGGGATTTCCGAGGCTGTTATTTTATCCGAACTTAAAAAAGTGCCTGATGAAATAAAAACAAAGCCTTGTGATAGAGCCAAGAAAACTAAAAAATCTTGATTAAAGGGGGCTAATTAGCCCCTTTTTTATACTAAAAAATATGGATTTTACGATATTGGATAACTTGAAAAAGAGTTTAAAGTTTAATATTTATTCTTTACTCGATGAAGTTTTTAAAACTAATCAGGTTCAGAGTACGATGATTGAGTTTAATCAAGACCAGTTGAAAGCGGGCTATGATTCAACAGGCCAATTTATAAATACAAGCGGCGGAAGTCCTTACAGACTATATACTGTAAAAATAAAGCAGACAAAGGGGCAACCTGTTAATAAAGTCACATTATACGATACAGGCGAATTTTATAAAACATTTAAAGTAAAGATTGTAAAAGATGGTTATTTAATTACTGCCAATTTCGAAAAAGAAGATGGTTCGATATTAGACAATTTTTCAAATAATTTTGATTTCATGGGACTTGATAATGAGGGTATTCAAGAACTTACGGAACAATTTATTCTTCCAATTTTAACAAAACTTTTAAGAAAAAAATTAGGATTATGATATATTTTTTAAGAGCATTTTTCAGAGAATTAAAACTCATGTATTTAGCTAAGAAAAAAGGCTATTATACGCATATAGATTTCTTACCTGTGTGGAACTGGTTTGAGATTTCAAAAGGCAATTTAGAATATTTATACAAAAAGGATCCAGTAAAATTTTATCCGGAATATTTTAAAAAAATTCCTCTGGAGATGCTTTTCCAATTTGAGTACTTGGATACAACATACTTTCAAAAAATGCAGCAATTGGCTTATTTACGGGCACTTTATGCAACGACAAAAAGATTCGATTACTTAAATAAGGCAAATTCTTTAGAGCATGAAATAAAAAAAGAGTCAAGTATTGAAAATAAAAAAGCTACATTAAACGAGATGTGTGTATTTATTGAAGAAGCATTCAAAAACATTGGGGCAATAGATGTTCAAAAAATGAGTACTTCGAAATTTTTTGCATTATATTACAGAGCAATAGAAAAAAATAAAAAAGGCAATGGCAATAATTAAGAAAACCGATATTCTCGAAGATGGCAAAATCTTTGAAAATCTTCAAAAAGAAATTGATACTTTAAAAGCATCGTTAAAAGATTTAATTGCTGTCAGTAAAGACTTAAAAAAAACAAACTCTGGTGCCGAGGCAAAACAGCGGGTAAAAGTTACCGAAGATTTAACAAAAACAACGGAAAAATTAACAGCTTTAGAAAAAGAAAGATTAAGAGTTGAGCAACAAATAATCGCAACATCAACAAAGCAATTCGCAGCAAGCGACAAAAATAATCTAACATTAGAAAAATACAAATTAACATTAGCTGAAACAAATAAGCTAACTAAGCAACAAGCTAAGGAATCGTTAGGGCTCGTTAATGCTTATGATAAATTATCTAAAAAAACTTTAGAAGCCCAAAAAAATTATAAAAAATTAGCGGCAGAATTTGGGACTAACTCAAAGCAAGCAAAATCGGCTTTGCAAGATTTTCAAAAACTTGATAACCAATTAAGTAGCATTAATAAAGGTGCGAGAGACGGTAAAAAAGACGTTGGCCGATATGGCCTTGCATTGAAAAATCTTGGCAGTCAGTTTTTAGGAGCTGTAGGAATAACAACCGGGTTTAACCTTGCATTCTCAGCAGCTGCAAAATTTAGCGATCAATTAAGAGCTTTAAACACATTAACAAAAAAAGTCACATCAACATTCAACGAAAATGGTAAATCTTCTAAAAAATTAGCAGCCGATATACTTGCAATTGCTGACACTTTTGATAAAGATTATAATGAAATTCTCATATCTGCAAATACAGTTTCAAAAGAAATGGGTATTTCAGCAGCAAAATCACTTGAATTAATACAGGAAGGCTTTTTAAAAGGATCTGATAATTCGGGGCAATTTATGGATATTTTAAAAGAATATCCGGCCCAGTTTAAAGCTGCGGGTATTGATGCTGAAACAATGTTTGCCATTATTAATCAGCAAGTTAAGCAAGGTATTTATTCCGATAAAGGTGTAGACGCAATAAAAGAAGGCGGACTGAGATTAAGAGAAAATACAAAAGCCGTTCAGGATGCATTAAAGCCCCTTTCTGAATCTGTTAAGATGCAAATTAAGCAAGAAATTGCAGCAGGAAATAGTTTTAAAGCGATTCAATTAGTTAGTAAAGAGTTAAGTAATACATCGTTAACCGCTCAACAAACTCAAACAATTATTGCTGATGTTTTTGGCGGTGCGGGGGAAGATGCTGGTATCAGGTATTTACAAACATTATCAGATATTAATGTAAATTTAAAAGATGTAGGAGATCAAGCGACTGAGAGCCAAAAAGCAACATTAGATTTAAATAAAAATTGGAATTATTTTGTATCAGGAGTTTCAGAAGGAACTGGAATTTTTGCTAAAACATGGACTTTCTTTAAAAAAGCTTTAGCAAGTGCGATTGGCCTATTTGCAGAATTATTATCCTTTGAAGCCGCTTATGGTAAAGCTTTAAAATTAACAAATGTTGATTTACAGGTAAAAAATAAAAGAGTTTCATCATTAACAAAAGAAACAAAAGAATTAACAAAAGCTGAAAAAGATTTATTAGATGAACAATTAAGAGCCAACGCCGAACTCGAGGCCCAAATCCGCACAACAAACATTAGCCTTTTAGAAGACATTCGACAAAAAGCATTAGAAGAATTAGCGTATTGGAACGAAAAAGAACAGGCAAAAATAAACACTTCAAAAGCAAGTGCTCAGGTTCGTAATTTGGCCTTAGAAGCATTAGAGCGATTGCACCAGCAAAAATTGAAAGAAATTGAAGCTGAATTTTATAGGCCACCTGCTTCAACAATAAATGAGATTGATAATAAAGTTAGCAATACACAAGTTTTTGCAACCGAAATTGATAAATTTGGGAATGCAAATAAGGTTGATGAGGCCGTAAAATTAACAGAGGAAATAAATCAAAATATTGCTGATGTTAATGACGCATTTCGAAAAGAAGAATTAGAAAAAGAAAAAGCACAAGCGGAGGCAATCACTACTATTAAGAATGAAGCGGTTGAAGTTGCGAAAAACTTCGTAATTGATTCATTGCAAACTCAAGTTGATGATGAACTAGCAGAAAAAACGGCACAAATTGAAGCCGAAAAAGATTTATTAAAAGACAAATTAGACAAAGGGCGAATTTCTGAAACTGCATATAAAAACGAACTAGAAAAATTAAATAGAAAGCAAAGAGAAGAAGAAGCAAAAGCAGAAAAGAAAAAGGCTCTATACGATATTGCAATTAATACAGCGGTTGCCGTTGTAAAATCTCTACCAAATCTATTATTAGCTGGGACAGTTTTCGCATTAGGAGGATTACAGGCTTTAGCCGTAGCCGCAAAACCAGTCCCTAAGTTTGAAAAAGGGCAAATTAATATTTCGGGTAAAAGACATTCACAAGGAGGCGTTATGGCAGAGATTGAAGGCGGTGAAAGCGTAATAACCAGAACAGGCACGGCCAACGCCCCAAAAATTCTTGAAATGGTAAATTCAGGAATGATTAAAGATGATGATTTGATTAAAGAAAAAAAAGTATCAAACAATGACTTTCTTTCTTCTAAATTAGACAGATTAAATAATTCGAATGATAAAATTCTGACAGCTTTAATCAATTCTGGAGTCGCTCAATATACCAACGCTGGCAAAACTTATATTAGATTTGCAGACGGGTCAGTAATCGAATCAATAGAAAAAAAATAACATGAAACATACTTTTTACTTAGATTATGGAGCAGGTAAGGTTTTAATTGAACCTAAATCAAGGCAACTTAAATTAGCATGGATTAGAGAATTTAACGATTTTATTATGCGTAAAAAGTTGAGCGGTTCATTTATATTGACTGAATCACAGGCTACGGCAGCTTTTACACATTTTATCACAAATGGAAACGAAACGGCTTTAATATATATTTATGAATATGGAACATATTTAACCGGTACTTTAATTTATGAAGGCAACGCGAAAATATTAGGAGAATTCGACTTCTATGCCAATACAATTACATTTAATTCTTTTGACACTATTGATATTTATACAGCAATTGCAGAATATTTCAAAGTAAAAACTAAATTCATAAATCCATTTGACGGCGTCTCAAACGCTGTAATTCAATTCACAGTTGAAGGGAAGGCCGGATTATGTAATGAATTACAAGCATACATATGGACAGGCACAAAATATGAGGCAGCAGGTAACGCGTATGCTATACCAATTTTGGGGCGTGTATGTGGATGCAGTAGCGCAACAAATATTGTCATATATGACAATTATTACAGAGCTATAAAACAATTCATATTTAACGGAACTGATTTTACCGCAGACACGGATGGCACAATTTTGCAATTGAGTGAAAATACAGGTAATGGCGCATTAATGTCTTACACATCAGGAAAAATTCTATTTGTAGATGATTACTATAATACTTTACAAACTTATGAGGAAGCAACAGGAACATGGACATTATTAGGTGATGAGCCGACCCCTGAGTTGTTATATCCTTCTTTATGTGAGCTTGGATCTGGTTATGCGGCCATGGTTGATGAAAATACAAAAATGCTAAGAGCTATATCATTAAGTTCAGATCAACCACTTTTTAATGGATATCCAATTGAGATCGGTGAGGTTTCTAAACCTAAAATTTGTCAAATAGATGTAACTACAAATACAATCGCTTTAATCGATGATAATACATTAGCATTAAGGGTGTTTAGATATGACAATGTTACAAAAGAATGGGCCCAGATTGGAAATACTTATATTTTAGATACAATTGCAAATGCAACAATAACGTCTTCGGCTACAAATGTTATAGAATTATGTGATCCTTATTCGCAAACTTTACAAAAATATACATTTGACGGAACAGACTGGACTAAAACAGGGACAGAAACAATAGCAGGGGGAGGATATTCAACTATGTGTGAATACATAGGGACATATTTAGTTGTTGCAAATTCAGATTCATACAGATATAGAAGCGCACGTAATATTAGATTTTACGGGATACAGGGTTGCATAAATGCAGCAACATCTGATATCTCAGGTCAATATATTAATACAGTTTTTCTATATTCTGTAAAACCAGTCAATGGGGCGACATTCGATATTGACAAGGTATTTATAGGGAACATGGGTCAACTCGTTGGAGCAAGTCGAGATCTAGGAGATGCGCAATATATTGAATACACCCTACAGGATTTATTTAAATTATGTGAATTATTCCAGAACTATTTTTATATTGTAGAAGGTAGCAGCTCAGATTTTGATATAATGTTTACTCAACCAAATTTATTTTCAAGTTTTGGAACTGATATTGATGTTTCGGCATATTTGCCGACTAACAATAAAAGGATTTACGGTGAAAATTTCAATATTTCTAAAGAGGAAATAGTATTTAAAAATGAATTTAACAGCGATTTTAAAGGTCAAGTTATAGAATATGAGCGTCAAAACTCAAGCTTATTAACAGAGCCTTATAATTTTACGACAGATTTAGGAGAATTAGTAAAAAATTCTATTGGACAAAATACTGAATTTGAAAAATCTGGACATATGCTTGTATATTTAGAAGAAAACGGATCTGGATATCTTCATTTTGCCTATTCACCATCCGCAACTGGAATAAGTCTGACAGAAAATGTTAAAAATTATAAATTATCTAAAACCCAGATTTTTAATGATTTCTGGAAAGATTACAGATATAAAAACGATGGAACAATTAAAATAAACGGGGTTGATGTTGCAGTACATGACACTATAAGAGATATTATACAATTCCCTTCTATTGATATTAAAATTGATAGTTTCCCAGTTTTGCCCGCTTCGCTTGATTGGGGATCAGGAATTAAATCATTTATCACTGAGTTAACATATGATTTTAGTACTAATATAACAACGATTGAAAGCAGATTATTAGATTTGTAATTTTTTTTATTAATTTTGTAAACAATGAATTCTAATATATCAATAGCAGGCCTTTATATTTATGACTCATATAATGAGTTGTCTAGTATTGAAAAATTTGGAGCTGCTGATATTTTATTTGCTGTTCAATATTCTACATCTGACAAACCTCTAATGTTTCAATACTTATCTGATGAATCAATAAGTAGTTTTGATGCTGTTTTAGTAGATTTTTCAGGGAATGAAGTTGAGAGAATAAATTTAAATACAGGAATTATAACAAGTGTATCGGGTGTTCATTCGGTTACTGGAGAAGATAATTTAAGCAAAAATCTTTGTGCCGGATTATTTTATTTTGAGATAAATGGACATTATCGAAGCGAGTTTTTTATTGTGACTTATGAAATTTTGCCAAATTATTTGGAGCTAATGGATGGTAGTTTTCTTGAGTTGATGGATGTTAGTTTTCTTGAGTTAATGACTAGCTAATTATGATTTTAGAAATAAAATATAAGGATATCCGGAACTGGCAATCAGTTACAGGAACAGTAACGAATTGGACTAACTACGCGAAGAAATTAAAGAGCGAGCGTGTTATTCCTCATTTCGTAGCACCTGTGAAAACTCAGGACACTTGGAACGGCAAACAGTTTGACGTTCAAATAACGCTTCATGATTCTTTTTCTTTTGATTTCTATATTAAAGAATCAGAAATTAACGATTTGCAAAAAATTGCTGCGTGTTCGGATATCATAATTAGTGAATATATCCAGGGCCCAATATCAATTTTAAATAAGTCATACATCCTTGATTTAACTACATCTGATTTAATAACTATTTCGGAACCTGAAAAAATTTCAAATACTTCTACTTTTAAAGTAAATGTAATTTTTAGAACAAACAGAACAATTATAAATAAAACCAGTCCTGTTTTAAATACAAATTACATTCAAGTTTACACAACATCGGCAATTAAAACCTATACCGATTTTGAGATTATAGATTGGCAGAAAGATAATCAAGATATTTTAATAGATTGGTTTGATGGAAGTAAGAAAAAAATACAATCAACAGAGCAATCAGGAAAGCAAATTTTACTATATCTTAATTCTGCTGATGCAAAAACTTTTATTTCAAACTTAAAAAAATCGACAGCAACAAACATAAACGGGACTTCTATAACTGAAATAGAATTTGAAAATATCGAGATTGCTCAGGATTTGCATAAAATTATTGTAAAAGGGGTCACTGCCTCAACAATCACAACTTTTAATCCAACTATTTCAAATACATATAATTTAAGAATTGTTAACGAAGTTCCAACCACATACAATTTTTATACTGATTATGCGCCCGAATTTTCGCCCGAAGCACCAATTCTGAATAGTGTTTCAAAAGGAGATGGAATTAACGAAAGCACCTTTAATATTTCGAAAACATTAAAAAGAGTTAAATTTTTTCTGACTCAATCAGATGCTTTTGAACTAAAAAAGAGGTTCGAATTAGGCGGAACAATGACTATTGATTCAGTACCAATTCTGGAAAGTAGAGCCGTTTCGCCTTCAAAAATCTCTGTGAATTTATACGAAGTAGATATTGATTGCTTATTATCAACAGATTACAAATATTAAAAAGATATGACACTATTAAAAAATATTCCAACCAGATTAACTGATTTTACAAAACCTGCACGGCTATATACATACGACCCAATTACTGATGATGATGCATATCTTTTACTTCCTGATCTTGCGCCTGGAATTCCTTCTGAACTCAATCAGGGTGAGTCGTTTACATACCTAGGGTCATTACTTAATGAAAGCTTTACAGGAACAACATTAAACGCATCTAACTGGTCCGGAGTATTACCAACTGGGGCCAGTATAAATAATAAGCTTATTATTGCATCCGGACTTAATGACTGGTCAAGATATATTCAATTAGCAAGCCTAAAGGCATGTATTTACGAAAAACTAGATATTATAATTGATTTTAAAGCTGTTACTAAAAACGCAGGTGACGGCTGGGGACTTACTCAGAGTAATATTTTATCATTTTATAATTCATCTGCACAATTAAAATTTAATCAAGAAACTGGACGTATAACATTTGATGGGAATACAAGTCAAGAAATAGATTTTGTTGCAGGGGATGATCTTAGAATGACAATCAAAAGAAAACCTTCAAAAACAATTATAATTATAGAAAATGTTACGACACCAGCTACTTCGAAAATATTATTTGAAGTTAAATTGTCGAAATGGGGAACAGGTGGATATCTTCAATTAGCATTTTTAGGAGGGCAACAAGAATTTGCAAATATTACTATTTCATCAACAATAAGGGATTATCAAGGAGTTGAAGGAGTTGTTTTTATAGGTGATTCAATTACAAACGGTGGAGGTGCTAGTCTTGTTATAAATCGCTTTACAAATGTGTTGATGAAAAATCAACAGCATTTATATGAAAATTTAGGGGTAAATGCATGGATATCTGGGGCATTAACATCAGCAAGAGTAAATGACTTACTATCACTTATTAATGCAAAATATCTTGTCGTTAGTTTTGGTTATAACGATAAATCGCAAAGTATATCTACACTAGCTTATCAAACTAATTTAGAAACTATTGCTACAATAGCACAAGGTCTTGGATATGAGGTCATATTTGTTAGCCCATGGCCTGATTTAACATCTACAAATGCATCATATGTAACTGCAATGCAATCAGCAGCAGCTAATACTTTATCAAAATTTGTTAATATAAGTAGTGCCGTTGGATTTATTGCTGACAATAAATATATTGATGATAGTGTTCATCCTAATGACGAGGGGCATGAATTAATAGCAACCTCAATAGATTATTATTGTCCAGAACTATTTGCAGATATACAAACAGATATAGATAACGAAGATATATTGTTCAGAAATTTAGGATATTCAAATGAAATAATCCCTATTTTAGGTATAGATCAAAAAGGACGAGCTGTAAAATTAAACCCCTCAAATTATGCAAACAAAAATACAATACGCTTACAGCAGAGCTTATACAGATCATATATACCATATCTGTTTCAACCTGGATCTTTTGGCATAACAGGTATTATATCAAATAATGCTGCATATGTACAGCAAGCCGCTGGCCAAGGAGGTCTAAGGATTGGGTTTAACGATGGACTAGCAACTAACACCGCAACAAATATACAAATAACAAACAAAGGGATTGGAGGTGCAGGTTATCCCCAGGCGTGGTCATCAATAACAGGAGATAGAAATATTTTATTAAGTGCGTTGTCTAATAAAGGCGGTTATACATTATCAATATCAGGTAGCGATAATACTATTTTAGGATCTATATTTACAGTAATATCAGGTAGTAGAAATGTAATATTGGGTAATACAACACTTACACTATCATCAGGGAATGACAATATTTTCATCGGTACTTATTCAGGGAAAGCTATAACTACAGGATCGTCAAATATAATAATATGTAATAAAAATACGGGTTCATTTGCAGGATCAAATGTAAGCAACATTATTCTTATTGGGGAGTATCACATGGATGCAGGTAATACTTATGCGTCAGGTGATGTAATTTTAAATGCAGGGTACTACACGGCAACAAATCTATATGTTGGAGGTAAAGAGAATAGCGGGATTGATGGAACAATAAATTCACCTAAAAATAGATCTCTAATTTTGCAATCTCATACAAGCATTAAGGTAAATATAGGAACAACGCCTACAAATAAATTAACTATATCAAGCGCATTGGCTAATTTTCAAGTTCCGGTTTTAGCAACTCAATTTAAATTGTCAGCTCTTAATACTGCACCTGCATCTGCATCTGACACAGGGACAACAGGCGATATAAGATTTACATCAGATTCATTATATTTGTGTATATCAACAAATACATGGGTAAAAGCAACTTTAGCAACTTTTTAAAAATAAAAAAAATGAAAAATCAAAAAGAAGTACAATTATCAGAGAAGCAATTTAATATTTTAGTTGAAAATATTCAACAAGTTAATTACTTGCGTGAATATTTGCAAAGCCTAGAAAAAAGTCAAAGTGATTTTATTGGCTTAATAGCAGAATTTAATAATATTGATTTTAAAAATGCTGAAATTAATATTGAGAAAAAAATTTTAATTTTTGAATAATTATATACTTAACATGAACAGATTCTTGTATTATTTGATGAAATTATAATAGAGTATAAAATAATAATAAATATGTCCACACCAGACTTCGAACACGATAAAATTTATCTTAAAATTGATCAGTTAACCGCTTTAATGTCACAAAATCATAATGCGATTATGATAACATTAGATCGTCAATCTAACAGTCAGAGCCAAATTCTAGAACAGGTACAGAAAACTAATGGCCGGGTAACTAAATTAGAGGGGAGAGTTACCGAATTAGAAACCTCTTTAGAATTTATAAAAATATTGAAAAGGAATAAGATTTTTTTTAGCTTAATGTTTCTAGGCGTAGTGTATGCTATTGAGAATATCCCTTTTAAAGACATTTTATCAAACATTTTCAAATTTCTTATAAAAATATAGCCATGAAAGATATCATATTTTTTTTAGGAATATGGGCGATCACTATATTTCTAATCTGGGCTGGCACAACGATTGCAGAGAACTATTTAAGAAACAAGAAAAAACAGAATAAAAAATAACTAAATCAAACCAACATCCATGGGCTATCAATTAACTTTGATAGCTTTTTTTATGCCTAAATGTTAAAGTATGTTAAAATAGTAAACATTTTATATACATTATAGTTTATATGTGAATAATTATGTCTATCTTTACAGTACGATAAAAAACTAATTAAAACAGAATATTATGAAAAACGATTTAAGTACCTGTAATAATTTAAAATTAAATATATATTTTATTAAAATAGACAATGTAGTCTATTCGAGAGATATGAAAAAGAAATTTAATTCATTTTCTGATATGTTATCCCACGCAAGAAAATCGGGAATCTCTGTGCTTGAGTTTAAATTAAATTTAAGAAAAAAAATATCCAATACAAAATCGGAATTAATAGATAAATCTAACGCAAGTTACAAAAGCGTTAGATTTGGTGGTGTATCTAGATATAATCCTGAATATATTAAAACAGAATATTTTGAAATAAAAATTATCCCTTCGAAAATAAGACGATATCCACTTGATTTCAAACCAGATAACCAATCAATGTTTTGTGTTGTAACACTAAACAAATTAGCAATAAAAAATAAAATGAAACACCTTTTGGTGTAAAAGAGGTTCAAATTATAGTTGAGGCTCTTTAAAGTAGGCTTTATTGATTTAAAACTAACAATTAAAAATTAAAATTATGAAAGGATTAGCAGAAATATTATTAATTACAGGAATTGCACTATGGGTGCTATTTGCTTGCGATGTAGTTCCGATTATTGCGCCAATATCTGTAAATGTTACCCAGTTAATATACATACTTTGGTTAAAGACAAGTAAATAATTTTATTTGCTTATAACGTTCCAATATCCGCAATTGCGGTAAAATATATTCGATAATAATTTAAAAAAAAAGTTATGAAAACAATGAACCCAGAACACGTGGACGAAATAGTCAGAAAATTAAAAGAAAAGGACTTTAATGATGAGCAAATTGAAGACATCTTAATAGATGTAGAATACGCTTATGATGAAACTATTCAACCATTAGAAGACAATTATTAGGCGTATATGCATTAATTCAAACGATTATGACAGATAGAGTAAAAGGATTTACAGTAACATTAGAACGAGACTTTCGTGATGATGATGTTGAGGTAATTTTAAACGCCATAAAAATGGTTAAAGGCGTTGCAGCCGTAGAGCCAAGTATTGTAACTGGCGAAGACCACATGAATAGGGAGCGTTTAAAATGGGAACTAAGGGATAAGTTTTATAAATTTATGAAAGATGAACTTTATTAGCGATGGAAAATATATCACACAATGGAAGCCTTTCGACAAAAACAGATTTTAGACTTAAAAGAGGAGGGCAAATTAGAATAGAAGTTTGGTTAACAACAGAATGTACAAGTACTAATAGTGCAACTTATTACAACTGCAATGTAAGTGCAAAAGGGAAAGGATGCAGAAACTGGATATTTAAGTTTAAAAGCAAATATGCTAAAGATGAGCGAATTTTAGAATTAATTACAGAAGAACAATTATATACTGCTTATCACAACCATTGGATTAAATTAAACCCAATCCGTATTTTCTCAAATGGCTGTTTTAATGGTGAGTATAAAAACTTTACAGTAAAAGAGAAAGAATATCAATCGAAGCACTACGATTTTTAATTTTTTCGTGGGCGTAATATTTATTTAAAAAAAATCTACTTAATTATTGAAATATGAAACAAGAAATAACAGGACAAGAAATTGCGACACTAAAATTCATCGGGCTGCAAATTAAAAGAGCCCGAGAAATACAAGGATATTCTGCGAGGCAAACAGCTATTAAAAGCGGAGTATTAGAGAGAACGCTCTCTTTTATTGAAAACGGAAATCGTAAATATTCAATTGACAGCCTAACGAGTGTCGTAGAATTTTTAAATATCGATTTTCTGTATTTAAAACCTAATTGTAAATTATTCACTGAATTTAAAAAAACAGAAAATGAGATACTTAATTAAAACAAATAGCGACCTTATTCAAGTCGAAAACGAAATTAATAGTTTGTTAACTCTGCAAAACGAGCGAGAATTAACAGATAATGAAGCGAATAGACTGGACAACTTACAAATTGAAGTTGACAGTTATTGCGAAAATGATTAATAATAATTAAAATATTAATAGGCGAACTGTGCTATTGTAGGTATAGCTTCTCCCAAAACTTAAATAAAATGAATAAAGTAGTTACAAAAGTACACGGTAAAAATTCACAAGATTGGTACGAAGACTCTGAAATTAAAATTAACTCTATAAATGGTTACGATACTATTTACAGAAGGCTTTTTTATGAAAAAGGGTATGTAAAAAGAATAGTAATTGGATTTACTGCCGAAGAACGTGATTTAGCATACAATTCTTTGAGCGTTTCAAATGAATTAAATGCAGTGAAAAAATCCTTTTGGTACAAGGTCGGAAAGTTCTTCGGTTGACAACTATTGCGAAAATGATTAATAACTTAATAATTTAAAATTATGAGTATAGAAGAATTATTAAACCCACGATTTGAAGTTATTGCAGACTTCCCTAATAATATTTGGAAAATTGGTAAAATTGTTAGTAATCATCAAATATCTGAAATGAGTAAATTCCCTAATTTATTTGATGTTTTAAAATGGTTTTCAGAATTAGAAAAATATCCACATTTATTCAAAAAATTAAACTGGTGGGAAAAACGCACAAAAGAAGAAATGCCAATTTACATAAAATCACTAACTCAGGTCGTTAAACCTAAATGGGAGCTTGTGAGTTGGGATGGTAGTGAATATTGGCGAGCAAATACAAATGAAATAATGTTTGGTAGTCATTACGATTTAAAATTATTTTTACCAACTACAGAATCAGAGTATTTACAGTTCTTGAAAAATGATTAATAACAATTAAATTTTAAATTATGAGCGAATGTAAAATTTGTGGTAAAGCCACACGCAAAGGCCGTCAAACCTGCATAGGGTGTGATTCGGTTAAAAAAGTAGTAAAAGAAGGAGATAATGCTTCTTTGTTCTGCAAATCAAAAGCGGAAAAGCATTTAAAAGAAACACCAGGTCTTTTTTGCATTGCATGGAATAAACTAGCAAGAAAAAAAGAAAAACAATCTTAGTATTAACAATTAAAAAAACTATCGGATGAAACGAGAAAAATTAAATTACTCAGAAATGAGTTCGAAATGTTGCAAAGAGTGTAACAGACCAATTAAGCAAAATGTTATTGATAAAAATTCGAGCGTGAATTTATGCTATGTATGCTTTAAAGTCGCAACTGGAAAATTCAAGGTTACAAAACACAAGGTCGTAAACGGTGAAAAAATAGTGATTAAACACGTGAACTTTAAAGATTTACAAGCTGCAAACAAAATTGAATTTCGGAAGTAACAATCAAAGCGCATCTAAAGTGCGCTTTTTTTTAAATAAAATATTATGAGAATTATAAGGGATGAAAATTGTCAAAAAAAGTAAAATAAGTATATACTTTTTTGTATATATAAATATTATTTTATATCTTTGTTGAACTAAATAATTAAAATTATGACTTACGACGAATGGAAATTGAAAACCCCTGATTATTTCGATGATGAAATAGAAGAAGTTGAAGAAATTAAAGAAGTTGATAAATTAGAGCTAGCGATTAGCTCTTTATCCGGATTTGGATACTATGACAAGATTAATGTAGTAAATGCCTTAAATCAAATATTATCATATAGTAATGAGGCGGGAATCAATATTAGTGATGTTAGAAAATTTATTCAAACAATAATCGAGACAGTAGAATAATAAATAAAAATTTTAAATTATGAAAGACCTAAAATGCCCTTATTGCAATACTGAACAGGATGTCGAGCATGAAGATTCAGCGAGCTATGAACAAGACACTTTTCACGAGATACAATGCGTACATTGTGGAAAAAACTTTATGTATACAATATATATATCATACAGTTATGAGTCTCATGCTGCTGATTGCTTAAATGATAAGCCTCATGATTATGAGCTAATAAAATATTATCCAGTAGAGTTTTCAAGAATGCGCTGCACAATGTGCGATAAAGGGAGAGAATTAACGACAGAAGAAAGAGAAAAGTTTGAAATAGGGACTGTTGAGGATTATATTAAATCTTTAAAAAAATAAAATTATGGAATTTACCCAAATTGATAATTTGCCAAATGACCAGTACCACAACGGTATTGAAGAAAAAGTGTACTGGTCAAGTTCTAATATAAAAGAGTACCATAATACGCCACGAAAGGCATTTTATCAAAAGTTTTTTGGTAAACAAAAAGACAGTAAAGGAATCAGATTTGGAAATATAATGCACGATTTTCTTGCATCAAAACATCTTAAAGGACAGCCATTTATTTACAATGTTTTCGAACCTCCTATTAATCCAACGACAAAAAAAGAATATGGCGAAAACTCAAAGATTTATATGGAAGCCATGGCCATGGTTGAAAATACAATAACTCCAGACGAAATGGAAAAAACAATGGACATTTGGGATATGATTTTAAACAGCCAATACGCTTGGTTTTTCGAGCAGGTAATTTTAAAAACAGGAATTGCAGAGCCAAGCTTTTTTATAAAAACACCAATTCATTTATATAAATACCGTCCAGACGTTCTGCTTGATAATTTAATCATTGATTATAAGTCTGTAAATGAGAATGCCTTCAGTGAAACAAAATTAAAATATCGCATAAAAGATTATGGTTATGATGTTTCAGCAGCATTTTATCAATTTTTCGAATGGAAAAGAACTGGAATATGGAAGAAATTCTATATTGTTTGGATATTGGTAGAACCTCCTTATGACATTTTATTACAAGATATGGCCCCATTTGCTTATGAAATTTTATCAGATGGTACAGTAATACCCAATTCTGGTGCTAAAAAATTTGAAGCCTATAAAAATCAGCACGAGTTATGCGAAAGCTCAAATAATTGGCCTGGCATTGCGAATAAATATGAAGAAAAAAACGGCCTTCGCATTGCAACTTTTGAAGACTATAAAGAATTTTATTATAATGAATTTGAGGTTGAACAGGATGATTTTTAAATGTTAAATAATGTTAACAAACGCGCATAATGTAGACTATAATGTTTATATTTGTGCTTTAATAAATAACAATGAAACTAATAAAATTTAGAGCAAAAATAGCGGGAACAGATGTTTGGATTTTTGGGTTACCTTACGCTGTTTATTCGGACAATTATATTGATTCGATTCAAAGTATCGAAACTAAACAGGTTGAGTATATTAAAACAGATACTTTAGGACAATTTACGGGCGGTTTAGATTCAAATAAAACTGAAATATTTCATGGAGATATTTGTAAATCTGACAACTTAGTATTTGTTGTAAAGTGGAATAATGAAGCTCATGCTTTTTTGGCTCACGCTGGAATTGAAGCAGTTCCTTTTAGTTGGTTTAGTGATGTCGGTGCTAATAATTGCGTTAAGATAGGCAACATGTATGATAATCCTGAACTTTTGCAGGATGCTGTTTAAGCTGTTGTATAACGGGTGTGGAGATGTTTGGTTGCGGATTACCAAGCAACACAATATCAATTTAGTATAAATTTTAATATGAGTAAAAATGAATGAATTACCACAACGCCAGCAATCAAATATAGGTGCTGTTAGCAGCCGTTTATCCAAGTTGCCAAAATGGGCACAATTTGAATTTGAGAAAAAAGAAAGACAAGTGAAAGAATTAGAATATAAACTTGAACAATCTGAAAAGGCAAACGAAATAACGTCAACAATGGATTGGTTTACACTTGGCTTTCACATGAATGAAGCGAGGTCGCTATTTATATTGCACAAAGATGCAGCTTCAAAAGTTGCAACAATTGGTGAAGGAACAATAATGTTAATTGGTCGTCCTAAAAATGGCTGCTAGCGTCTCAATATCCGCAATTGCGGGAAAATATATTCATTAATCATTAAAAATTAAAATCATGAATAAAGAATTAGCGAACTGGATTTATTGGGAAGAAGGACACACTTACTACTGTTTTAACTGTGTTCAAAAAAGGGTTGAAGAAATCAACGCAAACAAAGAATTTGCTGAGGATATAGATTATGAGGGAGGTGATGACTGTGGATATTATCAGGATTATGCAGATGAAGAAGAGGAAGTAGAATGCTGCAAATGCGGTAAACAACTATTCTCAACTGGGGTGGATGCTTAATGCCCCATAACGTCTCAATATCCGCAATTGCAAAAAAATAATAGATAACAATTAAAATAAAAATTATGAGCAATTTACAGAAAATTGAAACAAATTCAAATGTGTCTTTATTTTTAGACCCTAATGCATTTGAACAGGCACAGAGATCCGCAAAAGCGTTAAGTAGTTCGGGACTTGTGCCTAAAGAGTACCAAAATAATATTCCAAGTACCCTTATAGCGTTAGATATTGCAAGTAGAATCGGAGCTTCTCCGCTAATGGTTATGCAACATCTTTACATCGTACACGGGAAGCCATCTTGGTCAAGTACTTTCTTAATCGCTGCATTAAATAGTTGTGGCAGATTCCACCCTTTAAGATATGAAATTACAGGCGAAGGAAAAGAAAAGGGTTGTATTGCATGGACAACAGAAAAAGGGTCTACTGAAAGGTTAGAAAGCCCTAAAATTACTCTTAAAATGGCAGAAGAGGAAGGATGGTTAACCAAGGCAGGATCTAAATGGAAAACAATGCCAGAATTAATGATGAGATATAGGGCGGCCGCTTTCTTTAGTCGATTATTTGCACCAGAATTGACAATGGGAATGCAGACAGTTGAGGAATCACAAGACATTAATACTATCGACATTGAAATGGAAGACTTAAGCGCAAGTAAATCATTAACAGATGAAGAGTATACCGAACTAATAAATTCGCTATACGACTATGAAATTAGCCTAAAATCGGCAATTCAAAAGTACAAAGGCTATGAATTCACCGATGAACAGAAAAAAGAAATTAGAACAGCAGGAACAATCACTAATAAAAACCTTCCTGAGATTTGCGAAATTATCCAGAGTGGTGAATTGTCAATAATTCATTTTGAACATTTTTTGAATGCAGAACAATTAGCAACTGTTAAAAATTCTATAAATGTTTAACCCGAAAAAAAATTACCTTTTCAAATGCCGCCTGAAAAACGGCAATATAGTTGATTGGTCAGGCCGCTTTTCATCGAGAAAAATGGCTACAAAATGGTACAATAAAAACGGCCATTTCTGGGAAAACATGGGCTATGAATTGATTTTAATAAATAACAATGGGGTATTTAAAAAAATCAATGTTTTTAATGGTCAGAAACTTATCGGATCTATCTTCACAAATGAGACTGAAAAAAAATATATTAACGATGAGATTAGTTTAATGTTTGAATTTTTTACTAATTACAAAATAGCAAGGAAATAATAATAATTAAAACTAAAAATCATGAATGAAGAACAAAACTTACAAGAACAGACTAACCCCGCATTAAATATAGCGAGTGTTAGCATTTCGGCTTTTATTTGTCGAAATACAGGTGTTACAGATAGTGAAGGTAATGAGATTAACGAAGGCAATTTCATTGAGGATGTATTGAATACAGGAAAGATAGGACAAGTGAAATATGGCCTATATTATAATTGTTTTGATAGAAAAGAATTCAAAGAGTTTGGGGGGCATATAGGTTTTTATGTAGATTTTAACGATAATAGAACTAGGAAGGATTTATATTATTGGGCTAAAAACTCAAAGGTAGTGCCGTTTAAAGCTGAACGCTAACGTATGGTGGCATGTGTCATGTTTTTTTAACGACTAAATAGAACGAAATGAAAACACAGGAAATTGAAAGAGTAATTGCTAATAAAATAGCAGACCATTGGTATAATGAGATACACGGAAAAACAGCACCGATATTTAGCAAGCAGAAACTTAGAGATTTTGCAGAGGCTGAGTTAAAAAAATTGCATATACCACGTGTTGTATGGCGAAGCGGACAGTTTTGCCCTAATTGTTATAGCAGAAATGTTATTGCATGGGGCGAAAATGCTGATAAGTGCCAAGATTGTGAATTAACGTGGGATGTTTAGGGCAAAATTGCATACAACGTCTCAATATCCGCAATTCCGAAAAAATATATTCATTAATTTAACTTAAAATTTATCGCTATGAAAGAAAAACTAACTATTATTTTATTGAAATCGGTCATATTTGGCTGTGTTGTCGGTCTCCTTATATTTGCAATTATGCAAATTTTTGAAGGATTAGGACTTATTATTTGGAAATAACTTTTAAAACGTAAAATTATGTATTTAATTCTATTTGGTAACGATAAAGCATTTTTAGTAAAATCGTTCTATATTGATAATGAGATTATTCACTTTAGCGAATATCTTGAAATTAAAAGGCAATATGATTATTGTAAAAAAGATATTCTGTCCCTATTTAACATTTCCTTATTTACGAAATCAGAATATGTAATACCGCTTAACATAGCAGGCAATAAAACTTACATACAACAGTTTAATCAATATGAAAAACTCTAAATTATGAAAAACTTAAAAAAAATAATTGTAATTGCATTGATAATATATGCAATAATCGTGATGTTAATTATTGCAGCGATTGATAAAGGGCTGTAAATTATTGCGATTGTTCTAAATAATTAGTATATTTGTATTCTAATTCAACCAGCGACACATGAATTTAGAATTTAATTTACACAATATACACCCTAATAAATTAGGCTTTTTGGTTTTCCGTCGCTGGTTTCCAATTAGCCTTTTTTATTGGGGTTTTTTATTCTAAAAAAATACTAAATGAAATACTACCTTCATGATTCAAACGCCTTTCAAGATGAAAAAATAACAGAATTATTTATTAATTTTGGGTATGAAGGATTAGGCTTGTTTTATACTATTCTTGAAAAATTAGCATCTCAGGAAAAACCTATTAAAACAGATGTGTTAAAACATCAATTAAAAGTAGGTAAAAGGCTAGAGAAATGTTGGAGTTTCATGGAAGCTTTACAGATCATTTCATCAAACAATGGTGAAACTTTCAACAAACAATTGCTAAACTTTAGTGAAAAGTACAAAATAAAATCTGAAAAAAACGCAAAAAGAATTTCTCAATGGCGTGAAAAGCAGTCAATTACAGAAAATGTAACACGTTACGAAAGTGTTCGTAACACCTCTAAAGTAAATAGAAGTAAAGTAAAAGAAATAGAAGTAAATAAATATACTGATGAAATTAAAAATTTCACAGCGGAGCTAACAAAGTTTTTTAATATTGATTTGATTTCAAAATTAAGTCAATCTGATAAAATCAACTGGATTGATACTATTGATAAATTAATTAAACTTGATAAGTATTCAAAAGCAGAAATCGAAAAGGCTGTAAAAAATGCAACTCATGACCAATTTTGGGCAAAGCAATTTTTGTCATTAGTCAAATTGAGAAAAAAAGACAAAGACGGGGTTTCCTATATTTCAAAATTTTTGCAACTTAATCACAAAGTTGAACCTGCAAAAAAAATAAACCCCGGTTACATGGAAAATCCATTATTCCCTAATCCTGTAAAAAAATGAAATATCAAAGCTCTATAACGAAGTTAGTTTTTGATTTTGATTTTAACTTAGATGCAAAAAAACGCTATTCTTGCCCTGAGTGCTCATCAAATTCAAAGCGAAAAAACCCTTTAGATGTTCAATTCTACCCTACAACAAAAATTGCTTATTGTCATAAATGTCAGAGTACTTTTTTTGAGTACAAACAATTTGAGCGCAAACAGGAATATATTTGTCCAGAATGGAAAAACACAACAGAACTAAGCGACAAGGCGGTAAAATGGTTTACAAGTAGAATGATTTCGCAAAACACGCTTAAAGAAATGAAAGTTTATACTGCAATTGAGTATATGCCCCAGTTCAATAAAAATATTGATGTTATTTGCTTCCCTTTCTTCATCGATGAAAAACTGGTAAATATAAAATTTCGAGGCGCAGAAAAATCTTTCAAACTTACAAGCGGAGCGGAATTAGTTTGGTATAATTTCAATGCTTTAAAAAAATTCAAAGAGATTATCATATGCGAAGGTGAAATGGATGCCCTCACATGGATTGAAAATGGGTATGAAAATGTAATATCAGTTCCAAACGGGGCAAGTGGGAAGTTAGAATTTTTAGATAATTCGATAGATCTATTTGAAGATATTGAGAAATTTTATTTAAGTACTGACAATGATTCAGCAGGGATTAAATTAAGAGACGAGTTAATTAGGCGTTTAGGGGCTGAAAGATGCGTTTTAATAAACTTTAAACAGTTTAAGGATGCAAACGACTACTTTGTTGGTTTAGGGGGCTTAGAGTTCAAGAAATTGATAAATGATGGGGTACCTGTTCCGATTAAGGGGATAATTAATATTGATTCGATGTACTCCGAAATTTTAGATTTATACGAAAATGGGGTAAAAACTGGACTCCCAATAAATAATTCAGAAATTGATAAATACATGACAATTGAATCAGGTAGATTAATGATTGTGACAGGAATCCCAGGGTCTGGTAAGTCTGAATTTATTGATTATCTGGTATCAAGATTAAATTTAATATATGGGTGGAAGTCAGCATTTTTTACACCTGAAAATTACCCTCTAAAATATCATTATAGAAAAATTCATGAGAAATATTCAGGATGCCAATTTGATAAAAAAACAGATACAACAGACTTTGTCAGCATTTTTGAATACATAAAAGATAATTTTTTCTATATCTTGG
>Ga0307379_10001319_pt1 | contig 39499 bp, 29 predicted proteins | sample UN2MG_FD_202237 | JGI IMG/M metagenome (GOLD analysis project Ga0307379, IMG submission 202237) | Soil microbial communities from Risofladan, Vaasa, Finland - UN-2 | ecosystem: Environmental > Terrestrial > Soil > Coastal area > Acid sulfate soil | place: Finland: Risofladan, Vaasa | collected...
TCATTTTCCGGTAAAAATTTTCCATGATATGCATCAGAACCAAAGCTTCTATATCGGTATCAACATGCGGATCACCCGCAGCCTGGGTGATGATATCGACTGCATCGAGCGCAGCCCGGTACTTAAAAAAGAGATTATTGAGCTCCACAGGCCCATCCGGCACACGGATGGTAATCTATGCAAAATTCTCGCCCCTTTTCCGGCAAGTCCCCCGCCTAAAAGTAGTCCGTAGCCCGGATTATCCATAAGTATTCAGGCCTTTTTTTATTGAGCAGGAATGTCTCCGGATATTATCCGGCTGCTGTAGCTTATTTTTGAGAGAGTCGCGACTGGCTTTCGCAGCCAGATATGCGGGCTTCATCCTTAGCGGTAAACCGGTTTCATTCTTCTCCATGAATCAACCGCACCGGGAATGCTGATCTGGGAAGTCGGTCTGTCATTGAACAGTAGTCACCTTGCTTGCCAGGTTGAAAACACCAGCCTCAAAACCCCGCAGGCGGGCCACATGGTGCAGGAAATAACACTGGATCACAGTCAGCGCTAATGGGAAGAGCTTTTCATCGGAGAATGACTGCAGGCGGATAGTGCGGAGATTTTTATGCTCCGGCGCTTTCTCCAGATCCGTAAAGAGTACGACCCGGCTGCCTGCGGCGGCTATCTCCCCTGCCATCTTCAGGCAGAGGCTTGATGTCTTCCCTTCAGGCGCCAGGCAAACGACCCGGTGACCCTCGCCTACGACTTCGAACGGCCCGTGACGGAAAGCGCCTCCGGTAAAAGCGGTACCATGTGTCTTGGCTCCCTCCATGAAAGTCAGCGCCATTTGCCGGGCAGCCGCCAGAGCCGGACCGCGTGCGATAAAATGTACCGAGTCTGCCGGGCCCATGAATTCGGCCGCCTGGATAATCTCTTCTTCTTTGCAAGAGACGCTCAAGTATTCGGCCACCTGCCCAAGCTTTTTAAGTGAACCGCCTGCTATCAGGTAAAGCAGCGCCAGAGTGTTGAGATAAGTTTTGTTGGTCACTGAGGCCTCTTCTCCCCCCTTGATGGGGAGAAAAAGGTCTGCAAGGCGCGCCATGGTGCTGTTCTCGGCGTTAGCCAGAACCACGATCCTGGCTTTACCGGCAAGAGATTCGGTCACCTTTTTGGTTTCCGCGCTTTCACCAGACTGGGAAACAAGAATATAGAGAGCGCCGGTATCAGCTTTAGGCAGCAGATAGTGAAGGAACTCCCCGGCATCGTAAATATTCACCGCCTTGCCCAGCCCGAGTAACTCTTCCTGGATCAGAAGCGGAGCATGCTCGCTGGTTCCCATGCCGCAGAAAACGACACAGTGGTATTTGTCCAAAAGCCTGTACCATTCCTGGAGCAGTGCGGCTCCCTCCGCCCTGTAAAAAGAGGCCAGGGTCCGCAGGGCTTCCGGCTGCTCGTTGACTTCTTTAAGAAAACGGGTCATTTGGTACTCCTTTTGTAAAAGCCACACACAATATTTAACAACTCCTTCAAAATAAAAAAGATAGAGGTTCTTGTTCTGAGCCATGGCAACCGATTGAAATAATATAAGTTCAATTTTCAAATTTTAGAAGATAGATTAAACCCGTAAATATCAAGCTTAAACGAATTCAACCAGGCTTTTAATAAGTTAATCAAAATTCAGCAAAACATTGATTGAAGACTCTTTCAAAAGCAGCACAATATGTTCTTGACTTTCAATTGACACAAAAGTATTCTAATTCAAGTTTTTACCCTGATATAGTAAAAAGATCTTAAAACAAAGTTGTGACTCTTTGATAAATTTGAAAATCCGTTTTTGATTTGCTTCTTTTTCCAATGTCGAACGATTGGTAGTATTTTATATCCGGTAACAGTCTTGATTGGATGTCAAATTTATCCAGGGTATTCAAGTTCTCAGCAAGCTTTTTAAAACGCTCAAAAGCCTATATTCCAATTTGAGATTTACCGAGGTAAACAATGGAGAGAAGAAAACAGCAGCCGTTGATTTCTTTTGTATTCCCAGTGTTGAATAAGGAAATAAATTTCTTCACATGAGCTTCCGCCGATATCGAAATATTTTCCTGAAAACGAGATATTAGAAAAAAAAGGATATGCCTGACAGGATGGAAAATAGGTTATCTGTAGCTCCTGATGGAAGAGTATACGAAATACCCAGCGAGCGGGAAGTTCGAACTTCCTTTCATGAGCTTGTGGAAAGGGCGGAGAATTACAACCGGCAAGGGCGGCAGGTCGTAGTCGTTCAGGGTTTGGGATTCGTGGGCGCGGCCGTTGTAGCCGCCGTGGCCGATGCTGTTGATTCATCACAAAAACCACTCTATTTTGTAATCGGCGTGGATTTGCCGACTCCAGAGCATTATTGGAAGGTGGCCTGCCTGAACGATGGGAAAACGCCCATTATTTCTCCAGATCCACAACTGCAAAAACTTATCGAAAAGGCAGTCTGCGAAACCGGAAATCTTTGCGCCACGGTAAGCGAGCAGACATATGCACTAGCCGACGTGATTATTGTTGATATTCCATTAGATGTCCGAGACCCGCTAAGGGTGGCTCCTGAAGAGATCCAAGTCGATCTTCGAACCTTCGAGTCGAGTATTCGCACCATAGGACGTTCCATGAAACCCAATGCTTTAGTACTTGTAGAGACTACTGTTCCAATAGGATTTTGTGAAAAACTAGTGCTGCCTGTACTTAAAGAGGAACGCGAACGAAGGGGTGTCTCTGAGCCATTATCTCTGGCACATGCCTATGAACGTGTCATGCCGGGCCCCGATTACGTTGATTCTATCCGCAGGTTCTGGCGCACATTTTCCGGCATTGATGAATCATCTGCTGGCAAGGCTGAAAAATTTCTCTCTTCATTCATTGATACTGCCAATTACCCGCTTTACAGGCTGGAAGAGCCGACTGCCTCGGAACTCGCCAAGCTCCTGGAGAACTCCTATCGCCAGGTTAACATTGCCTTCATTTACGAATGGACGCTGCTTGCGGAAAAAATAGGAATCGATCTTTTTTCGGTGATTGATTCTATCAGAGTGCGTAAAGGGACCCATGACAACATGCGCCTGCCAGGCTTCGGGGTGGGTGGATACTGCCTGACCAAGGATTCCCTTCTGGTCCAATGGGGGGCAAAACATCTGTTCGATACGAATGTGGTCCTGGAAATGACTTTGGAGGCTCTGAGAATCAACCACAGGATGCCGTTGCATACCTTGGATTTGCTCTTGGAACTGGGCGATGGATCTCTGGCAGGCAGGAAAATAGCGGTCTGTGGTGTCAGTTATTTACCAGAATTGGCGGACACCCGTAATTCTCCGAGCGAAATTTTTATCGACGAACTGATAAAAGCCAAGGCTGAACTGATCGTCCACGATCCTTATGTCATGCATTGGGATGAAAAACCTGAAATAGCTATTACACAGGATTTAACCACAGCCCTGCGGCGTGCTGACGGGATTGTTTTCACTGTTGGCCACCGCGCCTATCTGGACCTGACAGCCGAAAAGATGATCGACTATTTTGTCAAATCCCCCTTTATCGTTGATACTCAAAACATCATATCCGATTTAAAGGCCGAGGCACTCCACAAGTCAGGATGCCGGTTGTCAGGAGTGGGAAAAGGTCATTGGCGAAAAAGAGGGTACCAGTGTCCAAAGTAACTGAAAGGCTGATATTGATCACAGGAGGGGCCGGTTTCATCGGCTATCATCTGGCCCGGCGGCTTTCGAAAGAGCAGGGAAACAAAATCGTCCTGCTGGATAACTTCGAGCGGGGCAGGCTGGATAAAGATCTGGAAGAGCTTCTCAACCCTAAGAATGTGCGTATTGTTTCCGGGGACATAGCAGAAGAAAAAACATATGCAAGACTTGATAGGTTTTATGATGAAATATACCATCTTGCTGCTGTTATCGGTGTGGCCAATGTCATGAAACGTCCCCATGACGTTTTAAGAACGAATGCTCTGGGCACATTGCTATTACTGGACTGGTTCACTCGGGGAGGAGGAGAGAAGCTTCTTTTCGCCTCTACCAGCGAGGTTTACGCCTGGACCCAGAAATTCCATGACCTTACTGTCCCCACTCCGGAGGATGTACCCCTGTCGCTCACTGACCCCGGCAATCCGCGCAGCGCCTATGCAGGCAGCAAAATATTCGGTGAACTTGCGGTGCACCAGTATTGCGCCGTTTCAGGGAAGAGATTTTCGATTGTGCGCTACCATAATGTTTACGGGCCAAGAATGGGCTATGAGCATGCTATCCCGCAGCTTTACCAAAGAGCACTTGACGGTCAGAATCCTCTGGTTGTTTATTCGGCCGATCATACCCGGGCCTTCTGCTATGTCTCAGATGCTGTCGAGGGGACTGTAAGGGTCATGCGCAATGACTCGGCGGATAATCTGACAATTAATATCGGAAACGATTTAGAGGAAATGACGATCGGGGAACTGGCCCGCCGTCTCCTGGCTGCGGCAAAAATCGAAGCGGATATCGAGCCTGAAGAGAACTCCAACGACCCCATCATCCGTCGTTGTCCCGATATCAACCTGGCGCGGAAGCTCATAAATTACGAACCAAAGGTCCCGATCAACGAAGGGCTTCAGCTCACTATCGATTGGTATTCTCGGAGCCTCAAGGCATAAAAAATCTCCAACCGCCATTGAATAATACGGTTCGATTAACATCAATTCCGACTATTAGATAGAGTCAGCCATTCATGACGCTAAAGCGCCACTCGGAAAGGGATGAAAATAATCCCCTACGGATTTTATTTTCATAGTAGGAATTGGCTTTATTTGTTTCTTTTCCTATTTTGACACCTAAGACTGAAAATATGAAAATCCTTTGATGTTGCCTCCAATTTTCATTCGGGATCTCATGGAACAATTATTGCAAATATTCGTTTCACGATTTTTTCTGTTTATTCAGTGTATAAGTCCAGAAAATTTTTTGTATAGTTCTTTAAAGGATAGCATATGAAAGCAGTCATTTTAGCAGGTGGTCTGGGAGCGAGGTTAAAACCATTTACACAAATAATTCCCAAGCCCTTACTGCCGGTCGGAGAGAGTTCTGTCCTTGAAATTCAAATTCTGAGCCTGAAGAAGTACGGTTTTAATGAGATTTTTATCGCCACAAATTACATGGCCGACTATGTCCAGACTTATCTTGGGGATGGCAGTAAATACAATGTAAAAATTACATTTAGTAAGGAAGAGAAGCCATTAGGCACCTGTGGTCCTTTGTCTCTGTTGAAAGATCATCTCGACGAGCCTTTTTTGTTAATGAATGGTGATATCCTGACTACCATGGATTTTGCAAAAGCTTATGATTTTTCCTTGAATATTGATGCAGATATTACAGTTGTTACAAAGGAAATTATAACACCATTTAATTTTGGTGAGGTTGTCTGTGAAAATGACTATATTGTTGATGTTCATGAAAAGCCGGATTTTCGCAATGAGATATTGTCCGGCATATATTTTCTAAAACCGAATCTTTTTGAAATTATACCATCCAATACTTATTACGGCATGGATATGTTGATTAAGGAAATGCTTGGGAGAGGTATGAAAGTTGCCAAATATCTAATGCATGAATACTGGATCGATATCGGACAAATTAGTGATTTACAAGCTGCTCAGGATGTTTACAAAAATCATTTTCAACACATAAAGAAAGTCTAATAGCATGGATCATATTGTGCTTATCATGGGAGGGGCCGGTTTCATAGGCAGTAATATTACTGAGCGCTTTGTTCATGCAGGATGGGATGTAAAAGTAATTGACGGACTCCTTGAGAATACGGGAGGAAGAAAAAACAACCTTCAGCGGGTAATTCCCCAAATAGAATTTATTGACTCGAGAATTGAAGATGTGGATGGATTGGGTGGGCTTATAGATAAATGCGACCTTATAATCGATTGTATGGCTTGGACAGCACATCACCTGGCGCTTGAGAACCCGGAATACGATTTGGCATTAAACGTAAACTCGCATCTGGAGCTTATTAAAAACTTGAAACATTATCCGGGTAAAAGAATTATTTACCTGGGTTCCAGGGGCCAGTACGGCAATCCTGATCTTGCTGAAATCAATGAAGAAACTCCGATGACGCCAGAAGATATTCAGGGTGTTCACAAATTAACCGCCGAGTCCTACTTTCGGATTTACTCCAAATTTTATAAATTTCATGCCATAAGTCTCAGGTTCGGGAATTGTTTCGGGGAAAACCAGCCTGTCCAGGGTGATGACATCGGGTTAGTCGGCTCTTTCATTCGGGAAGTTTTGGCTGGCAGAGAAATCGTGGTTTACGGCAGCGGGAGAAGACGGCCTTTGATTTATGTGAGAGACTTGGCAGAAATCATATTAAAATTGAGCCAGAGATCATTTTCAGGCTTTTCCGCTTACAATGTAAATGGCTGGGATATATTAATTCAGGATGTGGCTAAAACGATTATCGAAATTTTGGGGAAAGGGTCTTTCAGCCTGAAAGAGATTCCTGATCACGTGCGGAAAATAGATGTGGGTAGTGCTGCTTTCAACTGTTCCAAAATAGCTAAGTTGATTGGAGACTTACCGCTGACTTCTCTACAGACCGCTCTCAAGGACACTACAGACTATTTCCGAACGCAATTGACTTCCACCTGATCCAATATTTCGCCAGCTTATGGCTCTATAAACACATAAACTAAAGACTTTTGTTTCAATTTATCAAATGTGGCAAAAAGAACGCAAATGTTTTTGTTTTATTGTATTTAGTGAGAGAGATCTATTGAAATAATTTGTTATTAAGTATGAAGTTGATTTCGAGCCATATCAGATAATAGATTTATGGCAGGAGAATATGATTATAAAAGTAAAATTGAAAAAGGAGAATACCTTAAATGATCTGGCGCTGCGATCTCGTTCCACAGTATATGGCATACAAAAAAGAAATCCATGAAGCGATAAACCGTGTCCTTGGGTCCGGTCGTTATATTCTGGCATCGGAGGTTGCAGCTTTTGAGCGCGAGTTTGCTTCTTATATCGGCGTGGAGTACGGCATTGGTGTTAACAGCGGAACCGATGCGCTCATCCTCGCTCTCTCCATGTGCGACATCCGGGAGGGGGATGAAGTTATTACAACACCTTTTACAGCGATTCCCACTTATGCCGCTATTCGTCACGCCGGAGCGAAGCCGGTGTTTGTGGACATTGAGCCGGATACATTTCTGCTGGATTTGGCTAAGGTCAAAGATGCCATTACCCCACGGACCAAAGCCGTAGTGCCGGTCCATCTCTTCGGCAATGCGGTTGATATAGAGCTGCTGAGAAAAATCGTTGGCCGGGATATTTTTATAGTGGAAGACTGCGCCCAGGCCCATGGCGCCGAGGTCCGGGGGGGAAAGGCGGGTTCTCTGGGTGATTTCGGGGTTTTCAGTTTTTACCCCACGAAAAATCTGGGTGGTTATGGCGATGGGGGCATAATTACGACAAACGACAGCGAGGCTGCGGACATTCTGAGGAAAAAACGTGTCTATGGTATGATCAGCAAAGATGAGTTTATTTTTGACGGAGTAAACAGCAGGCTGGATGAGCTGCAGGCGGCCATTTTGCGAGTGAAGTTAAGACATCTAGACAGAATGAATAAACGTCGATCGGAATTAGCTGATCTTTACCGGCGACATTTGCCGGAAGAATGCATTCGGCCTCAGGTCGTGCGACGGGGAGTAAAGTCGGTCCACCATGTGTATTGCGCCCTCTGTATTAAGCTCCGGGATGAATTGCTTGTTTTCCTTGAGAAAAACGATATTCAGGCTAATGTTTATTATCCTAAGCCTTTATATAAACAGGACGGATATAGAAAGGTTTATAGGAAAGAATATAATTTGCCGGTAGTGGAGGAGGTTTCAAAGCGAATCATCGCTCTGCCTTTTTATCCGGAAATGTCCGAGGAAGTGCTTTTATCAGTCACAGAAAAAATAACTGAATTTTATGGTGAAAAATGATAGATAACGATGTGATATTAGGGAAAAATGTCAGGATTTTCAATCCTGATCTGGTAAATATATTCGGTTGCGAGATAGGCGATAATTCTTTTATCGGGCCATTCGTAGAAATTACACGGGGTGTTAAAATCGGGAAGAATTGTATTATAGAAAGCCATTCCTTTATTTGCGATTCTGTTACATTGGAGGATAACGTTTTTATCAGTCACGGGGTAATGTTCACGAACGACTTGTATCCCTTAATCTACCGCCATGTCGAATATCTTAAAACTTTAGTCAAGGAAGGGGCAAGCATCGGAACGAATGCCACTATTGTCCCTGGGGTGGCAATTGGTAAATATTCCATAGTAGGTGCCGGCGCTGTGGTGACAAAAGATGTGGATGATTTTTCTATCGTCGCAGGAAATCCTGCAAGGAAAATCAGGCAATTTTCCGGCCTGGAGGATCTCAAAGCTTATATTGAAAGCCGTCAGACGACAATGAGATACCGATGACTCAATATTCAATCTCGATCATTGTACCTGTTTATAATGAAGCAGTGTTGTTGGAAGAGTCCGTGGACAGGATTGTCTCATTTCTTTCCACTCATTTCACGGATTTTGAAGTATTGCTTGTCGAAAGCGGGAGCACGGACGGTACGGCTGAAATATGCGACAGCCTGGTTGAAAAGTTCGCGGAAGTGCAAGTGGTACATGAAGGAGCGCGCAATGGATTCGGCTCGGCGATAAAGCTGGGATATAAAAAGGCTGCAAAGGATCTGGTCTGTCTTGAGACAGTAGATTTTCCCTATCAGATAGAAACGATTCTCCATGCTTTACCTTTAATGAATCAATACGATTGTGTCCTCAGTTACCGCTCAAGGGATTGTCGAAATAGTTATTATCGAAAAGTACAGTCTTTTGTCTATAATTCCCTGGTACGTCTTCTACTGGGACTTAGGGTAAAGCATATCAACTCCGCTTTCAAAATGTTCAAGCGTGAGTTAATCCAGAGCTTTGATCTGATTTCAAATGGATGGTTTATTGATGCAGAAATTGTATACCGGGTCCAGGCAAAAAAAATTAAATATGCAGAAATCCCTGTCGAAGTTACTGAAAGAATCAAGGGAAAATCAAATGTATCTCTTTCTGCTCCGGTTTCCGCACTGAAAGAGTTAGTGGATTTCCTTAAAAAGATTAAATCAGGCAGTATCCCTCGATAATTATGATCTATCTTTACATGAAGATCCCCTTGAGAGGGGTGTTCGCAAAGCGGACAAGGTGTGTCATGTTAATTTTCATGCTTCATTATGCCCAAGCGAGGGCATGATGGTTTATGAATAAAGCCTACAGGTCGTGGTGATATTTTCCACGCTGATATTTCCGAAAAACCTCCTTGGAATTTATAAATGCTTACAAATAAAAATGTTAACATAAAAAAACATCTGCCATTCATGCTAGTACTTTTCATGGGGGGTTTGTTTTTTTATACCTATCACTCGAATCCGGAAATAATGAATTATGATGCCTACAATCACTTGCGCAGATATTCCCATTACGGCATGTGGAATCTGTTTCCGGATGAACATTCTCTAAAAGGCCTTAGAGATTGGATCGTATCAAACCTAGGTATTCTATACAGTGATGAGCATGGTATCAGCCCGGGTATTTTTATCGGCCCATTTTATAGAATCTGTGATTTTTTAGGTATTCCGATTACCTTGAAAGTTTTGTACCTGCCAATTGTATTTTTTAGTTGTATAATCGTTTTACTTTTCTATCTGCTGTTGATCCGGCTTGAATTCGGTATTATTCCTGCTCTTTGCGGCAGCTCTCTGTTGATGATGTCCCCTTCATTGACTTATTTGGCCAGATCAGGAGTTGCAGGCCACTTGGCTGTGGTTCTTCTTAACCAGCTTCTTTGTCTCAATGCTCTGGTATTTTTTTCAGGGACCCGGCGCTCGAAGGTCTTTGTTTCCCTAGCAGTTTTTCATCTCGTAATTTCCGAAATATCCTGGTTCGCCTCTGGTTTCTTGCTTTTTTTTGCATATCTGGTAAGAACGCCTTTGCTGTGGAAAGACAGATCGTTGTCCGCTTTATGGTCCGGCTTTCGTAAAAATGCCAGGCCGCTGATAGATAAAATAATCTGGCTGCCGTCTGCATTAATTCTACTGCTGCATGTTACCGTAACTATATTAATGGTCTATATGCCGGAAAGGTTTCCGAGAGGTTTTCAAGGAACACTCTTGACCAAGGCTCTCGGGAAGGCTTACACCAGTGTAGGCAGTTCATTGTTATTCTCCGCCCCGTCGGATCTTTATTATTATTGGGTCTGGCTTTTCGGCGAACTGTTTCCGTTTATCTTTGTACCTGCTGTTTTCCTGACTATTAAATTCTTTAATCGTTACTCTAAATATAACTGGGTCAGCTTTTATGCCGTGATTGCCAGCCTGGCTTTCAGTATTATTTGTTATAGAAAATCCTATAGTGATGTGCTAATCTGGTACCAAATGTATCTTTTGGTGCCATACCTTCTGATAATCATGTGGGGTGCCAGGACGGCGGCCCAGGCCTGGCCGCGAATGAAAGTGGCAGTTGTCAGCGCCATGATTTTACTTTTAATCTCTACTTCCTTGGCCACTGCTACGTTTGTCTGGAAAAAACCTTTAACATTTCTGGATTGGCGTGAAAATTTTATAAAAATAAAATTACGCAACTTCGGGGCCCAGGCAACTAGCGAGGGGGCTAAAACCGCGGGTTTTTTAGTCAGAGAAATTCTGCACAGCGAATTACCATCCGCAGATTCGCTGGTTGTTCATTATGTCTATTTATATCCTGATGCCCGGCCTTATGGAGTATACGCCGGATTTTTCAGGGATCTGAAAAGATACAAAGAAGACTACCCGGATGTTAATATTGAAATGTATGGTTACAGATACGATCAACAGGTGGGTTTCAAATTAGAAGGTAAAGAAAGGCTTGAAGATCTTCCGCAGGAGATATTCAGTCAGATTCGGATGCCTGAATATTTTTGTATTCTGGATTTTAAGGGACATGGAACAAATAATTGGTATAAATATTCTGTGGTCGATTCATCGGGCAAGAGGTTTTTCTCTTTTTACATCAATAAATTGTCCAATGAGACTTCCAGGCGATTTCCGCCCGGAGAGTATCTTGTTGGAAGCATGGATAAGCTTTTTGATAAGAAATATTACAGGCTCAAAAATTTTTTCGGTGCTTTTTAGGCCGAGATGTTAAGCTATATCTCATTATTTTAAAAAAGGAAAAGTGTCTTGGCCCTCTGAGATATTAGAATAGACTTCAGGATGGGTCCAGAAACTACCGGATCGATAGAATGGCTGCTGGAAAAAATCACTTTGAAATCAGACTCTTATTTAAACAATTTCTCTTTTGCTTTCTTGCCTCCGATCCTGTCATGAATGGTTATGATTGGAATCAAAATATGAAAACCTCGTCCTGATACTCTGGCCTTTTGTTAATGGTTCATCGCTTCTGCGCTGTCTGTTTCCAACTCCACCGCATGTCCGATATATCCCGGCATGCGGGCCGCTATTTAACGTACTCCTTGCTCATTATCTACCATAAAAATCTTTCTTCTTAGAACAGAAGCCCGTCTTGAGTTGAAGTTCCCGGATTATCTTCATGCTTCGATGTGTCCAAAAGCGTTCATAAAAGTATAAGAATAATCTGGGCTAAAAGTAAAATCCTCTGGCTGTTTGTTGTTTTCTTTGAGAAAGCGGTTTTGTTGTTTCTCCCTTGTTAAGTTGCGATATAAGGGGTACCAAAGTAAATATATTCATGGCGAGTATGTTTACAACGAATTCTTTTTAATAATTCATACCCTCTGGAGCCTGATTTGAAAGTGAAAACCGGGTCTTGTATTTACGGGCCAGCCACCCGCGAAAATTAATCATGCCAACAGCGATTAATATCAAGTAAAATGGAGTTATTATATCTCTTTGGCGTAATGCAGTGCCCTCGTTGCCGGTAAAGAGCGCCATGACCGAGGTAAACACGAAAAGGTAAACAAAAATAACCACTGAACTGCGAAAATGGTATCTTAAGAGATACAACATCCCTATTGGAAAAAATAAAATCATCATTAGATACCAAGGTATTATCTGAGGCAAGGCATAAAGCCTATTACTGCTTTTCGATAAGACAGGATTGGGAGAGCCTAAATAATAGTAGACCGCTTTCAGGTAAGAGACCGCCATCTCTCGAAAAGACATCATCCTGGGGCCACTGCCCCCATCCGGCTGATAGCGATCGGGTATGAACCTGTAGAAGGAGCCTCCGGTGGTGAAAAAGCCGATTTGAGTGCTTATTATTTTCTCTTGGAAGTTAGCATACATATTTTGGATCCTGGATGGGCCCGCTTTGAAAAGGAAGGCGAGAAGAACGAAACCCAGAAGCACTATCCTGATCGTGGCCCGGCGTGGGATGCAGAGCAGCAGGGAAAGAGCGAGTGTCGATAATATAAGCCAATGGGTATATACCCGTATCTGACCCATTGGATACCACAACAATCCGATAAATAAAAAGTTGTGCCATCGCTTGCGCACCACTGCGTCCACGAAAAAGTAGATAATCACTGTTAAAAGAAAGGTTAGTATTGGTTCTTTAAGCAGATTAACAGACCAGAGGATTTGTGAAGGCCAGAAAATGTTGAGGCCCATGGCCAGGGAAGCGGCAGTCCTGTGATTGGTAATCCGGAAGACTATCAGGTAGACCATCCAGGCTGACAGGCAAGTGGCTGTTGAATTTAGGAGAATAATTAGAAAAGGTGAGTAACCGGCAAGAAAGTAAAATAAACCATAGAGCCAGTTGAGGATAGAATATCCGTATACTCCAGGCATAAGAGGGAATTGCTTGTAATTAATAAGTCCAAGATAAGCTATAAAGGCATATTGGCTATATTCAAAGTTCATACTGGAATCGCCAAACAGAGTTACTATTTCATTTTGTAAGGTAGATTTTACAGAAAAAAATGTGATTATCAAAAAGCGAACTGCGATTCCAGCGAGAAATATTCTGAAAGGCCATCTATCATTCAGAGAGTATGAAATCCTGTTTAAATACATTAAAAGCGAAAGCAAAGCACAAACGCCAATTATAATCCCCGGATAAAATGCTCCCAAAATGCCGGTAATAAGAGCCAGAATGAAAACATTTCTATACTTGGCAGGCATCGATAAAAATAGCCCCACGAATATTATTCTGGACAGAAGCTGGAGAACATTATCAAAACGAATTCTGATACCTAATTGTACGATTAGAGAGCAAGAAATATACCTTAATATTCCCTTACCAAAGCCTCAGGCTTCAACTGCTATCCCTTTTTTCGCGGGAATAAACAGTTTTATGATAATCCAGACCGCCATGCAGATAATCAGAGGTTCCACCGATGTCTTGTATCTGGCGTTTTCTCCGAATTCGACCAAGGCCTGGATCAGCGCCGTGCCGAACACCAGGACATAGATAAAGGTGATTTCGAATGTCCAACCGAATGATTCGCGCCAGCGAGGGATAGTGTGCACCAGAATAGGGAAGACAAAAAAAGTGAATGTACAGGCCAGCAGAATGAAAGCGTAAAGCGCTGCGGTGACCTTGAGCAGGGTTCCGCCTTGGGAGATGGCGGGGCGGATTCCGAACAGACGCCCGGGCCAGATAGGCTTGAAAAATCTGACGAACCCCCGGAAAACGCTTGCCAGATAAAGAAAAGGTTTTTCTCTAATGGTAGCAAAGGCAATCTCCGCAAATTTCCTCGACAGGCCGGCATAGGTCAATCCTGTCATTTCGAGAAGCTCAGGGAGAGAGGCGGCCACCGAGCCGTAAGCTTCCCCTTTGGTCTGGATCTTATATTCCCTGTGACGGATCAATACCTGCTTGATACTTTCATAACGCTCCGGGGCAAATTCAATAAATTTAATGGTATGGTTCATTATACCATATCCCAGATCAGGCGACACGGTAAACTGTCCAATCCTCCTATACTGGAACCCCGACCAACTGCCTGCTAAAACAGCGACCGGCACCAGAAAAACAGCCGCTTTCCAGATGCTTTCGCCAAGCTTTGCCTTGAGGTAATAAGCCAGAAAAAGAGCAAAGAAAACTGGAAGTGTCTGAAACTGAGCTCGAGTCAGTACGCAAATAGAGCACACCAGACCCAGGAAGAGAAGATCGAGCCGGGATGGAGAAACCTTGCGCGCTGTGAATCTGAAAAACAGGTAAAGCAAGAGAGTGAGAAAAAATGTGCAGGTGGTCTCGCTGCTCAAAGAAAATTCGAACATGAGCTGGGAAGGATTGAATGCATAGGTCAGACCGAGCAGGAATCCGACCGTCTCGCTTTTAACCAGGCGCGAAAAAATAAGATAGAGTAAAACACTGATCCCCATTCCCATGGCAGCCTGAATCCAAACCAATGCATGCCTGTTGAAACCCGCAGCCGCAACCAGCAGTGGGTAAACCGGCGGTCTTTTGCCTGTGTAGCCGTTATAGTCTCCGCTGACAAGCTGCCGGCCTGTCTGAAAGTACCCTGCCGTATCGGGGAATCTTTTTATCGGGTACATGCAACCGAAAGCGAGCCTCACTGCTATGGATATGACAATAAGCCAGAAGACTTTATTCCTGATCCAGGGCATCTCCGGATCCTCAAAATGACGGTTTTTTAGGCGGCAGGTTAAAATCGGGATTCGGGAATAAGATATTTTGTCGAAAACAATGAGTCAAGCAAATCGCTCTTGTTTGTGGAGCGCCGAATCGCATTTAAGAAAAAGGCTGCCAGCCCGCCCGCGGTCTCTCGAATAGATTAGCACCGACAGCCGCAAGAGGTTTTCTGAACTGCCGACTCGAAAAATTCATGAATTTTTATGCACAATCCAGGCAAATGTTTTTTCAACTTTTTCATAGAGAGAAATGGGGTTATATTATCAACAAAAGGAGGTGATAATAAAATGAGAGCCTCTTATTTACTGTGTCTGCTGGTATTTTCCTTGGTGCGTGCTTCTTACGGGGAGTGGCGTTTCGAAATATTCGGGGGCAAATTTTTTCCCGGAAGTTCTGATCTTTCCATAAACAGGCCTTCCCGGGGGGACAACTTCACTTATCACGGTATCAAGTGGGCGGACAGGTCTTTCGATTCCCCGATTTATTACGGCTACCGGATTGCAAAATTTTTCGGCAGCCAGCGCAAGTCAGGTTTTGAATTGGAGTTTATCCACGCCAAGATTTATTCGGATCCCGAGTCACGGCTGAAAGTCACGGGGATTCTAGACAATCAGCCGCTCGAAGGGGTGCGCCGCCTCGGGGAACAAATCCAGCTTTTCGATATCTCCCATGGGCTCAATCTCCTGCTTTTTAATTTCACGCGTCGTGAGGCCTGGTGGAAAAAGGAGCCTTTCGACCCAGTGGGTTCGTATGTGGTTTTCCGTGCGGGTCTGGGACCTTGCATCTGTCATACGGAAAGCGTGATAGAGGGTCGGTTTCGGGAGCAGTACGAGTTTGGCGGTTTGGGTTTCCAGATCTCAGCCGGAGCGGTGATGCCGCTAAAGAGACGGTTTTATATTCCGCTTGAATACAAGTTCACTCAAGCCTGGCTGAGAGACCTCGAGGTGGACAAGGGAGTTGCCGGGATGGATCTCGGTGGTTCGCATCTGATCCTGGGAGTGGGTTTCCAGTACTGAAATTCGAGTTCGTTCGTTTTTTTAGATTTTCCATGCGAGGGGCAGGATAAGCAAGAGCTCTAAAAAGGTCCTTCTGCTTAACTCGGCTTGTGGTAAGTATCCCAGGGGCCGGGACCCCTGGGTCGGGGCCACGGTGGCAGCGCTTGATTTTCTGGCCCGGAAAGATATCAGGCTCATCTCGAGTCTGGGCCTGCCGAGCTGGGAATTATCGACATATCTGGCCGGCAGACAGGGAATCGAGCTTGAGCTGATCGTTCCGGGACCACGGTTTCCCGAACCCGGGGAACAGTGCGAACGGGTGCTTTCTGATTTCAGGCTGGATCCTGGCAAGACCCGGCTGATCTTTACCGGGGAGGGGCCGCCTAAATCGCTGCTGTCCCTGCGCGACCGGCTGGCCCTTGAGCAGGCGGAGGTTGTTTATCCTGTTTCGCTAAGACCGGGCGGGAGACTGGAAAAACTTCTGGCGGAATGTGAGAACGGTACTATAGAGATTCGGGAAGAATTCCGCATCGATTGGTCCAGGTCCGGTTGGCGGCCCAAGTATGACTTTCAAGCCCGCGGGCTGAATCCAGAGCTTAAGGAGCTTGATTCCGGCTGGCTTATCCATTGGACTCACAGCACCCCGGGCCGGTGGCCGGATGAGGAACCGTGGCGCTTTTACCACGATATGCTCGCCAGGCCGCAGAACTACGTGCGCGATGCAAGATCCACCCTGAAGCGAATAGTCGAGCAAGGTATCTTGAGAGGATCGGCGTGGAAAATGCCCCACAGCCGGAAAGCGGTAAGCTTGACTGCTTTATCTCCAGCCGCGTCGGTTCCTCTGATGCGCTGGCGCAAACGGTACCTGCGCTACAGCCTGGAGCCGTTCGGCCTGGCTTTCAGGTGTGAGACAACTAAAAGTTTGGGCGCCAGGCCGGTGCGCTATTTTGATCCGGAATGCAGGCCTCGAGATCAGTCCGAGCGGTTGTTTTACCAGAGTGCCGGCAGGATAGGCGACTGGACTCTGGAAAAGGAATGGCGCTTCCCCGGCGATTTAAGGCTTGAACACTTTTCCGGAGACGATCTTGTCCTGATTGCGGCAGATCCTGCGCAAACCGCAGGTCTGAGGAGGGAACTCAATCCCCGTTTCAGGATTATGCCTCTTTTCGCGGAGAATGTAAGCTGAAAAAACCGGTTTATTGATCGCCGGAGAGGCGCCGTGATCGGATCAGCGACGGATAACCCTCTTAGTGTCTCGAATAGCGACCCATCAGCTCGACTTCGGCCAGGATGTGCCCTTCCAGGGCTTTAAGGACCTGGGATTTGGTGGCGCCGGCTTTTAAATCCAGTACCGAATCGAGGGCATAGAGACGGAAAAAGTAGCGGTGCGTGCCACTCGGCGGGCAGGGTCCACCGTAACCGATACGGCCCCAGCTGTTGGTACCTTGAATTCCGCCGTTTCCAAGCGGATTCTTATCCGGCACTTTCTCCGGCAAGCTGTCGCAATTTGAGGGTAAATTATACACTACCCAGTGGACCCAGGTGCCCATCGGAGCGTCAGGATCGTCAAAAATCAACGCGAAACTTTTGGTCTCTTTAGGAGAGCCGGACCATTTCAAGGCTGGTGAGGTGTCCTGACCCTTGCAGGTGTAACGGTCAGGGATCATATCTGCATTTTTGAAAGCAGGGCTGGTAAGCTGCATTGACATATTCGACCCCTTTTCTGATGATTCGACTGCGAAGCTGTTAACAAAACCTGAAATCAAAATTATGAAAGCATAAATCACTCTCCGAGCCGTAAACAGTGAGTGTATCTGCACTCGAGCTCCTTTGATATTAAACATACCGACCTCCTTGCCTTAAAAGGAGCAAGTCTTGGGGGACACATAAATTGTCTGATCACCGAATGGGTTTCTATATTATTTTATTAGTTAAATCTTTTTTTTACAATAGGAAAAAGCTTTTTTTCAGCATGGAGTTTTCTTGACACTGGGTGGCGGGAATATTAAGAGTTAAGTCATTTGGGTGTTCAGGATAATAATATCACGCTGCAAGGGGAATGCGATCTTTTCCAAAACTGGAAAGGGACAGGAAATGGCCAGAAAAAAATCGATCCTCAGAAGCTTGAAAGACATCTCTCAGGTAGCAACCGATGACGGTAAACGTTTTTTCTCCGCCTCGCATGAAGAGATCCGGTGGGCCCATATAACTGATGTGTATTTTGTCAAGACTTTGCAGATTCTCCAGGCGGAGGGACTTGCGGAAACAGTGGTCACTGCGGATATCCACTCTTCCGGGGATGGTGTTTTTGCAGGGAGCGAGGAGGTCAGGCGACTGCTCGAGGGCTCGGGAGTGATCGTGAGAAGCTTTGCTGAAGGGGACAGGATGTCCTCAGGCGAGACAGTGATGCGGCTGGAGGGTCCGTATGGGGCGTTTTGCCTCCATGAGACAGCGATCCTGGGCATTTTAGCCAGTAGCTCCGGCTGGGCGACTGCGGCCAGGGAGTGTGTCGAGGCTGCCGGGGATGTGCCTGTGGCTTGCTTTGCCTCCCGCCACCTTCATCCTGCCGTGGCCCCGGTCATGGAACGCGCCGCGCTTATCGGGGGCTGCAAGTCTGCCAGCAACATTCTGGGAGCCCGTCTTGCCGGAAAAACACCGCAGGGTACCCTGCCGCACTCTTTGATACTGATAGTCGGTGATACTCTCAAGACTGCGGAACTCTATCTCAAACACCTCGAGGATGCAAAGCCGCTGGTGGTTCTTGTCGATACTTTCATGGATGAGGCATGGGAAGCTCTGCGGGTGGCGCAGGCTTTGGGAGAGGAGCTTGACGGGATCCGTCTGGACACACCCAAAGAGCGGGGGGGAGTTACGACCTGCCTGGTGCGGGAGGTGCGCGCGCGCCTCGATCAGGCAGGCGCGGGTCATGTCAAGATCCTGGTCTCCGGAGGAGTCCGTCCTGAATTGATACCTGGTCTGGTGGCTGCCGGGACTGATGCAGTAGGCGTGGGCACGTACATCTCGGATGCCTCTCCGATCGATATGACATTGGATCTCAAGATGATCAATGGACGACCGATCGCCAAGCGCGGCAGAATTCCGGGACCGGCGAAAAACGACAGGCTCAAGGCTTGTTGAGACAAGCAAGCCCCGAGGGCATGCCCTGCCTGATGCTTGAGAATATCCTCTGTTTCGGGCAAATCAAGGGCAGGGTGTTTAATAGCAGAAAAAATTTATGGAGAGTGGTTGTAAATAAAGCGCACTGGTATTATGTGCCGATGATTTTCCCCTTTCGCGCTCCAGTTTCCTCAGGCAGGAGATAGTTGTTGAATTATCCACATTTCGTACAGACTAAACCTATTTAACAACAATCGCCGCTGAATTCATAAAATTATTATAATTGTTTTTTATCTCGATATCTTTGACCAGAGAGCTTGCCTTTTCCACCTCCCTGCGCTTGCGGATTTGGCTGAGGTTTCTGCAGGCACCGAATACTGCAGCCGCGGAGACCAGATCAAGGCGTAAGATACTGAGAGGGATCGAAAGGATCAGGAAAAGGATGTGCGATCTCAAAAACTCCTTGTCCGTAAGGTTCTTCCAGTGAAAGAAGAGGCGGTTGCGTCTGGAGACATAGCGGATGTAATTTTTGCGAAAAGCTCCCCCGCTGATAGTGGTGTTCGGACGGTGGTAGACCACGCTGCGCGGCTCGTACACCAGGCGCCAGCCTCTCTTGAGCGCCCGGTAGCAGATATCGGTATCCTCCCAGTTAAAGGGCTTGAAAAGACCATCCAGGCCGCCGAGCTGGAGCCATTTCTTACGGTTGAAAGCCGAGAAACTGCCCGGGCAGTAAAAGCTTAAAAGAGGGTCAGAGCCGCGCTCGGCTCCCGGAGGAGTGTCGTAATTTTTCCAGACCCGCCAGAACCCGCGCTTCCACTGGCCTATCTTGCCCCCGTCCCGAAAAGTCTTCTTGTCCCAATCCAGGCTCCGCGCGCAGGATGCAAAGACCCCGTCATCCTCTAGTAAGGGGCGGACCAGCGGTGTGAGGAAATCCGCTTTCACTTCCACATCGTTGTTGAGCAGCACCACAATATCAAACGCCGCTTCCATGAATCCGCGGTTGGCTGCTGCAGCAAATCCCTCATTAAACGAGAGAGAGATTGTTCTCACCGCCGGGAAATGCCGGCCCAGAAACTCGACTGTGCCGTCGCTGCTCCCGTCATCCACCACCAGAACCTCTCCACCTTTGGGATAAGCGTGAAGGGCGCGAAGCACCGAGGGCAGGAAGCGCTCGAGCAGCTCTCGTCCATTCCAGCTCGGAATTACAATGCTGACCGGTTTCTGTTTACTCTCCCCCAAAAAGCGCCTCCGAATAAAATGTTTTTTATCATTCTAACTTAAAAAAATAATCAGAGCTGGGCCGAACTCAGCTTTTTTTCAGGCATTCCTCGTACAGGTTATCCAGTTGATCGAGGATTTTCCCCATGGAGAGGTTGGCTACCACCCACTCCCGCGCTGCCTGGCCGAGCTTGAGACGAAGGCGGCTGTCACGGGCCAGGCGCTCAAGGCTGCGGGCCAGGTCTTGCGGATCGCCGGGCGCAAACAGGAGCCCTGTCTCCCCATCGCTGATAAACTCAGGCAGAGCGCCTGAGTCCGAGGCCGCCACGGGCAGACCGGCGAGCATACCCTCCGCTGCCACCAGCCCGAAAGATTCCTCAAGCGAGGGCACTATCAGGATATCCAGCGCGGCATACAGACTCGCTGCATCCTTCCTGTGGCCGGTGAAAACAACCCTGTCGTTCAGGCCGAGTTCCATGGCCATTTTTTTGAGCGCCCGGTCGTAGCCGCTCTCCGGGGCCCCCACTACTGCGAAACGCAGTTCCGGCAGCCGGTCCGCAAGCTTTGCCGCGGCCCTTAACAAAATTTCCTGGCCTTTGCGCGGCTCGAGCCTGCCCACCACTCCTGCCAGCACCAGATCATTGTCCGGGGCTCCCAGTTCCTCCCGGATGACTTTCCGCCTGTTCTGGTCCCCGGCTGTGAGGGAAATGTTCTTTTCCGGATCCAGCCCGTTGAAAATAATTCTGATGCGCTCATTATCAATCGGACTGGTGGCCAGAATGTTCTGGCGCACAAAGTCCGAGACAGCTACAACGGCCGAGAGCTTTCCATAAAGGTAGCGGTGGAGGATGTCGCGTTTACTGATGGATGAGGTTATATGCTTGTGAAGTATAATTTGTGGCCTCTGCCGGGCCATGGAGCAGGCCAGGCTCACCAGGGCCAGGTCCCTCGAGAGGTGGACATGGATGATTTGGGGCCGCCGCTTTTTCAGTAAGCCTGCCAGCCGCCAGGCCGCCGCAGGATCGATATAGGGACCGATGCGCAAGGTATCGTAATCCAGGCCGGCAGCGGCCAGGTGACCCGCGAGCGGGGTATTCATCTTGGCTACCAGGGAGACCTCGAGGCCTCTCTGTTTCTGGGCCGCGGAGAGAATCGCCGGATACATCTCCCTTCCACCCCAGCCCCCTGAGCTTGTCAGGTGGATCAGGCGCATTTTGACCCCTGGTAAACCAGTTCGAGCGCCTTGAGGAAATATTCCCTGGCCTTGGCATAGTCAGCAGAGCGGCGGTACATCCTGCCGGCTGTCAGAAGAGTTTCCACCTCCCGGGGCAGGCAGCCTTTCAGGTGGCCTGCTATTTCAGCGCAGAGAGACTGAATGGAAGATGTATCGTTCCGCAGGCTGGAATAGCCGCCCTTATAGATTGTTCGGCCCTCGGTGACACCCTCGGCAGTGCCGCCCCAGCGGTGAAACTCAAGCACCATGCGTACGCGCCGGGCCAGCTCTTCCGGCAGCTTGCTGTCAGCACTGACCGGTTCCATCTCAAGCCTTTGCCTTTGAGATTGTCTTGCCGAGTTCCACGTGAGATTTCCAGCCCGGTGCCGGGGTGAAATCGAGCCTCCCCTCAAGCTCTTCTGGCACCCTGAGACTGGCGTCGTTCCAGAAAGGAACATTCGAGAGGAGCTCCACCTCCTGCCAGGAAAAGCCGACCAGAGGCAATTTATTGGACCCGCGACCGAGTTCGTACCCTCTGGCGATTACCGGTATTTTTCGCAAGTCGTGGCCGATCAAAGTGGCTGCGGCGGCATCCACTGCGAGAGGGTTGGCGCCGGCAAGGAGCATTCCCAGCTTGCACGGAGAGGCATTTAACGGGCCGTCGCCTTCCCCTGCCACCACGGCATCCACAACCGCCAGATGGCTGCGCACAGGGCTCCGGGATAAAATTCCATCCCTGTCTGCATACAACATCACTGTAAACAAATCAAGCACTGTCCGCCACAGGGTATCATTGCCGTACCAGCTTCCCTCGGTGAATGGATCGCGGGCGGTAATTCGCGCCAGAGCCGCGCTCAGCCTCCGCAACTGCCAGAGATAGCGATAGGCAAACCCCGGCCGGAAATAGGTGATCCGGTCGCTCAGGTCAGAGGTGAAGCGCTTGAAAACGTTCCGGTGGGCGTACTCATCCCCGCCCTCCGCGGCTGATCCGGCCCGGTGGTGGGGCAGCCAGTCCTTGCTGCCGTTAATGCCGACCAGGTTTTTCAGTGCGCAGGTTATCCCGCCCTTGCGGTGGGTTTTCAGCTTGGCCAGATTTATTACTGTATCCGCGCCCAGAACTGAGTTGGGGATCAGATACTCGTGAGCCAGGCGGTTGTGGTGCTGGACCATTTCCACAGGCCGGTAGTTGGTCACCCGGTAGGAGCGGAATCCCTCATCGATCGGGGTGAGATAACTGCGCAATCCCAGATTTACCGGCCGGTAACCCTCGGGATCACCTTGCTGCCTGCGGTTTGAGATAATGCGGTCGCCCCCGGAGGCAGAGACCACCTCGCGCCGCAGGTCCTTGATCTCGAGAGCAGGCCTGCCGGCAGAGGACCAGAACCGCGCCAGCTCCTCGGCCTGCGTCTGTTTCAGGATCAGCTCAAAATCCGCGCTCTGCAGAGGAGCATCGGCAAGGATGATCCTGCCGCGGCCTTGCAGAGCGATCGACACATAATCGAGCACCGGCCTGATCACTGCGGCATTTACAAACAGGGTATCAGGGGATCTGCTCTCTTCCTTGAGGTGAGAAACCCAGTTCGGCTTAACCAGAACCGTTTCGCCGGGCCGGATAAACTCACCCAGCGGGTTCCAACCGGATTCGCCGAACTTTGCCGCATCCAGGCCCAGCTCATTGAACAGGCTGCGCATCAGCCTGTAGATACTTCCATCCCCGGAGCTTCCCGCCGGCCATTTGAATGGGTACTCGGGATAGCGATCGCTCGGGCCGAAAGGCGGCTCGGGAGGATAGGCCCAAGCGTTATCGTCCCTGTAAACCGCCACTTTATTCGCTGACACAGGGTGGATCAACTGCTCTCTCCTTTTGCTTCGGGACCGGACAACAGGGATACGGTAAAGCGGTATTTCCCGGAAGGCAAAGGCTCAATCTCGGCGCAATGCTCGAAATTCACTTCCACACCCTCGCCCAGCACTGTGCGCAGTTTCCGCCCCAGTGAATTGCGCGTGCCCTCGTCCAGGCTTGCGGATCCCTCATAGCGCAGGGTGAAGCGGGTGAGACTCTCCTGGATGAACTGGAATCTTCGCACTGCGCGCTCGCCGTAGAAAAGATGCGTGAAAAACTCGCCGTGGACAAGTTTGCCCTCCCTGGTGCGGATTGTGTCGCTCGAGCGGCCCAGGACCTTTGCCAACAGCGGGGAGCTGTCGCCGCAGGAACATAAATCTTTTGACCATTCGGCAAGGTCTTCCAGGTCAAAGCGGATAAGCGGCATCGCCCGGTTGTATAGCGTAGTGACTAAAACCCTCCCCGGTCTGCCTGGCCCGACCGGCCGGCCCAGGTCATCGACCAGCTCCACCACCAGCTCATCCATGTTGACATGCAGTCCCTTGTGCCCGGCGCACTCGAAAGCCACCAACCCTGCCTCCCGGGTCCCGTAGCGGTCGAATACCTTTGCGCTTCCGAAAACTTTTTCAATTTCCTCGCGCATTGGGGAAGTGAGTGTCTCGGCAGAGGTAATTACTCCGGCTTCAGGGTAATGGGGAGCCAGGCCTTTGCCAGCCAGCAGTCTCGCCAGAAGGTGCACGCTTGAGGCATAGCCCACGAGCACGCGCGGGCGGCGCGCCTGCATCATGCAGTGGGCTGCCAGGAGCTCCTCCTCGCTTATGTTAAATGTGTTGAAAAATCTCTGATTGCGCAAAAATAACTTGAGCCTTCCGGTAAGAGACTCGCCGAATGCCGTATCGCGGTCAGAGCCCCAGAGATAGACTGTCCGTGCTCCCGGCCGCCAGCCAGCCGCGCTGTCTGCAGCCCAGGCGGTAGAGGTGACATGCGTGCGGAAAGCGCGGTCAGTTAAAAAGCTCACCGGCTTGCCTGTCGAGCCTCCGCTGGCATTGGGCAAGGGGTAACGGCAATCTGCGTCCTCCGAGACCAGGCGCAAAAATTCCTTCTGCACTGTCCGGCGCTTCAGGACCGGCAAAACGGCCAATGTCTCGAGCGGGTTATCGATCCTCACGGGATCGATCCCCAGCTTGTTAAAGGTCTCGCGCCAGTAAGGGACATACTGGCCCGCATGTTCCAGGAGTGCCGCGAGCAGCGCCTTCTGCTCCTTAAGACGGTATTCGAGCGGGGAGCCGAGCAGGGTTCGCTTCTTGCCCGAGCAGAGCCGGGCCAGGTATTTTTCGGGCCTCCACGGGCCGTACAGGAGCGGCCAGGCCAGATGGCTTGAGAAGAAAGTGTGCAGTTTGTCGCTGAGAATCCCAATCACAGCTTAAACCCTTTTATATGTATTTTTCAATTAAACTATGGGAATACACCGGTTTCGGATCTTAAAAGGTTAGTAGGGCATGCAGAATGCGCCTTTGCCCCCGCGCAGGGCCACCGGAGTACCCTCCGCAGCCGAGCGCCCGATAGCGAAAAGCAGCTCATAGGTGGCTTTCGCGTAGCGGAAATCTAGCTGGCAGGGGGTCCCGGAGCGCACGGCCTCCACGAAATCCGCGATCTCGATATCAAAGGGATGGCGGGTCACGTTTCCATCGTCCGGGTAATGTTCGGTAAGCTGGACAAACTCTTTCACACCCGGAAAAAGCCCGGTCGAGTAAATGCCTTTTTCCCTGACCGTACCCTTGGTGCCCATGACCTGAAGGTGAAACACATAGGGCATCTGGGCCTCGACACTGACCCCCACACGGCCTGTTGCGCCGCCCTCGAAACGCACCAGGGCCGAGACATTCGGCTTGTAGTCATAGTCCATCCTGTGGAACGGTCCGGACCAGAGGGCTGAGACATACTCGGCTTTCCGCGCTTCGCCCATCATGTAGCGCATGAGGTCCACAGCATGGATGCCGCCCATTTCGAGCGCGCCGCCTGCGGTTTCCTTTCTGGTTTTCCAACCCGCGGAGAGCTGGTGCCAGTAATCTGTCTCCACGTGGAACACCTCGCCCAGGGCTCCCTTTTCCACCAGGTTGTGCATGCTCCTGATTGCCGGAAAATAACGCACGATATGCCCCACCATGGTGGCTGCCTCGGCCTGGCGCGCAAGTACGCAGAGTTCGCTGACCTGCTCGAGAGTAAGAGCTATCGGCTTTTCGACCAGCACATGCTTTTTCGCTTTCAGCGCGGCCAGGGTGTGCTCGTAATGCAGGCTGTTTATCGAGCAGATTGTCACGATCTCGACCTCTTCCATTTTCAGCGCGTCGAGATAATTATCTGTCACCCGGCATTCGAACCCGAAAGCCTTTTGGTATTCCTCCGCCCGTTTCCTCTCGGAATCGCGAAAGGCCGCAATCGCCGCCACATGGGTGTGCGGATTCCCGTTAAAGGCGCGGATGTGCTCGCCTGCCACCCAGCCCGGGGCAACCACCAGTGTTCCCAAAGATGACATCTTACACACCTCCGGCTGACTTAGTACTGTAACTCGAAAATACGGTGACGTATTTTTTCCAGAAACGCTGTGCGGACTCGTAGGGGCGACCGCCGGTCGCCCGAACAGGGCGAGGCATGCCTCGCCACTACGTTTACTAAATCTGTAAATTGGTTTAAAACAATACGCTACACTATTTATGAATTCATGTACTTAGTTTCCGGCTTTTTGATCCGCAGGGTTCCGGTTGAGCGCATCCAGCAGCCATTTGACCCTGCGCTCGGTCCAGCCGGGGCCGTATGCGTGCCCCATGTCTGGGAAATTGTCGATTACTTTGGGGCCTTTGAGATTATTATAGGCTGCATAAACCGTGGTCGGCGCGCATGTCCGGTCGATAAAACCCACGGCCACAAGCGCGGGCGCAGTGATAAAGCCTGCGGTAAGAGCCGCGTCATAATAGCCAGAGGTGCGCCTGACCCTCTCCAGGTCGCCGTGAGCCAGGAGCCGCGGCCAGCCTGAAGGCCGTCCGTAAAGGCTGCCCGTATGGTCGCACATGGCAGGCACATTGGCAGTGAGAGCCTTGACCCGCTTATCCAGTCCGGCCACTAACAGACTCAGCGCTCCCCCCTGGCTCGAGCCTGAAACTGCCAGCCGTGTGGTGTCCACATCCTCGCGGGTGGAAAGGTAATCAAGCGCCCGAAATGCTCCCAGGATGACCCGACGGTAGTAGAAACGGTAAGGGTCGTCGCTGCCGAAATGGGGATAACCGTTCAATGGGCCGTCTCTCAGCCAGCTCTGGTATTGCTTGTCCTTGCCGACCTCGATCCCGTGGATATTAAAAGTGAGCACAATCATCCCGGCATCTGAATATTCCGACTTGGGCCCGTGCTCACCCACTCCTGCGCCGGGCAGGGAAAGCACCGCCGGGAAAGGCCCCTGTCCATCGGGAACTGTCAGCCAGCCGAAAATCCGTGAGTTCTCGATATTGGCAAAACTGATCTTGTAAGCTTTGGCTTTCGGCCCGGCGCTATCCGGCAAAGACTCGAGCCGCACATCCAGCGGCACTCGCAGGAGCTCGGCTCTGCCCTGGAGCCAGAACCTTTCAAAATCCTCGGGCAGCACATTCGTGGGCCGGATAGATAGCGGGTCGAACCCGCAGGCGCAGGAACGCCTGACAGTATCAGCACCGGCGATTAAAACGAGCTCGAGACTCAGGAATCCCGGACGGTCCAGGCTGCCCCGCAGCTCGGAACCTCCCCCGGCAGCCTCAAGTACACCCTCCCGGAGCAGGCGCTCGTTGTCCTCGGTCATCCGGTATTCGATCCTGAAAGGACCCTGGAGAGCATTCGGATTCTTGACAGTGATCTTGAAAACTGCGGTATCCCCGAGCTCATACAGATGGCCGGCCTTGTCGGGAATGATCTCGAGCCCAAAGCCCTTATCAGCGGCAAGCGAGTTTTGCGTCAGCCAGCCGGAGAGTGAAAGAGCAAAGCAAAATAACAGGCAAAATACTCGGGAAACCATTTTTGAACCTCATCAGTATTAATTAATAGATAGAGTTTATCAAATCAGCCCGATCAAACCGGGTTAAACATCTTTAAAAATTAATCTGCATCTCGCTGTGTGGCAAGTTTGGTATTAACACTTCCATTTATCTATTAAAACAAGGCCGTTGCCTTTCAAATCCTAATCGTATTATAATTTCGATTTTTCAAATCCGAAATCTTTCAAGTCTTTATAAATTCCGGCCAGGGGGACTGGTCGGCCGATTGACTGAACCTTGTTAACAGGTATTGAAAAAAATGCCGGGATGTGGCCTGGGGTCTTTTCGGGTTATAAAACCGCCGCTTTTGGGATTCGCCTGAGGAACAGGAGAGTTGATTTGAAGCGAAAAGTTCAAAAAGCTTGACTGCAAGATGCGAAAAGCCCAAATTACATACAAGGCGACGATACCTGGGGCTGTGGTTTTTTGCGCACATCATGCCGGGTTCCAGGGCACGCCTTTATTTTTTGTGGAGAGTCGGAATATGAACGGCCAATACCTGGATTTCGAGCAGCCGATTCAGAAAGTAGTCGAGCGGCTTAATGAACTTCGGCGGGTTGCCAAAACCGAGGATTTAGAGCTCCACGATGAGATAGATAAACTTGAAAACAAGCTCAGCCGCCTGCGCGAGGATATCTACCGCAAGATTACGCCGTACCAGCGGGTTCAGCTAGCCCGCCACCCGAACCGACCCTATTCCCTGGACTATATCAACACGGTTTTCGAGGATTTTATCGAGCTCCACGGAGACCGTCAGTTCCGGGACGACCCGAGTATAGTGGCCGGCTGGGCCCGCTTTGAAAAACGGCCGGTCATGGTTATCGGGCAGCAGAAAGGGCGTGACACCAAGGAGAAGATTTTCCGCAATTTCGGCATGGCTCACCCGGAGGGCTACCGCAAGGCGCTGAGGCTGATGAAGCTCGCTGAAAAGTTTTCCCGGCCGGTAATTACCCTGATCGACACTCCCGGGGCCTATCCGGGAATCGGCGCCGAGGAGCGGGGCCAGGCAGAAGCCATTGCCCGCAACTTGCGCGAGATGACCATGTTGAGAACCCCACTGGTTGCGGTGGTGATCGGAGAGGGGGGATCGGGCGGGGCCCTTGCTCTGGGCGTGGGGAACCGGGTCCTGATGCTCGAGAACTCGATCTACTCTGTGATCTCGCCCGAGGGCTGCGCCTCGATCCTCTGGCGTGATGACGGGCAGAAAGAGAAAAGCGCCCGGGCGCTTAAACTCGATGCCCTGAGCCTTAAAGAGTTCGGTGTGGTGGATGAGGTAATCCCCGAGCCCAACGGCGGGGCCCACAGCGATTTCCGCTCCACAGCCGAAGGGCTGAAAGAGGCTTTGAGCCGCCACCTCACGCAGCTCTCGAGACTCTCTCCGGAGGAGCTGGTCAACCAGCGTGTCGAGAAGTATTCCAGGATGGGAGCGTTCAAGGAATAAAAATTTTTTACTGACAAGAATGATTTACTAATAAGGGCACGGCATGAGGTGCCCTTGCTGTTTGGGCTGATCTGCATTTTCAGTCAAACCTCAGGTTTTCCATCCCGGCGGGTGCGGAAAACCCTTTTCCACTGCCAATAGATCGTCTCCCAAATCCCGGTCCAGGGCCCAGCGGTAGACCGCGGCGCTCTCCATGCATAGATAAACGTAGACCTGCGGATCGTATCCTTTTATCCAGCGATACATTTTGCGGTAAATCTCGATCCTCACGGGCTGTGGATAGCGGTACTTGCCATCCGGAGCGACCGGGAAAAGCTCGCCTGCAAGCAGCGGGTGCCCCTTGAACCGTTCTGAGAAAAACCTGGCCATCCAGGGGCTGTAGCGGAAGCAGCCCAGGCTGATCCAGGCCACGCTGCCGGGCTTTATCTGACTGTAAATCTCCTCGACCACATTGCGGTAGGCCTCCTCCCAGCCGTCGAAATAAAAAATCGGATCGAAATGGAAGCTCAGCCTGTAGCCGTGCGCCGCGACACTGGCCGCTGCCTCCAAGCGTCTGTCAAGCGGCGGAGCGTGCCTCTCCTCTGTGTCGATAACAGCCTGCGGGTTGAGAGACCAGCTCACTACGATATTCCGCGGCACATCTCTTATTTCGAGCAGGTGCTCTAGATTCCCGCTTTTGGTCTTGAACTCGAACCAGCAGGCGGGCCGGGTGCGGAAAAACCCGATCAGCGGCTTGGAAAATCCCGTGATATGATCCAGGGCCAGGCTGTCCGAGAGCTCCCCTGTGCCGAAACGCAATGGGTACCCGGGGCTTGCAGCTAGCTCCTGGTCCACCTCGGCGAAGACTTTCTCCAGCTCCGGGAAAATAAAGATCGCAGACCTGTTCAGGTAACCCTGAAGGATGCAGTAGGAGCAGTCGATAGGACAGCCCATTATCAGGTTTATCACCCGGTAGCGGCAGCAGCGCATGCCCTTGGTCGCCGGGCAGCCTTCGACCATCCGGCCTGGGTAGGGAGCGAGAGCTGCATTGTACTTGCTGCGCCGGACAGCTCCCGGCGGGTCTTCTCTGATGAGCCAGGAGAGCTTGTCAAGTTGTGAGATTTCCTCGAGACGCCGGTGGGGTATCCTCTCGATAAGCTCGCGCGCCAGTGGATGGCCTTTGAGTGCCGGATGGAGATACAGTGTGTCGAAAGTTTTGATCACCTAGCTTTTCCTCTGTCCGGGCTCTTCTTCCGGGGCTCCCAGGCAGTAGAAAAGCTCGCGGGCGGTATCAAGGCCCGAAGCCGTGACAAGGCTCCGCGCTTTTTGTGCGAGCTCCTCCGCAGAACGGATCTCGAAAGAGACAGTCAGTCTCTCCCCTTCGAAAAAAGGCGGGGGCTCGATATTTACGCCCTTAGGCAGCCCGAGGAGCCTTGAAGCCCTGGTAAAACGCTCCTGGATCTGCTTATAAACCGGGTAGCGAATTTCCCGCAAGGTCTTGTGCACTCTCTCCCGCCATCCTGAGCGGGAGACCTGCGGATCGAGATTTTTTACAGAGAGCTCCTGCCGTGCCAGGATTTCCTTGACAGTGAGATTTTCACGGGCTGTGATTTCACGGAGCAGTTCAAGGTAGCGGCGCAGGAGGTTCCCTCCAGGTGTCACAGCCTGCACGAGCTCCAGAATCGCCTGCTGGTCCTCCCCGGAAAAAGCGGCCCAGAGCGCGGCCTCTTTCAGGCCCACCCTGTTCTCTGCGCAAAAGCAGGCCGCGGGATCTTCTAATTTTCCGATCCGGCGGCATTCAGCAAGCTGCCTGGGGCTTGCGCCTAATCCTAAAAGGGGAAGGAAAGTCCCGGTCAGCTCGTTTTCTTTGACAGAGAAGCGCTTTTCGAGCCGCTCGATAACTTTGGCCGCCTCGACTGCGGACAGTCTCCAGCCGTGGCCTGCCAGACGCGCTCTGAAAAGCTCGATCTCACTTGCCGCTTTATCGAAAACCAAGGCGGGCAATGAAAGGAAACCGGCCTTGCGCGCTGCTGTCAGACGTCTGAAACCATGGACCGGTCTTTTTATCCGTACCTGTTCTTTTTCCTGTACCCAGACAGGATTGACTGCTCCGGATGACTTGATTTGATCGGTTAGCTCTTCCAGATTGCGCTCGGACGGCCATGACACGGCGAAGGTGCGGTCAGCGCAATCGACCCGGTCGATTTTCAGGATCTCGAGCCTGGCTTGTTGAAATAAAGCTCTCCTGGGCATCGGGATAAGCCCTCCATTCTTGGTCTTCCCTGATATTCAGTATCCTGGTCCTGCCTTATGTATTCTGTCCCGGATTGGCAGGGAGTTTTAGTGCCGGCCCCCTACCTCGGTGCTGACTCCCCGAGTCTGTCGGCCTCGATCCGGCCCAGCTCCTTGACCCGGTCATATTTTTCAGCCTGTCTCAGCTTGTTCCGGTGACGGTATCCGTTGGATAAAATTGCCGCTTTGCGGGCCAGCTCGAGCGCTGCCGCCCGGCGCTGGAGGTCGGTAAGCTTTTCTGTCTGAAGCAGCTTCTCAAGCGCCATAACCCTGAAGCGGTCCAGGCCCCAGGTGGAACCTGAAAGCTGGTCGCTGTGCCCTCCCCGCTTGACAATGAGCTTGCGGTCAATGTAGAGCACCGGATAGTGTGCGGTAATTCTGAGCCAGAGCTCGTAGTCTTCACAGACACAGAAGCGCTCATCAAAGCCGCCGACCTCCTGGAAAAGGCGGCGCTCGATTAATACCGAAGAGGGGCTGATCCGGCACATCGGCAGGCTGTATTCGAATATCCAGCCGCCGCGCTTGGCATGTTTTTTCATCGGGTTGACCCGCACTCCCCGGCGCACCCAGATTTCATCGGTATGGCTCAGCAGGGCATCAGGCTCGCGGGCATGGACCTCGAGCTGAACCTCGAGCTTTTCCGAGAGCCAAAGGTCATCCGAGTCCAGAAAGGCGAGATAGCGCCCTTGAGCGGCCTGTGCTCCAATGTTGCGCGCAGCGGCCACCCCGCGCCTTCTGGTTTTTATCACTTTGATCTCTCCGGCGCCAGAAGCCGCGAGCACGCTTGCAGTGTCATCCGTGCTGCCGTCATCCACCACGATCAGCTCGAAATCACGGAACAGTTGTCCATGCACACTGCCGACAGCATCGGCCAACATATGCGCCCTGTTGTAAGTGGGGATAATCACACTTACTTCGGGCAGCCCCATATCTTACCTCATGGTTTGGGAACTTCCTTCAGAGCCGGACCAGGACAGGCTTCAAACCCTCATTTATCAGCGGATTAACGATAATATACATCCATTTTTTATATTGACAAGCAATTAACCGATTTCTATTTTATCTGTTTACACTTATTTAAAAGTTTTTTCAATCTCCTGTCGAGAAGTCTGTCTGTTATCACCTGGAATATATTATAAACCGCGGATGAAGCTAACATTTACCCGCAAGGGAGTTTGCGCAGATGTTTAAAAAACTCAAATTCAAACTCATTCTCATCTTAGCCATCTTATTAGGTTCGCTCTACTACTTATACCCGACTATATACCTGAACCGGTTGGCCCCTGAAGAAAAGAAACGGATGAGCCTGTCTGATCCCCAGGGATTGAAAGAATTAGAGGAGCGGAGTATCAAGCTGGGACTCGACCTTCAGGGCGGCATGCACCTGGTTCTGGAGCTTGATAACAGCAAGATCAGGCTGAACAGCGACGAGCAGAAAGATGCAATCGACCGGGCCCTCGAGATAATCCGCACTCGAGTGGACCAATTTGGTGTCAGCGAACCGCTGATCCAGAAGGCCGGTGACGAGCGGATAATTATCGAGCTGGCCGGGATTGTGGATACTTCACGCGCCCGGGCGCTTGTCCAGCAGAGCGCTTATCTGGAGTTCAAACTGGTCAAGCCGCAGAGTGAGTTTTATGAAGTGCTGAAGTTGGTGGATGAGGCAATTGCCGATAACAATCTTACTCTGTTGCCTGAAAAAGTAATTCCCGAGCCCGCTGTTCAGGAGGCCGAGAAGGTCAAAAGCACCGAGGAATTCAACCCGATGGATCTTTTTGGGGAAAAGAAGCAGCAAGAAGCCGGGCCCGATACGCTCCGGAAGGCTGCCGAAAAGCCTGATACAGTGGGAGGGAAGGAAGAAAAGAGCTCTCTGGATCAACTGCTTTCGGGTGAGGGGGCGCTTGCTAAAGGCGCTAAAACATCTTTCAGCGGGTTATTCTTTCAGGAACCTTCAATTCCCCAGGCTCAGGAGCGCAGGCAAAGTGAACTCCTGGTACCGATCAACAATGTTCCGCTGGTCAAGGAATACCTGAACATGCCCCAGGTGCAGGAAGCAATCATCCAGGCTGAGGTCAATAACCAGTTGGATTTTCTGCATTTTCGCAGCCCATCCGAGGATGAGGAACCGGACTCGCTTGAAGTTCTCTGGGGGGATGACGATACGGATTTGATCGGGCCGGACGGAGTAGCATTCAAGCGCATTTTTCTGATGAAGAAACACCCCGAAATGACCGGGCAGTTTCTGGCCGATGCCAGTGCCACCTTGGGCAGCGGTTACGATCCAAAAACCGCGAACAAGCCCCTGGTCCTGATGCAGCTCACCGGGGAGGGCGCGGATTCGTTCGAGACTATCACTGAACTTTACCTTCAGCGGGATCTGGCTATCGTGCTGGACAAGATCGTGAAATTTGCGCCCCGGATTATGAGCCGCATCCCCGGAGGCAGGGCCCAGATCGAGGGCGTGCCCAGTATGGACAAGGCGCGTGATCTCGCTATCGTGCTCAGGGCCGGTGCGCTGCCTGCACCATTGACAATAGCCGAAAGCCGCACCATAGGCCCATCCCTGGGAGCGGATTCTATTCAGAGAGGCAGCCGGTCGGCGCTGATCGGTCTCGTATTCGTGCTCGTATTCATGGTGATTTATTACCGCTTCGGCGGTCTGGTGGCCGATGTCGCTCTTATTTTGGACATGATAATCATCCTGGCGGTACTCGCCGGATTTAACGCCACGCTCACCCTGCCGGGTATTGCGGGACTGATCCTCACAATCGGTATGGCGGTCGATGCCAATGTGCTCATTTTCGAGCGCATCCGGGAAGAGCTGCGCCTGGGGAAGACCCTGCGCGCAGCCATTGACACCGGTTACGAAAGGGCGTTTTCGACTATCTTAGATTCAAATGTGACTACATTTATCACCGCGGTGGTGCTCTTCCAGTTCGGCACCGGCCCGATCAAGGGATTCGCGGTTACCCTGAGTGTAGGGCTGGCTGCCAGTATGTTCACAGCTATTTATGTCACCCGGATAATTTTCGACATGTGGACCAGTCGTAAAAATGTCAAGACTATCGCTTTGTGATCACGCCTGGCCAATCTAGATTAGAGCAAGCTAACAGCGACAGATGAGGAACTGTAAATTATGGAAATTCTAAAGAATCCCAATTACGAGTTTATCAACTACCGCAGAACCGCGATCATGATCTCTCTCATAATGATCGGTATCGGAATCCTCTCTCTGATTATTCGTGGAGGTCCCCGCTGGGGTATCGATTTTACCGGCGGGGCGGCGATCACTTTCAATTTCGATAAGGAGATAGGCGCCGAAGAGGTGAGAAGCGCCCTGCGCCAGGCCGGTATGGAATCTTACGAGGTAACTCATTTCGGCGATAAGAGGCATGTACTGGTTCGCCTGAAACTGGCAGGGAGTGATCAGGATTATCTGGGAGCCATCCAGAGCCAGTTCGACAAGATGTTCCCGGATAACAAATACATTGTCGAGCAGAACGATATTGTCGGTCCCAAGATCGGTACCGAGCTCAGGGAGAAGGCCCTGCTGGCCCTGCTTTTTTCAATGATCGGAATTATAATTTACATTTCCATTCGTTTCGAGGCGGAAAGCTTTTTTGGCGTGCTCGTCACTTTGATCTTCGGCCTCCTGGTTCTGACAGTCAGTACCACTAAGATTATCTTGAGTTCGGATATCTGGACCACGCTCTTGATTGTGCTCTCTCTGGTAGTGGTGGGCTTTATCTGTCTCAAGTTCGATTTCAAGTACGCTGTCGGAGCGATAGTAGCCCTGATTCACGATGTCATGATCACCGTGGGCATTTTCTCCATTCTGGACAAGGAAATCAACCTTACTATCGTTGCGGCCCTCCTGACCATTGTGGGTTACTCGCTGAATGACACTATCGTCCTCTTCGACCGCATCCGGGAGGAATACCCAAAGGAACGGAAACGGCTTTCTCTCTCCCGGATAATTAATAAGTGCATAAACAACGTGCTTTCGCGCACGATCATGACCGGTTTCACTACATTGATAGTGATCATAGTTCTTATAATCCTCGGCGGAGAGGTGATCAGGCCTTTTGCGATCGCCATTTTCATCGGAATCATCGTGGGAACTTATTCATCCGTCTACATTGCCTCACCTGTGCTTATTTTCTGGCACGAACGTTACGGCGAGGGCCGGGACATGGCACGTAAGGCTGCAGTTTAAAACAGTTCCGGTCCAGGAGGGGAATAGACCGATGGGGAAAAGACTGGTCGTGTTCGCCCTGTCAGGGATGTTTCTGCTCTCCTGCAGCGAGAAAGAAGTACCAACTGTTATCGACATTTCGCGGTTTCTCGATGCCACCTTAATTAACTACCGGAGCCAGTCTTTCTCTCCACCCGACAGCCTGCCGCTCAATGAGGATCTGCCTCCGGGTACCAACCTCAGCTATACTTCGCGCACTGCTCCAGTCACTGTTAACATGGACTATACGGATATAAAAAGCACAGTGGTGAGCCTTAAAATGAGCCTCGAACCAGAGAACTTTTCCGGCGCCGCCATGGTTAAGCTCTATATCGGAGCCCAGGGCTATGTTTTCCTTGATCCTACAGCCGTGACAGTATCCGATAAACAAATTCTGCCGGCCAATTTCGAGCTTACTTCCTCTGACCCCCGCCTTAATAAGATTTTCGAATTCGATAAAGTCAGTTTTGGCATGGAGTTTATTTTGGAACCCAGCCGCCTGCAAAGCCATCAAATCGCCATCTTCGGTCATATTGAAGAGTTCAATGTCGAAATAAAAGGGACCCGGGAAATTATGTGATCGGCTTTTATCCCGGTCCGGAAACAGGCTCCCCCCAGGACCAGGGATATCCGGGAACCTTTTTTCTTGTCTTTAAGCTCTTTTTTATTATCATAAAGCTGAGGGCGATTTGTCCCTTGATCTCTTTGAATCCCAAGACTTTCCTTCACTAAAAATCCACCACTGGAGGCAACTGTGGGACTCCCTGTACCCGGCCCGGCTCTCGTTCCATCAACATTGCAAAGCTTCAGCTTACGAATGTCAAATTACACGCTCATGTTCTTGTCCGGTGTCGTGTTTTTATTCTCAGACCTCGAAGCGGCTCCCCGGCCAGTAGTCTTTGCCTCTTTCGAGAGTGAAGCCGAGAGAACAGCCTGGGAGCCTGAGGGGGGCGCGAGCGCCGCTGTTTCTCAGGACTTTGCCTCCTGGTTTGATAAAAGCCTGAAAGTGACTTTCCCCTCTGGAGGAAAGGCCGGAATAACTACAAGCCAGGTTCCCGAAGACTGGCAATTGCATGAGGCTTTCCGCTTTTTCTGTTACAGCAGCCTGCCTTCTGAATTGATCCTGACTCTCAAAGATCAGGAAGGCTCCCGGATCGAGCGCCGGATACACCTGAACCGGGGACCCAACCACGTGCAGCTTAAACTCGCCCGAGCGGGCGGTATCGACCTGCGGCACATGGCGGGTCTCGAGCTCTCGATTCCCCTCAACCTGCCGGAAACAGTAGTCTATCTCGACCGGTTCGCGCTCGACCGGTTCAATGAGATACTCGCCCGCCGGGGGAAAATGGATATCGACTATTCCCGGGAGATTGTCACCCCCCACGAGCCTTTAGCCAAACCTCTTTCCGGCGGGTCGATCCGCTGTCTCTTTGTGCCGGATGTCGAGAACGGAAGGGCGGTAATCGAGCTGGCCCAGAGGCTCGATCTCGACTACCAAGCTGTCACACTGGGAAGCGCTTTTGCCACCAATATCTGGGGTTTCGGCGACTTCTATGACATGCGGGGCCGCACATTCCAGGAATATCCGACAGCGGTTTACAGCCTGGCTTACACTTATCTGGCCGATGCGCTGCTTAACGGCCCCCATTACGATGTAATCGTTATTCCGGGCACCCGGCCCTGGGGAGAATACCCCGGGCTGGTGCGTAAAGAAATTGCAAGGCGGGTCTCAGAAGAAGGCACTGGGCTCGTGCTTGTAGCTCCCTATTCAGAAGAGCGGACCGACAACAGCGACCTTGCGCGCTTGAGCCCTTTAGTTAATCTGGAAAAAGTGGTGATGGTTAACTCGTACAATTTCCTGGTGGAAGACAGCACAAAAATCCACCAGGCCGCCTGGCGCAAGGTGAAGCCGCATTATATCACCCGGAATGTGCCTTTCGAGGCTTTCCCTTTTGACCGGATGCACTACGCCCGCTCGCAAGCTACAGGCGATGTGCTGGTGGAAACGGAAGAAAGCTCTCCTTATCCGATTGCCGCGGTCCACAGCTATGGACAGGGCCGTGTGGTGGCTTTAGCCTATGGCGAGCGGGGATTCATTCCCCGGATCATTAATCTCTGGCAGGTGGAAACCGGGTACCCTTACTGGGAATATATGTACAGCCTGCTGGCGCGCAGCGTAGTCTGGGCCGCGGGCCGTGAAAATGAAGCATCGATCCAGAGCATAAGCCTGAGCCAATCCGGAGTGGCCTCGATCGAGGTCAAAAGCCCGCCCGCCAAGGCTACCCGCAGTCTTCAGGTGGTTTTCCGCGATCAGTTCGGCACGCGGATCGATTCCATTTTAATCCCTGTGCCCGCCCCAGGCAGCGGCCTGCTCAAGGCGAAGCTGCGGCCGGATGCCCCGAGGGGTCATGTTTATGTTGATGTAAAGCTTATCGAGGAAGGCAGGGTGTGTGATTGGGGGAGTGTTGTGGGCAGCCTGCTCCAGGAAATAAAAATCGGCTCGATCACTTTTAGCGCAAACCGTTTCCTGCCTGGTGAGAATATTACGGGTAAAATCCACCTCTCAGGCAAAAAAGGCAAACAGGCCGCTGTCGAGATCGAACTCAAGGACAACTACGGCCGCTCGCTGGTCAAAAAAAATATTACCAAAAAGATTGCCGGCAGCGATGTTGTAGATTTCGATTTCGATCCCTCCGGCGCCTTGAGCCACCTGGTCTGGGTCGATTGCCAAATAAAAACGCCGGACGAGCGCCTGAGCGACAGGAAACGGGCCGAGGTTTTCTACCAGCGCGCCACCCCCTGGGATGACTTCGATATAGTGATGTACCTGTTCGGCCCGGACCCTATGCCCGGCCTCTGGCCGACAATCGAAAGCAAGCTCAAGGATTTTTACACCACCACCCTGAGCAGTTATCCCATCGATCTCTGCAAGTTCGCCAACTTCTCGGTCCAGGCGGAATGCAATTTCCCCGGGCAGGAAAGCCCGGATGGAGAGCGCCGGAATTACTACAACAAGATGAAAAAGGACTACCTGGCCACCGGAGACAAGCACCTCCTGGTGCGGGAGTATTGCCTTTCGGATCCTGAGTACCTCGCCCTCGAGGAAAGGGAAATAAAACGCCGCACCGCTCCCTGGGTCCCTTTTTCCCCAAGGAGCTACTATCTCTATGAAGAGCCGAGCCTGACCTGCTACGGAGATGCGGTTGATATTTGCTTCTCCCCACACACGCTGCGGGAGATGCGCAGGTGGCTGAAAGAGCGCTACGGCGCACTCGATGAGTTGAACGAAGCCTGGGGCACCGGGTTCACAACCTGGGATGCGGTCGAGCCGGATGACTCACCAGAGGCGCAAAGACGGGGCAACTACGCCTCCTGGGCCGACCACCGCACCTTTATGGAAATAACCTACGCCGGAAACTACGATTATGTGGCCCGTACACTGCGGAAGATCGACCCCAATGGGATCGTGCTCAACTCCGGCACCCAGATCGTAGGTTCGCACAATGGGTGCGATTACTGGCGCCTGGATAAAATTCTGGGCCACCTGAACCCATATTCTGGCCAGAACCAGATGGATTTCCACCGCGCTTTCGGCAAGGGTCTGAAACTCTCGGCCGGAATGGGTTACGGTGTCAGCGGCCGGGACGTGCTGCACAATCTTTACTCCAACCTCTTCGAGGGCTGCTGGGCGGGATGCTATGTTTTCTGGCAGTATTCAGTTCTCGATCCGGACCTTACTTTCTGCCAGAGCGCTCTGGATATGCAAAAAGGGCTGGCTGAGATCGCCGGCGGCGGGATCGCGCGGCTTTTGAAAAATCTCCCCCGGGGCCATGACAATATCGCTATCCATTACAGCATGGCCTCGGTCCACGGGACCTGGATCACCGACGGCCGGGTCCGCCAAGAGGCGTCTTACAACACAAGTCAGGCTTTCACAAGGTTTGTCGCCAACCGTGAAGGCTGGACAATGCTGCTCAAAGACCTGGGTTTCCAGTACAACTTCCTGGCCTATGAGGAGATAGAACAAGGCAAGCTGTCGGAAGGCTACGAGGTGCTCATCCTGCCCATGTCTGTCGCCTTGAGCGAGCGGGAAGCCCAAGCTATCGGGCGTTTTGTCGAGGCGGGCGGCACCCTGATTACCGACCGCTTCACAGGAGTCATGGACGATCGCTGCCGCTGGCAGGTCCCAGGGGCGCTCGATCACGTGCTCGGAATAAACCACAGTAAAAAATGCGCCCCGGGGGATTTCACCAATCCCGGCCCTGACCCGGATATCAGTCCCCAAGGCTTGAGCCGCACTTTTGGCAAAGGCAGAGCCTTCACGCTCGGCTATCTTCTCGATGACTATCCGCTCAAGGTGCGGGATGGCCTGGCAGGTCCGGTCAGGGAACTGGTAAGCGGCGTGCTCCAAGGAGCAGGGGTCAGGCCTCCGGTCGAGATGGCGACAG
>Ga0307379_10001320_pt1 | contig 39496 bp, 27 predicted proteins | sample UN2MG_FD_202237 | JGI IMG/M metagenome (GOLD analysis project Ga0307379, IMG submission 202237) | Soil microbial communities from Risofladan, Vaasa, Finland - UN-2 | ecosystem: Environmental > Terrestrial > Soil > Coastal area > Acid sulfate soil | place: Finland: Risofladan, Vaasa | collected...
CGCGAGGGCTTCCAGGCGACCGACGACGCCCAGCTCGTCGAGCGGCTCGGCCGGCCCGTCACCATCGTCCCCGGCTCGCCCGTCAACCTGAAGATCGCCACCAAGGAAGACCTCCGACTCGCCGAGCAGGCCCTCAAGGCCCTCCCCAAGCCCAAGCTCAAAGGGCCGATCCATCCGTTTGCGGATGATGATAAGTGGAGGTAGGCTCGCTCGCGACGTGAAGAAAAGGGACTTCGGTCACCTAAGGCCAATTGCGTAGCGTTGTGACGAATACCAACAGCGGGATTAACGCAACTTCGAGGCCGCACGATGCTCGACAGAGCGCTGTTGCAGATCCGGGGAAAACGGCTCTCCCCATCGGAAATCTCCGTCGTCGCCAGCGAAATCCTGAGCGACAACGCTAGGGAAGTGGCTGCCGATTTCTTTGAACTGCTGAACCACGAACCTGGCGAAGAAGTCATAACGAATCTGCTGGAGTTGTTTCGCGAGTTGGCCACGCGAAGCCCCACGTGGGGCCGACTACTCCGAAAGAGCCTCACAAGACGCGGGAGGTGTCCGAAGCCTTTGGTTCCAAGTGTTCGCCAGATACTCGACGATCGCGACGAAACGCTCGCGCAAGACGTACGTTCGGTTCGAGACCTCCTCTCAGACTTCGAGAGAGTGATAGACGAACGTACTGAGACGCGCAAGGTGAGTGGCGTAGAAGTAGAGCGCAAGACGACCTTCTTTGGCTCTGGAAGGTCCCGTGCAACCGTTCCTATTACCACTGAGTTGTCCGACATAGCGCATATGGCAGCGATTGCATCAGTCACGAATGACCTGACTCCCCCGGCGGACGAGGTGGTGTTCGATTTCGTTGGTGTGGAGCACGTGTATGTCGTTGGCTTGGCCGCGCTGGCCGCGTGGTGCAAGAGCAGTAATGTCAGCCCCGAGGTCGTCAATGCTTCCGACACAACGCTGAGGTACCTGGACGTTGTCGGCTTCACAAGGGCATCCAAAGGTGGGATCTCGCAGTACTCGGAGTCCGCCCCGTACTACGCGATGGCCATGGAGCAATTGGGGGGCGAGACCCAACCAGAGAGCGTTGCTCGGAAACTGGTAGACATCATAGACTACCACATGCATCTGTCTAAGACGGCGCAGTCCGGATTACTCGTCGTATTCGCTGAGCTAATCGAGAACATACAGCGCCACGCAGGAGCTTCATCCGTTGCGTTCGCTTGCGCGCAGGTGTATCCTAAGAAGCACAAGCTGACCATATGTGTCGTTGATACGGGGCTAGGAATCGCGCAGTCAATCCTGACTGGCTCTAATGAGAAGCTGATTGCGCGAGTCTTGGGCGGGGAGTCTCCCGTCCGCCTCGCTTGCGATCCATTAGTGACGAGCAAACCTAGCAAGCACTCTGGATACGGGCTGTATGTTGCGAGCGAGTTGGTTGTCCGAAACGGTGGGACATTCCGGGTCTTCTCGGGCCGCGAGATATTCACCTGCTATCGCAGGAGATGGCGGCGAATGGAGAATGTCACCACCGTTCCCGACGCTTGGAAGGGTTGCTGGATAGCGATGATCTTGGATCTGGACGCGAACATCCCTCTCGGAGACGTATACGTCACCCTTCCGCCGGTACCCGGGACGGAACTTCAGGAGTTTTTCTGACATGCCGCAAGCAGGCCACGCAACGCCCACATTGCATCTGAGCGAGTTCGGGACAGTCCTCGTAACGAGGGATCAAGGAGAACCTGTACGCATGCAGCTGATGGGACTCCTACAGACGCACAGTGAAGTCGAGGTTAACCTTGACGACGTTGAAGCGTACACCCCCTCCTTCATGGACGAAGTGCTTGGCAAGTGCTTGGAAGCCATCGGACTCGAAGAGTTCCGCAAGAAGGTCACACTCGTCGCCTCAGCACCGGAGGTTCGCAAGCTTGTTAACCTCATCCTGAGTAATCGCGCGGCAGCACGGTCTTCGTAGAAATGCGCAGTTTCACCTATTCTGATTCTTGCTGCAAAACGCCATGAAGGATGTCCTTGCCGAGCTCGATTGGCGCCGCCTGGTCAACCAGACGACCGACCACGAAAACCTGCCCGAGTGGCTCGCCCAGGAGCCGCGCACGGTCTACGTCGGCTTCGATCCCACGGCCGACAGCCTGCACGTGGGGCACCTGGTGGCCCTGATGGTCCTCCGGCGGTTCCAGCAGAGTGGGCACCGGCCGATCGCCCTGGTGGGCGGGGCCACCGGCATGATCGGCGACCCGAGCGGCAAGAGCGAAGAGCGGGTGCTGCTTTCCGAGGAGTCGATCCGGGCGAACATCGCCGGCATGGAAACGCAGCTCCGCCGGTTTCTCGACTTCGACTGCGGCCCGATCTCCGCCGTGCTGGTGAACAACTACGACTGGATGGGCCGGTTCGGATACCTGGAGTTTCTGCGGGATATCGGCAAGCACTTTCCCGTCAACGTGATGCTCACCAAGGACTCGGTCAGAAGCCGCCTGGAGCGGGCCGACAGCGGCCTGAGCTACACCGAGTTCAGCTACATGCTCCTCCAGGCGTACGACTTCGTCTATCTGAGCGAGCACTACGATTGCCAGATCCAGGTGGGCGGGAGCGACCAGTGGGGAAACATCACGGCCGGCATCGACCTCGCCCGGCGGCTCCGCGGCGTGCAGCTCTACGGAATGACCTGCCCGCTGTTGACCAAGAGCGACGGCACGAAGATGGGGAAAACCGAGTCGGGCGCCGTGTGGCTTGCGCCCGAGCGCACCAGCCCCTACCACTTCTACCAGTACTGGATCAACCTCGACGACGCCGACGTGGGCACCTGCCTCCGCTTCTTCACCGATCTTGCGCGCGAGGAGATCGACGCCATCATAGCCCGGCACGAGGCTGCCCCCGGGCGTCGCGAGGCCCAACGCCGTCTGGCCGGCGAGCTGACGCGTCTGGTCCACGGCGAGGAGGGGCTGGCCGCGGCCCAGCGGGCGACCGAGCGCTTGTTCCCCCCGGACAAGCTCCCTTCGGATGATCTCGGCGAGCGCACGGACGCGCAGCTCCGCGAGATCTACGCCGACGTTCCCAGCCGGGAGCTACCCCGCGACCGCCTTTCCGGCGAGGGCCTCTCGGTGATCGACGCCTTCTGCGAAGCCGGCCTCACGAAGTCGAAGAGCGAGGCCCGGCGCCTCGTCACCCAAGGCGGCGCCTACGTGAACAACCGCCGCGTCGACGACGTCGACACCCGGCTCGGCCCGGGCGACCTGGCCAGCGAGACGATGATGGTGCTCCGCGCGGGCAAGAAGAAGCACGCCCTATTACGCTTCGCGCCCTGACGGCGAGCCTTGCAGGCGGTGACCATGGCACTTGTCAACCTACGCGATCTCGGCATCGGCTTTCGCGGTCCGCCCTTGATGCAGGGGGTGAGCTGTCAGATCGAGCGCGGCCAGCGGATCGGGCTTCTGGGCCGGAACGGGGCGGGCAAGTCGACGTTGCTGCGGATCCTCTGCCGCGAGATCGAGCCCGACGAAGGGGAGGTCGTTCTGGCCCCCGGGGCGAAGGTGTCGCTCTTGCCGCAAGAGGTGCCGCAGGACCTCGACGGCCGCGTGTTTGACGTGATTCTCGCCGGGTTGCCGCCGGCGGACGAGGGCGACCCGGAATCGCGCTGGCGCAACGAAGAGCGCGTCGAGCGCGTCTTGTCGCGTCTGGAGATGGACGCCACCGCGCCGTTCGAGACGCTGTCGTCCGGGATGAAGCGCCGTGCGCTTTTGGGCCGGGCCCTCGCCGGCGACCCCGACCTCCTCCTGCTCGACGAGCCGACCAACCACCTGGACATCGAGACCATCGACTGGCTGGAAAAGCTCCTCTTGCGTTGGGACGCCACCTTGATGTTCGTCACGCACGATCGGATGTTCCTCCGCAAGGTGGCCGGGCGGATCCTGGAGCTGGATCGGGGCGCCCTGTTCGACTGGTCCTGCGACTACGACACGTTCTTGAAGCGCAAAGAGGCCACGCTCGCCGCGGAAGAGAAACAAAGCGCCCTGTTCGACAAGCGACTCGCCCAGGAGGAGGCATGGATCCGGCAGGGGATTCTCGCCCGGCGCACCCGCAACGAAGGCCGCGTTCGGGCGCTCGAACGGATGCGTCGCGAGCGCAGCGAGCGAAGGGCGGCGCCGGGCAAGGTGCGGATGACGATCGACCAGGAGCTCCGCAGCGGCAACCTCGTCGTGCGGGCGGACAGCGTGGCGTTCGCCTACGGCGACCACGCGATCTTCCGCGGTTTTTCCACCCGGATCATGCGGGGAGACAAGATGGGGATCATTGGGCCCAACGGGGCCGGCAAGACAACGCTCCTCCGCGTGCTCTTGGGGCAGCTCGCGCCCACCCAAGGCAGCGTCCGCCTGGGGTCGAATCTCCAGGTCGCCTACTTCGACCAGCTTCGGGGGCAATTGGACGAGGAGAAGACGGTCCAGGAGAACGTCGGCGAGGGCTACCAGTCGGTGCAGTCGGGCGGCAGGAAGCGACACGTCGTCGGCTACCTCCAGGACTTCCTCTTCACGCCCGAGCAGGCCCGGATGCCGATCCGGTTCCTTTCCGGGGGCGAGCGGAACCGCGTGCTTTTGGCCCGGCTGTTCGCCAAGCCGGCGAACGTCGTCGTGATGGACGAGCCGACCAACGATCTGGACATGGAGACGCTGGAGCTGCTGGAGGAGCGGTTGGTCGAATACCAGGGGACCGTGCTTTTGGTCAGCCACGATCGCGAGTTTCTCAACAACGTGGTCACCAGCACGATCGTGTTCGAGGCGGGCGAGGTGAATGAGTACGTCGGCGGCTACGACGATTGGCAGCGGCAGCGCTCGGAGGCTGCGACCGGGGCCGGCGCGAGCGAAGACGAGGCTTCTTCCGCTCGACGGCGAGCCCCTGCCGCAACGGAGAAGACGGCCTCGCCATCCCGAAAAGCCGGCGAGAAAGGGGGCGAGCGGCGCCTCACGTACCGCGAAAAGCAGGAGTTGGCCGCCCTGCCGTCGACGATCGAGCGGCTCGAAGCCGAGATCGCGGCGCGCCACGAGCGGATGTCGGACCCCGATTTCTACAAACGCCCCGGCGACCAGATCGCCCGCGATACGGCCGCGCTGCGGGAGTTGGAATCCAAGCTTGCCACGAGCTACGCGCGGTGGGAGGAGTTGGAGAGACGGGCTGGGTGAGCATAAGGCAGCGGTCAGCCCGGGAGGGGCGCCAGTCAATAGCCCAGGGCGTGAGCCCTGGGAGGAAAAGCAGGAACTCCACGAAAGCCCCAACGGGTCGGCACTTGCTTTGTGTCGCCCCTGGGGGCTGGGATCGTTCATGGAGCCGCGGATTTGCCGTTTGCACTTCCCGTCGGACATGAGACGGACGTCGACTCGAGAGTGACGCTCCCGTAAACGGTCAGGCCGCTGGAGCCGTGTCGACTCGGCGGGCGTTGTGCGCAGTCAAGGGATGGTGTCGCGGCGCGCTATCCGGCATCGCGGAGTTGTCTTCTAGCCCGCGCCTGCCGCCATTCTCTCGGCATTGAGCAATTCGCGAATGCGCGGCTCTCCATTCTCTGCCAGCAACGCCGAGAGCAGCGTTTTTCGCCGCGCAAGATCCTCCGCAAGGCGCTGGAACCGCTCGTCCTCCTGACCTCCCTTCGTTTCGAGGAAGTCGTGGAGCTGGCCCGCGAGATCGCAGAATCTTTCGACCAGGAAACGCTTCTCTCGGAGCACCGGCTGCCGATACGGCAACAAGAGCCCCCATGCGACTCGGCTGCTCGTCCAGACTCGCTGGGCGCTCTCTTGGTCGAAGCGATTCAGCAGCGCAGTGCCTGCGGACGTGAAATCATCGATTGCGGATTCGATCTCGCGCAACACCTCCGGCATGTTCTTCCGGACCGCGTTTGGCAGATGGGGACGATGAATCCGGATCTCAGTCTTGGCGTCCATGTCTGGTCAATCCGTTGAACGGTGGCAGGGGCGCGTGGAAGTCACGTACCCGAAGTGAGTTGCTCCGCACACGTTCTGATTTCCTTGGCGATTCTCCAAACGCGCCTCGCTGCCTGATCAAAGAGAGCCTTGTACTCTTCCTTGGTGGCCTGCCCTTGGAGGATGGAGATCGTTTCGGCAAGCCCGTTACTCGCGATATCACGTACTTGCTCAATCGAAGGGCGCAGATGCCACTCCGAAGAGATCACCTGGGTCAATTCATCAATGGCCGACTCCCGATAGCGGAGACACAGTCGGACGTAATAGTCGGCCAAATGCCTCCATTCCGAAAGCGTGTTGGCGAATTCGCGGTGGATTTCGTTTCCCAGACCAACCACGTCGAACTCGATCTTGCAGTAGGTGTCGGCTAGCTTCTCTTGAGGCGATTCCTCTGCGTGAACAAGAACACTGGCCACGGACAGGCGTCCTGCGAGGATCGCGTGCACGAGCCCCCATGCGAGCGCTACCGCAAGCGACCATCCGACGAGCAACACGTATCCAACGACGACGACTGGCGCGGAGGACTTGAACTCATTCACTGAACCTGAGGACGTCCTCTCGGCGGCTTCCGAAAGGAACTGTACGAGCAGTTCGTTCCAGAGGACCTTCACAATCCCCGCGGTGAAGATCAGCACGGCAACGGAAGCCGTGCAGATCCCGAACACGCTCTTGGGGAACTCCCGCATCGACTCGCTTCCGCCGCATGGAATTGAAGTCTTCATCGCGCGGCCGCTTCAGTGCAGCACGTCGTGTTCTGGTTCGGTTCGCGCGACGTGTCAAGCAAGCGGCCACACCTGTTGCAGACGCCAACCGTAACCCGCCGCAGTTTAACAGATTGGAGCAGGTCGACACCCACTCGGACGAGGGGGAAGCAAAAGGAACTGGCCGTTTTCTGTCCATTGCCTCAACTGTCGGTAGTCCCAACCTACCGGCTGCGCCAGACCTTCCACGAGGTCGTCAGCAGCCGCGGGGCGTTGCCGAGGAGGAAAGAGAGCCAACTCTTATAGGGAAGCCGGTAGTCGGGGACGGGCTGCATCTCGATGGCTTGGCTCTTGTCACAGGCCAGCTTGCAGAGGCCGCAGCCGATGCAGCGGACGGGCTGGTGGTCGAGGGTTCCTTGGTCGCGGTCGGTGTTGACGGTGATCGCCCCCATCGGGCAGGCCCTGGCGCAGCGGCCGCAGTGGGTGCACTTCGCGGCGTCAAAGCGGGGCATGAAGTGGGGCGGGGCGAGCATCGCGGGGGCGTTGAACTCGGTGACCTGGCGCATCGCCTTGCAGCAGCACCCACAGCAGGAGCAGGAAGCCTGGCCCTTGGCCGACTCGACGTTGACGATGAAGTTGACCAGCCCGTGCGTCTCGGCCTCCCGCTTGATCTCCAACAGCCCCTGCTTCGAGACCGAGCGGAGCCAGCCGGCCTCGATGCCCACCTCGGCCCAGGTGCCCATCGCGGTGCAGACCTCCAGCGGCCTGCCGCATCCCCGGCCGGTGGGCGGCGTCGACATGCGGCACTGGCAGTAGCCCACGCCGAACTTGTCGTAGCGGTCCAGGACCACTTCGAGCTGATCCGACGGCAGGGCCGCGGGATGGGCGCTGAGCACGCCGCCGACGGGCAGGTAGCGGACGAACGGCGCCGAATGGTCGGCGTAATCGAGCGTGTAGCCCGTCTCGAAAAGCGCCTCCAAAAGCTCGGCGAACCGGCGGTGCCAGTCGGTCATCGCGTCGGGCGACTCGCCGATCAGGACCATCTCGAACATGCCCGGCATGACCGGCAACAGCTTGAAGCGGCGCTTCTCGGCGGGTCCGTCGCCGGCGATCGCCCGCTTCTTGGCGAGCCCTTCGAGGATCGGCTCGATTTCGTCCAGGGGGCGTTGTGCGGCCCGGGCGATATCCGCGGCGGTACGGCCTTTCATCGCGCCCAGGTGGCGCACCGCGCCGGCTTCCTCCTCGGTGAACGTGTGCCGGAGGAAGGCGATGAGCTCATCGCAGATGGGCGGGCCCATCAGGAGCGGGCTGGAGAGCTTCCTGGCCACGTCGAGATACGGCGCCGGCACGTGCGGGTAGTCGCCCGGCTTTCTGGCGCGGACGGTCTTCTGCCTCGGCTCGACGGGACCGATGATGCTCTTACCGACCTGGATCACGCGCCGGTTTGTGGGCGTCTGGTCCATCGCGTTTCTTCCGCCAGAAGTAAGGGGGCGACTCGTTGCGTGGATGAGGGCTTTGCGTGAGCGGCACAACCTTGGCGGTTCGCGCGTCACCGGCGAGGGGCGAGGGGAGGACGCGGTCCGCGGCACACCCAACGGGGGCCCATCCTTGCGCGGTTTTGTCTGTAGGCAACGTCACCGAGGGCCTTCCCTACAGTAGCCCGCGTCTCGCCATCTTGGATGAGTTGCCCAGGCGCAGCAAGTCCCGCGCCGCCGGCAAGTGGCGACCGCTAGTCGAGCAGCCCTTCGATCTCCGACGCCACAGTGGCTCGCTCTCGGCCTTTCTTGATTCCTTCGATAATCGCCATCACGAGCTTGGGCACGGCCGATGCCGGGAAGCCAAGTTGGGTAGCGATTGCCTGGCAGAGACGCATCTCGCGCTGGTCGACTTCCCCGTCGATCATCATCATGAAGACCACGTCCAAGAGCTGCATGATTCGCTCTTTGGGGGCCTTTGCGGGCGTGAACGACACCTTCTGGGGGTCGTCGAGGATCGACTTCAGCTCCGCGGGAGAGAGGCCGACTCGCACGCAGACCGCAGCCAGGAACTCCTGTTCTTCCGAAGTGATTTTCCCATCGGCCAACATCACGGCGATCACGTTCTTCACCGTGGACTTCTTCTCCTTGGTCGACTGACTTTCGAACCAACTCATCGAGACTTCTCCTTTCGGGTTGTTCAGGAATCGCAGCATTGTAACAGAGGCCGTTCGGGGTGGATAGCGGGGACGACGTTCCCAACCTGTGGGGGGAACGTCCATTGACGGGGTAGTCGCGTGCGAGTACGATTCGCCCGCCCCCAAGGAATGTCCCGGCTTCTCTTGCGACACGCGTACGTCTGCGCCCCCAAAGCAGGACGGGCCTGTTACGAGGATCGAATGCCGTGCGGAAGTGGCTTCTCAGGCTGTCCCTCGTCGCGGTGGTCACATTGCTGGCACTCGGCGCCGGGGTCCTTGGGGTCTACCGCGCCTCGCAGCACGTGCCTGAGTTCTACCAGCACGCCCTGACCGGAGACCCGAAGGCCGCGGAGGACGCCAGCGACGAGATGATCGAGCAGGCCGCGGCCCTGGCCAGCGACATCAGAAAGGGGGGCCAGTGGGAGGCCGTCTTCACCGCCGAGCAGATCAACGGCTGGCTGGCGGTCGATTTGGAGCGGAACTACCCCGACTTGCTCCCTTCTTCGCTGAGCGACCCCCGCGTGGCCATCGAGCCCGACCAGATGTGGATTGCCTGCCGGCTGGAGCGCCGCAACCTGAAGAGCGTGCTCTCGATGGCCGCCGACGTCTATCTGGCCGAGCCGAACGTGGTCGCCTTGCGGATTCGGCGAGCCCGGGCCGGCATCGTGCCGCTGCCGCTCGACAAGGTTCTGGACAAGATCTCGGAGAAGGCCAGCGACCTGGACCTGGAGATCCAGTGGCGACAAGCCGAGGGCGATCCGGTGGTCGAGATCTCCATTCCTCCCCCACGCGACGAAGACGACAAGGCGGTCCGGATCGAAGCCCTCCGCCTGGGCGAGGGGAAGCTCTACTTGTCCGGATCGACCGAAGACGGGGCCGGAAAAAGGTGACAGGCACCTTTTGCCTGAAAGGCCCTTCGGGTGCTTCGCACAAAAGGTGCCTGTCACCTTTTTTTCCCCCGGGGCGTGTAGGAGAACCGCCAGCGATTCGGGTCGTCGGGCAATTGTTCGAGCGCCGCGGTGCCGGCCAGTCTTGCTCCGTCGAGCGTCACCACCAGCTCGGTATCGGTTCTCCGCCCGAGCACGTACGTGCCTCGGTCCCACCGCGTGACCGAGCCGCGCCCGCCGGAGATGGGGCCTTCGTAGTCCAAATAGGCCAGGCGGTGGTCCGCCAGGGCCTCGGCGAGCATCGCAGCGGTCGCATCGGGCGGCTCGGGCAGGGCCCAGGTCGCCAACGCCGTGCCCATCTCGAGCATGAAATCCCAGTGCAAACCGCGGGGACTCTCGTGTCTGAGGACCACAAAACGAGGCATCGCAACGGCTACTGGGCGAAAACCGTGGTCGTGACGCTGGCGGTGACCGGGTCCCGGTGGTGCTCGCTGGTCAGCTCGGCTTGCACCCGCAACATGCCTACCCGCACGGCTCGCACCCGGATTCGGTACTCCAACGGCTTCTCCGGGTCGGGTTCGATGCTTTCGAGCGGCAGGAACCGGATCACTTGGCCGTCAACCAGGAAGTCGGTGGTGGGCGGGCCGTGCGTGCCGAACTTGATCGGTCGCAGCTCGGGCGGGAGCGTCACCACGACGCTCACTTGACGGTCCGCCGTCTGCCCCTCGTTGTCCACCTGGATCAGGTACGTAAACTCCTTGTCCAAAGCGACCGGCTCGCGGAGCGCGGCGATCGACATCGTCAGCCTGGGCGGCATCCGAGTCGGGGCCGACTCGATCCGTACCGATGCCTGGTCCTCGCCCTGGGCACCTTCCCGGGAAGTGACCCGCACGCGAGCCGACGCGGAGAGCGCCGCTTGGTTGCACGTACACTTCACCTGGAACCGTCGGCGGGTGCCGGCCGGTAGGGCATCGACCCTCCAAACGATATCATCCCCTTCGCGGGAGTGCCACTCCGATGCCTCGACGGGGGTGAGCGTGGCGTCGAGGCTGGTGGAGACCGTCACCTCGCTCAACGACTGCTCGCCCGTGTTGGCCACCTCGATCGTGAACAACGCGTCCTCTCCCACCGTGGCGACCTGCGGCCCGGTCATCGCGACCGATATGCTCACCAGGCCGGTAGGACGCGGTTGCGGCTCGATCGGGCGAGGTTTGGGCTCAGGTTGAGCTTGAGGCCGGGCTGCCTCGACGGCGTTCACGCATGCGGTGGCGGTGTCGAGGATCTGCCCGTCGCCGATCACCTCCACCGTGTTGCACAGCCGACCTGCCCTGGTCACGCGGAGCATCACGCCGATCTGCTGCGATTGGCCCGGTGCCAGGACCGTGCCCAGGTCCTTTTCGATGGGGCTCGGGGCCTGGGCGTGCTCCAGCCCCGGGTCGAAGCGGTCCTTGATCAGCAGTCCGCCGGCCGGCACCTGGCCGCGATTGGTGACCACGATGGTGAAGGTCACGTCCTGGCCCACGGGGACCTCTTGCTGCGGACCCACCACTTGGACTTCGACGGACGGCGCCGACACGGTCGTGGTCGCGCAGTCCCTCGCCTGAAGCCCTCCCGAGGCGGCGACCTCGGCGCAGTTGGTCACGCTCCCTTGCCGGTCGGCCCGGAAGTCGATCTCCACCGAGCGGGTCTCTTTGGCAGCCAGGGTTCCCAGGCCCCAGCGAACCGAGCCGCCCTGAAGCTCTCCGGCCGGATTGCTGCGGAGGTAGGCAAGGCCGTCGGGCACGACGTCGGCGAGCGTGACCTCCTCGGCCGGCAGGTCGCCCGGGTTGGACACGTCGATCCGATACGTCAGCGTGGCCCCGACGCTGCCGACGGCCGGACCCGTCTTGCGCACGGCGACGTCGGCCGCCGACCAGGTCTTCAACGTCGCGCCGCTGCCGATGACGAGGCGTCGGCCCCCGCCCAGCTCGGCCGGCCGGATCACCTGGATTCCGACCCGATTGGTCCCCGCGGAGGGCTGCTGCTGGAAGATCTCGGCGCTGGCCTGTCCCAGGTCGTCGGTGGCGACCTCGATGGCCGCCGCGCCGTCGGGCGCAAAGCCGGCCGCCGGGCCGTCGAGGATCTCATAGCGCACGCGCCAGCCTGCACACGGCGAGCCGTCCGACTGCCGCGTCACCGTGGTGGTGAAGACGTGTCGGGTACCCGCTGGGTTGATCGACGGGGGCGGGAAGGACCATTGAGCATCGACCCAATGGATCGTGGCCGTCTGTCTCCGGCACTGCCAGTCCCGGACGTTGGGCGCATACGCCGTCACCCGGCTGGTCCCCTGGGTCGGCGAGGTAACCGTGATCCAGGCCTGACCCCGCTGGACCAGCACGTCGTCCTCCTGCGAGGGCGTCCCGCGCGTGAGACGGAGGTGGCGCCGCGACGTGCTGCCCACCGCGAAGGTGTTGTCGATCTTGCGGGGCCGGGTGAAATCCCAGACCAAGAGGTCCATCAGGCTCCCCTTGCCGAGGTCGACGAACTCCCCCACGCCCCCCGGCTCGACCATCCACTCCACGCGCTCGTTGGTCCTCAGGTAGTTGTCCGCCCCCAGGACCCCGGCCAACACGACCACTTCGCTCTCCACCGGGGCCACCGTCTCGCTGGGGCACACGACTACGCTCACGCGGTTGGAAGCGAAAAACGCGTCCGGCACCTCGCGATAGACCGACTCGGCGCCGACAGCCGGCCCGGCGCTGACGACCGGCCCGGCGCTGACGACCGGCCCGGCGCTGACGACCGGCCCAGCGCGAAAGAGCGGCTCGGCGAAGATCCGTTCCCCGGTCGGGTCGATCCTGGGGGGGTTGACGTCGAATTGAGCGCACCCGCCGACGACCAGGGCGCAGACCATCATCGCCAATGCGGCTTGTCGGCCTCCGGTCCTCAAACACCTCACGGCCATCCTCCGGCCTGACGGGCGCATAGTGCGGTTCGTGTGGCACTGCTTCTTCTACGAAGCAATAGCACACGCGTGCTTCAACGTGTGCGCACTGTCCCAACAATGAAAAGCTAGCACGCGTTTTGGCAACATGGGGACTTTTTTCCACCTGGGACGTTGCCAAACGTGAACACCGGACGGTGCTTTGGCCGCACAATCGGCGCAACCCGACCAGGGAGCAGAGAACGTGAAGGCCGGCGCGTCAAGACGACGTCTCACGGGCTCGGCGCGATGGCCTCCCTGTCGCTGGCGAGACCGTGCCGTCGCGTACGCTCGGCGATGGACCGCCGATGAATCGTAGGGACGAAGATCGCCTGTCAGGCACGCCCCCCGAGCTCCGGCGTCGTCCGCGTGTAGGAGCGTGATCCGCGACCGAAGATGCCGGTGGCATACCAGACGCCGTTCGAGCCCCGTTTCATGTCGTACCCGTAAACGGGGTGTCGGCTGCGAACGGAGCTCCAATGCCCGGAAGAAAGACGCCAGCAGCGTACGCATTCGATCGCCGCTTCCACAAGGCTTTCGCCGGGCCAACTCTCCGCGCAGACCTCGCAGGCCAACAAGCCTCCGGGCAGCCTGGCGTTGATCCGGTGGAACCGACTCTCCCAGTTGTGGTGCCCCTGCCGGCGGATCCGCGCCTGGAGCTGGGAGTGTTGTCGGGCCTGCTCGGCCAAGTAGGGGGTCAGTTCGCCTTCGGTGCTGGCCGGAGCGTCGGGATGGGTACGGACCGCGTAGATCAGCGTCCGCTGGGTCAGCGTGCCGGGCGGCAGGTCGAGAATCACTGCCATCTCGCGCGGAGTGTAGGGTCGGCCGTTCAGGAACGGAAACGTGCTAACCACGTGGCCGTAGTAGGGGGCGTCCTGATGAGCGAAATCGATGATCGCCACGCCCGGACGACCCAGCATCTCGGCAAAGCCTGAGTGCTCCAGTAAGGTAATCTCGCCCTCCTTCCCGGGGATCGTCGTGTTGACCGGCAGCCTCGCCCTGACATAATGCTTCAGTCTCTCGGCCACGCCGGGATCGGCGAGTGCCTGGCGGGCGAACCGGTCGCAGAGCTCGCTCCCGCCGGGTTGGTGAAAGCAAACGAGCAGCATCTTTCCCTCCCGTATGGCGACCTCGACGGCTTCGGCGTAACTTGTATGCCACCCAAGCTTCGCCGCCTCATCGATCGCCTCAGCAGGCTGGGCAGCCCGCAACGCGGGGGCGGAGACCGACCAAACGAGCACAACTCCAGACAATACGCGCAGGAAGGGGGACATCGGCGCTCTCCTCGCAAAACGTCACTCAAGGTGCTTGCCGCGGCAACCACGAGGCCGCGCGCCGTCCGTGGGGGGGAATCCCGAGGTCTCAGGCCTCGGGAAGAGACATCTCGGCAGGAACGCCCCGCAGCGGGGCGTCGGTGCCCGTCCTAACGGCGGGGCGGGCGTGCTGGCTATTACGTCTGGCTAATACACGTTTACCAAGAAGACTAGCGAAAAGCAAAAGTATAATTAAACTCTGCGGATTAGGAAGGGCGGGGAAAGGGGCCCCGGCTTCCGAGGGCGATGACGAACTGAGCTGGACTGGCCCCGGCGGCCACCCCCCAATGTGACTGCCGACCCTTACATCAGGAGGCATGGGCGCATGTTTTCGGGCAAGATTCGAGCAGCGGCGTCGGCTTGTCTTTCCACAAGCCTTTTTTTAGCAACGACTTGCGCCGTCCAGGCGTGGGGGCAACCGCCGACCGAGCCCCAATCGCCCACAATCGAGGAGCTTTCGGCCGCATGCCAGTCGGCCAAGGAGGCATTCGTGCCTCGAACCGAGGCCCATCTGGAGGAAGCGAAATCCGAGCTGCTGGCCGCGGTGGCACGCCTGGACCGGATGCTGAGAATTTCCGGGGCCGGCGGGGAGGGCTGGAGGAAGTTCCTCGCGTGGGAGCAGATGCGCGACGAGCTCGATCGCCGCGGAGGCCCCGATCTGCCCACCCTCGACGCCATCCACGCCCGATACACCAGCGGACATAACGGCCTGGGGCTGGCCGAGTTTGCGGGCGTCCGTCGGGCACTGCGGCGCTACCTCACCACCGCCAGGGCGATTGGCAACGAGAAGCTGGGCGACCACTATCGCGCCTTGCTCGACGCGCTGCCGAAGCACCTCGAGGCCTACGCCGGCAGCCCGACAACCGAAGAGGCGTTTGTGATTGGCGGAGCCGTCCGTTGGCTGGAGGAGGCCGGACAGGCGCCGGAGCTCCTCGAGGCCATCAGGCGATATTCCTCCCAGCCCAATCTCTTCCTCCAGGTCTCGGCCGACTTCGTCGCCGCCGGGATCGCCGGCCCCGTGGACCGAGGCGGACCGGTCAGCGAAGTCATCCGCGGCACGCAGGTCACCGGCACGGAGCACACGACCGGCGAAGTGACCGTGGAATTGATCCCCCGGGCCGAATTCGCCGAGATCGACACCATCTTCCGTGGCAGGATCGAGTCGGACACCGTCGGCCGCAATGGCCCGGCCGTCGTTTACAGCGAGAGCACCACCGGTGTCGCTACCCGAAAACCGATCAAGATCGACGCCGAGCACGTCTGGACGGAGAAGGCCCAATCGAACGCCGTGACCAAGATGAGGATCAAGAACGTCCAAACCACTCGGGGCGGGGGCATGGTCGCGCAGCAGGCCCGGCAGCAAGTCAACGCTCAGAAGAACCAGTCGGAGCTCGACGCCGCCCAACGCACCGAACAGCGGACCAGCCGGCGCGTGGACGAAGAGACCGACAAGCAGATCGGCCAGCTTGCGCAGAACTACCAGGACAAGTTCCGGAAGCCCCTTCTCAGCCGCGATCTGTTCCCGCAGATGCTCCGCTTCCACACCACCGAAGCAGCCCTCCATGCCACCGCCTTGCACGGCGGCCTGCCGGGGCTGGGGGCCGCGGGATCGCCTCCCGAGTTCGACGGCGAGCACGACGTCGTCGCACGGCTTCACGAGTCCGTGTTCAACAACTTCGCGGCCGCTTCGCTGGGCGGGATGATTGTGGAGGAAGAGACGTTCCGCGCTCAGATGACCGAGCTGTTGGGGTCGACCCCCACGTGGTTCGAGCCCGATGAGGAAGCGCAACCGTGGACGATCGTCTTTGCCGAACGGCAACCGGTCTCCATCACGTTTGCCGACGGGGGGTTCGTCGTGACCCTCCGCGGCAGCAAATTTGTCCGGGGAGACAGCAGCTATCCCGGAATGGACGTGACCGCCGAGTACAAGATTGAGCGGACGGACGAGGGGATCAAGGCGGTTCGTCAGGGGGATCTGAAGATCTTCCCGCCCGGCTTCACTCCCGGCGGAGGCAAACAGCTCTCCGCCCGGCAGCAGGTCCTCCGCACCCTGCTCGAAAAGCGGTTCGGTACGATGTTCACCGAAGAGATCGTGCCCGAGCCTATCGGACTCTCCGGTAATTGGGAGAAGGCGGGCGAGCTGACTCTGAGTCGCTGGGAAGCCTCGAACGGCTGGTCGGTGCTCTGTTGGCAGCGGACCCCGAAGGCAGAAGAGAAGGCTGAGGCCCCTGCCGCACCGGCCGAGGCGCCGTAGCCCTGCCCCGTCCGCTCCGACTGTCTGGGGCATCGACTTCTCGCTGGCTGTGGCTCGCCCGGGGGCCACGGCGCTTCACCGCGCGCGAATCCTGGTTGGCAAGACCACCGCGGAAGGGCCCTAACGACGGTGTTTGCCTTTCCTGGATCTCCTACCCTTCCGGGGCAAGCTTTATCTGCGCAGCCCCCCCGGACATGCTCCCTTCGCTGCCTCTTCCAGATGACTACGTCCATTGGCGTTCTGCGCTTATGGGCAATCCGCGATGAGTCTGCCGGATTCTGGGGCATCCGAGAATTGTCAAAGTCTACGGGTTAGGAGGTCGATACCGTTTACGCCGATTCCTCCGGATACGGGCCCGTGCGCGGTATGCCTGCGTTCGGCGGATGCAGCCGCTGGGGGGTGGCAGAAAGAAGCAGAAGCACCTTCACAAGGAACGCGAATCCGATGAGTTGGCAGCTCTCGTCCCTACACATCGCCCTCGCGGGGCTACTACTGGTCGCCGCGGCTGGCTGCACTCCCCAGCAGCCCTTCTTCTTCTGCGAAGACGGCGATCTCTCGCACTACCTCGACAAGGCCACGGAGATCGAGTACCCGGACGTGGAAACGGCCAGCCTGGACGAAGTCACGGGGGCCGGACCGCCGCTGACGTTGGAGAACCCCGACCCGTCCGAGATCTGGGAGCTGACGCTGGAAGAGGCCATCAAGCTCACGCTCCACAACAGCAAGGTGATCCGCTCGCTTCCGCAGGTCGACCCCCGATCGCTGTCCACGATGCCCGATTCCCTCATCCGGGGCCCAGCCGAGGCGATCTCCACGGTGTACGATCCCGCCCTGGTGGAAACCAATCCGCGCTTCGGCGTCGCGGCGGCGCTGGCCGCTTTCGACGCGCGGTTCAGCACGAGCGCGTTCTGGGAGAAGAACGATACGCCCCGGAACTCTCCGGATTCGATCATCACGCGGTCGGTTTTCGCGCAAGACCTGGGCACCTTTCAGGCCCAGTTGTCCAAGACGGCCGCGACGGGCGGCACGTGGTTTCTCCGCCACAACGTCCGCTACGAATGGAACAACAATCCTGACTTCATCCGGGGATTCCCCAGCGACTGGACCGCGAACCTGGAGGCCGAGTTCCGTCAGCCGTTGTTGCAGGGCAACGGGGTGCAGTTCAACCGGATCGCCGGTCCGGGATCCATCCCCGGCTTCAACAACGGCGTGATGATCGCCCGGATAAGCACCGACATCAGCCTGACCGATTTTGAAGCCCAGGTCCGCGATCTGGTCGACCAGGTAGAAAGGGCCTACTGGACGCTCTATTTGAGATATCACACGCTCGAGGCGCTCCGGAAGGGGCGCGACGAGGCCCTGGAAACGTGGCGAGACGTCCACGCGGAGTTTGCGGTCGGCAAAGGGCAGGCGACCGACGAAGCCCAAACCAAGCATCAGTACTTCGAGTTTCGCTCCCAGGTTCAAGAGGCGCAGAGCCAACTCTATTCGGCGGAGAACAACCTCCGCTACATCATGGGACTGGCCGCGGCCGACGGCCGGTTGATCCGCCCGACCGACGAGCCCGCCACGGCCAAGATCGATTTCGATTGGCACGAAGTGTACGGCGAGTCCCTGGTGCGCAACGTCGACCTCCGCCGGGAGAAGTGGCGGATCAAGCAGCGCGAGCTGGAGCTGATCACCGCCAAAAACTACCTGCTGCCGCGGCTGGATTCCGTCGGCCGATATCGTTGGCTGGGGCTGGGCGACGACCTGATCGACCCCAAGCGGTCCGCGGTTCCTTTCGACAACGCGTATCAGTCCTTGACCGGAGGAGACTTCCAGGAGTGGGAACTCGGACTCGAACTGTCCATTCCTCTCGGCTTCCGCAAGGAGCTGGCCGGGGTCCGGTACGCGCAGTTGAACCTGGCCAAGGAGCGGGCAATCCTTCAAGACATGGAACTCGAGCTTTCCCATCAGCTCCAGGAAGCCCTGCGCGATCTGGACCGCTACCACGCCCAGGCGCAGACCAATCACAACAAGCGCGTCGCCGCCGACACCGAACTGAACGCGTGGCAGGCGCGAGAGCAGGCGGGGATGAAGGTCCGAGACGCGGCCATCGACCGAAAACTCGATGCGCAGCGCCGCGTGGCCACGTCCAAGATCGACTACTACCGCTCGCTGGTGTTGTACAACGTGGCCGTCACGCAGGTCCACTTCCGCAAGGGCTCGCTGCTGGAGTATAACGGCGTGCATCTGGCCGAGGGACCCTGGCCGCAGAAGGCGTATTTCGACGCCACCCGCCGCGCTCGGGCCCGCGACGCCAGCCTGTATCTCGACTATGGCTTCACGCGACCGAAAGTCATCAGCCGGGGGCCCGTTGAGCAACGTGCCGGCGCGGACGACCTGACGTTCGACGCCGCACCGGTTCCCCAGAGTGGCGTGCCGCAGGAAGTGATCCCCCTGCCGACGCCGGCGCCCCTCGAGCAGATTCCCGCCGAAGAGCTCCCGCCGCAACCGGAAGCGGCCCGTGTGCTCCCGAAGGCCGAGCCGGAAGGGCTCGGGCCCCGGCTCACCGGAACGCCGCCGGGCAACGCCGCCGGGAATAGGTATGACCTGGGGTCATTGAACCTGAACTCGCTGGTGGGCAAGCCGGCCAACGTCGCGTCGGCGCCGATGCACCGGCCGTCGGCAATCCGGCCGGTCAGCTATCAACAAGTCGATCCGCCGACCCGCGACGGTCAACCGAAACGCGCCGAAAGCGGCTGGACAGGCACCGGAAGATCGAGCGCCACGCATGAATCTGTCGCGAATCCGTCGACTCCTGAAGCTGATCGGAATGCTTCAGGCTGGAAGAGGGTACAACGCTGAGGCGCTGGCCCAAGCCTGCGAAGTCAACCGCAGGACGATCTTTCGCGACCTGGATGCCCTTCGCCAGTCGGGCGTCCCGCTCCGCTACGACGAACGGCTCCAGGGATACCACATCCCCGAGACTTACTACCTTCCCCCCACGAACTTCACGCCGGAAGAGGCCCTGTCGCTGATCGTCCTCTGCCAGGATCTGGGCGGGGGCGAGAAGCTGCCCTTCTTCGGCCCGGCCCGCAGCGCCGCGATGAAGCTGGCCAGCAGCCTGCCCGCGCGCCTCCGCGAGCGACTGCGAACGACCGGCCACGCCGTCACGGTCCGCATGCCGCCGACCAATCCGCTCGACGCCCAAAGCCCCGTCTACGAGCAGCTCCTGGAGGCGATCTCCGAGCGACGCAGCGTTCGCATCCGGTATCGCGGCCCCACCGAAGACGAGATCTCGACGCGGCTGCATCCCTACCGCCTCCTCTTCAGCCGGCGAAGCTGGTACGTGATCGGCCGCTCCTCGCTGCACCGCGCCACGCGGACGTTCAACGTCGGGCGGATCCGCCGCCTGGAGATCCTGGAAGATCCCTACGAGATCCCCCGCGGCTTCTCCCTCGATCGGTATCTCCGCAACGCCTGGCACCTGATCGCCGAGCCGGGCCCCGACCGGGAGGTGGTCGTCCGGTTCAGCAAGCTGGTGGCCCAGAACGTCGCCGAGGTCCGCTGGCACAAGACCCAGCGCCTTCAGCTCAACGACGACGGCACGCTCGATTACCGCGTCACCGTCTCCGGCCTCAAAGAGATCTCCTGGTGGATCCTCGGCTACGGCGACCAGGCCGAAGTGCGCGAGCCGCCCGAGCTCCGCCGCATCATCGCCGGACACGCGAAGAGGCTGGTCGAGCAGTATGGCGATGAGGCGGTCTGACGGCCCGCGTCGATTCCCCCAACGCGGCCGCGTCTGGACACTCGCTCCCGCATGGCTCACAATGGCCCCCCAGGGTAGACTCCCTGCGAGAGGTTGCTCCGCGGACTCCCCTGCGATGCGAGGTGCGAGATGAACGTCAATCCCAACGAACTGCTCTACCTCATCCCCGGCCTGGGAATGATGCTCGTTGCGGCCGTTGCCTTGCTCTACTGGCGGCGCGTCTCGCGTGTCCCGATCCGATGGTTTTGGGTAGGCGCCGGATTGTGGACCGTCGCCGTCCTCCTGAAGATCGTATGTGCCGTGCTCACGAACGCCGCCGTGATCGGGGCGATGAAGGAGACTTTGCCCTACCCGCTTCTGGTGCTTGGCGGCGGACTGTACGTGGGAATCCAATCCAGTCTCTTCGAGATGGGGTTCACGCTCCTGGCGGTCCTCGTTTGGCGGCAACTGGGGCGAGATGCGGGACGGGCCATTGCCATCGGCGTGGGGGCCGGGGCCTTCGAGGCGTTTCTCTTGGGGATCGTCAGCCTCGCTGCAATGCTGGCCATGCTCGCAGGGGTCCCGGGCACGGAGCCGATCCGCGATCAACTCGAAGGAGTGACTGCGTTGACGCCCGTCGCTTGGCTCGCAGCACCCGCGGAAAGGATCATCGCCATCCTCTGCCACGCTTCCACCCGCGCGCTGATCCTGTTGGGCGCCGTCCGTCGCCGGCCGATGATGGTCTTCTGGGGCTTCCTGATCTTCACGCTCCTGGACGGCGTGGCGGGCGCCGCCCACGTTTCGGGCAAGCTCGGGTCGTTTTCCGTATGGTGGATCGAGCTGGCCATCCTGCCGTTTGCGGTCGCGAGCGTCCCCATCCTCCAATGGTGTTACTCGCGGTGGCGGGATCCGGGCGAGGAACCGGTCGAATCGGCGGTTGACGCTGGACCGACGCCCTGGGACGGCCCACAATAGGCTAGCGAGGCAGGGCCTCAGACCGAGGCGACAGTGCGGTGGTCAGGGTTCGGGGTTCAGGGTTCAGGACTTGGAGTTCCACCTATGCACGCAAAGCCTGAACCCCGAACCCTGAACCCCACAAACTTGACTCATCTGCAACAACTTTCGGAAACCAAGTACCCTAGCCGCCGCGAGATCGGCGAATCCCCAACATCCATCCCTGAGCGAGGAGCATCTTGAGATGCCGAACCACCGTTTCCCGCGTCGTGATTTTCTCAGAGCAGCCGCCGGCGCGTTGGCGGCGCCGTACGTCGTTCCGCGCGGCGTGCTGGGCGGGCCGGGGCGCCCCGGGGCGGGCGACCGCATCCGCGTGGGACTGATCGGCTCCGGCTACCGCTCTCGCGACCTGACCAAGGAGAGCCCGCCCGACCTGAGCCTGGTGGCCGTGGCCGATTGCGACCTGCGACAGATCGCCGGCTACCTCGCGGCGATGAAAGACGTCCCCGACTCGGTCGTCTCCGCCGGCTGCGCCCCGTATCAGGACTACCGCGAGATGCTCGACAAGGAGAGCCTCGACGGGGTGTTCATCGCCACCACGACGCACGCCCGGGCGCTCGTCTGCCTCCACGCCATGCAGGCAGGGCTGGACGTCTACGGCGAGAAACCGCTGACGCTGACGGTTGAAGAAGGGCAATACCTCGTTCGCGCCGAAAGGAAGTACGGCCGCGTGTTCCAGACGGGCACGCAGCAGCGTTCGGTCGCCATCAACAACTTTGGCAGCGACCTGGTCAAGAACGGCGCGATCGGCAAGGTCCACACGGTGATCTGTCCGAACTTCATCGGTCCGGAACTCCGCCCCGAGCTCCCTTCGCAGCCGACGCCCCCGGAAATGAACTGGGACATGTGGTGTCACCAGACGGACTTGATCCCGTACACCCCGGCCCTGCACCCCGGCCTGGGCCGATGGGGACGCTATCGCGAGTACGACGGCGGCGGGCTGGGCTGGGGCGTGACCGGCTGGGGCGCCCACGCCTTCGACCAGGTACAGCGGGCGCTGGGCACCGACGACACCACCCCCGAGGAGATCTGGCTCGAGGAGACCGGCCCGAACGCCCCCGTCACGATGCGATACCCCAACGGCACGCTCCTGAAGCTCGCGTTGCCCAAAGGGAAAGGGCCCGGCCTGGGAGCGATCTTCGTCGGCGAGAAGGGCAAGATCGAGATCAACCGCAACCGGCTTGCCTCGAACCCGCCGGAGCTCGTCGAGGGGGCGCCGCCGCCGGCCGACAAGTCGGAATACGCCAGCGTGGCCCACGGGCACATCCGCAACTGGGTCGACTGCATGCGGAGCCGCAAGAAGCCCGTCGCCCATGCCGAAGTCGGCCACCGCTCGTCGGTGATCTGCATTCTGGTCAATACCTGCCGCGAGCTGGGCCGCCGCCTGAAGTGGGACCCGGTCAAAGAGGAGTTCGTCGGCGACGACGAAGCCAACCGGCTCCGCTGCCGGCCGCGACGCCAGGGCTACGAGCTGCCGGAAACCGTGTAGGGCGTCGTCAAACCTCATTGGGCGGGTCGCCGGCTTGCGGTGCGGCCGGGGCTTCGCGCACCACGGCCCGGCGAAACAGCCGTCGGGCCAGCTCGCTTGGGGTGGCTCTTGCATGTTGCGTCCGGCGGGGCCACACTAGCGGCTGTCGAACTGCGAAGACGATCGAGCCGCGAAATCGGAGAATCTGCCATGAACACACGCCGGAGTTGGCTCGCGGGCTTCGTGCTGGCCGTTGGCACCATGGGGCATGGGCTGCCGGCAAGCGAAGCCGCCGAACCTGCGCCCAACGTCGTCTACATCCTGGCCGACGACCTCGGCTACGCGGAGCTGGGCTGCTACGGGCAGGAGAAGATCAAGACGCCGAACATCGACCGGCTCGCTCGCGAGGGCATGCGGTTCACGCAGCACTACTGCGGCAACGCCGTCTGCGCCCCGTCGCGGTGCGTGCTGATGACCGGCAAGCATTCCGGGCACGCCTACATTCGGAACAACCGCAAGGCCGAGTTGCCGGCCGATCTCGTCGAGCGATACGGCATGGAGTTCTCCGGCCAGGAACCGATCCCCGACGCCGAGGTGACCATCGCCGAAATGCTCAAACAGAAGGGCTACGCCACGGCGGCCGTCGGCAAGTGGGGGCTGGGGCACTTCGGCACGACGGGCGACCCGAACAAGCAGGGCGTCGATCTGTTCTTCGGCTACAACTGCCAGGCGCACGCCCACAGCTACTACCCCGGTTATCTGTGGCAGAACGGCCGAAAGGTCGAGCTGGACAACCATCCGCCCGTCCCCGGCCACGCCAAGCTGCCGGCCGGCGCCGACCCGAACGATCCGGCCAGCTACGCCCCGTTCAAGGGCACCGACTACTCGCCCGACCGGATGATCGACGCGGCCTTGCGGTTCATCCGCGAGAACAAGGAGGGGCCGTTCTTCCTCTACGTCCCGTCCACGATCCCGCACGTCGCGCTTCACGTTCCCGACGAGGATCTGAAGCCCTACCTCGGCAAGTGGGACGAAACGCCGTTCGTCGGAGGCGGTTACACGCCGCACCTCACGCCCCGGGCCGCGTACGCCGCGATGATCAGCCGGCTGGACAAGGACGTCGGTCGGATCGTGGCGTTGCTCGACGAGTTGGGGCTCGACGAGAACACGCTCGTGATGTTCTCCTCCGACAACGGCACGACGCACTTGGACAAGGAGGTCGATTACGAGTTCTTCGAGAGCGTCGGTCCGTTGCGAGGTCTGAAGGGCAGCCTCTACGAGGGCGGGATCCGCGTGCCGATGATCGCCCGCTGGACCGGCAAGATCGAGCCCGGCACGACGACCGATCACGCGTCCGCTTTCTGCGACGTGATGCCGACGATCGCGGAGGTGACCGGCACGAAGCCGCCGGAGGGCATTGACGGAATCAGCTTCGCCCCCACGCTCTTGGGCCGGCCCGACGAGCAGAAACCGCACGAGTACCTCTACTGGGAATTCGCCGGCTACGGCGGCCAGCAGGTGGTGCGGATGGGCGACTGGAAAGCGGTTCGGCAAAACATGCTCCGCCGCAACAACCCGGACCCGCTCAAGATCGAGCTGTATGACCTGAAGCACGACGTCGGCGAGTCGCGGGACGTGGCGGCCGAGCACCCGGAGATCGTCGCCCGGATGCGAAAAATCATGGAAGCCGAGCACGTGCCCAGCGAGCTGTTCCCCCTGCCGCCGATTGACAGGTAGGGATCGGCCGAAGATAACTCCCGCATTTCCGGAGTAGCAGGCACACGCCGTGTGCCGTAACCGGCGGACGGCACACGGCGTGTGCCTGCTACTGGAGTTGGGAAGTTGTTTTTCGGCCGATCCTAAAGCAGATTGACGATGATGAACACGGCCAGCGCAATCGACACCAGCACCCACGAGGCCGACTTGATTCGTGCGTAGCGTTGAGCGCTGATGAGAGTGCCGGCGACTAGCCCGATGCCACCAGCGACGGTGAGTATGCCGACCATGAGGTTGATCGGGGCCATGACGACGCCGACGATCTTCCCGGCCAGAAGCCCGGCGCCGAGAATGATGAACGTCACGCCGTCGAATAGCTCGGTGTCATTTCGCAACAGCCATCGGAACAAGACGGGCCCTCCGGACAAGTGCGACGCGACAACGTCTGGCGCATTCGCGACGATAGCCGAAACTGGTCCCCTTGCATCGGATCAGCGCGGCGCCAAGACGTGGATGCTTGCCCGGCGCGACGGTGGATCGCCGGGTTCGCTTGTTTTGCTCGCAGGCAGGCGTCTGACCACCCCCTGTCTTCGCGGCTCGGCGTACGGCGCGTTGGGGGATGCCTGGCATCCGCACCGCCGACGGGCCGGAGGCGCATCGACCGCGATCCGATCGTAAGTGATTGTCTCGCCTTGTCTTCCGGCGGCAAACGGTCGCGTCACCAAGCCGCGGCCGCTCCCAACTCCGCAGCCCCTCCTCGCCCAGCTCCAGCTCGCCCCCGCACGCCCCTGGCGAGCCACCGCCCCGGTTCGCCATATAAGGGTCGGACAGACGCGCCTCATACAGCCGAGTGAAGATGAGAGGAGGTGGTACGATGGCCAGTTCCCAAGCTGTTGCAGAACCCGTCAGCACCGGCCTACTGGAACGCTCCACGGGGTATCGCCGGGCAGAGAGGGACGCCTCGGAGGACCTCGTCGGCCGGAGCGAGCGAGAAGCGCTCCGCCGCCGCCTGTTCGAGATGATCCTCCGCAACGAACAGCTCCGCAGAGCCAGGCCGCGGTGAGCCCCCGACACGAGATGGGGGCCCTCGATTGCGGCGTGCCTCGTGCGGGGGGCGTGGCCGATCCGGGATTTGCACAAACGGCTTACTCACGACGCTGGCACTAAACGGTTCTCGGGATTAAACCGATAATACTGACAGGGTGCGCTCGGTGCCGGCATTTCAGCACATGCTAGGCTTCAAAGGAGCCGCCCCGAATCCCCAGTTCAGGTGGCGGCGGCTCGTTTCGAGAACCGAATGCCGTCAACGAGGAGACAGCACCGTGAACGACCTTGCCGCAGAAGCCAAACAAGATCCTGCCCTGGCTCTGATCGCTGATGACCAGCCGGTCATCATCAATCCCGAAGCAGAAACGGCAAGGATGCACGAGTGCGAATACTGTGGCCACGCTCCGTGTGGCTGCGGGGGCTAGCCAGATCGCCGAAAAAGAGCTGCGGTCCCTTTTCTGCGCCGTGTCTGCGCTACTTGCTCGATAGCCCAATCACCCCGTCCCAATCCGCCGGTGCCGTGCGGTTGTGCTGGGCGATGTAGACGGTGAGAAAGTCGGTCACCGTGTCTTCGGTGGGGATGCGGTGCAATAGCTCGTAGGCCTCGGGCCAGCGCCCGGCGAGGAAGGCGTCCAGCGCGGATTCGTAGAAGCCGAGGTGCTCGTCCGTGAGGATGGGGTATTGGAACTCCGGGGGCAGCAGCTCGCTCACCTCCAGCGGGGTCTTCAGCCCGTAAGGACGGACCACGGCCAGGCGGCGGACCCGGGCGACGTCGCGGGGCACTTGCTCGCGGATCGCCTGCGCGGTCGGCTCGTCCAGGAGAATCGGCGCCCGGAGGATCTTGGTCATGCCCTCCAGGCGCGAGGCGAGGTTGACCACGGGCCCGAATACGGTGACCTTGACCTGGTCGACCGTGCCGATCTTGCCGGCCACGGCCTTGCCGGTGGCGATGCCGATGCCCACGTGGAACCCGGCCAGGGAGCTTTGGCAGTCCCGGGCGGCGGCCTCGAACTCGGCGCGGATCCCGAGGGCCGCCCGGCACGTGCGCATGACGGCGTCGTCCTGCCGAAGCGGCCAGCCCCAGAAGCCCATGGCGGCGTCGCCCTGGAAATCGCCCACCACGCCGCCCTGGTCGAGGATCTGATGGGTCATCACGCCCAGGGCCTTGCTCACCCGGTTGAGCATTTCCAGCAGGTCGTCGGCGTGGCGCTCGGTCTGCCGGGCGAAGCCTCGAAGGTCGCAGAAGAGGACGGAGACCTCGGTTTCCCGGGGGGCCAGGACGACGTCGGGATCTTCGACGGTGAGGGTCTGGAGGACGACGGGTGAGAAGAACTGGCTCAAGCTGGTTTGCCGGCGCTCCAGGAGCCGCATCTCTCGAAGCGAGGAGAGCGTGGCGGCCACTACTTCGGTGAACTTGACGTCCTCCCGGGCGTCGTGCGGGTCGCTCGTGCTGGGCATCGTGGGCACGTCGACGTTGAACCGCCCCGCCACGTACAGCCCCCAACCGCGCGACGCCTTGCCCGACACCGGGGTGCAAAAAGCCCAATCGACGTTCCCCCGAATCGTGAACGGCTGGGCCGCCGAGGGCTCGGTCTGCTGCCAGACGTGGAGCACGCTCTGCTGCTGCCGGATCGCCTCGAGGATCAGCCGCTCGCTGGGCTGGAAGTCGCCGCCGGTGACCAGACGCTGGTCCCAGTGGAGCACGTCGACGGTGGGCCGGGCGTCGTCGCACGCGTCGACGTCCCCCTCCACCGCCACCACGGCCGCCGTATCCGCCCGGGGCACGCCGGCCAAAAGCATGCTCACCAGGAGCATCTGAAGCTCCGTATCGCTGGTCGCCCGGGAGATCACGTCCGGGAGCCGGCTGAGCACTTCGATCCGGTGGTCGGGATTGCGGAATTGGACCTGCCGGAGGTACTGGGAGCTGAATCGCTGCTGTTGGACCGGCTGCCGCACGTCGGCGGTGACGGTCACCCGCTGCTCGACGAGCGTGAACGTGGTGTTGCCGATCACGAAATGCTCGCCGTGGAGGAGCGTGAATCGAGCCAACTGCTTGCCACGGACATAGATCGGGTTCTGCGCGTCGGACAGGGCGGTCACTTCGAGGCGGCTACAGTCGTAGCATAGGGTGGCGTGTCGCCGGGAGATGTGGGGGTCCCAGGGAACGGCCCAGATGCCGGCGGACCGTCCCAGCACGACCGGCTGTCCCTCCGGCAACGCCCGACGCCAGCGATGCTGGGCTTCGTCGCCCTGGGCGATGAGATCGGCCATCGTAGCCCCGCGAAACAAGAGGCGTGTCGAACAGCGGAAGCCCGAACGGGCTCACCAGCGGCGTTCCGGCTCAGCCCTCACGAATTGAGAAGCGTTGACCGCGAGGAACGTCCGTACGATCAGGATACCCAAGCGCGTCAGAAATCGGAAGACGCGGCGGGGCGGCGGCCGGGGGGCCTGCTTCCCCAGTGGTCTGTCCAGATTGACTTTGCCGGTCGGGTGCCACTGGCGTCTCGCCAGTGCAGCTACGAGAGCACGGGCAAGATGCCCGTGGCACCCGTAAACTCGAATTGGACAGACCACTAGCTCGGCGTCTCCCGATGCGTTGCCGTCGGCGCGTCCGGCGTGACGCCGCCGGTGGTCGATCGCTCCGTGGGCTCGCCTGCCGGTAGAGAGAGCCGCGTGGGGCTCGTCTCCTTGAGCAGACGAATCGAAAAACCCCACAGTCCGAGCAGCACCACGAAGACCATCACCAGGGCGGCCAATCCATAAAGCAGCAGGTCCGATCTCAGTCCGCCCAGCGTCCAGAGAATCGTGCCCTCGTGCGTGTCGTAGGGCTCCTGCACGATGACCCACCAGCCGGTCGGCTCCCCGCGAACCAGCACCGGCCGCGCCTGGGCAAGCCACAGCTTGTTGCGGGGGCCGTCTTCCGACTTCGCGGCCAGCTCGGCCAACGGGTCGCGGTACGCGCGGCCTTTCTGCTGGGTGTCGGGCAGTTTGTCGGGCGGGACGCGGTACTCATCCAGCTCGCCGTTGGAGAGCTTGGCCAGGCCCTGGACGAGCGGGTGCTGGAGGATCATCCCCCTGTGGTCCCCCTCGCGCTCGTCGACCAACACCGGCCCCTGGAATTTCCGAAACTTCGTGTCCTGCTCTTCGAGCTCCACGAACCGGCCGACTCTCACCGTCAGGGCCACCACGCCCAAGAACTCCCCGCCCGACGGCGGCTCCTCATAAACCGGACAAGCCACGGCCACGATCCACTGGTCGTGCGCCTGGGAACGAAACACGGCCGACAGCTTCGTCCGGTCCAGGTGCTCGCCCTCGGCCGGCTGCCACTGCGGCGGGTAGTCCCTCGCGCCCCCGTGAAAATAGCTGCGCCAGGTGTAGTCCCTCCCGATCGTTTCGGACTGCGGCAAGCGGGCCGTGGAGAGGCCCCGCCGATCGCAAAAGAACCAACTGGCCACCTCTTCGGTACCTCGCTCCTTCTCGCCCTCGACGCTGCGGGCGTTCTCCTTCGGTCGCATCCGCTCGGGGAGGAGGCTGGCGAACTCGGCTTGCAGTTTCGTGCGGGCGTCGAGCTTGCGAAACTCCTCGAGCAAACGCTGGTAGGTCTCGGGTTGCTGCCGTTCATCGCCGAGCAGCCCCGGAGTGCTCAGCCGGTCGAGCAAGGCCTCGGTTTCGGGCGCTGCAACCGCCTGTTCGTACTGGCGAATCGCTTCGCGAAGCTTCTCGGAAGAAGCCACTTGCTCGACGGCCTCGAAGCGGCGTTCCAACTTGTTGCCGGCGGTACGAGCGACGAATCGGGCGGCGAACTCGTTGCTCTCCAGCGCACTCCGAGTGAGCAGCTCGCCCGACTTTTGCAACGCCCTGCTGAAACCGGTCCAGGCGAACAGCGACACGACCAGCAACACCAGCGCCGGCCCCACTCCGCCGAGGATCGTCATCGGCCGCCGCGCCCGGTTCGCGTCGCGGGCGTCCAAGGCGGCCAACACGGCCTGCACGTTGGGGTACCGCCTTCGGGGGTCCGGCGCCAAGCACCGCTCGATGATCTCGGCCAGCGCCCGATCGACGCCGGGGACCTGGCGGTGCTCGGTGGGAACCGGCGAGTTGCGGATTATCCGGCGGTATTGGGCCAGGCGGCTCTTCAGCCCTCCGGCCGCCTCCAGACGCCCGACCGACTCCTCGTCGCGGTGCGGCGGACGGCCCGTGAGCATGCAGTAGAGCAACGCTCCCAGCGCGTAGACGTCCCATCGGGCGTCGGGCACCGCTTCCAGATCGGCCTGTTCCGGGGCCATGTAGAAGAGCGTGCCCAGCGCGGGGGCCTGCTCGTGCGAGAGCCGCGATTGGCCGAAGTCGGCCAGCCGGGGCTTGTGGTCCTGATCCAAGAGGATATTGGCCGGCTTCAGGTCGCAGTGCAGAACGCCCTTGCCGTGGGCGTGCACCAGGCCGACGGCCACGTCGCGGAACACGTCGACCGCCTCCGGCACCGGCAGCGGACCGGAATCGAGCCGCTGGGCCAGCGAGCCCTGCTCCAGGTACTCCATGATGTAGTAGGGCGGGTCGGCGTCCCAGCCGACGCCGATCAACTGGACCACGTACCGATCGGCGAACAGGAACGCCAGCTTCTCCACCTCCCGCGACAAGAGCGACCAGTCCAATCCGCCCCTGTGCGTGTAGAACTTGATCGCCACCCGGCGGCCCGTGTTCCGGTCGATCGCCACCCAGACCTCCCCGTACGCTCCCACGCCCAAAAACCGCTCCATCTCGTAGCCGGGCACCTGGGTGGGCGGATGCGACCGCTGCACGCTCTTCTGCTGCGCTTGGCGACGCTCGGGGCCCCCCTGCGGGATCGTCGGGTCCGTGCTCATGCCAACAGTATACCAGCCCCGGGCGGCGGCGGGCCAGAACGGTCGGGCCGGCCGGGGGGCGCGGGTCAGCAGTCCGGGGCTCGCCGCTCGGGCGGGAGGAGGTCCAGGATGCTCGCTTGGAGCGCACGGGCGGCTTCTCCGCTCTTCTTGCCGAGGCCCTTGCCGAGGGCCAGGTGTTTTGGGAAGACGGGGGCCTCCCAGTCCGCCTCGTCGATCCGCGCGCCCAGCACGACGACGAAACGGCCGTCCGGGGCGTCCCCTTCGCCTTGGGCGCCGGCGATTCGCTCGACGTCGCACGAGCGGAGCGCGTCGGCCGGGATCTCCCAGCGCTCGTTGGCCCCTTCAAACAGAATCGAGCGTCGCTCGTGGTCGACGCGGAGCAGTCCCACGTCCGACAGCCGGTCGCGCGCAAGCGGCGTCCAGTTCGCCCGGGGGACGATGCCCACGAACGCGGCGGCGGGATCGTCGGGCGAGACGAGGCAGTCGCCGCGCCGGCGAAGCACCCCTTTGCACCGGGAAAATTCCCACCTGTTGTAGAAGAAGCTTGCGAGACTGTCGATCCACAGCCCGGCCAGAAGCAAGGCACCCAGTGCGGAACCGCCCAAGACGGCCAACCGCGGCGTGGGCATCCCGTGACGAGCGAAGTATAGGTAGACCAGCATCCCGACCGCATACAGGACGCCCGCCAGTGCCGGCACGTTACAGACGGCGAGCGCGATCCACGAGCGGAGACCCGAGAGCACCTGGCCGGAAAGCGGGATCTCCGTCCAACGACGCGCCGATGCAAGCGGAGCGGCCGCTTCCGGCGGCGGCACGATCGCGGGGGCGGGCTTGTCTTCGTCCGAATCGGGGCTCCAGCCCGAAAGCGACACCGGGATCCGCAGGGAGTGGACGACCGCGGCGATCTTGGCGGGCGACACCTCGGCCGGCACTCCCAGCATCACGGGCTTCCCCGCTCGGTGGAGGATCATCGCCCCGAACGGTTTCCCCATCTCCTCCGGTCGGAGAAGCTCGACGTGCCGGATCGACCCAAGGGCCCACGTGCCCATCGAGATGAAGGCGGTAAACCCGATCATGCTGACCGAGTCGTCAGAGATGGAGATGCTCCGCCCGATTTGGCTGAATTCGAGCATGGCCGTCAGGAACAGGGCGATGCCCAGGCTCATCAGCACCCCGCCGACGGGCCCGATCTGAAGCCCTCCTCCCCCGCGCTGATCCGCGTACCAGCCGATCATCATTCCGACAAACACGACCAGGGCCAGGAGCAGCCGCAAGATCCAGCCGGTTCGCGTTCGCGTCCTCGCGCCGAAGCAGGCCGGTTCCGTCCAGGAGATGAGCACCTTGGGCATCGCAGAAGCCTCACGATCCGGGGACCAGGGACACGGACGCCGCCGGCCGACCAAGAGACAGCCCGTCGCCGATCCAAGAACGGCCTGACGCGTCGAGCGACGAACGCCCGCGCCCGCGATAGGGCGAGATGGGTCAGCGGGATTTTCGCAAACGCACATGGGTCGTGCAAGCAACCGGGAGCCTCCCTGGAGGGCAGTGACCCCGGCGGGGGGCAATGCTGCCGCCCGATGGGAGAGTACGTTCGCCAGCCGCTCCAGGAATGAGGGGAGTCTGGCGGAGCCGCCGCGAAGACTGGCGCCGTTGCTTGCTTCTCTGTGCGGAAGGGTCTAAGGTGAATGCTGGCAGCCGGCGGCTTGGAACACCGCCGCGGTTGGGTCTTTTCTCGCGTCTCGGTTTGCCTGGGAGAGGAGGAGTCGCCATGTCTTGCAAGATTCTGCTTGCGCCGGTCGTTTTCTGGGTCGCGTTCGTCCTGAGCGTGGGTCCGGCTGATTGGGGTACCAATGCCCTCTGGGGGGCGGAGAAGGACAAGGATCCTTTTGCCCGTCGTGCCTCGCCCGGTCCGAAGAAGCCCAAGCAAGCGGCCGCCGCGGGGGAGAAGGCATCGCCGCGCCGGGCGCCGGCGCTCCGCTTCGGCACCGAGGCCATCCTGAAGGTTTTGGAGGAACCGACCTCGCTGGAGGTGATCGAGACTCCGCTTTGCGAGGTGCTCGCCCATATCCAAAGCGAGCACGGCGTCCACGTCTATCTCGACCTCCGGGCTTTGGACGACGTGGGCGTCCCCACCGATACGCCCATGACGTTCGCCATGTCCGGCATCCCCCTCCGCTCGGCCTTGGAGCTGATGCTCGGCGAGCTCGACCTGACGTGGACCATCCGTTCCGACGTGCTTCTGATCACCACGCCGGAGGAGGCGGAGACCCTGCTCGTGACGAAAACGTACGACGTGTCCGATCTCCTGGCCTCGGCGCGCGACTACTCGTACCAGGGAGGTCGCCTCCCGACCACGCCGCAGGAGAACCGATGGCTCGGGGGAGGAATGATGCCGATGCAGGGGTCGGGGGGGCTGATGTCGAGCGGCGGCGGGATGGCGGTCAGCGGGGCGATGAGCGGCGGCGCGATGTTCGCTGTCGACAGTGGGGCGACGAGCGGCGGCGCGATGTCCGCTGGCGGCGGTATGGGTGGCCTGTGGCCTTCAGGGTCGCTCATTGCCGGGAACGATTTCGTCCAACTGCCCGATTTCGACAGCCTCATCGACCTGATCACCACCACCGTGGCGCCCGAAAGCTGGGACGACGTGGGCGGGGCCGGTAGCTGTGCCCCTTACGATCAGGTCCTGGCCATCAGCCAGACGATCGCCATCCATCTCGAGATCGAAGCGTTCCTGGACTCGGTCCGGGCGCAGCGGCAGGCCCTGCCGACCGTGGTCGTCGACGCCCGGTGGCTCGTGCTCGACTCCGACCTGCTCGACCAACTCCTGGGCGATCGCAAGCCGCGCGACGCCGACGCCGCGCAGGTCGCGGTCGATCCGGAGGCGCTCGATCTCTTGACGCGGACCGTGCCCGGCTATCGTGCGCGGATCAACTGCGTGAGCGGGCACAGAGCGTACCTGGCGGCGGGCGATCGCCGCACGGTCGTCCACGGGGCGATCCCCGTGGTCGGCAGCGGGGTCGGGTATCAGCCGGTCATGCAAATCCCGAACGTCGGCCTCGTGCTGGAGATTCGGCCCACCGTCGATCTCGGCGCGAAGTCGGCGCTCGTGGACGTCCAGAGCACGGTCACCCGGTGGCGCAAACCGGATCGCGTGCTGCGCGTGGGCACTCGTTTCCCTCCCAGTGAGATAGGGTACAGCTACGACGGAGAGAAAGAGACGGTCGAGGAGCCCGGCGGCGAAAGCTCGGTCGACGTTGATCGCGTCAACCTGCCCACGCAGCAGTTCGCCGCCAGCATGCGCGTGCCGCTGGGCAAGCCCGTCCTCGTCGGCGGGCTCACCCTATCGCCGACAACCGATGCCGACGGCCACCAAGCCGGCGAAGAGCGGAAGCAGCTCTACCTGGTCGTCCGCACCAGCCGCGTGGCCGAGGAGCGGTGACCCGACAAGCGAGGCCGAGCCTTCACCCCGAGCAAGAGGCGCCGACTGCTGCGCACGGGTGCCACGGTTGGCTTGTCCAACCGTGCTTCCGGCACTGCTGGGCAAGCCAGCAGTGGCACGCGACGAGCGAGGCCGAGCCCTCACCCCGAGCAAGAGGCGCCGACTGCATTCGCCCGGCCGATCGCTGGAATTCCCTCCGCAATCGGGCTAGAATACACTTCCTTATCTTGCGGGTTCGGAGGGCTCATGTCCTGGAAGGTAAGTGGATCGGATGAGCACGACCCGCACACATCGCCGCCCCGAGAGAGGCTCCGTGCTCAAGTCACGTAAGGCACTAGCGTTTCTTGCATTCGGCGTCGTTGCGATCGGCGCCGGCGTTTTGGGGGCCTTGTGGATTACCTCTCGGGCGCCCCCCGTCGACGTCGACGGAATCCTCGCCGCCTACCGGGAAGACGGGCAGTACGGCGAATTGGCGTTCCGCTATCCGCTCGACGAGACGCTCTTTCCCCCGGAAATCGTGGCTCCGACGTTTCGCTGGGAGGACACCTGCGGCCATTCGGACACGTGGGTCGTGACGATCAGCTTCCGGGACGGCGAGGGCAGGATGAGTTTTCCCAGCTCCACCGTGGAGTGGACGCCCTCCGACGAGCAGTGGGAGACGATCAAGCGCCGGTCGCTGGAGAAGAGCGCGAAAGTGACGGTGTTGGGCGTCAACCGCACCGCGCCGGAGCGGATCCTTTCGGCGGCGAGCGTCTCCATCGCCGCCTCGAAGGACGAAGTCGGGGCGCCCATCTTCTACCGGGAAGTGATCCTGCCCCTGATTGAGGCCGTGAAGGACCCCTCGCTCATCCGATGGCGGTTCGGAGAAATCTCCTCCAAGAAGCAGCCTGAGATCGTCCTGGAGAATCTGCCCGTCTGCGGGAACTGTCATTCGTTCTCCGCCGACGGAGGAGTCCTGGGAATGGACGTGGACTACGCCAACGACAAGGGGTCCTATGTAATCAAGACGGTCTCCGAGGAGATGACTCTCGACAAGAGCAGCATCATCACCTGGAGCGACTACGAGAAGGAAGACGGGCGGCCGACCTTCGGCTTGCTGTCCCGGGTTTCCCCGGACGGCAAGTACACGGTGAGCACGGTGAAGGACCAGTCCGTCTTCGTTCCCAAGCCGGGCCTCGCTTTCTCTCAGCTCTTCTTCCCGATCCAAGGCATTCTGGCCGTCTACTCTCGGGAAACGGGGACTTTCCGTGCACTGCCGGGAGCGGACGACGAGCAGTTCGTTCAGAGCAATCCGATCTGGAGCCCGGATGGGAAGCACATCGTCTTCGCCCGGAGCAAGGCGTACCGGTTGGAGAACGCTCGTAACGACGGAAGGGTGCTTCTCACCCCGGAGGAATGCGACGAGTTCCTGGTGGGGGGCAAGGAGTTCCTGTTCGACCTGTATCGGATTCCGTTCAACGAGGGCGAGGGGGGCAATCCGGAGCCGCTCGAGGGAGCGTCCCACAACGGGATGAGCAACTATTTCGCCAAATACTCCCCCGACGGCAAGTGGATCGTGTTCTGCAAGGCGAAGAGCTACATGCTGCTCCAGCCGGACAGCGAGCTGTACATCATCCCGGCCTCCGGTGGGAAGGCGAGAAGGCTCCGGTGCAACACCGGTCGGATGAACTCGTGGCACAGTTGGTCGCCGAACGGCAAGTGGCTGGTGTTCTCCTCGAAAGCCAACTCGGACTACACGCAGCTTTTCCTCACCCATATCGACGAGCAAGGACGCAGCAGCCCGGCCGTCGTGCTCTCGCAGTTCACCGCGGCGGACAGGGCCGCCAACATCCCCGAATTCGTGCATCCGGACGCCGGCGCGATCAAGCGAATCCGCGAGCAGTTCGTCGACGACGACTCCTATCGCCGAGCCGGCGACAACCTGCTCGTTCACGATCCGGACGACGCCGTGGAGAGATACCGGAACTCGCTGGAGATCAACCCGAACAATGCCCGCGCACACCGCGCTTTGGGGACGGCGCTGGCGATGCGAGGGATGCTCGAGGAGGCGCGGGCCCACTTCGTCGAGGCGATTCGGCTGGAGCCCGAGGTCGCCGAGGCCCACGGCAAGCTGGGCGTCGTGCTCCAGCGGCTCGGCAAGTTCGACCAGGCCGTCGAGCCCTGCCGAGCCGCACTCCGCATCGATCCGCAGGATCCCACGGCGCACGTCACGCTGGGGGTCGTCCTGTTGGAGCTCGGCAACCCCGGGGAGGCAAAAGCCCATCTTTCCGAGGCGGTGCGCATCGAGCCGAACGATCTCTCCTCCCGCTACAAGCTCGTGGAGCTGCTGCTCGGCGAGGGAAAGCCCGGCGAGGCCGTGCCCCATCTCCGCCGGGTGCTGAACGAGAAGCCCGACTTCGTTCCTGCGCTACTGAAGCTGGCGTCGATCCGGGCGACGAGCGAGGACTCCCCGCTGCGGGACGTGGACGAGGCGATTCAACTCGCCTCGAGGGCCTGCGAGCTGACGCAGTACCGGAACCCGACGGGCCTGATGACGCTCTCGGGGGCCTACTACGAGGCCGGCCGATTCGCCGACGCGATCTCCACCGCCGAGCAGGCACTCTGGATCGCCCGCCACGCGGGAGACAAGCGGTCGGCCAACGCAATCCAGCAGCACATTGCGTCCTGCAAGCAGCGCGCGCAGGCCTCGCAGCCCGACTCCCGGTGAGGATCGGTCGACAAACAAGTGTCGCAAGAATGGTACTCGTCACGCTCCGCGTGACGTCATGTCACCACGGCGGAGCGTGATGACTACGTTGGTCCCGCCACGGAGAGTCTCGGTCAAGCCGGCGCGATCGTCGAGAGCGCAAGTCCGCACGATTGGTGGAGGAAACCGCCCTCCGCGAGCTCACTCCAGCGGGACGTCGATCGTGTTGCTCCCTGCCTTGACCTCGAAAGAGAGTCCACTGGTGCCGGTGGTCTGGTACTTGGCGGGAATGACTTCCTCTGCGGGTTGAGTCTCTTCCTGCGAAGCCTCGCCGGCGGACTCTGCTTCCATCATCTTGTCGTAATCCGCCTCGGACGCGTCCGCCTTTCCCGGGGGCGTGATGGACACCTTGTAGGTTGCCGCGGGGACGTTGTTGCCCTCGGCCCCCGCCGACAACTGATAGCTCCCGCCCGGTCCGACCTTGCCGGAGGCCGCGTGACCGTCGTCCGAGATGAAAGTCACCGTGCAGCCCGCCGGCACCGGCTCGCCGTTGAGCGTTACCGTTCCCGTGACCGTACCCACCGGCCCGGAGTAACCGCCGGGGCTGCACCCGACGCAGAAGAGTAAACCGGCGATCGCCAGAATGGCCCACAGCCCGTGGCTCCGCGCGAGCAATCTACAGACTAGCATGGCTTGAAGTCTCCTCTTGAGAAAAGCACGACCGTTGTCTTCCTTACTCAGACTGTAAGCCATCAGCGGTCAGCAATCCGCTTTCACCCTGGATTGCCCGGGAAGCGAGCGGCGCCAACGGGCTGATTGCTGAAAGCTGACGGCTGATTGCCGTTGGCGTGGTTCCATGCGGTTTTCGGCGTCATCCGCAGACTGGCTTACAGTTTGAGTTCCTTACGAAAGGCCCCGCTTCCGGTGATCCGCCGGAAGCGGGGCGTCGATCAGACCATGACCACCGCAATGCGGCCGCAGCCGGGGAGGCCAAAGACGGCTCCCTTGGGCTCAGAACTGGGGCAGGGGGATTTCGTCCTGCCGGTCGGCAAGGAGCTTCAGGGTCTCCAGGTTCGTCGTCTCGCTGAGGAACCGGGCACTCCCGTCGCTCAGTAAGATTTGCGTGCCGCCTGGATGCGCCGAAAGCAGCGGGTTGTTGGAGCCGTGATTGTCGCCGACGCCCGGCAGCTCGTAAATGTGCGTGCCCACCGGGTAGCGAATCGAAGTCAGGTTGAAGGCCCGGCTCGTGGCGGTGCTGGTGCTGATTCCATCGCCGACTATGCCCGTCGGCCCCCAGGCGGTTCCCATGCCAAACCCGTGCGGCCAGCTCGGATCGATGTGCTTGCGGTTTCCGTTCACGTCGTACGCCCAGTCGGAGGTCTCACCAAGAATCATCGTGTTCGAGGTGCCGTCGCGGCAGTCGGCAATCCGGATCACCTTGTTGTAAGTGAGCATGCCGCCCCCCGAGGTCAGCCCGTCTGCGAAATTCCCCGTGCCGACGCCGGCGCAGCAGTCGCAGCAGCCGCGCTGCGAAGTGGGGACGTACACCCCCGTCGGCTCCACCGCTCCCATGATGCCCGCGTACGACGCCATGCACACGGCGTTGCCGCCGGTGCTGAACTCCGGCAGCACGCTGGAGGGGCAACGGAACCCGGTGATCGTCAGGTTGAGCAGGTTCAGGGGCAAGCCGCGGAGATTCACGTTTCCGCCCGGATAGCCTTCATTGCGGGCATCCACGGTGGGGTTGGTTAGGCCCGGCTTTTCGGACCACGGCCACGAGTCGGCAAGCGCCGCCTGCTCCACGTAGGGGAGCAAGCGCACGTAGAACGACGTGCCCCAGCCGCCGTTCCAGCCGCCGGCGCGGACGCCGATCGGCATGCACTTGTAGGTGTCGTGATAGTTGTGAAACGCCAATCCGAGCTGCTTGAGGTTGTTGCTGCACTGCGCCCGGCGGGCCGCCTCCCGCGCGGCCTGTACGGCCGGCAAGAGAAGAGCAATCAAGATACCGATGATGGCAATCACCACCAGCAGTTCCACGAGCGTGAAACCGCGCCAACGTCGAGAGTGGACCATGGGCGAACCCTCCTCGGGAAAGAGATAAGAAGTACATTACATGCTGACGGATCCCGTGTCCCCCCATGCAGAGCCCGTCCGCGGGGCTGCCCCTCAAGCTAGACGCACTTTACCAGCCGCCCAGGAGGACTGCAAGCGTCTGTCACAAGGCGTCTGAAAAAAAACACCGCTGTTGTGATCATGCCACCTGAACGACGGGTACGTTACATCCCTCTACAGGCAGTTTTTACTGCTATTGGGGATATCGCTTATACACGCATGAGGGGCTACCGCTGATATGCCGCCCCTTCAACAATCGTCAACACTTGGTCGGTGGCCAGATCGTTCAGCACGTCGACCCCGCCGCCGAGCCAACGGACCTCGACGCGGTCGATCCGGTCGTGATCTCCCAGCCCGAATTGCAGACGGCTGCCGTAGTGGCTCTGGTAGCCGCGGCCGCTATGGACTTCGTCCACCTGGGTGAGATCCCCCGCCACCACTTTGACCCGCGCCCCCACGCCGTCGCGGTTGCTCTTCACGCCTCGCAGGCGGATCTGGACCCAGCGGTTGCCCGAGGGGGAGTCGTTCCGCAGAACCGTCGGCTCGCGCCGGGAGTTGAGGATCACGGCGTCGACGTCGCCGTCGCCGTCCAGGTCGTCGAACGCGGCGCCGCGGCTGCTGAGCGTCACGGCCAGCCCGTCGCCGCTTGCGCGCGACGCGTCGACGAATCGGCCGTCGCCGGTGTTCATCAGGAGGACGTTTCGGGCGAGGTACGACGTGGTGTCGTCGAAGCGGTCCACGTTGTCGTACAAGTGGCCGCAGGCGACGAAGACGTCGCGATCGCCGTCGTTATCGAAATCCACCAGGCCGTTTCCCCACGTCACGTAGGGCATCGTTCCCGCGCCGGCGCCGGTGGCGAGCGTCACGTCTTCGAGCAGGCCGCCGCCCACGTTCTCGTACAACACGGCGTGCTGTCCCTGGTACGACGTCTGATAGAAATCGAGCCGGCCGTCGTTGTTGTAGTCGCCGCAATCGACGCCCATGCTTCCCTGCGGGTTGCCGCGGAGATCGTAGGAGGCGCCGACGACGAGCCCCACTTCCTCGAACTTGCCCTGGCCGTCGTTCTCGAAGAGGAAGTTCTCGGCGACGTCGTTGCCGACGAAGACGTCCGTATCGCCGTCGTTGTCGTAGTCGGCGCACACGATCCCCAT
>Ga0307379_10001321_pt1 | contig 39441 bp, 33 predicted proteins | sample UN2MG_FD_202237 | JGI IMG/M metagenome (GOLD analysis project Ga0307379, IMG submission 202237) | Soil microbial communities from Risofladan, Vaasa, Finland - UN-2 | ecosystem: Environmental > Terrestrial > Soil > Coastal area > Acid sulfate soil | place: Finland: Risofladan, Vaasa | collected...
GGGCCAGGAGTGTGGCTTGACGTTCATATTCCCCCTCTCCGACGAGGATCAGTTGGACGGGTTCCTGGCTCTCCCGTAGCAGAGCCGCGAACCCTCTCAGCAGGTAGTCCAGGCCCTTCCGCTGCGTGATTCCTCCCACGTACAGGATCCGGCGTGCTTCAGCCTGGAGTCCTAGTCGCTTCTCGGCTTCCCTGCGTGGCACTGGGGCGAACCTGGTGACGTCCACGCCGTTGGGGATTATTTCGATGTTTGCGCCGTCGGCCCCGTAGTCTTCTATAACGGTACTCCGCAAGCTGCTGCTGACCGCGATCACGCCGTCAGCGTTGGATACCGCCCACAGACCCAGTTTCCGGCCGAAGTAGCGCCGGAAGTACAGAGTCACGTCGCCACCATGCAGGGTGATGATGGTGGGACAGCCCAGCGCTCTGCCAAGCATGACGGCGGCGAAGCCGTCGGGGTACGCGGTGTGTGCGTGTATCAGGTCGATAGAGAAGCCTCTGGCGATCTGCCGCACGCAGCTTCGCAAGGTGAGGTAGAAGGAGAAGCCGAGAAGAGGAAAGAGAAGGTTGTGTGGCAGCATGATCGTACGGGGTCTGAAGACCTCCAGGCCTCCTCTGGTCTCCTCGATGGGAAGTTGGGAGTAGCCGTACCACCTGGGGAAGAGCTTGATAGGGGGAAACCAGGGAACGGGCGATACGACCTTGACGGGGCAATGTCTGGAGAGCTCTCTTGCCTCCTCTTCCACGAAGATGCCGAGGACGGGATCAGTCGGCCGCGGGTACAGGCGCGATACCACCAGCACTCCCGGATCAGGCTTCTTCATGGGCTTCTTGATGCCTGTAGAGGTTGATCACGGCCAGGCCGAGGCCAAAATGAATCCACATGGGGGTGAAATGGATGGCGCTGCTGGGCGCGAGCGCTCCGAGGGTGTAGCCTATCAGGGCTGCAAAAAGACCCGTTGCTGTGAAGGCCAGCAATCCATCGGCGGTTCTGGTGGCCACCCGAAAGAGAGCGTACAGAAGGCAAGCGTAGAAGATCACGTAACCGACGAAAACGAGCACACCACCGGTGACCAGCACTTCCAGCCACCAGTTGTGCAGGTTATACACCGTCTCCAGGCCGGGGATACGCCGTATGTGGTACTCTGCGTTGCCTGGACCCACTCCCAACAGGCGGGAGTTTAGTATCACCGCCAGCCCGCCGCCCAGCAACTTAATCCTCGTGCCCCCGGATCCCGTCCCTGCATCCATCTCTGCTCCGAGGGTGGCGAACTGCCAGTGCTTCACCCCAATCTCGGGCGGCTGCAGGATAGGTAGACTGCCGATCGTGCCCAGATAGACCGTACAGGCCACGGCGATGATCAGTGCGACACCCAGGATCCACTGCCAGCGTTTGCTTCCGATTCCCTTTCTCAGTGCGAGGACGAGCAGAAGGCTGGGAATCATCAGGAGGAAGGCCAGCAAGTTCGCCCTGGAACCTGTGTAGAGCAGGCACAGCGCGGACGCGAGGGAGCAGAGTGCCGCCGCCAACAGGGAAGCCGGGCGCTGTGTGAAGAAGGGGACGGCCAGCAGGACGGGAAGCCACAGGGCCAAGTACGTGGCGAAGTCGTTCTGGTTGTAGAAGAAGGAGGTCACAGCCCACTGGTAGCGCTCCGGGAGGCCGACCAGACCTGACGTCGGTAGTCGGAAGTCGGTTGCGGCTTCCAGAAGCCCGATTCCCAGGGCCACACCGAGGAGCAGACCAAGAAGTAGCAGGGCCACACGCAGCGATCTGGCGTTGTTGATAGCTACTGCCGCTCCGCCGCTGAGGGAGACCATCATGACGAGAAAGATGGACTGCCTGATGCCCTCTGCCTTGTCCGCTGCCCAGAGCAGCGAGGCCAGGCTCCAGGCCACCCAGAATGCCAGAAACCAAATGAATGGGGCCACACGTATGTTGATGGGCAACCTGCGCTTGAGCAGCAACCAGCACACAGCGCCGATGGACAGCGCGACGTAGAGGATGCGGAAGGCGGACAGGGTCCTGAACCCAGGCCAGGCAGCTGCGGAGCCGAGAACCGCGGCAGGGAGCAGCAAAAGGAAGCCCCAGCGGAGCGCTTCTGAGAAGGAGATTCGTGGCATAAAATCACGTAGCATTGGCTGGTGGGGTTACATCATTGCGGCGGTGATCGCCACCGGTGTCGGTCACAGCGTCTGGAGCAATGGGACACGGAACCCAGCGCATACGATCAGCGCAATGTCACTTCGCAGCTATCATACAGGAAAAGTAGAGCGAAGACCAGACGGAGGGAGAGTTCACTGCACCTGGCCCTGGCACCTGAACTCACGAATGGCGTCCAGCACACGCCGTTGATCGTCGAGGGTCAATCCGGCATAGAGCGGCAGCCGCACCAGCCGGTCGCTAACCTCCTCGGTGACGGGGCAGTCGCCGGGTTTTCCTCCCAAGCGGCGGCCCATCTCCGACAGGTGAAGCGGCTGGTAGTGGAACACGCTCAGGATATCCCGATCCTGCATGTGGGTGATGAAGGCCTGTTGCTGCTCCAGGGAAGGGAGGAGCAGGTAGAAGATGTGAAACGGGTGTCTGCAACCGGCGGGTACGATCGGCAGCCTCACCCCGTTGTCCGCTGCCCAGTCGCCAAGCTGATCAGCGTAGGTCTCCCAGATCTGTTGGCGCCTGGCCTGGATCTGTTCGCGGGCTTCAAACTGGGCGTAGAGGAACGCGGCGAGGATGTCGGATGGGAGATAGCTCGATCCTAGGTCCACCCATGTGTACTTGTCCACCTGGCCGCGAAAGAAGCGACTCCGGTTAGTCCCTTTCTCGCGGATGATCTCCGCACGTTCGATATAGGACCGATCGTTGATGAGGACTGCGCCGCCCTCCCCGCAGGTGAAGTTCTTGGTCTCATGGAAACTCTGCGTGGACAGACTCCCGAAGGTGCCCAGGTACTGGCCCTTGTACTTGGCAAAGAGCCCGTGGGCGTTGTCTTCAACGATAGGTACGTTGTGTCGGCGTGCGATGTCACAGATCTCGTCCATCTCGCACCCCACGCCTGCGTAGTGCACGACAGCGATAGCCTTTGTACGTGGTGTGATTTGCGCCTCGAGTTTCGACTCGTCCAGGTTCAGGGTGTCGGGGCGTATGTCAATGAACACCGGCCTCGCCCCCCGCAGTACGAAGGCGTTGGCCGTGCTCACAAAAGTGAAGGAAGGCACTATCACCTCGTCGCCTGGGCTGATATTGAGGAGCAGCGCTGCCATCTCCAGAGCGTGTGTGCAAGACGTGGTCAACAAGACCTTGGGGACGCCGAGCGCCTCTTCGAGAAGACCTTGGCACTTCTTGGTGAAACTGCCGTCGCCGGAGATGTGCATGCTGTCGATGGCCTGCTGCATGTAGTCGAATTCGTTGCCGGCCAAGCCAGCGCGGTTGAAGGGGATGAAGGTCACAAATCACCTCCCGATGAGCTCCCAGTCAATCGAACCACTTATGGAACGTGTACTGCGCGTGACTGGGCTCGAAACCCAGTCTGCACCAGACTTTCTGCGACGGTATGTTGTTAATCTGGGTGGGGATCAGCATGCGTGATGCCCCCTTGTCCAGGCACCATCTCATGCCACCGATCATCAGGGCACTGGAGACACCGCGCCCGCGAACTGATGGCGCAACGGCGAACAGGATTCCGTGGCCTTCGTCCGGGGTAGCCATTCTCAGGGTGAGGAAGCCTGTGATGGAGTCGCTGAGGCTCGCCACCAGGACCTCGTCGGCGACGTCCCTCGAGAGGCAGGAGCGAAGCGCCCAGGAGGTATATACCTCGTCACACTGGTGACGATCCAGTCTCTCATCCGCGTGATAGTGGCCGATATAACCGCAAAAGGCTTGCGCAGCCACCTCTACCACCTCGCCCTCCTCACCAGGCAGAGCGGCACGGACCGGGATGGCAGCGTTCTCTGCTGGTATGGGCACATTCAGCAGATCCCGCCCATAGTGGACCAGGGTGTCCATGAGGAGGAAACCCTCTCGCTCCATCGCTTGAGCGGCTCGAAGATCAGAGGCCGGGCACCTGGCTATGAGCAAGACCACCGCATGAAGGCGACAGAAGCTGAGGACGGAGGGCAACGCCTCGGCGGTCAAGTGGTCCGTGCGGGCGGTTCGGATGCCGAAGCGTTCCTCGTCGAGGTCCGACAGGCGGACGAAGGGGTGATCCGAGTTCATGGTTGCGCTTCGTCGTTGGGCGATGTGAACCCCGTCGTCCGTCGCACCGCACAGTAAGGCTGCCCCATGGTGCGGAAGTGCATCCGGGAGAGATACTCGCCGATCACACCGAGGGAGAATAGTTGGGCCCCTGAGAAGATGGCGATGACCGAGGCCAGGAAGGGAAAACCCGGAATACTGCCGCCCCGGATCAGGTATGATCCGAGCACATACGCCAGGACAAGCATCCCGAACAGCGTGAAGGCGAAGCCGACCAGGCTCGCTACGCGCAGGGGGAGGATACTGAAGCCGGTCAGCATGTTGATCGCGTGCGTCAGCAGCTTTCGGAACGTGTAGCTGGACGCACCGCTGCGTCGCGCGTCATGGCGGACGGCCACGGTGGCAAAGTGGCTCGTCGCCCACGTCAGGAGCACGTCTATGGAGACAAAGGGGCCACGATAGTCGGCGAAGGCCTGCCGAGCCTCGGTGCGGAATGCTCGGAAGGCGCTGATGCTCCGCGCAGTCTGCGCCCCCATGGCTCCCTGCAGGACGATCTTCGTCACCTGCGACGCCATGCTGCGCCAGATTCCATGCTGCTCTTTCTGGGGGGTGCCATAGACGACGTCGTAGCCCTCGGCCAGCTTCTCGAGCAGTCTGGGTATCTCTGTTGGTGGATGCTGGAGGTCGTCGTCCATGGTCACGACCACTGGATACTGCGCCGACCTGATGCCAGCGAGCAGAGCGTTGTGCTGGCCGTAATTCCGCATGAGATCCAGGCCTCGGACGAAAGAGTGCTCGCTGGCCAGCCGACAGATCGTCTCCCAGCTGCCATCCTGGCTCCCATCGTTGACGAGAACAACCTCGAAGTCGTCTACCGTTTCGCTGAGTGTGGTGCCCAGACCTGCGACCAGTTCCGGTAGCGTCGCCTCGCTGTTGTAGACGGGGATGACGACGGAGACGCCCGCTGGCGTTGCGGTGCGGGCGGCCGCGCGCTGTGTCTGGACCGTGTGAGCTTTCGCTGAACCTGTCGCTTTTCTCTCTGACACGTTATTGGCAAGCCGCACTCGATCTATAAAGGGAGAGCGATTCCGCTCTCCGCTACTGAAGACTGCGCACGGGGAGTTCGCTGTACATAATAGGGCATCTGGGGGACTGTGTCAAGAGATTGAGCCGCTGCGCACAGCGAGCTGCTTGAGGTTGAGACGAGGGTTATTGGAGGGGTCATAGGGCTCCGTCTTGCTGCGCTGAGATGCGGTGGTCGAGTCCCACTAAGTGAATGAACACGGTGTAGTCCTTGTCGATGTCGACCAACGCCTGCCACCCAAGGGTGACGCGCACTGTCTCTTCAGCCGGGAAGATTGCTGGGCGAGGTACTGGACCCGCGCAGGGCGATGACTTCACCCAGCCTGCCGCACAGCGGCCGCCGCAAATCGCGGTCGCCGACGTACGACAGACGAGGCAATCCAGCTACTGTTGTCTTGAGAGGTTGAACCAGAATGCCAGTAGCAGACGCGCGAGACGGGCGAATGTGAGCAGATAGGCGAAGGCGGTGATGGGGTAGCAGACTTCGAGAGACAAAGGAGTTGGCTTGCCCTCGGTGAGACGCCCCAGCAGCACCCTCGCTGTGGCTAGCTGGGTGTCTCTGTAGTACGCTTTGAAGGCGAGGTCTCCACCATCCTCAACCCCATCGACGTATCTCGTTCCTTCACTGTACGCGTCGTGAGACTGGAAACTCAATACCAGCGGGTGATCCGGTGTGGAGCGAGGCGATTCCAGGTAGAAGTACAATCTCTTGCCACGGGAGTCTTGTACGGGGTCGAAGTTGAACGATTGGTACGAGTTGGGTCTTCTGATGAGGCTGGATGTATCTTGCAGGAGCGAGGCGTCCAGTTCTACGGTGACCACGTGGTCGCTGGGAGCTTCTTCTTCCTGTAGGTGGAACAGCAGGGGATACGTGGTCGGGCCACGGCGACCCACAAGCACATCGACTCTATACAAGCCAGGGGCTTCGCCAACAAAGGACTGTCCCACCGTTCGGCCTGAGTGAAGCTCGAACTGGCTATCGAACGTGGTTTGACTGGTCTGCGGCAGCCCGGTCACATGGAGAGCGACCAGGAGGGTCAGCGCCAGCGTCGAGGCTACCGCAAGGTCGATGAGGATGCTGTGGCTCTGAAACCAGCGTAGCATACCGAATTCCCCGACTCGGACCTCGCCGCCGTGGGTGTGCGCGAAGCCCGGAGCATACCTGGTCCACGGTCAGGCATCCGCCATCCACGGGAAACCTGTCCGAGAATCTCGGTCAGCCACACTCTCTCGTCTCCGCGTGTGCGACAAGCACGGAGAGCTCGGAAGGGAGAGATGTCGTGACGGACATGACGAAAGTGAGCAGCGCATAGACCAGGACTGAGCCGAAATCGCTGCGTGGCCATTCGCGGCGCACGTGACGTTGCCAAGAGGCGACTTGAGTCCGGTGACTGCCTTGGCGCGACATGCGGCGGATAGGCATCAACCTCTATGGGTAATAGTGAGGGAGGATGTAGCCAATAATGCATAGGGAGTCAAATAGGAAAAGGCTCAGGAGGCAAATCAGTGGTAGCCCACGACGGTACCGCGTAGGCACGACCTCCGTCAGTCCTAGTATGAAGAGAGTGGAAAGTGGCACTATGGCTGGAAAAAGATAACGTCCTTGTTGAGGGATGTTCTGAACGATCATCAAGCCAAAAGTCTGTACGAATATCAGAAACGAGGCCAGAATCAAGATGAGCAGAGCTCCCTTCTGCCAACGGGAAGGGAGAAGGGTCTGCTTACCTGAGGACCTGATTTCTCGAAGGATTCGCAGCAGGAGGCCCAGGAAGGCGAAGAGGCTGATGACTGCCAGCAGGGCGTACCACGCTGGATCGAGGGGTACGTTCATCCAGCCGAAATTCGCCCAGAAACTGGCGAAAGTCAGCAGGCTGAAAAGGAGGTATGAGGGAAGCCTAGAAAGACTGGTCCCCTCTGCCGAGAGATCGCTGTTGAAGTCTGAGGGTGATACCCTCAGGATCTTGAGGATCTGGCCAATCGTTACTTCCACGCGACTCGGTGGTGATGGATTGTACACCTTCGTGGATAGAGGAAGATACTGCTGCTGAGCACCCGCCGGCTTGACCCAGGCACTTGCATTTTCTCTTGGACCATCCCTCCGGGCCGTGACGAATGGCCACAGCCTGCGCCTACAAGTCCGAGGACGGCGATTACGGCGAGGCTGTAGCGCAGGCTGTGGCTACGCAAGACGGTTCTTCCTACCTGGGCTGCGTCTGATGCCAGGGAGGTGAGTTGTCGCTGAGCAGTCAGCGAAGCATCTCGGATACCGTATGCTCTCGTCCAGCAGTAGATTGGCGTGAATGCGAGGACGAGGGGTACGGTAAAGAAGGTAGTTCTCTTAGTGATGTACCCTGCACCAAGCAGGATAAAGACGCCGACACCTTTGAGAGGCGACATCCCGTCCCGAAGCATCAGCACCAGCAGCCAAACAACGAGAGAGGCGATAAGCTCTGCCAGGTTGTCATTGTTCACTGACGCAGACATGAAGGCGTGCATCGGCAGGCAAGCAATGAAGGCGGTGGCCGTGAGCGGAAGGACAGGATCAAGCGGAAAGAGCAGCTTCACCGTGCTTAAAGCCACCAGGACTGTCGAAGCAGCCATCAGCACCGAGCATAGTCGGAGCGCGTAGAGCTGGAGGATCAGTTCTTGATCGCGCAAAGGGGTGAGCACGAGTGCAGCAAGCAAGTAGTAGAGAGGGGGGTGTCCACTGGCAATGCGGGACTCGTTCGGGCGATCTGAGGAAGACGGCTCGGGTGCCTGATATCGCAGCCTCCAGAAGTCAAACTGCACCATCGATGCGGTTATTTGAGGGTCAATGGGAGCGCCTCGTGGGGCCGCAAACCCATACTACTGCATCACGAATCGTACGTAGCCAAAGTGCGAGGGTTCGTCAGGGGTCTGCCAAGGGGGAATGAGCAGGACATAGATGAGACCTCTGGCCACGGTCAGAAGCACGAGCAAGGCCGCCGCTGCCTTAGGGAACCTGCCAGCCATGTGGCGGTCTCTCAGGCGCTCAGTCGGCGGGCTGGTACTCAGGGACAATCTCTTGTAGCTTGTGCTTGATGCCCACTGCGTCCGCCTGCTCGGCCAGTCTTTCCAGGTACCCAATGTCTGCATATAGCTTGTCGTGGTCGATCTCGCGAGGCTTCACGACGAAGATACTCGCATGCCTGGTTCTACTAGCCTCCTCGTCGGGGCTGAAGAGCTCCTCGCGAAGCTTCTCCCCGGGTCGCAGACCGACAAATGCCAGATCAATGTCCTCGCCCACTTTCAGGCCCGAGAGTCTAATCAGGTCCTGGGCCAGATCTACAATCCGTACGGGGTCTCCCATGTCGAGTACCAGTATGCTCCCCGTCTCCCCCAATACAGCCGCCTGAACAACCAACTGCACCGCCTCAGGCACGGTCATGAAGTACCGTGCAACATCGGGATCAGTCACGGTTACAGGCCCACCGCGCGAGATTTGCCAGTTGAAGAGGGGAACCACGCTGCCACGACTCCCCAGGACGTTGCCGAAGCGTACGCTCACGAATGTGGTGGAGCTTCGCTCGGCCATATCCTGAATCAGCATCTCGGCGACCCGCTTGCAAGCTCCCATGACGCTCTTTGGCCTTACGGCCTTGTCCGTGGAGATAAGCACGAACTTCTCAACTCCATACTGAGCGGCTGCGTTGGCTACGCTTTGGGTGCCCAAGATGTTGTTCGTCACAGCCTCGTCCGGGTTCTGTTCCATCAAAGTCACATGCTTATGGGCGGCGGCATGAAAAACGATACCCGGTCTGTATTGGGCCATGATTCTTCCCATCTTCGGCGTGTCCCTTATGTCGGCGATCACAGGCACCAGACTAAGACCGCGAAACGAACTAGACAGTTCTAGCTGGACGTTGAAGATACTGTTCTCGCCCCTGCCCAGCAAGAGCAACTGCCGTGGGGAAAAGGGAGCGATCTGACGACACAACTCTGAGCCAATGGACCCGCCGGCGCCGGTGACCAACACCACTTGCCCGCCCAGATAGCCTGAGATTTCCTCCATGTTAGTGCGAACAGGATCTCTGCGCAACAGATCCTCGAGTTGCACCTCGCGGATCTGACTGACGCTCACTCTTCCATCTATGAGTTCGTAGACACCGGGGACAGTGCGGGCCGTCACGCCGCCCTGTTGGCAGATCTTCATTATCTCCCTGATCTCTTTGCCAGGGGCGGTGGGCATGGCGACTATGATCTCATCTACCGCTTCCTGGGCTATCAGATCAGAGATGTCCTCTCTTGTGCCTAGCACCTTCAGACCGTGAATGCGCATGCCCAGCTTTCTCTCATCATCGTCAACGAAACCAATGGGAAGAATGCCCAAACCCGGGTTGTCACGGAGTTCGCGCGCGATTATGGCGCCAGCATCTCCAGCGCCAATGATAAACACCCGCTTCTGGGTGTCGCTCGGTCTCTTGAGCTCACCAGCTCTCCCGCCGATCCCTCTCGTGCTGAGAAGTCGCAAGCCAAGACGGATCCCTCCACTGAGGGGGATGCTCAGCAGGAAATCTATGACTAGCAGGGAGCGGGGGAACCACTTGACTAAGCCTATGGGGAAGGCCAGACCGAAGGTGACGAAACCCACGATTACAGAACTCGAGAACACTGCCATCACGATGGACAGCAGTTCGTTGATACTGGCGTACCGCCATACTCGACCATAGAGGCCGAACAGATAGAACAGGGGTAGTCTGACGCCGATCAATAGAGGAACAACGATCCAGAGTTGCTGCAGGTAGGGCCCAATCTCCAGGGTCTCAAAACGAAGTGCCAAGGCGGTTGACACCGAAACAATAACGAACACGGCATCTATCAGCAGTAGATAACGGCGCCTAAGTACCACGCTCATCCTCCTTGGGCGATAGTGTCATTCAGCACCTTACACACGTATTCGATGCTCTCCTCATCGAGATTGCTGTGAAATGGAAGAGCCAGCGTGGAGCGGGCGGCGGCTTCTGTGATGGGAAAATCACCCTCCTTGAAGCCAAACATCTGCCTGTAGAAAGGCTGCAGGTGGATGGGACTGAAATAGGGCCGCGATGCTACTCCCTTCTCCTTGAGCTCGGCCATCACTCTAGCTCTGTCGATACCAGGAGCCAGGCGGACCACATAGAGAAACCAACTCATTCTCACCTGAGGGGAGATGTAAGGTATCTGGACTCCGTCTGTCTTCGCGAGGAGCTCGTTGTACTTCTCAGCGACCTTCTCCCTCTTGGCTAACAGCTCTTCGATCCTGTCCAGTTGCGCCACCCCCAGAGCGCTGCTGAGTTCGTCCAGGCGATAGTTGTAGCCCAGGCGTTCGTGGGCAAGCCAGCTGCCATCCTTGCCGCGCCCTTGATTTCTCAAGCTTCTGAAGAGGTCCGCCCATCCCTCATCGTCGGTCAGTATCACCCCGCCCTCTGCCGTTGTCATCTGCTTGTTGGGGTAGAAGGAAAGGACGGCACACCGTCCAAAGGTGCCGGCTTTTCGGCCCTTGTACTCGGCGCCCATGGCCTCACAAGCGTCCTCGATGACCGGGAGGTCATACTTGGCTGCGAGAGCGATTATCTTGTCCATGTCGCAAGGTTGGCCGAAGACATGCACCGGCAGCAGCGCTTTGGTACGCCGCGTGATCCTCTCCTCGATGCTGTCGGCGTCGATGTTGAGGGTCTTGGGGTCTATGTCGGCAAAGACAGGCGTGGCTCGCTCGAAGAGAATACAGTTTGCTGAGGCTATGAAGCTGAAGGGGGTGGTGATCACCTCATCCCCTGCATCTATGCCCGCCGCTCTCATACAGAGGTGCAGGCCAGCGGTCCCGCTGCTCACGGCCACCGCATGTTTGGGACCCACGTAGTGTGCCATAGCGCCCTCGAACCTCTCGATCATAGGTCCCATGCTCAAATAGGGCGTGCGCAAGACCTGATTTATCAAGTCTATCTCAGATTGTGTGATATCGGGACCGGACAAAGGTATGTGCATTGAATCTCCACTCTAGGACGGGCTGCGCTCTAGGGTCTACGATCCTTCACCACTCTGGCCGGAACACCAACCGCGGTGACGTGGTCTGGCAGGTCCTCGATCACCGCCGCGCCAGCTCCGATTACGGTCCAGTTTCCAATGCTGCAACCCTGAATGATGACGGCGCCGGTGCCAACATCCACACCTATGCCTAGCTTGACATTCCCCGATAAGTGAACACCAGGAGCTATGGTGCAGAACTGTTCTATCACGCAATCATGCCCTATAGTCGCACCGAGGTTGATGTGGACATGGCTGCCAATCACTATCTGGTTGGTAAGTATGGTTCCCGCTGTTATCACTACCCCTACACCGAGAGAAACGAAGGGAGTCAACACAGCTGTAGGGTGGATGACGTTGCAGAATCGCAGTCCCATTTCTCCTGCTTCCGTCACGACCTTCTTCCGCTGCACCGGACTACCTATACCACAAACCGCGTGAATGGCGCCTTGATCCTTGGAGGCGAACCAGTCGAAAGCTCCCAGGACAGGATAGCCATTGAGAATCCTGCCTTTCATAGCTGGATTCTCATCTATGAAGCCCAAGATCTCATGTTGTTTGGAAACGCCATTCTGGGCGAGAAGGATATCTAACACTTCTCTGGCAAATCCACCAGCTCCCAATATCACTGTACTCTTCATCGTGGCTCTTCATCCTGGGGTCTTATAAGGAACTTCTCCTTGCCAGCGTAGAGACCCTCCCTCTGAAACAGAACGCGGAAGGTCCTTAGGATTATCTCCACATCCAACGCAATATTCCAGTTGTCGACATACCATACGTCATACTCTATCCGCTCGGGCCAGGACAGGACGTTTCGACCGTGAATCTGAGCCCAGCCCGTGATTCCTGGCTTGACCTCCAGCCTTCTCCGCTGGAACTGGTCATACTGTTCTACTTGATAGAGAAGAGTTGGTCGGGGACCGACTACGCTCATCTCACCTCTCAGGATGTTGATGAACTGCGGCAATTCATCGAGGCTCCATCGTCGCAGGAATCTGCCTGCCCGGGTGATCCTGGGGTCGTCCTGCCCCTCTATGAAGAGCCCTGCCCCCTTGTCTGCCGCGCCCTGGACCATGGTCCGGAACTTGTAGGCCGAAAACGGCTTGCCGTCCTTCCCCACGCGTTTCTGCACGAAGAACACGGGACCTTTTGACTCCACCTTGACCAGAATGGCTGTCGCCAACCACAAGGGAAGTGAAGCCGTCAAGGCAACTCCGGACAGAAGTACGTCTGCTGCCCTCTTTATCCTCTTGCTGATAGGTCTCGAATTCATGGCTCTGCGCTAGGAGACAACCCCCGAAATCGTCTGACTGTAGGCGGCGAGAGCCTAGTTTTCATCCCTGCACAGCCCCTTTTGCCTCAGCAAGTCCTGGTATAGGGACTCCATTCTCTCGAAATTGCTGCGTTCATCAAAAAGGGCCTGCACCCTCGCTCGGGCCGCCTGTGCCATATCTCTCCTCTTGGCCTCGTCCTCGAGCAAAGACACTATGGCTTCAGCGAACAGCCGGGGCTGATTGGGTGGCACCAGGATGCCCGTCTCGCCGTCTTTGACCACCTCTGTAATGGGAGCCATCTTGCTGCCCACCACCGGGACACCCATGGCCATCGCCTCAGCAAACACAACCCCAAAACCCTCTCGCAGGGTGGGCAGTACGAAAAGGTCCGCTGCAGCTAGCACACGCGGCACGTCGTTGCGGAAACCAGCGAAAATGACGCTGTCCTCGATTCCCAACTCGACGGCCTCATCCATGAGCTTTGTTCTCAACGGGCCATCGCCGGCAATAAGGAACTTGCACTCCGGTCGCGACCCCACCACCAATGCAACCGCCTCCAGCAGGCACTCCAGGCCCTTGTCGGGAACTAACCGCGCAACGCAGACGATGAGTGGGGCCGACGGGCCCAGCGAGAACTCTCCGCGGAGACTTTGTCCGGACCACAGATCTGGGTCGAATCTGGCCAAATCTATCCCCATGTTGACGGTGGTGATCTTGGCCGGTCCGGCTATGTGATGCAGTATGCCATCCTGTCGAACCGCATCTGTATCCACAATGATGAGATCTGCGAAGGCAGCCGCCAGCCTCTCGAGGTATACGTAGAGCTTTCTGACGCCGGGTTGTAGGTACGGATGGAAGGGAAAGGCATGGGCAGTGTGCATAATAACCGGCGCCCGCGCCAGCCAGGCCGCCGTCCGTCCGATGAACCCGGCTTTGGAGGTCTGAGTGTGAACTATGTCAAAACCCTCTGTCCTGATGAATCTGTAGAGCCTTCCAATGGATATGGCATCCGCCAACGGGCTGAGCTCCCTGTGCATGGGGATAATCTTGAGCCTGAATCCCTGGTCTCGAAGATAGGCGACCAGTGACCCACTGCTATCAGAGCCATTGCCCGAACAAGAAATGGTAACTCGGTAACCCTTGTCGGTAAGGTAACGGGCGAACGGCGAGATGAACACTTTCGCAGTGCTGGGAACGGTACAAACCTGCAAAACCTTGATCGGCCTCATGCGCGGCCACCGTGATCATCATGGTCGCAAGGCAAGAGAAACCCCTTCTCAACATAGGAGGCGACCGTTCTCCGCATGCCCACGGCCAGTCCTATCCTCGGTGCAAAGCCCAGTTCCTCCTGGATCTTCCGCGGACTATACACCCTGCGGGTTGTAAGCGCCCTGACCTTGCTGCGGGTCAGGGGAACGGATCTACCTGAGACCTTGTGCAGCATCTCGAATCCTGCAGCGACCAGGCACGCCAAGGGCACTGGGATGAAAAGCCGCGGCACGTTCTTCCCCAGCGCGGCCGCCATCATGCTGATGAACTCCTTCATTGAACACGGATCAGACAAGATGTAGGTTTCTCCGACGGCCTTCTGGCTATTAGCGGCAAGAATGCATCCCTCAACAAGATCCTTCACATAGATATAGTTGGCTACGTAGCTTCCCCTCCCGATAGGCCAGAATCGCCCGGATTGGATAGCCCTGAGCCATTCGCCGAAACTGTCCTTGCCTCTTCGAGTGTCCTCGCCAAAAACGATCGTCGGGCGTATGATAGTCACGGGTATAGCGTTCTGGTCCGCGAATGCCCTGACTGTTTGCTCCGCTATCAACTTGCTGTACTCGTACTGGTCTTCAGGGTGACAGACGGTTTCCTCGTCCAAGTAGTACCCGCTGCCAGATGCCACGACGCCTGCGCTGCTCAGGTGCAAGAATCTAGACAAGCCCACTTCCGCACAGGCGTCAAGGAGATTCCGGGTTCCGTCAACGTTGACCGTATGGAAGAAGGCTGGGTCGCGAGTTTCACCCGCCAAGTGATATACAATGTCTACGCCCCTCAAAGCCGGCTTCAGAGAGTACACATGTGACAGGTCTGCTATCGACGCCTCCACTCTTCGTGCCCAAGACTCTGGAAGTGGAGAGTCTCTTCTCGTTATGATTCTTACGTGAATATCCTCGGCCGCGACTAATCTATCTACCAGATGCCTACCGATAAAGCCAGTGGCGCCTGTCACGAGGACGCTTCTTCTCTCATGAGTCAAAGGAAACTCCTCCGAGAACGCCACTTAGAACCGACAGGGGTCTATGGCCTTTCCTCATTGGGCCACATCCCGCTGATCCTGCGCGGCTGACTTTGCTCCTAGCCATATCCCCCCCCCGTTTGATGACTGCGACACGTCGTGCCAGGAACCCAGGTATCGGCCGATGAAATCCGGTCAGCATGCGGCGGCCTGCTCCAGGACGCGCTTTAGCTTTGGGGCATTGACGTCCAGGGAATATCTCTTCTCAATGGTTACTCTTCCGTTGCTGCCGAGCCTGCCGATGAAACCTGCCTTGGACGTGTAGGTGTGGACAATATCAAAGCCTTCTCTGCGTATCAAAGAGCACAACTCTATGACGGATATCAAATCGCAGACAGCGTTGATGTCCTCACACATCGTCACCCTTCGCACGGTAAATCCAGTCTGCTGCAACCGCTCGAGAGCGCCCTCAGTGCCGATGAAATCACTCTTTGACGCAGCCCGGACCACAGTGTGGCCGGCAGACCGTAGGTGGCTCGCGAAGGGTGCGACGAGAGCTTCGAGAGTCTCAGCATATGTCGCTGCTTGTAGAATCTTGAGTGGAGTCAGTTCTCAACGCCTCCGCTGTCGCCACGACGCCTTTGCGAGGACGAGGTGGCGCATCCCCTGATGTCTGTGTCAAGTGCCCACAAAGAACCCTCTCAGATACGCTATGGATACCTGCCTTCCAGACTGAATGGCTCTCCTCTTTGCCAGTGTCCCTGGCAAGAGCGACACAACGTCTTTCCAGGCCAAGAGCAGGGAGGGCAAGGTTCTGGGCTCTCTGAACACCACGTAGAACAACAGCCCCAGCTCCGCGAGCAATACCCACGGGGCCAGAGACACCAATAGACCCAGAGGAACATCCTTGATGATGGTCAAGTATCTATTCTTCAGAGCATGCCTGCGAAAAAACGGGGGCTTCTGAAAAAGGCGGACCCTTCCTGCCAGTGATGCTGAATGCACGTGCCAGGCCACTACGTCCGGACAATACAAGCATTGCCAGCCCCTCAACTGCGCACGAAACCAGAGATCCAGATCCTCCCCAATGGCAAAGTACTGCTCATCGAAGTACTCGGTGCGAGAGAGCCTCACGTCCTCCAACATGTCTCGCTTCAAGAAGGGACAGCACCCGGCCGGACCGAAGACTAGCTCTTCGGCGTCTACGTTCCTGCTGTTCACGTACGCGAACCTCCGTAGGAGGAACAGGCCGACACTGTTTATGTGTCCAGTCGGCTCCAGATCACTACTCAACCGGTAGACCTTGCCGGCTAGCATTCCGATCTTCTGGTCACTCCTCTTCTCCACAGACGAGACGGATTCCTCCACGAATGTGGCCGAGAGATACGCATCGGCGTTGAGCAGCAGTACGTACTCCCCCCTCGAGGCTGAGATGCCTTGATTCATCCCGACAGCGAATCCTCGGTTCTCGCGGTTTCTTATGAGCTTGAGAGATGGATACTCACTTGCTATGCGCTCTATGGAGCCGTCCGCGGATGCGTTGTCTACCAGTATGATCTCCACATTCTGATATGTCTGGTCCAGGACACGATCAATACAGCTGCGGAGGTAGCCACCACTGTTCCAACTCAGGATTACGACAGAAACAAGCGGCGCTGCTCTCTCCGAGGTCGCTGGACACACCCTTGGAAAGTCAGGTTTGCGCTGTTGCATGGTCTACGACTAGGCTGACGTGTGTACGACTAGCAAGGACAGAGGTCTCCGCTCCGGGAATGCAGCGCTCTCATCGCGCCTTGAGGCTACCCAGCGCTTTCCGCAGGATTGCTCGGATCCTTCCCGGTGTCATGACAGAATTCAAGTACCCGTTTGATACTCGCCGCCCGGCTTGGATTTGCCGTCTGCTCGCGAGGGTCTTCCTGAGGTGTGTGAGGTTATGAAGCCGGGCTCTCAAAACCGGTTTCCAGTTGCCGCGTATGATGTATGATAGGTCGCCTGCAAGATAATAGCACAGTATGTAGGGCAGTCTTCTACTTAGGAGACCGAGTGGCATGTTCTTCACCAAGACGTAGAGAGCGTTTCGCCGAGCGAGATACACCGGTTTCTCTAGCAGCTTGCGCGATGTGCCCTTTAGATGATGACGGACGACCGCCTCTGGAACGAACAGACATGAATACCCTCTCAACTGAGCTCGAAAGCTGAGATCAATGTCTTCATCGTAGGCGAAGAAATCCTCATCAAAGAGACCGACATCTTCCAGCATTTCCCTCCGGTACAGAGCAGCGCCGGCACAGGCGCCGAATACCGGTATCATCTCATCGAACTGGCCATCGTCCCGTTCCTGCCTCCCCCTCTTGTCGCCCACGCCACATGTGTAGAAGATATCTCCAGCGGAGTCCACGATGTCCGGGTGATCGTACAGAAGCAGCTTCGAGGCGCAGAAGCCAGCTTGAGGATTGGAATCCAGGGCTCCTACCAGTTCTTCGAGCCATCGCGGGCTAGCCTCCGCGTCGTTGTTCAGCAAAGCAACGTATTGACCCTCTGATTGTCGAATACCTACATTATTGGCCACACAGAAACCGTAGTTCTCTGGCAGTCGAACGACGGTTACCTCAGGAAAGCGCCCGTTCACAAACTCTGGCGACCCGTCGGTTGAGCCGTTGTCGACCAGGATAGTCTCGAAGTCTCCAAAGGTCTGCTCCCTCAGAGAGGTCAAACAACCTTCAAGGAAATGCTTGCCATTCCAGTTTACGATGATCACGCTAGCGCGCACCCTCTGCTCCCAGAAGGTCTTTGCGAAAGATGCGGGCCGTGTTCACGCCCACGGCCGTGAAGAACCACACAAAGGCAGTGGCGTAGTAGGAGTAGAATAGGTTGCCGAACAGCATGCCTATGTAGCCGGATAGAAAGCCTAGAGTGATGGCATATTCGCGAGTACCCTTGCCCAGTCTTCTCAAGGTGCCCAAGAGATAGCCAATCACGGCCGCCATGACCGACACCTGAGCTATGAAGCCCACTATACCTGTCTCAGCCAGGAATTGTAGGAAATCCGAGTGGGCGCCGGGCACCGCGGTCTGGAATGTTGTAGAGTAGAAACTCTGCAGGTTCCCGATCCCGAAACCGAGAATGGGCCGCGTCTTGAAAGCATCTATCGCTATTTGCATAGTCATCGTATGAGCGGCGATGTTCACGTCCCCTGGCTGTAGAATGCGGGCTAGTCGATCCACGAACACATCCAGCAACGATCTTGATAGCAGAGCGGACATCGCCAGGTTGGCGCACAGCAGAAACACGATGAGGACAACTAGTACTGCGTACAGCTTCTTACTCTTGAGAGACTGTGGATAGACCAGAGCGATACTGAATACACTACCTATGAGGCCGACCAGGCCGCTCCTCGAAAAGGCCAGAACGAACCCTAGAGACAAGAGCATGAGAGCCAAAGTGAAGAACAGGCTGCCAACTCTCTCAGTCCCCTTCTCCCTCGTGAGGAACGTAATGCAGCCGGTCAAGGACATCAGAGACACCAGATATCCAGCGAACAGATTGGACTCGGGGAGGGTGCCCCAGGCACGTGGAAATCCGGTATCCGTCGCCCAGTGCGTGCCCAGTCTGTGTTTCCAGTGAACTGCCGGCAGACCGTCTAGGAAATGAAGGCTCGTGTCAATCCCTAAGAAGGGGCCGGCAACTTGTAGCACGCCATATGCGGCCAGCAACGTGCCGACGACAATCATGACCACTATGATTGTATCGACCTGTCGTCTTCGTGTCATAGTGAGCGCCACCGCATAGAACATCAAGATGAGTTCCAAGTAGATGAAAGCGATCCTCAGCCCAAACAAACGGTCCTCAGCAACCAAGAGTGAGACTGTGATCACGGCCATCAAGACGGCCAGACACAAATGCAGAGTGGTTCGGGGCAGCTTTGCGCTCCCTGTTATTGACGTTCGCATATACACAATCCCGAGCAGCATGACCAATACTATCCTGTGCAGGTATAGACTGACTCCCAGATGGATGCTGATCGTGAGTAGCGGCACAGAAGCAGCAAGCGCATAGAGCCCGATTCCGGGTTTCCGCAGCACAGCGTACAGAAAGAGTGCGCAGGCGGCCCCAGCTGCCAAAGTCAGAACAGTCGTTAGCTGCGTGGAAGCCAAATAGGCTATTCCCGCTGCGAATACTATGCAGACCAACAAGGCGAACCGTTTGGCTTGACTAGCCCGAGCGGCGCGGAGTACTCTCGTCACGTGCTAGCACCCTATCGAACACCTCAGCTAACTGTCTGGTTAGCTCCCTCCGATCAAACTGTTGAAGCTTGGCTGGATCAATGTGTACTCCCAGTTCTCCACCTTCCCACTGAGCATACAATGCTATAATCGCCCTTTTGATCGCCTCGACATCGGTGGGCGAAACGATAGATCCTGTGTGAACTGCCGAAAGGATCTCGGCAGCCGCAGTGCCCTGGGCAAGGGCAAGGATTGGTTTCCGTGCAGCGAGATACTCAAACAGCTTTGAGGTGACTGTGGACCTGTCGGCAGGACTCGTCACCAGAAGCAGTACAGTCGACGTCAACTGATATCGCAGACTCTCTTCCCTGGATACTTGACCTACGCAGTGAACAACGCTTTGCAGGCGAAAGTCGGATATCCACCGTTTCTCGTCATGGTTAAGGTTCCCCACAAGTGTTATGTGCAACTCTTGCTTGAGGCCTTGGTGTTCCTGGAGCAGCTCATGGATAGCTTGAAAGAACCAGTAGGGACTCGTCGTACTTCGGCTCTTCGAGAATGTCCCTGTGTGAGTTATCGTAAACGAGGGAGGTTCGGTCGCGGCCATATCAACGTAGTCTTCAGGGTCGTATCCGTTGGTTATGGTGACCGCTCTGGTCGGTGGCAATCCGTACCTGTGCCGAAAATACTCAGTAATCGGAGGACTTGCCGTGATAATCGCGTCGGAGGACCGTACAACTGTCTTCTCCAACGCACCCTCAATGGACCTTCGATACCTATTCGTACGGACGGATGTCTTTAGGCTTTCGAACGCCCAGCCATCGCGGAAGTCGGCGACGAGGGGTCGCCCAGTCAGATGGCTCAGGCAGCAGGCTATCAAATGGCTGGTCTCGGGTGGTGAGGAGGAGTATATGAGGTCAAGGTCATTGTGCCTCAGCATTCGCCTGCCCAGTCGAACTGCAGAAGGGAACCAGCCAATCTGTGCATCTGGTATCACCATCCATTCGAGGAGGAACGACTTGATTCGTCGGAGGACCCTCGCTTCGTTGGCATCCCCTGCCCTGGAGTTCGACAAGTGCGTGTTGCTCCGAGAGACCCTTTTGGTTACGCGCCTGTGCACGGCCAGCAGCTCCGTCGCTCGATGAACGCTGTTCTGGCTGTCATTGGTGCCCGCCCCGCCTATCGTCGTAGTCAGGATGTGGGGAACGTATCCACTTAGTGGCAGATACTTCGCGAACTTGGCGCTTCGCTCTGTACCCGCTGTGACAAAAGGGGGATAGTAGTAGCAGATCATAAGAACTCCCTTAGTCATTGCACGATGACCAACGCCGTACAGCATTATTGCTCAACTTTGTCCTCCCAGATCTTACTCGATATCTCTGGCGGTTGAGAGGTAAGTACGCCACCGAGTTGCCAGCATAGGCGGCCACGACATGTGTGTGCTGCGACGCCAACCCGCGGACTACCGCACGCCCGATCCGGCGAGCGTACTGACCAAATAGGCCCGAACCCGGGTGACTTCTTCGCGGCTGATTGCCCCCAGAACGAATAAACTCAGCACAAACATGGCAGAGAGCAGGAGCTTCAAGAGCAAGACTATGGGACTCCACGATGGCAATGATCGGTCAACAAGGATGCCAGCACAGATTATCGTCGTTGCCGCACCTAGTAACGTGAATACCTTTCGAAACTCGTACTTTACGGGAAGATACCGCTGAGCCGCGCAGTAACCGTAGACTAGGGCTGTCAAACTGCCCCACATGCTCGAAGCCGCCGCTCCCGCAATACCCCACTTGGGAATGAGCAGGAAGTTCAATCCTGTATTGACGACTGCGGCCAACAGCGTCGAGATGGTCGCATGGTAGCTCTTCTTGGCGATTCCATACCCAATGCCAACGATGTATGACGCGCCCCAAGCGATTGAGCCATAGCAGAGCCACGACACAACCGAGGCGGACGATTCGTAGGATGGCGTTGCCAGGACCAACACAGCTTCGCGAGCAAAGACACCCACGCCAACAGTGCCGACGAACGAAACCAACAGGAAGTAGGTCAGCACCCTCGAATAAGTCGCCCTGGCCAACGATTCGTCATTCATCAGCGAATAGGCGAACGGGCCCCATGCTATCTGAAACGCGGAGATGCCAAGGGTTACAATAGAACTAACGCGGACGCCTACACCCAGCAAGGCAATATCGCTGAGAGTGCCGAACCTCACAAGAAAATACCGATTGGAGTAGTTGAGGACCCAGAGCGACAGACTAGCTGGCACCAGCGGCACCCCGAAAGCGAGGATTGGCATTAGCCATGACTTCGAGAAGACCGGGCGGAAATGCCTGTGCGTGAAGCCGATTCCGAGCGCTGCCCTGAAGACACTGGCGATCAAATAGGCCAGAAAGACTCCCATAACCCCCATACGCAGGATGGCGACAAGACAAATGGCGGCAAGCCCGTGCACAAGGACCCCCGCAGCAGAAATGATGGCGAACTTATGTGATTGGAATGTTAGGCGCAGGCTCAGCAATGCTACGCTGGTGACCAGGGTAAAGGGCAGCGTTGCCAACCCAACCCGCAAGAAAGGGGCCAAGGCGGGATCATTGAAGATCGCTGTACAAAGAGGCTCTGCAAAGCCAATGAGAAGCATACAGATAGGGACCGATGTGCACACTTGAAACCATAGCCACGTGGACAGTATCTTCGTTCTATCCGCGGGCGTCTCTGCATCGAAGTAGTGTCGTGCTGTCCCGGCGTCCAATCCTAGAGCCAACACATATGAGGTGACGATGATGGCGGTGAATACCAGGTCCTGCTCACCAAAAGCCTCTTGGGTAAGCGTCCGTGTGTAAATCGGGAAGAGAAACAAGCCAATGAACTTCCCTAGGACGCTCCCTAGGCCGTAAAAGACCGTGTCTCGGCCTAGTTGCCTAAGGTGGGTGAAGATTTCCATAATGGCGTTGTCCTCACGCGTCTCTTGAATGTCGAGATAGAACGTTTGTGAGTTGCAGGATTCGCTCTTCCCCACACTGCCCGGCGGTACCCTGTGCCGCGCGTCGCATAGCGCCAACGCGCCTGCGAAGTGTCTATTCCAAGGATCGCGGCGGGGCTCAGCTGTCTCGGGAAAGCGACGCGACAATCGGAATGCCGTGATTGTGCGACCAGCATCGACCCGCCAGCAGGCGGCGACGGTGACACCCTGACACGCGAGCCAATTGCGCACAGAATGCGGAGCCCGATGGTTCCATCCCGTTTGTCACCTGGCACAGTCACCGATGTCGCCGCAGCGTTCCACCGTTTTTCGCGATTAACTCTCGATAGATGGCTACAAGTTGCCTAGCGATGTGATGCGCATCATGATACTTCTCCACATAGGCCCGGCCTCGCCGACCAAGCTCGCGGCGAAGCCGCCCGTCTTTCAGCAGCTCTTCGAGTACATCGGCCAGATTATCCTGGTTCGCATTGACAATAGGCAAGTCGGGCGGAAAGAGCGGGGCGACGGGCGGCGAAATATAGCTCACCACCGCTTTGCCCATCGCCATTGCCTCAATCGCGCCCATGCCATACCCGGATGTGACGAACTGATCCAGATAGATGTCCGCCGTTTTCAGCAGATCCAGTGCCTGCTGGCGGTGCACATTGGTGACCAGCAGGAGCCTAAAGGCAGGCGTGTCTCTGCATCGGAGGGCCTCCACTGCCGATAGAACGGCCTGTGTGCCCTTCGCCACGGGGTCGCTCGGGCTGTGCACGACAACGACCTCTCGGCGGCCCGGATCTGGATACAAGGGCTGCAGTCGCCTGGTATCTACAGCGCAACGCACGAGGTGATGGATCGGAAACAGGTCAGGTTGAATGTGCGGCAGCATGGTTTCGCTACCCACAACGCACGTGAAACCCCGGCGCGCGTAATAGCTTTGAAGACGCCGTGATCTTTCGTAACTTGCGTTTGCCCACTTTGCGTAGGTCTGATCGCGCCGCGCGAAATATGGATTATCCCTGGACTCGAACTCGGGGATGCGAATGTCGGATCCCCAGAAGCTGATCAGCCGAGGTCTTCGGAGAGCACAAGTCCACACCACACCGAGCCCCGCGGGCAGGGCGCGGGTCCCGCCATACTGGTAGTGCACCACATCAGCCCAGCGAATGGCTAAGACAACCCTCCATGCAGCCACCATGTGGCGCCAGAGCCAGGGGGGTGAATACCGGCGGTGCTCTGCGGGTGAGCCCTGGTATCTTTCCAGACTCTCACTCGACTGACTGAGGGAGACGTCTCTGACGAGCCCGCGCGCGTCCACCCCCAGATCTCTCATGGCGTTGCCAACGATTTGCATTTGCGAAGCGATATTCACCGGGAGCCAAAGCACCCTCATTCTCATACCCATGAGATCTGTATCGCCGCAGTCGGCGAGCTTGACCACCAAATCTAACCCTGCGTTGCTAGACTAGCGAGCCTCTTCATCAGCAGCTTCTGTTCGCGGGCGGGCCGGGCTGGCACTCCCATCACGGTAGTTCCATCCGGCACGTCCTTGGTTACCACCGCGCCTAGGCCAACAGTGACGCGCGAGCCGATGGCCAGGCGCTCGCGCACAGATGCAGACGGAGCTACCCACGTTGAGTCACCCACTCTGACCCCCCCGCCCAGCATAGCGTGCGAAATGATCATGCAGTGCTTGCCAATGCGAACATTGTGTGCTATGTGGACGAACGTGTCAATCTTAGTGCCTTGGCCGATGGTGGTGTCTCCCAGCGTGCCCCTGGCGATATGGGTGAGTGCGTATATTTCCACATCGTCCTCAATGACCACGCCGCCAATGTGCGGGAATTTCTCCAACTCGCCGGCCTCGTTCCGCTCGAATCCAAAGCCGTCGGCACCGATTACACATCCGGAATGCACCTCCACGTTGCGGCCGATGTAGACCGCGTCGTGTATGTGAACGCCGGAATGGATCACCGAGCCGTGACGGATCGTGGCTTCGCCAACGACGCAGTAGGCGCCAACATAGACATCTGGATCAATGGACGCCGCTGGCGACACCACAGCAGTGGGGTGAATGCCAGCGGGCCGCGGTCTGGAAAAGAACCGCTCCACTACGCGGATGAAGTCCAATCTGGCGTTAGGACTCCTGACAACCGCCTGCACACCTGCCTGGGCCAGGGGTTTCGGGTCAATGGGGAGTGTCTGATCCACGATTAGCAGTGTTGCGCGGGTCTTCGCCAGGAGGCGCACCGCGTCCCTGGCGGTTGAACGACAAAAGCATACTGTATTCGGCCCTGCGTCTTCGAGGGGCACAGCTCGTTCTATCGGTGTGTCATCCCGAAGCCCGGGCAACCGAATGATCTCTCGCTGCGCAAGAAACTGCAGGAGATCGACCAAAGTAGGCTTGGTGGACATTCTCCAATCCCCCCTACTGGCGTCCAAACCGGTGGTTCTTCGCCATCCGCACGGCATCCACAAACAGAATCCTTATCTGATCCAGCATTCCCGGCGGCATCCCCGACGGCAGCAGATCTTTGTAGCCAGGCACCTCTCGCAGAGCTGCTTCGGCATCAGCTGTCACAGAGCGAAGGATTTCACCAATCATATCGGCCAAGGTGTGCATTTCCCGTCTGGCAACCCAGCACTCGGGGTGCAACACCAACTGCACCTTCTGATGTTCACCGGAGATGAAGATCTGCATCAGATGTTCATAGGAGTTGCGCAGAGAGCTGTCGGAAGCGTATTTGATCTGCTGGAAGTAGCGTTGCGAGTACAAGTCCACCATGCCATCTGGCGCGCTGAAACTTCCCTGGAGCGCCAGCGGCGGCGGGATGTGCCAGGAAAAGGCTGGGTACGCCTCAGGGAACTCCGAACGCATTAGCTGGAAGTCCCGCAATAACTGCTGGCGGTGTGCCTGGTGATCGTCGCCAATGTCAGGTGGCGCGGCATAATGCAAGCCGATCGGGAAGCCCATGGCGTGGATCTCACGGACGCGACGCTGTGTATGATGGCCCAAGAAGTTATACGACTGCCCGCGCAGAAGAATGAAGAAAGTGGAACGGACACGCAACGAGCGGTCTATCCTAGCTAGCTCAAGGGCTTTCTGTGGTGAGTAGTCCACATCGTGACGCAAGATGGCCTGTTTCTGAGGATCATATAGATCAAAGTCGTCCAGCGTGACGAATCGGTATCCCATTGCGCGGACACCGGAGATCAGCTTTCTGTATCCTCTCGGGCAAAACCCCTGGCTTCTCGTCATAGAACGTTCCCACTACACTGACACACATACGCGTCCGCCCCGGGCGGAGAAGGCCACAGAGACGGAGAGCCACCCTACCTGTCGGCCGACGGGGGGCGCGCAGACGCGCCCGACGCCACGCCAGACGTGAGCGCTATGGACAAACCATCACGCTCCATCCACACTCGCGCTGGTCGAAGAGTATGCGCACTCCCAACAGTGCCCGTTACGCCGTATCGCGAGGGGAGCCCAGGCATCATCACACGCGAGGCGGGGGTTGAAGGTACCGATTCACAGTGGCGGTTGGCCCTCCAAGATGGACACGCGATTTAGTCTGTCCCTTAGGCCGACGTCGTCCTGTGGGAACTCCAGGCTGCCCAGGCCATCACAGTACTCTCACGCGTTGCCTCTGCTCATCGCCGGCATGCAAGCCAGCCGCTTGAAGCGCTCCGCGCCAACACCGTCGGTGAGGATGCTGCGCCCATAAACGGAGCGAGGCGCTCCTCCGCGCCTCTACGCATTGATGCGCCGCAAGACTCTCGCCTCTCCAGGACTCGGGTGGCGAGCCGCCGGCCGTCGTCTGTGCCAGGACCGCCTTCCCACAAGAATGCACGTCATCGTATCACTGTGATGGAAGGCCTCCATGTCCGCCAGCGAGGAGCCTCCGCCAATCCACTGGCTCGGTCAGCTGTACAACTACCTTTGCCGGCTTTCCCGTCGCGATCACATTTGCCGGAAGATCCGATAGTACGATGGAACCCGCACCAACGATGCACCCGTCGCCGATGCTTACGTTGGGGCCCAGCACTGCGCCCACACCGATGAAAGCACCACGTCCTATGGTCACGCGTCCAGCGGTGTGCACACCTGAAGCTACCTGGGCGCCGGTGTGCACCACGGAGTCGTGGTCAATCGTCGCGCCCGTATTGAGGATTACCTCATTCTCGATCCGAGTGCCAGCTACTACAATAGCTCCGGGACAGATCAGGTTTCCAGTCCCCAACTCGGTGTTTCCCATGACCACCGCTGAAGGATGGATAGCGTTGACGAGTTGAACACCACAGGCTCGCAGTCTGTTGGCTGCCGCAACGCGTGCATCATTACTGCCGATGGCGACAATGGCGGCCAAGTCTTCGGCGGCATTTGCCACAGCCCACTCGATCCCACCAAGCACCGGCACACCACCGACAAAGGTCCCATGCGTGCAAATGTTATCGTCAAGGAACCCCAACACCTCAAAGAGGCCTTGGGCACGAAGGACCTCCACCACAACACCCCCATGGGGGCCGGCGCCAAAGATAATCGCACGCGTCATCAGCACTGCCCATCAGGTCGATTGCTGGGACCCAGGAGGCATCCTTGCTCAGTCGCCATGAGCCAAGAGATCCTTCAGACTATCCACAATGTAGTGGAGCTCCGCCTCAGTCAGAGTAGGGTAGATCGGGAGGAATATGGTGGTACGGGACACCTCCTCTGTCACCGGAAGGTGAGTCTCCCCATACAGCGCCCGATAATAAGGTTCCAAATGAAGCGGTGCAATCCCATGCCGACATGAGATACCCCGCGCTGCCATGCCGCGCAGTAGCTCGTCTCGATCTATCTTGCCGTTCGCCACCAGGCGTATGAGATATGACTGGTATGAGTGAACACTGTGCTCAGGAACGAAGGGTGGCTCGACCTCCTCCAACTCCGCAAGCTTCTGATCATAGAATTGGGCAATTTCGTGTCTGCGCTGAAGGATCCAGGGTAGCTTCTTCATCTGCTCCACACCCATGGCTGCTTGCATGTCGGTCATGCGGTAGTTGTAGCCCACTTCTGGGTACGAGGCGACCACAGTTCCAAGAGCCTCGTGGCGAACAAGATCAGAAACTGAGGCTCCATGGGAGCGCAGGATTCTCGCCTCTTCTGCAAAAGCGTCGTCGTCAGTCGTTATCATTCCTCCCTCCCCGCATGTGATCACCTTGCGGGGATGGAAGCTGAAGCAAGTCGGTGCGCCTAGCGCCCCTATCCGGCTACCTTTGTATTGTCCCCCTAGGGCGGTCGCGCCATCTTCCACGATCGCCAAACCATGCTCTTGAGCGATCTTCCTAATGGGATCCATATGCGCTGCCAAGCCGATTTGATGAACGGCCATGATCGCCCGGGTTTTGGAGGAAATCGCCCTCCCGACTGCGTCCGGATCAAGATTGAAGGTCAGAGGATCAATCTCTACAAAAGTGGGAAAAGCGCCAACGTGCCGGATAGCGTTCGCCGTGGCCATACAGGTGTACGAGGGACAAATCACCTCGTGGCCTTGCCCCACCCCTTGCAGGTGCAGGGATATGTGCAGCGCGGATGTACACGAGCTTGTCGCAATACCAAACCGCGCCCCAACATACTCGGCCACCTCGGCCTCGAACTCCATCACCTTGGGGCCCTGACTTATCCACCCGGAGCTAATGACTGCAGAAACTGCCTCTATTTCCCTATCGTCGGTATAGGGTTTCGCCAATGGGATGTCCATTACGCTCACACCGATGTCCCTATTGTGTTGTCATGTCCTTCGAACCATGTTGGCCTCTCGACTACAGAGGCGGAGCAGCGCCAGGCCTGCGACCCCCACCTGGTGGCGACTATGCGACCTCCTCCAACGATTCTCTCAGGGCCAGGACGACGCGGAGCAGGTCATCTAGCGTCATTCTTGGATGTAGCGGTAGCGTCAAGCTGCGCCTGAACACCTCATACGAGTTCGGCAGATCCCCTGGGGCATAGCCGTAGGTTCTCTGGAAGAACGGCTGCGCGTGCAAGGCATAGGTCCCCAGCGTCGTCTCCACCCCACGGCGGCGCATCGCCCCGATTACTTTGTCCCGATCTAATGCTCGGTCCAACATCAGGACATACGACTGGAACGTGTGGAGACATCCTTCCGGCTCGACAGGCGGCGACACCCCGTCCACCCCCGTCAGCATTTCAGACAGCTCGAGCGCTAGTTGGCGCTTTCGGGCTATTATCCAGTCCAGCTTGCGCATCTGTGCTACACCGACGGCCGCCTGCAGATCACTCATCCGATAGTTGAAACCGGCTGCTTCGAACTGATAGTATGCCTGCCCCCGCACACCGCCGTGGCTACGCAGCAAACCAATGCGTTCAGCTAGTGCTTCGTTGTTCGTGACGATCATCCCTCCCTCGCCCGTAGTGATGCACTTGCGGGGGTGGAAGCTGAAACACCCCACGTCGCCAATTGTGCCGCAAGCCGCCTGGTGGTATCGCGCTGCCAACGCGCAGGCAGCGTCTTCGATGACGATCAGTTGCTGACGGCGCGCTATGTGCATCACCGCGTCCATGTCGGCCGATAGACCGAACGCGTGTACAGGCATTATGGCACGCGTCTTACGTGTTACGCGGGCTTCCAGGTCGCTGGCGTCCACGGTGTAAGTATCAAGCCGCACATCCACGAGAACGGGCCGCGCCTTCTGCTGGATCACGACGTTGGCCGAAGCCGGAAACGTCAAGTCGGGAACCAGCACTTCATCACCAGCGGCGATGCCCAGAGCGACTAGTGAAAGGTGCAACGCGGTAGTACACGAACTCGTGGCAAAAGCATACCGGCTGCCTACCAGCCGAGCGATCGTCTGCTCAAACTCTGCAACCTTCGGCCCCTGACTGAGATAGCCGGTCGATAGTACTTTGGCGACCTCCTCAGCCTCGCACTCATCCGTGTAGGGCACGTACAGTCTCACTTCGTCATCCTTGCCAGGTACCAGTCCACCGTCTCCTGCAAATCCTCGTCCATAAGCGCGGCCGGCTCGAAGCCGATGAGCTTCCGCGCTAGCGTGATGTCGCCACAGTGCCGCCGAACATCCCCCGGCCGCGGACTCGTATGCACAACGGGATGATCGGGCACGCCCATCACTCGTAGTAGCTTCCCCACTAACTCGTTGATCGATATTTCGTGTCCGGTCGCGACGTTGACGACCTTGCCTCGGCTAGCTTCGCTTTCGCATATCCGTACGATGGCGTCTGCAGTGTCGCGCACAAAGATGTAGTCGCGCGTCTGCTCTCCGTCGCCGTGAATCTCTATCGAAGACCCATTTGTGGCCCGTCGCACTACAATCGGAATTATGGCAGCGTGCCTTCCAGGATTCTGACGGGGCCCAAACGTGTTGAACGGACGGACGATCACGGCGTCAATACCAAAGGTACGGACGTAGGACAGCACTATCTGGTCAGCAGCGGCTTTGCTGGCTGCATACGGCGTGATCGCTACCTGAGGATGGTTCTCATCCATCGGTACGTACTGGGCAGTGCCGTACGCCTCCGATGAGGAACAGTGCAGGAGGGTCTCGATGCAGCCCCACCGGGCAAGTTCACAAAACGTGGTCGCGATGCCAACATTGGTGTTGAAGGTCCACATAGGATATATCAGCGATGTAGGCAGCGGAACAACCGCTAGATCGAAGACGACCTGAATGCCTTCAGACTCAGTCACGTGGCGCATCGCAGCTAGGTCTGAAGCGTCCAGTCGATATACCTTCAACTCTGGGAATTCGGCCGACGCGTCAGTCAGGTTCTCTTCCCTCCCCAGGAAGAAACTGTCGACCACGACCAAGTTCGCGACATCCTCCTGTATGATTCGGTCGACCAGATGACTTCCAATGAATCCCGCTCCACCGGTAACCAGTACGCTCTTGCCTCTCAACCCCATTTGTGTACCTGCCCTCCGCGTCCGATTCTAGCCAACGTCACTTGGAGCGACCACCAGAACTCGTGCCGGTAGTCGCCAACCCGTTTGTGTGTATCTTGTTCGCACTCGGTGGCTTCAGACAGAACACGACTCCCCTATCCACATTCTCTACCGAGGCTGCTCACGCAGAACAACGCCGTGGCATACCTGGATAACCCACGAGACCGCTGCTTCGCGGATTTGAGACCTCTCCAGCCCCTGGCACCAGACCGCCTTGGGGCTAGTTACACCCAGGCCCAACGACGATGCACCCGCCCTTCTCGAACTCTCGGCATGACTAGTGCCAAGACAGAACTCTCTTACCCTCTTGTCGCTCAGAGGTATGACATACCGTTGATGCGGCCGCGACCTGGACCGAAGTCTACCGTAGATGCGCAACCCTGTCAAGTGCAGCTAGGGCGATCAGCGAGGTGCATGCAACACTCTGGGGCTTGTCATGAGTTCGTCTGACTGTGGTGAGAGGGCTGGCCGGGGCAGATTTCCTCAAGTAGCAGCACCACAACAAAAGCTATGGGAGTATGTAACCCCCATAGCTTTTCACGTCTCAGACGCAGAGTCTGTACTTGGTAGGATTCCTACAGCCTCAAGGCTGAATATGAAACGGCTGATAGGTCAAGAGAACGTCTCTGGTCGTCAGCGCTGGTACGAGTTGTTCGTTGACAATGACCACTACTGGTTCGTCAGCGGTGATCGTTGCACTCCCAATCCAATGGTTTGGAAGCCCAGCCTGGGATTGCAGGAGCAAGCCCATCGCGTCAACCCACAGCTCTGACACGATCGGGCTACTCAGCGGAGGATCGCCCCCCTTATAAGTGATCGTGACCGAGGTCGGAGATGTAGCCTGCACCGCCACGCTCGAGTACCATCCTGCGCTATAGTTGTTCCATACCAGAGGTAGTTCCACCAGGGTAGATGCCTGAGAGACTGGCATAGCCGCATAGCTTGAGATGTAGTTACTCTGTATTCTAGTCGTGTTCACGAGGCCGACCAGTGTGTTGGTCGAGCTGATGCGCGCGGAGCCTATCCATCCATGAGGCAGGCACGATTCCGGTTCGGATATCTGGTGGATCTGCACCGATGTCGTCACTGGAATGGTGTACGAACATCCATCGGAATAGCTTATCTCTACGGTCGCGGGGTTGTTCAAGGGATCGGCCACTGCGTTCATGACGGAAATGCTGCTGTACCATCCGGCACTGTAGCCCTTCCACAGATTGGGCATCATCAGATCGGTGGACAGGTCCGCTGAGGATTTCGCGTTATAGCCGAGCAGCATGTCGTGCCCCAGGTATTCCTCAACCACCACCACCACCGGTTCGGTCGACTCAATTTTCGCGGAACCTCTCCACGGCGCAGTGATATTCGCATCCGTCTCCTGCACGTACTCACGATGTGCATTGGGCTGGATAGGGTCGGCCACAGCACTAGTGTTGGTATGCTCAAGAGAGCCATCGTCCTCGTAGAAATGTACGGTGACCTCCGCAGCAGTGTCGGATACATTCTGAACGTAGAACTTGGTGTTCCAGCCGCGGCTGAACTGCTTGAAGAGCAAGGGCACATAGACCACAGTGTCTCCTGTGCTGAACCCCTGATGGGCGGCATTTGAATGCGCGTAGGAGCTACCCGCGTAGTCAGAATGATTCACAATCGAGGTAATAGGCTGATCGGAATAGAGCACCGCAGAGCCGATGAAACCATCCGGCAGGTCAGCATTCTGACTCTGCATTATGAAGATAGAACTTCCCACGGGGATCACATAGCCCCGTGTGGCGCTAGCCACCGCGGTACCATCCGGACTGAAGTATGCTATTACCACGTTTGCCACGTCATCGCCCAAGTTCTGAACCTGGACTGCAGTATAGTTGCCTCCGCCTTGAGCGAAAGCCAGTGTACCCGCCAGGCCAAGACACGCTAGTAACCCAACTACCACCGCAAACGTCAGACGCTTCCTGCTCATCATGCTCGTCTCCCTCGCATTAAGAGTCCTAGTCTCCCACGCACGCAGCGAATAGACGCGAATCCTACTCCACTAGTATAGTCAGGAATCTACCCTCTGTCAATGGTATTCCGGTAATACTTTCGGGTAGTCTTGTCTGATATGCCGTGGGTTCCGTCACTTCTTCACTGTGACCAATCTCCAAGGTATGATCCCAAGTCTCTGGATACCCTCCAGATTCACCTCGAAAGCTTGTTCATCTCTGGCCACCCTGAAACCGGCAGCTCCTTGGGGCACCCTCCAAACGGCGATTATGTTGTCTTCGTACTCCGCGTCCCCCAACAGCGCTGACAGGGTTGCGCGAACCAGCCGTCCGTCCCCGTCCGACAATTGGTCATAGTGAAGAATCACGTACTCTACATTGAGCGACCGTAAGTCCTCCAGGCCCCCCGCTATGACCTCTGGTACGAACGCGTATGGTTGTCGGTCGTCGTAAATTCGGGCGCGAAGCTCATGAATCAAGGGCAGTTCGAACACTCTCAGCGCTTGCTCAGGCGTCCGTGAGATGTACCCGCCCACGATGGGATGGTGGTGCACGGTCTGGTAAAGCATGTACTCACTAGCCGGTCCCTGTGCGCCGTAAACGTCGACAGGGACGTCCAAGATCGCTCCCGACACATCTTGCTTCGCCAAGTCATAGTAGTACGAGGGGACATCAGCGACGCGGGCGTCAAGCCGCAGCGGTACCATCAAGAACTCCACGAAGATCACTAACCCGACAAGCGCCGTCGCCCAACCACCCCATGCTATACGGCGTTGTAGCGCCGCGCAGCCATGTCCCACGACCATGGCGAGACTCAGCATAAGAAAACCTGCCAAGCGACTGGGTCCAGCCGCCAGCCCGTACAGCGGTAGCTTATGCAAGAGCATGTAGGGGATGTTGGGCAGCGTGTCGAGTCCGCCGACACGCACGATTGGCCCCAGACAGAGTAGGAAGAAGACTCCAGCTATGACCAACCATCGCCGAACGGCAGACGACCGCGCCAGCCCAACTGACAGCGCCGTCATGGCCAGTACTGTGTACCCTAGAAACACCGTCTTCTCACAAGGGTTGCCCCCAAATTGCGCATAGACTCGTTGGATACCGCGTGCGACGGCAGGCGAGCCGAACCGTAGTACCGAAGGCGTCACCGTGGCATCCGGCACGAAGAATCCCACCAGATCGGCACTTCCTGCAACGGGCTGTGCCACACGCCCCGACTCATGAAGGAACTGCTCCACGTCCCACACCATGGGGAGAACTACCGAGCACATCAGCGCGCCTGTGACCAACGCAAAAAGGCCCCAGTTCTTCAGTCGCAGCGTGCGTCCTCGCATGTCCCACATATCGAACGCGAAAAGCATCACGACCAGGATACCCGTCCCTGCCGCGAGGTCGAGGCTACACATGGCCGTCAGCCAGAATAGCACCGCTGCCCCTATTGCGTATCGCCGCCTGTGATCTTTGCTCATCCTCGCCAGCGACCATACCACCAAGGGTATGAACTGAGTGCTGTACAAATTAGAATTCCCATAGAATACTCTGCTCATCCGAAACGGCGAAAAGGTAAAGATGATCCCTGCCACAAGCGCCGCCATTCTACTGCCAGTTGCAGAGCGAACGAGGGTGTACATGGCCAGCCCCGAACCTACAAACGTCAGGAGCGAAATGAAGTTATACGTCTCTGTCATGCTCAGAACTGTGCCACACACCACGGCCAGCCAACCATTGAAGAGCTGTAGCGTATGGAAGGCCAGGCTGACGCCGTCCGGGTGGTACAGCATGCTCGTATGCAAGGGGTAGAAGTTCCCATGAGCCGCTGCCCAGCGCGTCCACCACAGGTTCCACATGTTATGTAGGGTATCCCCCGAGCCCATCAGCCGGGTGTCCAGAAACCTAATCGCAGGATAGGTGGCGATTACTGTAAGCAAGGAATAGCAGGCCAGGACAACAGCCGCCTCAAGCCACCAGGGACACACCCATCCACGACCAGCACAGTCTGGCTCCGGCACATCGATCCTCCGCACAAGTCGCTGGCTCATGCGTGCCCCCAGGCGTCTCCGCCAAGCACGGGCATTGCCCACAGCTTGTCCTGCACCGTCTGAGTCTCTCTCTACCCGCGGCAATTGGCCCTCATATCGAGGAGGTATACATACTCTCCTTCTTGTCAACTGCCAACGGCGTCCAACCACGGAGAAGACGAAGCCCGAACCGTCGACTGTCTTGGTCAATCGTTGTCAACCAGCGGTATGTATAGACGGCATTCGCCCAATCTCTGCAGATCGTGTAGGATCGCAATCTCGTCGTGGCGCACGCGGCTTCCGTCCGCAGCGAAGACAGACAACCGCTCCATGGTCTCCAAGAGGTACATTCCTACCACGATGCGCAACCGATGGTGGCCGGGGGACACGACAACAGAGATGTTGGCGAAGTGTGTGTCCTCGACGATCCGTCCCTCCTCCCAGAGGGTCGTTGGGTAATGCCCGCCAACAGGCTGGCTATCATCTTGACCCAACAGATTCCCGTCCTCGTCGAAGACGTGGACGAACACAGTGTAGTCCTCCTCCATCGCGGCTACTCCCTGCCAATAGAGGGTCAGAGGCAAGGTTAGTCCGATGGTATCTGGCGCATCGTAGCCGAGCAGAAGCACCTCTTCTCCAAGGGTATACCGGAGGGGGTGCTGAATCGAATACTCAGGCTTCTCCCGCGTCGTCACGCCGAAGGGTCCCAGGCGGATGCTGTCTGCCCTGGTCTCTCCTGGAGGATTGACGATGGGTAGACGCTCGCCGGTGTCATGAAGATAGACGGTGACCTCGACCGACCCCTCACCGGGCACTGGGAAACTTCGGGGAATGCGCAACCAGTAGGTGTCCTGTATGATGTCTCCTTCTTTCCACAGAGTCGTGGCGTAGTTTCCTCGAGCTGGGTAGCTGTCCCGTCCGCCATAGGGTTCATAGTTGGGCCCCACAAGATGAACTCCAATGGTGTAGTTCTCTTCCATCTCGCTCAACGCTCGCCAGTACAGGGTCACGACCATGCCTTCTCTGGTCCTGGGCTTGTCAGGGTCAATGTCATATCCCAACAACTCCATCTTGCGGTCAAAGTTCGTCTCCAAAGCGTGCTCGATGCTCTGAACTGCGTCATTGGAGAGGATTGGTGGCCTGGCATAGGCCGGAGCGATGTATCGAAAGGGGATGATGAGCGCCAAGGCACACAGGCTTCCCCCAATCGCCGCCGTCAGGTGCTTTCTGTATCTCCGGGGCACAAGCTGGCTGAGGCCCAGGAACAGAAGAAGGCTGAGCAGGGGGATCGCCGCGGACACGATTCGGCCGTACAGGAAGGGCCTTCCTCTAACCATCACAGTGTACATGGCGGGAAGAAAGAGGGAGAGTACGCCGCACATGACGATTATGACCCCGAACCTCTTGCCGGTCGGGGACCTTTGGGCCGTCAAGGGGATCAGCCCTATGGCGCCGGCAAAGCACAGCAGCATGAAAACCTGATAGACCCACTCCTCGACCCCTATGTTGTCCCAGCCAAAAGAAGCCCAAATGGTACGCAAGCAGTACTTCAACGCGGGCGCTACCACATCCGAGGGCAGCCGCGCAGCTTCACGCGCAGGGTGCTGAATGAAGGACAGAGCGCTCTGCATGACATCGCCGTAGCCCATGGCCTCGAGTCGATCCAGGGGTAAGGTGGTGCTACGCAGCCATAACCACGCGCTGCCCAAACAGAGGCATACCAGGGGCAAGAGCCACCAGCGAGCTCTGGGCGGCGCTCTTCGTATGGCGATGAGAATGAGTACCGTAGCTGCTAAAGGGATCAGGCCCCAGGCGCTCATCTTTGAGGCCACGGCTGCCAGCAGGGAGACTCCTATCCCGAGAAGATCCACGATACTTCTTCGCCCATAGGCGATCCTCAGCAGGAAGAAGATGACCAACGAGGAGACCAGGACAACCATGATGTCGTTGGTGACCACACTACCGAGGAAAAGGAACTGGGGCCAGAAGGCGTTGAGCGCCATAGCTCCCAGGGCTATGGCCTCGTCGTGAGGACACAGCAAACGACCGATCAGGTATGTGACCGCCACGACCGCTGTACTGATGAGTACAGACACCAGGCGCGCGACATGCATCGCCAGCGCCGTGCCTCGATAGGGAAAGGCCTCCCTGTCTGAATGAACGGCGATGTTGACTCCCCCCATGCCTTTTCCGGTAAAGGCGTGAGGGTTTATCTCTGGCTCCAACCCGTCACCGGTATCTATCCACGAGGTGGCCAGGGCGGCGAGGATGTAGTAGAGGGGCGGTTGATGAGACTCATCAAACCACGGGGTGAGGTCTTGGGCTGGCGGAGGGAACCTTCGCTCACTCGCCAGGTACTTTACGTAGGCGAAGTGCCCGGTCTCATCACTGGCCTCCCACATGGGCACAGCGACGCTATAGAGGATACCTAGAGCGAGATGAGCGGCCAGTATGGCCACTGCCAGTGGCTGGGCCGCTATCGCCCTGCGCACACTATCGCCACAGCCAGTCAGCCGATTTGCAGGTCCCAATGGCCTTGCTCCACTACCTGCCCCTCTGACCACGGACTCGCCCCAGGTATTCCAGGCCGAACGCCAGCATCACTCCCACAAACAGGCCCAATACCCCGGCCACGATCACGTTCAACCACGGGCTAGGGCTCGCTACCACCGTCCGCACAGCAGGGCTAATGACGTGTGCCCCGCTCGCCTCCAGTTCCAACTCCTGAGTCTTGCGGGAGAGCATAGCAATTCTCTCCAGAAGCGCATTTCTGGTTCCCCTGAGGAGCAGGTATTCATACTTATCCTGCATCAATTCGGCGTGCAGTTGCTCTACCTGGGACGCCAGCACGTCGATCACGCTGGTGAGGCTTTGTTCCTCAGCTTCCAGCAGGCCCACCACCGCGTCGAGATCGTTAGCCGCCTGCATGATCGTTTCCACAGACAGCTGTCCTCTGCCGCTGACAGCCGGCACGTTGACGAGTTGCAGGGGCAAATCGTCGACTGGCCGCCCGCTTCGCCTGGCGTCTTCGGCGAGATCCAGCAATAGGAGAAGGTTGTCCCGCGCCAGTCGGTGGCTCGCGAGCAGTTCGGTTTTGAACTTCAGCTCACTACCGCGGGTGCCGTACCAGGCGTACGGGTCTTGCATGACGGGAGCGAACTCCGATGCATATTCCTGGTTCGGCGCGATTCCCAGCCCGGTTTCCTCCTCAAACGCTCTCAATGCCTGTTCAGAAGCCTCCAGGTCACTCTCGGCAAGGGCCAACTGCTCACGAATGAATCCCGGTTCGGTTGCGGAACCCGTGTTCAGTTCATTGAACATCTCGATATACTCGCTCGCCCAGGTGTTGGCAATCTGAACCGCCAGCTCCGGATCGGTGTGTCTGACTCTGATGTCGAACAGTGCGGCGTTCTTTGTATCCGGTACGATGGTGACCGCGCTCAACAGCGCACCCGGGGACCTGCCAGCAAGAGGGACAGCCGGTCCCAGTGCCTCAACTACTCGCGATTCCAAGAGGCTACTCTTGGCGAGGCTGGTGTATGATCTATCAGTTTGGTTTATGGAGTAGATCCTCTCCTCAGCTATGACCTGATAGCTGGGCTCGAACATGGTGACAGATGCCTCGTAGACAGCAGGCTCCCGCAGACTAACGACGCCGGAGACTACGACAGCACCCAGAAAGACGCCGACGATCACCATCCACCATTTGAGTATCACCTTTATGTAGTCCTGCAGGTCGATCTCCATGTCTTCCATGTCTTCACTCCTAGGTGTGAAATCTTGCCGAAACGATCCGGGTATTCGTCGTGTGGTGGGGCGCACTGCCGGGGAATTATACCACCCCTCTCGGCAAACCTCTAGCGCAGCACAGAAGAGGTTGCGAAACAGTGCCACACCGGTCGACGTCCACGAGCATGTGCGTAGGCCAGCATTACCACTCCGGTATGGAAGCTGATACAATGGTGGCGGCGTGGACGAAAGACGGTCTTCCGGCGTGGAGGGAGTTCGATGCGCATCGTCATCACGGGAGCTCACGGACAACTGGGGAGGAGCTTGCAGAACGTCCTTGTCGGGCACGAAATCCTGCCTGTTGATCTCCCAGAGCACGACATAACGCGACTGGATATAATTCCTACGATCGAGGCCTTCCAGCCCGACGTGGTGATCCATGCGGGAGCCTTTACCGACGTGGACGGGTGTGAGCTCGACCCGGATACTGCCTACAGTGTGAACGCGCTCGGCACGCGGAACGTGGCGGTGGCCTGTCAGCGTTGCGATGCGCCCATGGTCTACATCAGCACCGACTATGTCTTCGACGGTGCCAAACGAGAGTCATACTTGGAGTTCGACGAGCCGAACCCGATCAACGTCTATGGTCGATCCAAGCTGGCTGGGGAGCTTCTCGTGCGAGATTTGCTGAGTCGCTTCTACATCGTGCGCACAGCCTGGTTGTACGCTCAAGGGGGCAACAACTTCGTGGCCAAGATACTCTCGCTAGCAGGGGAGCGCGATGAGCTTTCGGTGGTGACCACCGAGGTCGGCTCGCCTACGTATGCCCCGGATCTGGCAGAGGCTATCGTGCGTCTGATTGAGTATCCTCTGTATGGCATCTATCACCTGGTCAACGAGGGGAGCTGTTCGCGGTACGAGTTTGCCAGCAAGATACTGGAGCTTGCGGGCAAGAGCGGTTTTCCGTTGCGTCCCGTTCAGACCTATGATCGCCCTACTAGGGTTCCCGCCAACGCAACTCTTCGCAACTTCTGCGCAGCTACCCAACTCGGAATCAGGCTTCGTCCATGGGAGGAGGCTCTGCGCTCATACTTCGGCGAAGGGGTGGGGAGTGAGTCAAGCCCGTGATGAGCGACAACGGCTGCCGGGCGAACGGTGCGCAGAGCGTGTAGCCTCGGAGGAACGGAGTGGGTATGGTTTCTGTCGGGCTACCCTATGAGGTGGGTCCCATCCGGCCCCCCAGCGAGGCGGCAAGCCTGCTGATCCGGGCCACCAGGAATTGTCCGTGGAACAAGTGTGAGTTCTGCCCCACCTATAAGGGGACTCGGTTCGAACGGCGGCCATTGGAGGACGTTCTGGCGGACATAGACAGGGCTGCTGAGTATCACGGGGATGTCTTCCAGACCGCCTTCCTCCAAGACGCCAACAGCCTGGTGATGAAGACAGGCGATCTGGTCCAGGTGCTCTCTCGTCTGAAAGAGAGGTTCCCCAGCGTGCAGCGCGTGACGAGCTACGCCAGGGCCAGAACTGTGGCCAGGAAGTCGGTGGAGGAGCTTCGGCGGCTTCACGAATTCGGGCTCAGCAGACTGCACATCGGGCTGGAATCGGGCTACGATCCCTTGCTTGAGTATATGAAGAAAGGGGTGACGTCCGACCTCGTCGTGGAGGGTGGGACGAAGGTGGTCGAGTCCGGCATTTCCCTGTGCCTGTACGTGGTTCTCGGCCTGGGTGGGAGATTGAGGCTGGAGGGCGAGGAGA